>OHJQ01000244.1_pt1 | contig 45937 bp, 37 predicted proteins | sample 1568601 | NCBI WGS metagenome assembly OHJQ01 (sample SAMEA3879599, study PRJEB24766) | human gut metagenome | biome: human-associated habitat; feature: feces | place: USA | collected 1985/1987 | reverse complement strand
GTCGGAGCAAGCCGGATGTTCTGAGCGAGTGCGGCGAGCACCTGCTTTTTCTCAAACTTCTTGCTCAGCTTCCGGGCGGTGATGAACTTTACCCGATTGGGCGGGCAGTAGCTCAATCGCCCTCGGCTCTCTTTCACGGCAACGCCGTGTTCCTGCATGAGCAATGCAGAAAATTCCTCGAAGGTGGTAGCCTTCTTCAGAACAGAGTCGATTTGCTTTCGCAGCGTTTCCAGTTCCGTCTGGTAGACAGTCTGTTTAGGCTTCTGCCCCGCTACGATCAGTCGTGCGTTGGCTTGGTCAAGCCGTTTCTGTCCACGCCGCCGCGCCCAGTATTCCCGTTCAGAAACACGGTTGCCTTGTGCTTCCAGTAGGTTGATCTGGTGCAGGTCAGCGCATTCGCACATTTCCATGACTGCGACACGCAGGTGCCGCATGGTCTGGGCTGTGCTGGAGTGCTTCATGCCCTCACGCCAGTCACGAGGCTTCTGCATATAGGGCTTGCGTTCCACTTCTCGTGTGCGGATGCTGCCGATCACGATGTGGACATGGATATTTCCCGAATGGTTATGCCCATCCGGGTGGGTGCAGACGATGGCAGGATGACCGGGAAAGTTTGCTTTACAGAAGTTCAGGCCGAGAGCCTGTGCTTTTTCCATGGTCAAGCCGTTGTCGGCTGCATCTCTGGGGTCAAAGCTGATGATATACTGGTGGCTCTTAATATCATCGGGGTGGTTGTTCTTGTTGTACTTTCGGTTTGCCAGCAGGCAGGCCGTTGCAAACGAGAAATCGCCGCATTCAAGCGTATCCAGAATGTACGAATCCCGCAGCATGGGCCTGCCTTGTTGATCAAGAAGCTGCTTCCCGGTGAACTCATCGTGCTGGTAAATCAGGTACGCTTCGATGGCGGAGTAGTCCGAATTCTTAGAGGCGATATGCTTGAGCGTTGCCATACAGTTCACCAAGATTTTTCTCGGCGTTGAGCCGGAAGGCAGTCAGGTCTGTAAGTTCGTCAAGAAGTTTCGCCCGGAGTTGTTCGGTATCTGCTCCACCGGAGTTGAAGTGTCGTGCGAGTTGGTTCAGGTTTCCGCCCACCTTGCCGCACTGGGCAAGCAGAGTGGAAACGGCGTTCAGGGTTTCTTCTCCGCCGCCGGCAACGACAACCGTGCGCTCGATCTTTGCACTGTGCAGCGCACGGCGGATGAGAGTGGACAGGGAGAGATGAAGGAGTTTTGCGGTATTTTCAAGTTCCAACTTTTCAGTTTCCGTCACACGGAACTTGATGATGTGCGTTTTGTTGTTCGGCGTGTCGTGGCGGTGGGTCGTGCTTTTGTTCATTGAACCTCCTGTCGTCTTGCTAGCTTCTCGGTGAAGCTATGTAAGCACGACACGCCGTTCTTTCGCACCGCAAGGTGCGAATATGAGCAGGGTTTGGGGCAGGCACGCCCCAACAAGATCACTTCGGAAATGCAGACGCATTGTAGAAGTGAAGTCCCGGATGGACAGGAAATTTTCAAGAATTGAAAATTTGTGGCCACGGGACGGTTCTTGCCCTCTACCGCTGCGCTCAAAACGTATTTTTAACAAATGTTTCCGAATTGTTAAGACACAAAAATAAGTAGAGAGTTCCGCTGCTCGTGTATGTGGGTCACCGTTTGCTCCGAACGAAGTTCCTGCCCCTGTTTGTGCAGCGGCGTTGACGAAAAGTCGGTATCACGTTCGGTCGGCTCATGAAATTTTCAAGGTGCAGCTCCCTAAAAGAAAAATACCGCCCACGCAGCGCAGCGATGATTTTGTCGGGTGAAACGGCGGCAAAATAGATCGGGTGTGTTGCGGGGCGGTAAATTCTTTTGCGGACTTTCCCTCACTGAAGTGGTGGGTCTCACGGTGATAACCAACCACTTTCTGTGGCTATGTTCAAAATGAACACGACCACATCTTGTGGAGAGATTCAGGCTACTCCACAAAATCAGTGGGATTTACAAGAAAAATACCACTGCATGTGAAAATCGTCAAGAGGGTTTTGGGAAATTTATTGCAATAAAGTGGAGAGAGTAGGACTTATCCTTGAAGAATGCTCCGAAATCTCACGGATACGGCGGCATCGTCGATTTTTGCCTGACCCTCCCTGCAATCGCAAGAAAAAAACAAGAAACAGCCGGTGGATTTTCAGCGCATCCATGTTACAATAAGGGTATCCAAACACCAGAGGAGGGGCGCACTGTGTCCAAGACCACCCTGTTTGACAGCCGCATCAAGAAATACGCATACCGGGAGGCAGCGCAGCTCTACGGGGAGCTGGGCAGCTCCCCGGCAGGTTTGTCCCCGGAGCAGGTGGAGCGGCAGCGGGAGAAATACGGCTCCAACTGCTTCGGCAGCCGCAGTAGCGATACCATGCTCCGGCGGCTGCGGCGGGCGTTCATCAACCCCTTCAACGTCATTCTCTTTGTGCTGGGGAGCATTTCACTGGTGACGGATGGTCTTTTGGCCTCCGATTTTTCCAAGAACGCCACCACAGCCCTCATTATCTTTTCCATGATTCTCATCAGCGGCGGCATCCGTCTGGTGCAGGAATTGCGTGCCAAAAACGCCGCCCAGCAACTGGACCGGCTGATCCATCAGCGCATCCGGGTGCGGCGGGGCGGTGTGTGCATGGACATTCCGGCGGAGGAACTGGTCGTGGGAGACGTGGTGCTGCTGTCGGCAGGGGATCGGGTGCCGGCTGATTTGCGGCTCACTGCTGTCACCGACCTGTTTCTCTCGCAGGCTGCCATCACCGGGGAAAGTGCGGTGGTGGAAAAAAGCTGCCGCACCCTCTGCTACGGCAGCCCTCGCCCCGTGACCCAACTGGAAAATCTCGCCTTTATGGCAACCACCGTCATTAGCGGCAAGGGCGAGGGCGTTGTGGTGGCAGTGGGCAAAAATACCCTCTACGGCAGCTTTTCCAAGGACGACCCGGAGGAAAAGCAGGCCTTTCAGAAAGGCGCTAACTCCATCGCATGGGTAATGCTGCGGTTTATGGGGGTGCTGATCCCGCTGGTGTTTTTGCTGCTGGGTCTCACCGGGGGCAACTGGCTGGAATCCTTTGCCTTTGCCCTGTCGGTGGCGGTGGGGCTGATGCCGGAGATGCTGCCCATGGTCATCACCGCTTGTCTGGCACGGGGCAGCCTTGCCATGAGCCGCAAGCAAACCATCATCAAGGACATCAACGCCATGCAGGGCTTTGGCAGCATGGATGTGCTGTGCATGGACAAGACCGGCACCCTGACCAACGAGAGCATCCTGCTGGAATACTACATGGACGTGCTGGGCAATGAAAGCGCCGAGGCGCTGGATCTGGCTTTTCTCAACAGCTTTTACCACTCCGGGGTGCGCAACCCCATTGACAACGCCCTGCTGGCCTGCCAGACCATGCCGGGCAGGGAGGCACATTTCGGAGAACTGCTGGCGCAATACCGCAAAACGGATGAAATTCCCTTTGACTATGCCCGGAAGGTAGTCAGCACCCTTGTAACGGCGGCGGACGGCAGCAGCAAACTGATCCTGAAAGGGGACGTTGCCCATGTGGTGGCCCGGTGCGGCACCGTGGCCTACCGGGGACAGGTGCTGCCCATGGAAGAGGACACCGCCCAAAGCGTTTCGGCAGTGGTCAGCGAGATGCTGCAGGACGGCATGAAGGTCATCGCCGTGGCACAAAAAGAAATGGGCACCGCCGACCATATCACCTCTGCCGATGAGCAAAATCTGACACTGGTGGGGTATCTGGCCTTTTTCGATGCCCCCAAAAAGACCGCAAGAGCCTCCATTGCAGCCCTGAAACGACTGAAAGTGACCCCGAAAGTTCTCACGGGAGATCAGGCGGATGTTGCCGTGTCCATCTGCCGCCGGGTGGACATCCCCTGCGGCAGGGTTCTGACGGGGGCGCAGCTGGACGAAATGGCCGACAGTGCCCTTTCTGCTGCCGTGGAGGAAGTCCACGTTTTTGCAGAACTGACCCCGGGGCAGAAGGTGCGGCTGGTGGCGGCCTTGGAGCAGAACGGCCACACCGTAGGCTTTTTGGGGGATGGTATCAACGACATCCCCGCCCTGTGCGAGGCCAACGTGGGCATCTCGGTGGATACGGCGGTGGATGCTGCCAAGGACGCCGCAGACGTGGTGCTGCTGCAAAAAGACCTTGGGGTGCTGGAAGAGAGCATTCTGGAAGGCCGCAAGACCTTTACCAATATGCTGAAGTACATTAAGATCACCGCCAGCTCCAACTTTGGCAACATCCTTTCCATCGTCTGCGCCAGTGCGTTTTTGCCCTTTCTGCCCATGACCTCGTTGCAGCTTTTGCTGCTGAACCTGCTGTACGATGCCCTGTGCATCATTCTGCCGTGGGACAATGTGGACGAGGAAGAGAACCTTTCCCCCCGGGATTGGTCCGGCCGGACGCTGGGGCGGTTCATGCTCTCCTTCGGACCCATCAGCTCGGTGTTCGACATTGCCACCTTCCTGTTTTTGTACTACGTGCTGTGCCCGGCGCTCTGCGGCGGTGTGACCTACCTCCACCTGACCGACCCGGCTGTGCGGTTGCACTATGTTGCCCTGTTCCAGACCGGGTGGTTTTTGGAGTCCATGTGGACGCAGGTGCTCATCCTGCACTTTTTACGCACCCACCGCATCCCCTTTGTGCAGAGCCGCCCCTCTGCCCCGGTGATGGTCACCACCCTTGCGGGTATCATGGTCTTTACCGGACTTACTTTTACCAAAGGCGGCGGGCTTTTCGGTCTGACGCAGCTCCCCCTCTGGTACTTCGGCTTTTTGCTGGTGGTGGCGTTGACGTATATGCTGCTGACCACGGTGGTAAAGACCTTCTACCAGAAAAAGCACTATCCGTTGATTTGAAAGGAGGGGTCTGCCATGAAAAAGAAGATCGGATTTGTGCCCATGGACCCCGTCCTTGGTGCATGGCTGTTGGAAATGCTGGCAAAGCACCCGCCGGAAAGCGAAAACGTCGGGGAGCTGTGCTCCGGCATTCAAGACTTACTGCGAGGGGAAGTGACCTCTTTGCTGTTGAGCGCTGCCGGGGAGGGAGAAGCGCCCACCCCGGCAGAGAGCTTGCAGCTGGGGGAACTGGAGATCTTTCCCAAAAGCCGCCGGGTGCTCATGCAGGGCCGGGACGTGAGCCTGACCCCCAAGGAGTTCGATATCCTCTGGTTTCTGGCGCAGAACCGGGGCGAGGTATTCACCAAAGAGCAGATCTACCGGGCGGTGTGGTCGGATAATTACCTGCTGGACGACAGCAACATCATGGCGTTTATCCGCAAGCTGCGCAAGAAGATCGAGCCGGACCCGGACGCCCCCCATTACATTCTGACGATCTGGGGCATCGGGTATAAGTTCAACGACCTGTTGTAAAAAATCAAATCTTGCTCAATCGCAAGGAAATCGCAAGGCTTTGGCCATGGGATCTTCCTTGCGATTTTTGTATGCTAGGGGTGTTGGAAGGAGGTATGATCCATGAATAAGAAAAAAGAAAACCGCATGGCCGTCCGACAGGCGGCAGCAAAGGCGGTGCTCCGGGACGAGCAGAACCGCCGCATCCAGTTCGCCGCCACCAATCCGGAGGGCGAGGTGCTGAAGAATCTCCGCACCACCCTCCGGGGTCTGGATGAGGATGCCGTGACCGCCAGCCGTGCCAAATACGGCAGCAACAAGGTGACCCACGAGAAAAAGAAATCGCTGGCACAGCGTCTGGCGGGAGCCTTCGCCAACCCCTTTACCGCCATTCTGTTCTGTCTGGCGCTGGTGTCCACCATGACGGATATGGTGTTTCCGTATTTTTCCCTGCTGGGCAGTGTGCCGGAGGATTTTGATCCCCTGACGGTCGTTATCATCCTGACCATGGTGCTCATCTCCGGCACCCTGCGGTTCGTGCAGGAATCCCGCAGCGGCAACGCAGCGGAAAAGCTACTGGCCATGATCACCACCACCTGTATGGTCACCCGGCAGGAGCAGGAGAAGGTGGAGATCCCCATGGACGATCTGGTGGTGGGAGATATTGTGCATCTCTCGGCAGGCGATATGATCCCGGCGGACGTCCGCATTCTGGAAGCCAAGGATCTGTTCGTCAGTCAGGCCAGCCTGACTGGCGAGAGCGAACCCATTGAAAAGACTCCGCTGGTCTGTGTCCCGCAGGACAGCGTCACCGACTACACCGACATCGCTTTTATGGGCAGCAATGTGATCTCCGGCAGCGCCACCGCCGTGGCAGTCTGCGTGGGCGACCAGACTCTCTTCGGTTCCATGGCCTCTGCCGTGGCTGGGGAGGCGGTAGAGACCAGCTTCACCAAGGGGGTCAACGCCGTTTCGTGGGTGCTGATCCGCTTTATGATGGTCATGGTGCCGCTGGTGTTCTTCATCAACGGCATCACCAAGGGCGACTGGCTGGAAGCGTTTTTGTTCGGCATCTCCATCGCCGTGGGGCTTACCCCGGAAATGCTGCCCATGATCGTGACCACTTGCCTTGCCAAGGGCGCAATCTCCATGAGCAAAAAGCAGACCATCGTGAAAAATCTGAACTCCATCCAGAACTTTGGTGCCATCGACATCCTCTGCACTGACAAAACCGGCACCCTGACACAGGATAAGGTAGTGCTGGAATATCACCTGAACGTCAACGGCGAAAACGACACCCGGGTACTGCGCCACGCCTACCTGAACAGCTACTTCCAGACCGGCTATAAGAACCTGATGGACCTTGCCATCATCCACAAGACCGAGGAGGAAGAAGCGGCCGATTCCCGGCTGTTAGACCTGTCGGAAAACTATGTGAAGGTGGATGAGATTCCCTTTGACTTCACCCGCCGCCGTTTGACCACTGTGGTGCAGGACAAGGCAGGCAAGACCCAGATGGTGACGAAGGGTGCAGTAGAGGAAATGTTGTCCATCTGTGCCTATGCGGAGCAGGACGGTAGGGTAGAGCCTCTGACCGATGCCCTGCGCAGCAAAATTCTGCATACCGTGGATGAACTCAATGATAAGGGCTTCCGGGTGCTGGCCATTGCCCAGAAGAGCAACCCCTCCCCGGTGGATGCCTTTGGCGTAAAGGACGAGCGGGATATGGTACTGCTGGGATATCTTGCCTTCCTCGACCCGCCCAAGGAGTCAACCGCCGATGCCATCCGAGCACTGAAAGACCACGGTGTCACCACTAAAATCCTTACCGGCGACAACGACAAGGTCACCCGCACCATCTGCAAGCAGGTGGGGCTGAAGGTCCGCAATATGCTGCTGGGTTCCGACCTGGACCATATGTCCGATGCAGAGCTTGCCCGGGCAGCAGAGAGCACCGATGTGTTTGCGAAGCTGACCCCGGACCAGAAGGCACGGGTGGTGTCCGTCCTGCGGGAAAATGGCCACACCGTGGGTTTTATGGGGGACGGTATCAACGACGCTGCCGCCATGAAAGCTGCTGACATCGGCATCTCGGTGGATACCGCCGTGGACGTAGCCAAGGAGTCGGCAGACATCATCCTGCTGGAAAAAGACCTGATGGTGCTGGAGCAGGGCATCATCGAGGGCCGCAAGACCTACGCCAATATGATCAAATACATCAAGATGACGGCCAGCTCCAATTTCGGCAATATGTTCTCGGTGCTGGCAGCCTCGGCGCTGCTGCCCTTCCTGCCCATGATGAGCGTCCACCTCATTTTCCTGAATCTCATCTACGACCTCTCCTGCACCGCCATCCCATGGGATAACGTGGACGAGGAATTCATTGCCAAACCCCGGAAATGGGATGCTTCCAGCGTGGGCAGCTTTATGATCTGGATCGGACCCACCAGCTGTATCTTCGACTTCACAACGTATATTTTCATGTACTTTGTGTTCTGCCCGCTGTTCGTGTCCGGCGGCGTGCTGTTCAATGATCTGGCGGCTCATTACAGTGGAGCCCAGCTTGCCCTGATGCAGGCACAGTACATCGGGATGTTCCAAGCCGGATGGTTCGTAGAGTCCATGTGGAGCCAGACGCTGGTCATCCACATGATCCGCACCCCAAAGCTGCCATTCATCCAGAGCCGGGCGTCCGCTCCGGTGACCATGCTGACCATGACCGGCATTGCGGTGCTGACCATCATCCCCTTTACCCCCTTTGGTGCAGTGCTGGGCTTTGTGGCACTGCCTGCGGCCTACTTTGCCTATCTGATCCCCTGCATCCTGCTGTATATGGTGCTTGCCACCAGCCTGAAAAAAGCCTACGTCCGCCACTATGGCGAGTTGCTGTAAAGGAGGAAAACCATGAACTGGAATGAACTTTGGATGACCGTATTCAGCACCACCCACTGGCTGGGTCTTGATCTGGGCTTCTGGGTGTCCTTGGCGGTGGTGGCCCTCATCGTGGTGGCCATGAACGCTGTGTTTTGGGGTATGAAGCCACAGAAGAAACCGACAGACCCGCCCAAGGCGGTGTAACAAACGATGCCATAGATAAAATATCCCGGTCATTCCCCTGCGCTCAGCAGAGAGAATGACCGGGATATTTTTAGTGTGCACAGAAGTGAAAATAACATCTTGCTTTTTCTCGCAAAATGTGGTATATCCATTATACGAAACATTGCTTTGAAAGAACGCTCCACCGTTCAATGATGTATAAATGGGAGATGCCCGCCATGACCGCCGTAATCTACGCCCGCTATTCCAGCGACAACCAGCGCGAAGAATCCATCGAAGGTCAGATTCGCGAGTGTACGGCCTACGCCGAAAAGAACGGCATCACTGTGGTCAAACACTACATTGACCGTGCCCTTTCCGCCAAAACCGATAACCGCCCGGACTTCCAACAGATGATCAAGGACAGCGAAAAACGGCTGTTTGACATCGTGCTGGTCTGGAAACTCGACCGTTTTGCCCGGAACCGCTATGATTCAGCGCACTATGAGTACCAGTTGGAACGAAATCATGTCAAGCTGGTGTCTGCCACGGAGCCCATCTCTGACAGCCCTGCGGGTATCATGGTCAAGAGTATGCTCACCGGCATGGCTGAATACTACTCGGCAGAACTTTCTGAAAAAGTTGTGCGCGGCATGACCGAGAATGTTCTGAAGGGCAAATATAATGGTGGAACGATTCCCATCGGCTATACAGTGGACGAGGAGAAGTTCTTTCAAATCGCCCTTTGAAAGCTCCCTTTGTGGTAGAAGCCTTTCAGCGGTATAACGATGGTACGACCATGAAGGAACTGATGAACTGGCTGAACGACAGTGGCGTGACCACCAACCGCAACCAGAAGTTCACCTATAACAGTGTTCAGAAGTTGCTGACGAACAAACGTTACATCGGAGAAAACCACTTCAAGGACATCGTAATGCCCGACAGCATCCCGGCCATCGTGGACAAGGACTTGTTTGAAGAAGTGCAGCAAAAAATCAAGAAGAACAGCCGCGCTCCTGCCCGTCACAAGGCCGAGGACGATTACTTGCTCACCACCAAGCTGTTCTGCGGAATGTGCGGCGCGATGATGTTCGGCGAGTGCGGTACGGGTAGAAACAAGGTCGTTCACCATTATTATAAGTGCGCCACCGCGAAGCGTTTCAAGACCTGTAAGAAAAAGACCGTTCGTAAGGAATGGCTGGAAGATTTGGTCGTGGCTGAAACCATGAAGCTGATTCAGGACGATGCCGTGATTGATGCCATCGTTGCAGAAGTGATGGAGTTGCAGGATCAGGAAAACACCACTCTCCCTTTGCTGGAAAAGCAGATGCGCGAGGTAGAGAACGGCATTGAAAATATGCTGAACGCCATTCAAGCAGGTGTGCTGACCAACTCCACCAAATTACGTTTGGAAAAGCTGGAAGCCCAGCAGAAAGAGCTTGAAGTTCGGATTGCCGAAGAAAAAATCGCTCGGCCACGGTTAAGCGAAAATCAGGTTCGTTTCTGGCTGACCCGGTTTCGCAAGCTCGACCCGAACGTGAAAAGCCACCGGGAAACGCTTATCAACACATTCGTGAATGCTGTTTATCTCTATGATGAAAAAGTTTTGATTGCATTCAACTACAAAGACGGCACAAAAACCATCACTTTCGATGAAATTGCCGCCAAGAATGCCCCAGGGGGCAATGGTTCGGATTTGGGTTGCTTCGCTCCACCAAAAAGACCAGCGTAGAAAATACGCTGGTCTTTTTCTTTTACAAAAACCCAAGTTCACACCCTCGCGGGGGGATTCGAACAGCTGCGGCCCGGCGCTTGCGTTCCGCCGGGCAAAAAAGCCCCGGTGGGGCTTTTTTAGCAGCGCGGCTCGCCGAGACACCCGTACCCACCAAAAATCCGCGACACCGCCTGTGCCGGACCCTCTTCGTCATTTCGCAAGCGAAATGCCACCTCTCCCGAAGGGCGAGGCTTTGGCAGTACGGAAAGGTCTCCTTGCCTTTATAAAGATCTCCCCACACAGCAGCCACACCACTGCCAAGGTTACAGCTGTTTGTTATATGAAGAAAACCACCCGCAAAACGGGTGGTTTTCTTTATACAACAAAGCAGAGACGGTGCAAGACCGTCTCTGCCAAATGTTTTATACAGCGAAGCCTGGGGCGATGCCAGAAAAGGCTCAGCCCTCGATCAGGCTCTTGCCGGTCATCTCAGCGGGGACAGGCAGGCCCACATAGGGCAGCATGGTGGGGGCGATATCCGCCAGGCAGCCGCCCTCACGCAGCTTGACATCCCCGCAGCCAATGGCCACAAAGGGCACCACGTTGGTGGTGTGGGCGGTGAAGGGGGTGCCGTCCGGGTTTGCCATCTTCTCCGCATTGCCATGGTCAGCCGTGAGGAAAGCGCAGCCGCCTGCGGCCAGAACTGCCTCTACCACTTCCTTGACGGCGGCATCCACAGCCTCCACAGCCTTGACGGCGGCATCGTACACACCGGTGTGGCCCACCATATCGCAGTTGGCAAAGTTCAGGATGATCACATCATACTTGCCGCTCTCGATCCGGCGCTTGCACTCATCGGCCACCTCGGGGGCGCTCATCTGAGGCTTCAGGTCGTAGGTGGGCACGTCCTTCGGGCTGGGGATCACCACGCGGTCCTCGCCGGGATAGGGTGCCTCCACGCCGCCATTGAAGAAGAAGGTGACGTGTGCATACTTCTCGGTCTCTGCAATGCGCAGCTGGGTCTTGCCGTTCTTGGACAGGTACTCGCCCAGCACGTTGGTCAGCTCCACCGGCGGGTAAGCAACTTCGCAGTTGGGCATGGTGGCGTCGTACTCTGCCATGCAGACGTAATGCACCTGCTTGCGGCCGCTCCGGCGCTCAAAGCCGGTAAAGGCATCGTCGCAGAAGATGCGGGTCATCTGACGGGCACGGTCAGGGCGGAAGTTCATGAAGATGACGGTATCGCCATCCTCCACACGGCCGCCCTCGCAGGTGACGCAGGGCACTACGAACTCATCGGTCACATCCGCTGCGTAGGAAGCCTCAATGGCCTGCTGTGCATCGGCATAGCGGGGGCCTTCGCCGTAGACAAAGGCAGCGTAGGCTTTCTCCTCGCGGTCCCAGTTGTTGTCACGGTCCATGGCGTAGTAGCGGCCGCTGACGCTGGCGATCTGGCCCAGGCCCAGCTCGTCCAGCTTTGCCTGCAGATCTGCCAAAAAGCCCTTGCCGGAGTGGGGGTCGGTATCACGGCCATCCATGATGCAGTGCAGGTAGACCTGCTTTGCGCCCATGTGCTTTGCCATCTCCAGCACGCCAAACCAATGCTCGGCATGGCTGTGGACACCGCCGGTGCCCACCAGGCCCATCAGGTGGATGGCCTTGCCTGCATCGATAGCAGCCTGCATATTGCGCACCAGCACCGGGTTTTTCAGCATCTCACCATCCTGGATGGACTTGGTGATCAGGGTCAGCTGCTGGTAAACGATGCGGCCCGCGCCCATATTGGTGTGGCCCACCTCGGAGTTTCCCATCTGCCCATCCGGCAGGCCCACGGCCATGCCGGAGGCGTCGATGGTGGTCATGGGGTAATCCTGCATCAGGTGATCCAGGTAGGGCTTGCGGGCGGCGGTCACTGCGTTGCCCGCAGTCTGGCTGGGGGTCCAGCCAAAGCCGTCCATAATGCAGAGAAGAACGGGTCTCTTAGACATAAAAGTTTGCTCCTTTTTGTAAAAAACGAATCAGCCCTTAGAGGCTGCGTTAACGATGACAGCAAAATCCGCTGCCTTCAGGGATGCGCCGCCGATCAGGCCGCCATCCACATCCTGCTTGCTCAGCAGCTCCTCGCAGTTCTTTGCGTTCATGCTGCCGCCATACTGGACGGTGGTGGCCTGCGCCACAGCGTCGCCGTACAGCTCGCCGATCACCTTGCGGATCTGGGCGCAGACTTCCTGTGCCTGGTCAGCGGTAGCGGTCTTGCCGGTGCCAATGGCCCACACAGGCTCATAGGCGATGACCACGTTGGCCATCTGCTCAGCGGTCACATCCCGCAGGGCGATCTTGGTCTGCATACGCACCAGCTCCTCGGTCACGCCCTCTTCCCGCTGCTGCAGGCTCTCGCCCACGCAGACGATGGCCTTGAGGCCGGCGTTCAGGGCGGCCAGCGTGCGCTTGTTCACGGTCTGGTCGGTCTCTGCAAAGTACTGGCGGCGCTCAGAGTGGCCAACAATGACGTACTCCACGCCCAGATCCACCAGCATAGCAGCGCTGATCTCACCGGTAAAGGCGCCGGAAGCCTCAAAGTGGACGTTCTCTGCGCCCACATGGATATTGGTACCCTTGGTCTTGGCCACAGCGGTCACCAGGTCGGTATAGGGGGTGCAGATGACCACCTCGCAGGATGCATCCTGCACGGCGGGGATCAGCTCGTCTACCAGCTGGGCGGCCTCGGTAGCGGTCTTGTTCATCTTCCAGTTGCCTGCAATAATTGCCTTGCGCTTTGCCTTATCCATGATACTTTCTCCTTTTTTCCATTCTTATCAAAAAAGGTGCGGCGGCGCAACAGCCGCCGCACCCGTGGATGCTGGGGGTTAACTTATGCGTTCTGGATCACAGCGATACCAGGCAGCTCCTTGCCCTCCAGATACTCCAGAGAAGCGCCGCCGCCAGTGGAGATGTGGGTCATCTTGTCGCCCAGACCCATCTGCTGGACAGCTGCTGCGCTGTCGCCGCCGCCGATCACAGTGGTAGCCTCGCTCTCAGCCATAGCCTTTGCCACAGCCAGGGTGCCGGCTGCCAGGGTGGGGTTCTCGAACACGCCCATGGGGCCGTTCCACACAACGGTCTTGGATGCCTTAACAGCATCTGCAAACAGCTTCATGGTCTCGGGGCCGATGTCGCAGCCCTCCATGTCTGCGGGGATCTGGGTCACGGGCAGGATCTTGGTCTCCACCGGTGCATCGATGGGATCGGGGAAGTTTGCCACGCAAGCGGTATCCACCGGCAGCAGCAGCTTGACGCCCTTTGCCTCTGCCTTTGCCATCATCTCCTTGCAGTAGTCCAGCTTGGAGTCATCGCACAGGCTCTTGCCGACCTCATAGCCCTGCGCCTTGACAAAGGTGTAGGCCATGCCGCCGCCGATGATCAGGGTATCCACCTTCTCCAGCAGGTTGGAGATGACGTTCAGCTTATCCGCAACCTTTGCACCGCCCAGGATGGCAGTGAAGGGACGGACGGGGTCGTTGACAGCGTTGCCCAGGTACTTGATCTCCTTCTCCATCAGGTAACCAACAGCGGTATCCTTGATGTAGTCGGTGACACCAGCAGTGGAGCAGTGAGCGCGATGGCAGCTGCCGAAAGCGTCATCCACATATGCATCTGCCAGGGAAGCCAGCTCCTGAGAGAACTCAGGCAGGTTCTTGGTCTCTTCCTTGCGGAAGCGGGTGTTCTGCAGCAGCACCACATCGCCGTTGTTCATGGCAGCCACAGCAGCCTTGGCGTTCTCGCCCACAACGGTATCATCGTTGGCGAACACGACCTGCTTGCCCAGCTTTGCGCTCAGAGCAGCAGCCACCGGCTCGATGCTGAACTTTGCCTCGGGGCCGTTCTTCGGCTTGCCCAGGTGGCTGCACAGGATGACCTTTGCGCCATCGTTGATCAGCTTCTGGATGGTGGGCAGAGCAGCATTGATGCGGTTCTCGTTGGTGATGACGCCGTCCTTCATCGGGACGTTGAAATCGCAGCGGACCAGCACCTTCTTGCCGCAGTAGTTCGCATCGTCGATCGTCTTCTTACCTAAACCCATAGTGATAAACTCCTCTCAAATCATGTATTTCTCTGGTTAGAGTTGTTACTTTGCCGATACTTCTATTATAAACAAATTCCGTGTCTATTGCAAGGACAGTGGATAGATATTTTATTAACAAACATTCCGTTCCATTGCGCGCAAATGTGTCTATTTTGCCGGATGCTCTGCCCCGGCAGCGCAGCTGCCCGCTGCAAAGCACGCAGCCAGGCTTTCTTTGCCAAAAAAGCGGGGCCGCAGACAGGCACATGACCCATCTGCGGCCCCGCCGCTTGGTTTTAAGAGCGCGAGCCTCTCAAGTTACCAGGCAGAGACGCAATTAGCAGTTCTCAGCGAAGTACTTAATGGTGCGGACCATCTGAGAGGTGTAGGAGTTCTCGTTGTCGTACCAAGACACGACCTGGACCTGGTAGGTATCCTCGTCGATCTTAGCGACCATGGTCTGGGTAGCATCGAACAGAGAGCCGTAGCGCATGCCGATGACGTCAGAAGAAACGATCTGATCCTCGTTGTAGCCGAAGGACTCAGAAGCAGCAGCCTTCATAGCAGCGTTGATGGACTCCTTGGTGACGTCCTTGCCCTTGACCACAGCAACCAGGATGGTGGTGGAACCGGTGGGCACGGGCACACGCTGAGCAGAGCCGATCAGCTTGCCGTTCAGCTCGGGGATGACCAGGCCGATGGCCTTAGCAGCGCCGGTGCTGTTGGGAACGATGTTCTGAGCGCCAGCACGAGCACGGCGCAGGTCGCCCTTGCGCTGGGGGCCGTCCAGGATCATCTGGTCGCCGGTGTAAGCGTGGACGGTGGTCATGATGCCGGAAACGATGGGGTAGGTCTTGTTCAGGGTATCAGCCATCGGAGCCAGGCAGTTGGTGGTGCAGGAAGCAGCAGAGATGACCTGATCCTCAGCGGTCAGGGTGTTCTCGTTGACAGAGTAGACGATGGTCTTCAGGTCGTTGCCTGCAGGAGCAGAGATGACGACCTTCTTAGCGCCAGCAGCGATGTGAGCCATGCTCTTCTCCTTGCTGGTGTAGAAGCCGGTGCACTCCAGAACGACGTCAACGTTCAGCTCGCCCCAGGGAGCGTCCTTTGCGTCCTTCACGGCGTAGATCTTGATCTCCTTGCCGTCGACGATGATGGAATCCTCGGTGGACTCGACAGTGTGCTTGCCCTCGCCGATCTTGCCGCAGAAGGAACCCTGAGCGGTGTCGTACTTCAGCAGGTGAGCCAGCATCTTGGGGCTGGTCAGGTCGTTGATTGCGACGACCTCGTAACCCTCAGCATCAAACATCTGACGGAAAGCCAGACGGCCAATACGACCAAAACCATTGATAGCAACTCTAACAGCCATGTTAATATACCTCCTAATGATTCTTACCCTTTAATCGGATAATCACGGTACTTCTATTTTAGACCAAATCCCAAAAAGTTTCAAGTATCTGCCAAAAAATTAACGACTTGTTCTCATACTTTTTTTGTTTTGTACGATTTTGCAGTAAAGGCTGGACGGCTTTTGGGCATTTCAGCCAAGGGAGTCCCGGCTCAGCTGCGGCGTCTCAGGCCTGTAAGCGCCACTGCACCGCCCAGCAGACCGGTGCAGCACAGCTCTGCCGCCCCCAGCAGGTCCAGCAGATCTCCTGTTCCGGTCAAAAGCGACCCCAGCTCCGGCAGCTGCCAGCACAACCCCAGGCAGTATGCCGCCAGCGCTGCGGCGCACAGGCTCCAGCCGTCGGAGGTGCCGGGCAGGTAGACACTGCGGATCAAAGTGGAGGTCAGCACCAGCACGGCCAGCATCTGCCACACCTGCGCAGTGGGGGCCACCCGGTGCCAGCTGGAACTGTTCTCCATAAAGCGGCCCAGCACCTGCATATAGAACACCGCACTGCCAAACACCGCCAGCACCAGCCCCCCCGCCGGGGCATGCCAGTGTCCCCGGCGCAGCCATGCGGCAGCCAGTGCGCCCATCCAAGCCGCACACAGCAGCTCCAGCCCGGCCCGCAGCAGCATAAAAACACCGCCAGACAGCCCGGTCAAGGCCAGTCGGCCCAGGCCGCACAGCGCAAAGCAAGCACTGCACAGCAGCGCCGCACCGCCCAGCACAGGGCGGCCTCCCAACAGGGCGGCACTGCGCACCGGCGCACGGCGGCCGGCAGCCAGCGCCAGGGCGACAGTCAGCGCCAGCGCTCCATACCGCCACCACACCGACCCTGCGGCACACAGACCGGTAACAGGATCGATACCGCCCAGGGCCAGATCCAGTCCATGACCCAGCCCCAGGGCAGCGCCCAGGGCAAAAATGCACAAAACAAAACGATTCATCAGCGTTCCTCTAATGGTTTATACTTCTGGCGGACACCCAGGTACTTGTAGGCCGGGCGGATGATCCGGTTGGCGAAGAATACCTCCTCCACCCGGTGGGCGCACCAGCCCGGTACACGGGCAATAGCGAACAGCGGCGTATAGATATCCTCGGAGATGCCCAGCATATGGTAAATCAGACCACTGAACAGGTCCACATTCGCGCACACCGGCTTCTGGCTGCCTTTTTCTTCGGCAAAGATGCCGGGGGCCAGCCGCTCGATGCTGCACAGCATATTATACTCCTCTTCATAGCCTTTTTCATAGGCCAGGTGACGGGCACGCTCTTTCAAGATGATCTCACGGGGGTCGCTGACGGTATACACCGCATGCCCCATACCGTAGATCAGGCCGGAGCCATCCCCCGCCTGCTTGCGCAGGATGCGGCGCAGATATTCCCGCACCTCATCGTCATCCTCCGGATTCTCCACGTGCTTGAGGATATTTTCCAGCTGACGGTTCACCATCAGGTTCGCACCGCCGTGTTTGGGGCCTTTCAGCGCGCCGATGGCTGCTGCAATGGCCGAATAGGTGTCCGTGCCGGAGGAGGACAGCACCCGGGAGGTAAAGGTAGAACAGTTGCCGCCGCCATGATCCGCATGGACCAGCAGGCACATATCCAGCAGCTTTGCCTCCTCGTGGGTATATTTCTGATCCGGACGGTAGGTGCTGAGGATGTGCTCCGCTGTGCTCTGGCCGGGCCGGGGCAGGTGGAAGAACATACTCTGCTTATCATAATAGCGGCGCTTCATCTGGTAGGCGTTCACCATCATGGTCGGCATACTGGCGATCAGGTTGATGCTCTGGTTCAGGATATTTTCCAGGCTCAGGTCCTCTGCCCGCTCATCGTAGGAATACAGGCCCAGCACGCAGCGCTGTAGCTTGTTCATGATATTGGGCGAGGGGGCATTCATGGTATCCATGAAGCCATCAGGCAAAGCACGATGTTCCGCCAAAATGTCGCAGAAATCATCCAGCTGACCTTTGGTCGGCAGACTGCCGAACAGCAGCAGCCAGATCACTTCCTCAAACACAAAGCGGTCATTGCGGTAGGCTTCGTCCACGATCTCGTTGATGTTGACCCCCCGGTAGATCAACTTGCCCGGGATGGGCACCACATGGCCCTGCTCATCCTTGCGGTAGCCTACTACGTCGCACACATTGGTCAGCCCCGCCAGCACGCCGGTGCCATCCGGGTTGCGCAGGCCCCGTTTGACCCCCAGCTTCTCGCTGGTCTCCGGGTCGATGTAGTTGTTGGCGATGTACTCCTCACAGAGGGTCTGCATCGTGATCGGGTCCAGCGAGGCGACCTCTGCCGGTTTTGCAGTCATTGGCAATTTCCCCTTTCTTATTTCCAAAATATACTTTCCCTGTCCATCCTCATTGATGGACAGCCCTATCATAGCGCTTTTGGGGAGTAAATTCAAGCAAAATCCCCCTTACTTTCCCCTCTTTTTCTCAAAAACGTATTTCCGTTATCCTCTTTTGTTCGCCCAACAAACACACTTACGGTGATTTCCCTTCCGAGAGCGGGATTTTTTCGGTAATGGCCCTGCCTGCAAAAACACCGGTCCGGCGGCATCTGCGCTTTTCTGCCGGAGAGCAGCGGTATACTGCCCCCAACGCAATGCCATTCCGGGGAGGAACTGCCATGAAAAAAGCCTTTTTGCTGTTGTGCGCCGTACTGCTTGTATTGGGCAGCGTACTGCCCCTGGCCGGATACCGGCTTGCTGAGACGGTTTGGGGCCGCGGAGCCGCCGCACCACCCTCTCCCCCGCCGGAAAGCGCCGACCCTGCCGCCCCGGAACCAGTGCCAGACAGCGCCCCTGCGCCCAGCACATCCGATGCAGAGACCTTTCTGCTGACCAACGCCGCCACCGGCGAGGTGTTTTCCCTTTCACGGCGGGACTACCTTATTGGCGCTGTGGCCGCTGAAATGCCGGTGAGCTGGCCGGACGAAGCACTGAAAGCCCAAGCCATTGCCGCCCACAGCTATCTTTTATACTGCCGGGATCACAGCGCACAGCCTGAACAGGGCTGGCTTTCAGTAGACCCGGCACGGCGGCAGGGATGCCTGACCGAACCGGTCCTGCGCAGCTACTGGGGCACCGCCTACGACGCCAACTACGCCCGCCTTTCCGCTTTGGTGGACCAGGTGACCACCAAGGTCCTGTATTACGAGGACGCCCCCGCTGGCACCAGCTATTTCGCCATTTCCAATGGACGCACCGAAGCCAGTGAGAATGTCTGGGGTGCGCCTTTGCCCTACTTAGTCCCGGTGGACAGCGCCACCGACCAAACTGCTGAAAATTTCACCTATACCATCACCCTGACAGCGGACCAGATGCAGGCCGCACTGACCGAGACCCTGGGTCTTGCCCCCGACGGCACTCCGCCGGAACGCTGGTTTGGGCAGCCAACCCTTACCGCTTCCGGCTATGTAGCCAGCATCCCCTTGTGGGGGCAGAGCGTCACCGGGCCTACGCTGCGGCGCTCTCTTGGACTGCGCAGCACCTGCTTTTCAATCGAATGGGGGGATGGCAATTTCACGGTCACCACCCAGGGCTATGGCCACGGCGTAGGGTTGAGCCAGTGGGGCGCCAAGGCGTTGGCAGAGCAGGGGGCGTCCTGCCAGGAGATCCTGGCGCATTATTTCCCCCATACCGAGCTGCGGGAGTGACCCCGAAAGAAAAAAGAGACGGCGTTCTGCCGTCTCTTTTTGTTCTGATTTCAGAAGCTGGTGTTCAGCCAGTCAAACAGCCCCTTCAGCACCGGGGTCTCGGTCTGTTCTGCGGGCTGTGCTTCGGCCTCCTCCTCCGCACGGACCAGTTTTTCACCTTCAGCATCGTGTGCCGACCAATAACTGACCGTGCTGGTCGCAGCGTCCGATACGGTAAACTCGCTCATAAAGCAGAGGGATCGTCCATCCGACTGGGTGACCAGCACCATATAGCTGTAATTGCCGGCCGGCAGCTCTCCAAAGCGGATCTGGCTGTCAATAGCCTTAAAAGACCAGCTGTTGGTCCCCGGCGCAGCAGCAACGCTCTGCACCGTCTGCCCGGCAGCATCCAGTACAGCGGCCTCCACCTCTGTAAGGACCGTGCCAGGGGCTGCCCCCACCGTACCGGTCAGGGAAACACCTTTGCCCTGGCGCACATTTTCCGGATAGCGCATCCCCACCAGACGCAGGCCGTCCCCCGTAGAGGTCAGGCCATTTTGATCCGCACTGACGAACCAATAGCAGGAGATGCCCCCCAGGGATACCCGCGCCTGCGACAGCGGGATACGCCCCTGCGAAACACTGCCCGCCGGGTCTGCACAGTAGAACGCACCATCGGTGTAATCGGTCAGCAGCACTGCATGGGGACGGGTACGGTCATACGCCACGATCCCTTCCGGATGCTGCGCCAAAAGATCGATCAAGGTCTGGGTCTTTTGGGCTGTATCCCGGGGCAGGACGGAGTATCCCACCTGCATTGCATTGTATGTAAAGTTATGGGCCAACCCACCGGACCAGGCCGAAGAACGGACACTGTTCTCGGTAACATCAAACCAATCTTCCAAGCCATCCATATAAGCCCGGCGGCGCAGCATCATAGCTGCAGAAGCCAGCGTACAGGTCCCGCCCTGGCTCTGCTTAAAGTAGAACCCGGCATCCACATTCAGGCTGACCGCCAACGCAGCGGGCAGACAGTTGAACATAAAAAACAGCGACAGCAGCAACGCTGCAAGCCGCCGGGCGGGGTGCTTAGGTTCGGTTTCCATGGACAGGGGCCCTCCTTTTTTTGAGCACAGCTTCAATGCGGTCTCATATTTCCGCAGTAAAGTATACCAGTTTGTTACCACATTGTAAACATTCCGTTCATATTTTCCTCAATATTTACACTTTTGCGCAATAGTTCTAGTGCAATTTGCACAGTTCATTTTCTTTCTTCTGTGTAAATTGCGAAAGGCCGGACTTTTTTCCCGCTTGCAAATGCCCCTGTTTTGCTGTATCCGCTGCCGTTTCCGGCACACCCCTTGCATACAAACAAAAAAAGACACACCTCGAAAGGTGTGTCTTTTGGTCGGAGCAGCGGGATTTGAACCCACGGCCTCCTCGTCCCGAACGAGGCGCGCTACCAACTGCGCTATGCCCCGAAAATACCGCAGCTTGTTCGGCTGCGGTTTTTGGTTGGGGATGAGAGAATCGAACTCCCACAAGTAGAGTCAGAGTCTACCGCACTACCACTATGCAAATCCCCATTATTCAGGTGTCAGGCGGGCGTTGCTCGCTGCTGACAGGGGATATTATACTACCCAGGGCAGGGTTTGTCAACTGTTTTTTTGAATTTTTTCAAAAAAGTCTCGCACCCCATTCCACTGCACGCAGGCAAGCAAAATTTTGTTCTTTCTTCGTCTTGACACCCGCCTTTTTTGGGAATACTCTTATAGTGTTACAGCACCTGCTGACCATGCAGGCAAACACGCCCCCCCTGGGCATACGCTGGCCCACCCCCTGCATCTGCCCGGCGGGAGACAAATACGAAAAGAGGGACCCACATTGAAAAAACGAGTTGGCATCCTGACCTCCGGCGGCGACTGCCCGGGCTTGAACGCCACCATCCGCGGCGTGGCCAAAGCGCTGTATGCACGCATGGGCGACAGCATTGAGATCGTTGGCATCCTGAACGGTTATCATGGCCTGATCAACGGCGACTATAAAGAGATGTGCGAGGACGATTTCCGAGGCATCCTGACGTTAGGCGGCACCATCCTGGGCACCAAACGCACCCCTTTTAAGATGATGCGGGTAGTGGAAGAGGACAAGATCGACAAGGTCGCCGCCATGAAAAAGACCTACAAGGACGCAAAGCTGGACTGCCTGCTTTGTCTGGGCGGCAACGGCACCCACAAGACCGCCAACCTGCTCTCCCAAGAGGGGCTGAACATCATTGGCCTGCCCAAGACCATTGACAACGACATCTACGGCACCGATGTGACCTTTGGCTTCCATACAGCTGTGGACATTGCCACCGATGTGATCGACCGCATCCACACCACGGCGGGCAGCCACAGCCGGGTCATGTGCATTGAGATCATGGGCAACAAGGCTGGCTGGCTGACGCTGTACTCCGGCATTGCCGGCGGCGCAGACATCATCCTGCTGCCGGAGCTGCCCTACGATATCGACCGTGTCTGCGACGCTGTGGAGCGCCGTGCCAAGAAAGGCTCCAACTTCTCCATCATCGCCGTGGCCGAGGGCGCAATGAACTGCGAGGAATCCCGCATGAAGCGCAAGGAGTGGATGGCCAAGCGCATCGAGTCCGGCATGGGCACCACTGCCACCAGCCGCATCGCCGCTACCATCCAGAAAAAGACCGGCATGGAGACCCGTGTCTGTATCCCGGGACATATGCAGCGCGGCGGCAGCCCCTGCGCCTACGACCGTGTGCTGGCCACCCAGTTTGGCAGCTACGCCGCCAAGCTGGTGGAGATCGAGCGCTATGGCGTGGCCGTGGCCATGGTCAACCACCATGTTACCGAGAACCGCCTGGAGGATATCGCCGGCAAGACCCGCAACATCCCCGAAGGCTGCGAGCTGATCACCGTCGCCCGCCGCATGGGCATCAGCCTGGGCTGAGCACAAAAACGCATAAAAAAGCTGCCCCTTTCCGCTATGGAAGGGGGCAGCTTTTTGCATCGCTGTAAAATGCCCGCCCCGCAGCTGCGGGGCGGGCATCGTTTTGCTCAAGCACGTCCTAAATTGAGAGTGGAATAATAGTATTCCCCGGTTTCCTGATGAACATGGATGGCGACCTGCGCCCAGTCAAAAAAGCCGTGCTCCGGGTTCCACTTCTGCCACTTTTCTCCCACGACGCTCACTTCCCATTCCGCAGTTGGCGGTGCATCTACACGGACCGCCCCAGCAGGGAGGATCATCGGCAGGCACAGACCCACACATAAAACAAGGGCTGCTGCAAATTTACGCATGGAATGTTTCATTCTATCCCGCCTCCCATTCTTTATATGCTGTGTATAGGACATCATTTTTAGCTCTGCATCGGAGTTTTCCTCCCACTTCTTTTCTATCCATATTATAGCAGATAAAATCATTCGCTTACAATACAATTTGCAAAAAAACCGCTCCGCGGCGGTTTCCCCAGAAAGGGAGCCGTGCGGAGCGGGTCTTGTTTATTTACAACAAGTTATTTGTTCTTGTACATTTCCTCGTAGTAGGTCTGGTAGTTGCCGCTGGTGATGTGGTCCATCCACTCCTTGTGGTTCAGGTACCAATCAATGGTGAGGACGATGCCCTTTTCAAAGGGGGTCTCCGGGTACCAGCCCAGATCGTTCTTGATCTTGGTGGGGTCGATGCCATAGCGGCGGTCGTGGCCCAGGCGGTCCTCCACGTGCTTGATCAGGTCCTCGCTGATGCCCTCGTCCTGCAGGCGGTCGTGCAGCTGGGCAATGATGGTCTTGACGATGAAGATGTTGGGGCGCTCGTTGTGGCCGCCCACATTGTACACCTCGCCCACCTTGCCGTCATTTGCCACCATATCAATGGCCTTGCAGTGGTCCTCCACATACAGCCAGTCCCGCACCTGCATGCCGTCGCCGTAGACCGGCAGCTGCTTGTGCTGCTGCACGTTGTTGATCATCAGGGGGATCAGCTTCTCCGGGAACTGATACGGGCCGTAGTTGTTGGAGCAGCGGGTAATGTTGATGGGCATCCCGTAGGTATCGTGGAATGCCATCACGAACATATCTGCGCTGGCCTTGGAGGAGGAGTAGGGGCTGTGGGGGCACAGAGGGGTAGTCTCCATAAAATAGCCCTCTGCGCCCAGTGCGCCGTACACCTCATCGGTGGACACCTGCACATACTTCTTGCCCGGCTTCCAGGTCTTGGCCTCGGCATCGTACCAAGCCTCCTTAGCGCGCTGCAGCAGGTTGACGGTGCCCATCACGTTGGTCTGGACAAAGATCTCCGGGTTTTTGATGCTGCGGTCCACATGGCTCTCGGCAGCAAAGTTGATGACATAATCAAAGTCGTATTTCTGGAACAGGCCCTCCACCAGCTCCTTATCGCAGATATCGCCCTGCACAAAGACATGGCGGGGGTCCCCCTCCACCTCTTTCAGGTTTTCCAGGTTGCCGGCATAGGTCAGCTTATCCAGGTTGACCAGCAGGATCTCCGGGTACTTTTTGAGCATATAATGCACAAAGTTGGAGCCAATGAAACCGGCGCAGCCGGTGATCAGATAGGTTTTCATATTGCTCTTATTCCTCTACTTTACTCTTTTAACAGTGTCAGCGGGCGGCAGGCTTCATGCCATTGTCCCCATCCCAATGCTGGAAGAAACATTCCAGCGCCTGCTGCCAGGGACGCACCTCGTTGCCCACAGTGCAGCGCAGCATCCGGTTGTCCAGGGCGCTCCACTTGGGGCGGTCGGCGCTTTCCGGATGCTTGGCCTTGTACTCCTCGCTGGTGCAGGGGGCCACCGCAGCCTCCACACCGGACAGACGGATGATCTCGGAGGCGAAGTCGTACCAGGAGCAGACCCCCTCGCCGGTGCAGTGATACAGGCCATACTCATGGGTGACGCACAGCTGCAGGATCTCGTGGGCCAGGTCCACCGCATTGGTGGGGTTGCCCAGCTGGTCGTTGACCACCTCCAGCTTACCGAACTTGCGGCCGGCATTTACGATGGTCTTGACAAAGTTTTTGCCGTAATAGCTGTACAGCCAGGCCGTGCGCACGATGAAGTGCCGGTGGCAGAACTGCTGCACATACTGCTCGCCCATCAGCTTCGTGGAGCCATAGGCGCTGATGGGGCCGGGCTGGGTGGCCTCGTCCTGGGGGATGCCGCCGTTCTCCCGGCCGGAGAACACATAGTCGGTAGACACATGCACCAGCCGTGCGCCGGTCTTGGCCGCAGCCTGGGCCAGGTTGCGGGGGCCGATGGCGTTGACCTTAAAAGCCAGGTCGTGGCTGGTCTCGCAGCCATCCACATTGGTAAAAGCAGCGCAGTTGATGATCACGTCCGGGCGCTGGCGGCGGATAAAGTCGTCCACCATCTTATAGTTGGAGATATCCAGCTCCGGCAGATCCACCGGCAGAACGGTAGCGCTGAGCAGCTTTTCCGGGATGGGGCCGATCTCGCTGCGGCCCTCCCGCAGCTGCTTGATGATCTCGGTGCCAAGCTGGCCCTTGCTGCCTGTAACGATGATTTTCATGCCAATGCCTCTCTTAGTATCTCAATTTGCCGTCTGCAACATTCTTCAGATGCTGGCCATAGGGGCTTTTGCCGTAGCGCTCTGCGCTTTCCAGCAGCTTATCCCGGCTGATCCAGCCATATTTAAAGGCGATCTCCTCCGGGGCGCTGATCTTGATGCCCTGGCGCTTCTCGATCATACGGACAAAGTCCGCAGCTTCCACCAGGCTGTCCATCGTGCCGGTATCCAGCCAGGCAAAGCCGCGGCCCAGCAGCTGCACATCCAGCTGATCCTGCTGGAGGTACAGATCATTCAGGGTCGTGATCTCCAGCTCGCCACGGGCAGAGGGGCGCACCTTTTTGGCCATCTCCACCACCTGCTTGTTATAGAAATACAGGCCGGTAATGGCGTAGTTGGACTTGGGATGCTCCGGCTTTTCCTCTACGCTGAGCACCTTGCCGTTGGGGTCGAACTCCACGATGCCAAAGCGCTCCGGGTCCTGCACATAATAGCCGAACACGGTGCAGCGGCCCTTCTGCTCGGCATTGGCGGCAGCGGACTTCAGGATCTTGGAGAAGCCGTTGCCGTAGAAGATATTATCGCCCAGGATCATGGCGCAGCAGTCATCCCCAATAAACTCCTCACCCAGCAGGAAAGCCTGTGCCAAGCCGTCCGGAGAGGGCTGCACCTTATACTGCAGGTGGATGCCGTACTGGCTGCCGTCCCCCAGCAGCGCCTCAAAGCGCGGGGTATCGGTGGGGGTAGAAATGATCAGGATGTCCTGGATGCCCGCCAGCATCAGGGTAGAAAGCGGGTAATAGATCATCGGCTTATCATACACGGGCAGCAGCTGTTTGCTGGTGACCATCGTCAGCGGATAAAGCCGGGTGCCGGCACCGCCGGCCAGAATAATGCCTTTCATATTCGTGCACTCCTTTTAAACAGAAAAGTTGTGCAGCTTAATTCAAAGCGGAGCTGCGTCCGCTGTCAACAAAGGAAAGCAAACCCCCGCCCCTTTCTGTATGGTACAGAGCAGAGGCAATAGTTTTACACTTTATTTTACTATCAATCTATAAAAATTGCAACCGTTTTCCGGTGAAGCAAGCGTAATTCCGCCTGCTATCGACCAGGAACGATCCCCGCCTGCAAAAGCCCCTGCACGCAAAGACCCCCGCCAGCCCGGCGGGGGTCTTGCAGACCTGGCGGTCTTATCCTTTTATTCCCGATACAGAAGCCAGCAGCTCTCAGGCCAGCGCTTTTTCTGCAGCATCCAGAGCGGCTGCAATGACCTTATCCATATCGTAGTACTTATATTCGCCCAGACGGCCTCCAAAGAGTACTCCGTCCTGTGCATCTGCCAGCTTTTTATACTCACGGTACAGCGAATCGTTCTTTTCATCGTTGACCGGGTAATAGGGCTCCTCCCCCGGCTTCCACTCTGCGCTGTACTCCCGGCTGATGACCGTCTTAGGCTGGGTGCCAAACTCAAAATGCTTATGCTCGATGATGCGGGTATACGGGGTCTCGGCATCGGTGTAGTTCACCACTGCATTGCCCTGATAGTTCTCCATATCCAGCACTTCGGTCTCAAAGCGGACGCTGCGGTATTCCAATGCCCCCAGACGATAGCCAAAGTAGGCATCCACCGGGCCGGTATAGACCACCTGCTCTGCCAGCGCATCCAGCTGCGCCTTATCCTCCAGGTAATCCACCCCTAAGCGCACCTCGGTGCCCTCCAGCATACGCTCCACCATAGCGGTGTAGCCCCCATTGGGGATGCCCTGGTACAATGCGTTGAAGTAGTTGTTATCGTAGGTAAAACGCACCGGCAGACGGCGGATGATAAAGGCGGGCAGCTCGGTGCAGGGGCGGCCCCACTGTTTGCCCGTGTAGCCCTTGATCAGCTTTTCATAGATATCGGTGCCCACCAGGCTGATGGCCTGCTCCTCCAGGTTCTGGGGGTCCGTAATGCCGGCCTCGGCCTTCTGCTGCTCGATCTTTGCCTGCGCCTGGGCAGGGGTCACCACTCCCCACATCTTATTGAAGGTGTTCATATTAAAGGGCAGGTTGTAGATCTCGCCGTGGTAGTTGGCCACCGGGCTGTTGGTATAGCGGTTGAACTCGGCAAACTGATTGACATAGTCCCACACGCGCTTATCGTTGGTGTGGAAGATATGCGCCCCATAGCGGTGGACATTGATGCCCTCTACCGACTGGGTATAGATGTTGCCTGCAATGTGGCTGCGCTTGTCCACCACCAGGCAGCGCTTACCCGCCCGATGGGCTTGCTGTGCGAACACCGCACCAAACAGGCCGGCACCCACGATCAGATAATCATACTGCTTCATAATATAAACCTCTTATATTCCGTTTAGTAGAGCGGGCCGCAGTCTTTCCCCGGGAAAGGCCCCCCGCATCTGTGCACAGAAGCGGCTCCGCCCTCCGCCAGAACATCCTGCAGCCGCAAAACTTTTTCTCCCCAAAAGCAGACTCAGGCCTTTGTACCCTGGGTCACGCTGTCCTTGCGCTGGGAAGCGCGGTAGGTATCGATGGCCGACCGCAGGCGGGAGACCGCAGCTTCCGGGGTGATATGGCGCATCTGTGCTGCCGCCATGGTCTGGTGACCGCCGCCGCCCAGGCTCTCCATAATAAGCTGTACATTCACGGCGCCCAGGCTGCGGGCAGAGATATTGACCCCGCTGCCCACCTGCACCGCCACAAAGCTGGCCTCTACCCCCTGGATGGTCAGCAGGTCGTTGGCCGCCTGGGGGATCGCCACCCGTGCTTCCGAGGGCAGCTCACCGCTCATGGAGATCGCGCATTTTTTGTACATCTGCGCCGCTGCCACCAAAGCCGCCTTGGCATTGTATTCACTCTGGGTCACGTCAAACAGCTGACGCACCCGCTCGGTCTCCGCACCATAACGGCGCAGTGCCGCCGCCGCCTCAAATGTGCGCACACCGGTATGCAGGGTAAAGTCCCGGGTATCCAGCATGATGCCGGAGAGCAGGCCCTCGGCCTCCACCCGGTTGGGCTTATCCTCTCGGGTACCCACATACTGCAGCAGCTCGGTGACCAGCTCGCTGGTGGAGGAAGAATAGGGCTCGTGGCAGACCAGGACCGCATTTTCGATGAAGCCTACTCCCTTGCGGTGGTGGTCGATCACGGCGATCTTGCCGCACTTCTCCAAGATCTCCTTGCTTTCCACCAGGCCCGTCTGGTATGTATCCACCACGACGCACAGGGTACGCTTGGAGATGATGGGCAACGCCCCCTTGGGGTCGATAAAGTCATCTTCCTGCCCGGCTTCCGCCAAAGCATCGATCAGACTGGATGCCAGTGTAGCGTCCCGCCGCACAGCGATCACTGCCGGCACATCGCAGATCTTGCAGATGCGCAGCACGCCCTCCGCAGCGCCAATGGCATCCAGGTCACTCATCCGGTGACCCATGATGACCACATGATCCGCCTCTTTGATCAGCGCAACCAGCTGATCGGCCACCAAGCGGCTGCGCACCTTGCTGCGTTTTTCCACGCCGTGGCTGACGCCGCCGTAGAAGGTAAAGCCATCCGGGGTCATCTCCGCCGCCTGGTCACCGCCGCGGCCCTGGGCCATATCCAGAGCCTGCACCGCCATATCCTGGGCTTCCCGCAGGGTCTTGGCCCCGCGGCCTACGCCAATGGACATGGAGAGGTTGACGCTGGGGTTCAGCGCACGGATCTTGTCCAGCACATCATAGCCTTTTTGGGCGTACTGCTCCAGATTGCGCTCCTCCACCACAGCAATATACCGCCCGGTGCCGATGCGGCGCAAGAAGCCGGTGCCGCGGCCGATCATATCCTCCAGGGTGCGGTTGATGCCTTCCAGCAGGCGGGCACGCTCGCTGTCCAGCATATCGCCAAACACATCATCGTATCCATCCACCGAGAAGATCAGGCAGCCCGGGCGGCTGGCCTTATACTCCGCCTCCACCCGGCGCAGCGCAGTCTCCTCGTTAAAGATCAAAAGGCTCATGCTCTCGGCGCCGCCCGGCACGGTAGAGCTGTGCACCGCCCAGATGCACCCGCCCAAAGTCAGCAGCTGCCCCTCCGGCGTGCGGCAGAGCTGCAGTTCCAGTCCCGGCAGGACCTTGTTCACCCGGCTGATCAGCAGATCGCCGCCGCCCAGCAGCCGCGCACGGAACTGGTCGTTGTACCACAAGATCGAGTCCCCGGACAGCAGTGCCGCCGGCTGGGACAACGGCTCCAGACTGAACCGGAGCTTGGATTTTTCAAACTTGCCGCCGCACATCCAGCGCGCCACCCAGCGGCGCAGATGGTGACGGAAGACCACAAAGCCCAGGGCCCACAGCACCACCAGCCCCAGCAGCACCGGCCATACCGCAGACTGCGCAGCCAAAACCGCCGCTGCCAACAGCAGGCACAGCACTGCCAGACCGGCAGTAAACATTTCCAGGGTCCATCTGGGTTTTTGTTTCATAGATTCATCCTCCCCCAAGGACTGCGGCCCTGCCCCCAGGGCACACGCTTTTTCCAATGACCGCAGCCTTTTTGGCCGTCATACAGCCCGGCTCAGACCTCCATCAGGATCGGGAGGATCATGGGGCTGCGCTTGGTGCGGCGGTAGATATAGCTGCTCAGCGCCTCCCGCACCCGGGTCTTGACGCTGTTCCAATCCCGCACATGCTCTTCCACACAGCGGCTCAGGGCATTTTCCACAATGCTCTGGGCACCATCCATCAGGCCCTCGTTCTCCCGCACATAGACAAAGCCCCGGCTGACCAGGTCCGGCCCGGCCAGGACCTTACCTGTCTTGCTGTCCACAGTGGCCACAATGATCACCAGGCCATCCTCCGACAGGTGCTTGCGGTCCCGCAGGACCACGTTGCCCACGTCGCCCACGCCCAGGCCGTCCACCATCACAGCGCCGGCCGTTACCGGCTCGCCCAGCTTCAGCTCATCGCGGGAGAGCACTACGTTGGAGCCGTTCTCCGCGATCAGGATATTGCTGGTGGGGATGCCCAGGCTGGCCGCCGTCAGGGCGTGTTTTTTCAGCTGCTTATACTCGCCGTGTACCGGCAGGAAATACTGCGGCTTGGTCAGGGTGAGCATCAGCTTCTGCTCCTCCTGGCAGGCATGGCCGGAAACATGGACATCGTACATGCTCTCGTAGATCACCTCAGCGCCCAGCAGCAGCAGGCCGTTGACGATCTTGGTCACGCTCTTTTCATTGCCGGGGATGGGGTTGGCGGAGATGATGATAAAATCTCCCGGGCCTACCCGCACCTGACGGTGGCTGCAGGATGCCATGCGGGACAAAGCGCTCAGCGGCTCGCCCTGGCTGCCGGTGGTGATCAGCACCACCTGCTCCGGCGGGTACTGGCCCAGCTCGTCCACGCTGATCAGCGTCCCCTCCGGGATATGCATATAGCCCAGCTCCTGGGCCATGGCGGTATTGTTGACCATGCTGCGGCCGCTGAATGCCACCTTGCGGCCATCCTCTACCGCCAGATCGATGATCTGCTGCACACGGTAGATATTGGAGGCAAAGGTAGCGATAATGATGCGCTTGTTCCGCGCCCGTGCAAACAGATTGCGTACACCGGCGGCCACCTTCTGCTCCGTAGCCGTAAAACCGGCGCGCTCGGCATTGGTCGAGTCGCTGAGCAGGGCCAAGACCCCCTTCTGTCCGTACTCAGACAGAGTGGACAGATCCGTAGGGCCGCAGGCCAGGGGGGTGTAATCGATCTTAAAGTCACCGGTCTGGATCACAACACCGGCGGGGCTGTCGATGGCAAACGCCACTGCATCCGGGATGGAGTGGTTGACGTGGATGGGCTCCACCGTAAAGCAGCCCAGTTTGACCTTTTTGCGGGGCAGGATCTCCACAAACTTTGTACGCCCTGCCAGGCCAAACTCCTCCAGCTTATTGCGGATCAGGCCGCAGGTCAGCCGGGTGCCGTAGATGGGCAGGTCCATCTGCTGCAGCAGATAGGGGATGCTGCCAATGTGATCCTCGTGGCCGTGGGTGATCAGCAGGCCCTTGATCTTATCCTTATTTTGCAGCACAAAGCTGAAATCCGGGATCACCAGGTCCACGCCGAACATATCGCTGTCCGGGAATACCAGGCCGCAGTCCACAATGATCATATCACCGCAGCACTCGTAAACGGTCATATTTTTGCCCACTTCGCCCAGGCCGCCCAAGGGGTAGATATGGATCTGGGGCGCATTGCCCTCCTTGGGCTGCGGTGCCCGGCGGGGACGGCGCTGGCCGTGCGGACGGCGGGGACGGGGCCGCTTCTCCCCTGCTTCAGCCACAGCTGCGGCGGCGGGGCGCTGGTCTTTCTGTTCTTTTAACTGTGCCATTCGGTACCTCCAAAATTGACTGTAAGGCCCAGGCTCGCCCACCAGGCAGAACCTGCGCCATGTTGATGGGATGCACCGCCGGAGCGGCCCGATCCCTTTGTGTGCTATCGTATAGAATTTTTTGTTCCGGGCTTTTGATCAAAAGCACCGGCTTCGCCCTGCATAGACAACAGCCCCGGCGGAGATATCCTCCCCGTGCCCGGCCCTCTCCAGTCCATCTGTTCAATGCGACCGCGGCCTGTGAACCCTGCAAAGCTATGGGCCTGCCCCATAGCACGCCCCTATACGCATTACGTTGCAACAAGTATAGTATTTCTCAGCCTTTTTGTCAATTCCAAGGTTTGGTATGCCGCAAAAACAAACGCATATCCGCTATTTTAACCACAAAAAAACAGAATCTGCCGCAAAACGCAAAAACCCCGCCGCAGCGGGTGCTGCGACGGGGCAGATGCAGAAAAATAACCGAAGTATTGGGATCAGCGCTTGGATTCGTACTCCTTGCGGTAACCCTCCAGCTCCTTCTGGTTGCCATAGACGAAGTGTCCGTTGGCGATCTCCTCCCAAACGGGCTTATCGGTGGAATAGTCATGGATCGAAGGATCGTAGACCAGGAGTTTTTTCTCCTTTTCCAGGCTGGGGTCCGGGATGGGCACAGCGCTCAGCAGGGCCTTGGTGTAGGGGTGCAGCGGGTGGAGGAACAGCTCCTCTGCCTCTGCCAGCTCTACGATACGGCCCTTGCTGATGACAGCAATGCGGTCGGAGATAAAACGCACCACAGACAGATCGTGGGCAATGAACAGGTAGGTCAGGCCACGGGACTTCTTCATGTTATTGAGCAGGTTCAGCACCTGAGCGCGGATGGACACATCCAGCGCCGAGATGGGCTCGTCTGCCACAATAAACTCCGGCTGCATGACCAGGGCGCGTGCAATACCGATGCGCTGCCGCTGTCCGCCCGAGAACTCGTGGGGGAAGCGGGAAGCAAACTCCGGCAGCAGGCCGACCTCGTGCAGGGCGTTCATGACCTTTTCATGCAGGTCATTCTGGTCCTTGTAGAGGTGATGGTTCAAAAGGCCCTCTGCCACGATGTATTCCACCTTGGCGCGCTCGTTCAGCGAAGCCATCGGGTCCTGGAAGATCATCTGGCACTTGCGGATGACCTCTTTATCCAGTTCCTTGGAGATCTTGCCGTTGATGCGCTGACCCTTGAACAGGATCTCGCCGCCGGAAGTGGGGTTGATGCGGCAGATGGCACGGCCAATGGTGGTCTTGCCAGAGCCGGACTCGCCTACCAGAGAGAAGGTCTCGCCCTTGTAGATGTCAAAATTGACATGGTCCACGGCCACGAATTTACGCTTGCCGCTGCCGAAGGTGATCTGAAGGTCCTTCAGTTCGATCAGCTTTTCACGTTCAGCCATTCAGCGCGCACCTCCCATCTTTTCCATTTTGGCCCGCAGGTTCTGGATCGAGTGCGGACGCTCGATCTTGGGCGCCCGGGGGTCCAGATACCAGGTCTTGGCCGCATGGGTCTCCGACACGGGGAAGAACGGCGGCTCCTGCACAAAGTCGATGGCCAGTGCATGCTTGTTGCGCGGGGCAAAAGCGTCGCCCTGGATCTCGTTGAACAGGTTCGGGGGGGTACCGTCGATGCTGGGCAGCTCCTCGCCCTTGACGCCCAGCTGCGGCAGAGCCTGCAGCAGCGCCCAGGTATAGGGGTGCCAGGAGTCATAGAAGATCTCCTCCACGGTGCCGTACTCCACGATCTGACCAGCGTACATGACAGCCACGCGGTCGGCCACGTTTGCCACAACACCCAGGTCGTGGGTGATGTAGATGACCGACATATCCAGCTCCTTCTGCAGATCACGGATCAGCTGCAGGATCTGGGCCTGGATGGTCACATCCAGTGCGGTGGTGGGCTCGTCACAGATCAGCACCTGCGGGTGGCAGGCAGCTGCAATGGCGATGACCACACGCTGACGCATACCGCCGGAGAACTCATGGGGGTACTGGTCGTAGCGGCGCTCAGGGTCAGGGATGCCAACCTTGGCCAGCATCTCGATGGCAGCCTTTTTGGCTTCTGCGCCCTTGAGACCCTGGTGATGCTCGATGCTCTCCTGGATCTGCTTGCCCACCTTCTTCAGGGGGTTCAGGCTGGTCATCGGGTCCTGCATGACCATCGCGATCTTTTTGCCGCGGATCTTGAGCCAGTCCTTCTCCTTGTACTTCGCTACATCCTCGCCGTCGTACATGATGGAGCCGCCGGTAATCTTACCGTTGGCGTCCAGCATGCCCACGAAGGTTTTGGTGAACACGCTCTTACCGGAGCCGGACTCGCCTACGATGGCGAGGGTCTCGCCCTCGTACAGATCCAGCGAGCACTTGCGGATAGCTTTCAGCTTTTTGCCGCGCAGGCTAAAGGTGATCTCCACGTCCTTGGCAGAGATGATTGGTTTTTTATCCATTTGGTGGTCTTCTCTCCCATCTTAAACGTGATTGCGCGGGTCAGCCGCATCCGAGAACGCGTTGCCCATGATATAGAACGAAATCGAGATGATGGACACGATCACTGCCGGGAAGATCAGCAGATAGGGGTAGTCCAGGAAGAACATCCGCGCATTGCGCAGCAGCACGCCCAGAGAGGGGGTGCGGCCGTCCAGACCCAAGCCCAGGTAGGAGAGGGTGCTCTCCAGGGAGATGGTGGCCGGGATGGACAGCGCCATGCCCAGAATGATGACCGATACCATGTAGGGCAGGATGTTCTTGGTCAGCACGCGCCACAGCGGGGTGCCCAGGCACCGGGATGCCAGGTTGTACTCCCGGTCACGGTACATAAACACGATATTGCGGACACGGCGGGCCATGTTCAGCCAGTGGGTAGCGATCAGAGAGACCACCATGATCCAGAAGCTGCGGCCGACCAACAGCGCGATCAGGGTCATATAGATAATGATCGGGATGTTGTAGATCAGGTTGTACAGCTCGGTGAAGAAGCGGTCCAGCTTGCGGACATAGCCCCATAGCAGGCCAATGATAACACCCAGGATACTCTCGCCCACAGCCACGATCAGCGCCATGCGGATCGAAGTCTGGGCGGCAAACCACACCTGACACCAGTAGTCGCGGCCAATGTTATCGGTACCAAACCAAAATTCCCCGTTGGGCCGGATGAATTTGAGTGCGGTATCCGTTTCCAGGGTCGCATAGTCATAGCGGCCGATCGCCTGTGCCACAAAAGAGAAAACGACCAGTGCGACAAATAAAATAGCGCAGAACACCGCACTTTTTCTCTTCAAAAAGTTATGGAACACAGAGCCCCAGTACGAATAGTTGGAGTAGCCGATGCGCTCAGCTTCCTCAGGCGAGTAGTCTACAAAGTAAAACAGCTCGTCGGGGTTCTTCCCCTCAAAATCAGATGCTTTCGCCATCAGCGGGCCTCCTCCTTCCCTACCAGAGTAATACGCGGGTCAACCATCATCATGGCCACATCGCCCATAAAGACACCAAGAATACCGATGGTCGCATACAGGATGATCAAGGTCTGAACCACGTTGGTATCATAACGGTTGATCGCATCCGTCAGCAGCGGGCCCATGCCCGGCACCGAGAAGAAGCGCTCCACCAGCAGCGAACCGCCAATGGTCTCCAGCAGTGCAGCCGGAATGTACTGCACCATAGGCACCATGGCATTGCGCAGCACATGACCCACCATGATCTCCCGGGTGTTCAGGCCCTTGATCTTGGCAAGTTTGATGTAATCACGGGTCAGCTCATCCACCATATAGCGGCGGGTCCACAGGGCATAGCCTGCAATGGACGCCATGGACAAGCAGATGATGGGGAGGATACTGGACGGGCCTGGGTTTCGGTTGGAGTACAAAGGCGGTAAGCCCAGTATCTTTGCGCCAAACACCAGTACCAGTGAATAGGACACCAGCGGCGGAACCGCATTGACCAGCACGGTATAGCCGGTACCAATATGATCCATGAGCTTTTCTTTAAAGACCGTCTGCAAAATGCCCAGGGTCACACCCAGAGTCAGTGCGATGACCAGAGAGATCAGGCCCAGCTTCATGGAGATCTTGAATTTGCCGCCGATCACCTTGGTCACAGGAACGCCGCTCTGAATTCTCCGCGAGACACCAAAGTCCAGATGGAGGAGCTGCCCATAATAGCGAATAAGCTGTGTACCAGGGGGGTCCAGCAAGCCCGCAGCCTGCAGCTGCGCATTCTTCTGCTCCGGGGTAAACTTCATGAGCTGATCCTCAGTGAAGTAGTAATCCGTGGGCAGAAGGCGCAGCAGCAGGAACACGATGGTAACTGCGAGCAGAATGGTTACAAACGACTGTGCCAGCCGCTTCAGGGTATATTTCAGCATCAGGCACCCTTAGCCGCATTATAAGCCTCGGCGAAGGCGGCGAAGTCCTCAGCGGTATAGGCTTCCGTGGAGGTCTCCCAGTTAACGTACTTGTATGCAGCAATGCCGCACAGGGTGTTGATCTTGGAGTACAGGTTGATGTGAGTCAGCTGCAGACCAACATCATAACGGTTGGGCAGGGTCAGCACACTATCCAGGAAGTAGGCCTCTGCCTGTGCAAATGCCTCGTAACGGGCATCGTTGTCATCCGTGATCGCATTGGCGGTGTGGTACAGCTCGGTGAAGTGAGCGTAGCGGTCCACCAGATCCTTGCGGTAATCCTCGGGCGCATCCACGAAGTCGAACAGGTAGTTGTAGTGCTTGTTGTAGTAGGCGTTGTCGTCGCCCAGGATCTCCTGACCCAGGAAGTTGGAAACGTCAGCGTAGTCAGCGCCCCAGCCGTTGACATAGATGCTGGCGGTCTTGGCCAGCTGAACTTCCTGCGTAAAGTCAGCCACGTACTCGAACCAGTCGTACTTGATAAAGTCATCGCCCAGATCGTTCTTCCAGTTCTGCTGGGTGACCAGTGAAGAAGAGGTATCGCCGCCGGCCTTCATGTAAGCCCAGCAGGTGACAGGGAAGGTGACGCCGATGGCGCTCAGCTCCTCCATAGCCTCCTTCTTCAGCTGTGCAAAACGCTCCGGATCATAGCGGCGGGGCTTGGTGCCGTCGGAAGCAGGCAGACCCAGCAGCTCTTCCACGCGGTCGGTGTAATCGCGGCCATCGCTGAACACACACAGGCCCTTCATGGTGAAGCAGTTGTTCTCGCACTTCAGCGGTTCCTTTGCGTTGGTACGCTCAAAGGTGGTCATGGAGTTCAGGCCGTAGCGCAGGCACTGACGGAACTTAACATTGGCGATTGCCTTGTTCCAGTTGTCATCGGGGGTGCCGTCCGGATTGTGACGGTTCCAGTTGAAGTGAGTCTGGTAGCTGAACTTCTTGGGAGTTGCCTCAACCACCTGGTCGTAGTAGGGGTTGGAGGGATCCGACAGAATGGTGTTCATCGGAGACTCATGCAGCTCGATCTCATCGATCTCGCCTGCATCATACAGAGTATAGCCCACCAGGATATCATCGATCATACGAACGGTGACCGAGTTGAAGCGGGCCTCATTGGCTGCGTTGAAGTAGTTGGGGTTCTGCACCAGGACCTTGGAGTTGTTCTGGATGTACTCGTTGCACAGGTATGCGCCGTTGTACCAGATGGTCTCGTTGGTAGCGCCAATGTAGCCATCCACGCCCAGCTCATCCAGCAGACCCTGAGGCAGCGGGAACAGGCAAGAGCCGGAAGCGATGGTGTGGAAGTAGGGGCAAGGCACCTTGCAGGTGTACACGACGGTGTAGTCGTCCGGAGCAGCGATGCCGACACCGTAGTCCAGCATGTCCTTGTAGGTCAGCTTCTTAGCTTCCTCAGGGTCCATCTCCAGGGTGTATTGGTTGTACTCAGCAGCCTTAACGATATAGCTATTGGGCATGGAGGTGTTCAGGTTCTCGTTCTTGGCAGAGTTCAGCACCCACTCCAGACCGATCAGGTAGTCCTCAGCCTTCATGTCGCCCTTGACGTTGCCGTTCATGTCGCTCCACTTCACGTCGTTGCGCAGCTTGAAGGTGCACTCGGTGGCGTCGGCATTGTAGCTCCACTCGGTAGCCGTATCCGGCACAAACTGACCGTAGATGTTGTTGGTGACCAGGCCGTTGATGCAGTTGCACAGCACGTTCAGGTCGGCTGCGTTCTGGCTCTTCTGGACGTTCCAGGTGGTTATCTCACGCAGGATGACTTCCCAGGTGACCAGGTCGGTGATGGGCTCGCCGCCGTTGCCAGGTGCAGCAGGAGCAGCGCCGGAACCGGAAGCGGCGGGGGCGCCAGAGTCATCCTTGCCGCCACAGGCTGCCAGCAGGCCGGCTGCGCCAACAATGCCGCTGGCCTTAAGGAAGCTGCGGCGGTCGAACTTATGAGACTCGAAGTTGTTGTTCATTGTGTTGTCCTCCCTGTATTTTTTGCGTTGTGTCATGGCATATAAGGCGCACAAGTCGCCTCGTTCTCCCCTTTTTCGGCAAAGGGACGCGCGGACATTCCCACCCGCGAGTACAAAAATAGAGGCCGAAACAGACTCCTCTGTCTGTGTTTACGCCCCCTTGCAGAACTATGAACACGCTTCATATTCTACCATCCCCCTAGGGAGATGTCAATGGAATGGGACCTGTTTTGCGCAAAAAGTGTACCATTTTGAGCAAAATACGCCGTTATGGCATAGCCATTTGTATTCTGTATGCGTACAAAGATGAAAAGATTTCCTCTATACGGAGGACAATCTATCTTTTTTTTCACGCTCATGCTATAATAAGGAGATGAATCTTTGCGCACATTATAGGAGAGCACCACGAAATATGAAGAGAATTTTTTCCATTTATAAGCCCTATATGCTCCACGCCATCTTCTACAAAGGGGTCACCCGGCTGTCCGTTGCCGCCGCAGCCTGCCTTGTGTGGGAAAACTTTGTCAGCGATGGGATCTTTACCTTATGGGAGGGGCCGGTACTGGTGTGCGGCATCGCATTTCTTGCCTGGGCCTGGATGAGCTACCTCAGCCTGGACGGGTTAAGCCCCCGGCGGCTGTTCACCGCGGGACGCGCACCGGAAAAAAGCAAAAAGCGCCGCCATGCCACCTCCTCTATGGTGGACTATGCAGACGAGCATATCGTCTCCTTTGACGAGCTGGAGCCGGAGGAGCGCACCTTTTGCAGCCTGGCGACCAATCTGGTGCTGGGCAGCGCCATGACCTTGATCGGCCTGGCGGCCGGCGCTCTTTAATAAGGAGGGGCAGGATGCAGGCACAGACAAGATCCATCGTACTGGGGGTGCTGGCCCATGTGGACTCCGGCAAGACCACCCTGTCCGAAGCTATGCTGTACCGGGCGGGGGTCATCCGCAAACTGGGCCGGGTGGACCACCGGGACGCTTTTTTGGATACGGACGCCTTGGAGCGGGCACGAGGCATCACCATTTTTTCAAAACAGGCTTTGCTGGACGCCGGGCAGACCCATATCACCCTGCTGGACACCCCCGGCCATGTGGATTTTTCCGCCGAGGCCGAGCGCACCTTGCAGGTGCTGGACTATGCTGTGCTGGTGATCAGCGGGCCGGGCGGCGTGCAGAGCCACACCGAGACCCTGTGGCAGCTGCTGCGCCGGTACCGCATCCCTACCTTTGTATTTATCAATAAGATGGATCTGCCCGGCCCGACCCGTGCCGAACTGCTGGAACAGCTGAACCGCCGCCTGGGTGAAGGCTTTGTGGATTTTGGCGCTGACCCTGCCGCCCGGGACGAAGCGCTGGCCCTGTGTGACGAACGGCTTATGGATGCCTGGCTGGAACAGGGCGCCTTGGAGGACGGCCAGATCCTGCCCGCCATTGCCCGGCGGCATGTATTCCCCTGCTGGTTTGGCTCTGCGCTGCGGCTGGACGGTGTAGACCCGCTGCTGGAAGGGCTGGACCGGTTCACCCGCCCGGCCCCGGCACTATCTGCCTTTGGTGCAGCGGTATTCAAGGTCTCGCAGGATGAGCCGGGCGCACGGCTGACCTGGCTGCGGGTCACCGGCGGAGAATTAAAGGTAAAGGACCTGCTCTCCGGCGAGGGGCCGGAGGGCCCCTGGGCCGAAAAAGCCAATCAGCTGCGGCTGTACTCCGGCACAAAATATACCCTGGCCGAGCGGGTCGGGCCGGGGCAGGTCTGCGCAGTCACCGGCCTGACCCAGTGCCGCCCCGGCCAGGGTCTGGGCGCCCAGCGGGACAGCGAGCCCCCCGCCCTGGAACCGGTGCTGAGCTATCAGGTCCTGCTGCCGGAAGGCGCCGACGCCCACGCCGCACTGGACAAGCTGCGCCGTTTGGAACAGGAGGACCCCCAGCTCCATGTGGTGTGGAACGAGACCCTGGGGCAGATCCATTTGCAGCTGATGGGAGAGATCCAGCTGGAGGTGCTGCGCACCCTGCTGGCCCAGCGTTTTGGGCTGGAGGTATCCTTTGGCCCCGGCGGTATATTATATAAGGAGACCATCACCGAACCCATCGAGGGTGTGGGACACTATGAGCCTCTGCGCCATTATGCTGAGGTGCATCTGAAACTGGAGCCTCTGCCCCCCGGCAGCGGGATGCAGTATGCCGCCGACTGCCGGGAGGAAGTGCTGGACAAAAACTGGCAGCGGCTGGTGCTGACCCATTTGGAGGAAAAGCAGCACCTGGGCGTGCTGACCGGTGCCCCCCTCACCGATATGAAGATCACCCTTATTGCCGGCAAAGCCCACCTGAAACACACCGAAGGCGGGGATTTCCGCCAGGCCACCTACCGTGCGGTGCGCCAAGGACTGATGATGGGCAAGAGCCAGCTGCTGGAGCCTTGGTACAGCTTCCGGCTGGAAGTGCCCGCCGAGAACATCGGCCGGGCTATCACCGACATCCAGCGTCGGGAGGGCACTTTTGACCCGCCCGAGACCGGCCTGGAGACCGCTGTGCTCACCGGCACTGCTCCGGTGGCCACACTGCGGGACTATCCGGTCGAGCTGGCTGGCTATACCCATGGCCGGGGCCGGATCAGCCTGACCCCCGTGGGCTACCGGCCCTGCCATAACGCAGCCCAGGTCATTGCGGAAAGCGGCTACCAGCCCCAGCACGACCTGGACAACCCGGCCGACTCGGTGTTCTGTGCCCATGGCGCCGGTTTTGTGGTATCCTGGGCGGACGTACGCAGCCATATGCACGTGGACAGCGGCTGGGGCAAGAGCCAGCGCCCCGCCGATGCCGCCCCTGCCCCCAGCCCCCGCCGGGCCGCCGCCTACCGGGCCACCCTGGAAGAGGATGCCGAGCTGATGAAGATCTTTGAGCGGACCTACGGCCCCATCAAGCGGGACCCGCTGGCCGCTTTCCGCCCGGTAAAAAAGACCGAACGGCCGGATTTTGCCGCCCAGAGCTGGACCATCGCACCGGAATATCTGCTGGTGGATGGCTACAACCTGATCTTTGCCTGGGAGGAGCTTTCCGCCCTGGCAAAACAAAGCCTGGATGCCGCCCGCACCCGGCTGGCAGACATCCTGTGCAACTACCAAGGCTACAAAAAATGCGTGGTGATCCTGGTATTCGACGCCTACCGGGTGCCGGGCAGCCCCGGCGCCATTGAACAGTACCACAACATCCACATCGTTTATACAAAGGAAGCCGAGACCGCCGATATGTACATCGAGCGGGTGACCCACGAGATCGGCAAGCAGCGCCGGGTTCGGGTGGTGACCTCGGACGGAGCCGAGCAGATCATCATCCTGGGCCACGGGGCGCTGCGGGTCTCCTCCCGGCTGTTCCAACAGGAAGTGGAAGAAGTAGAACGGGAGATCCGCGCTCTGCTGCAAGGCTGAGGAGGAAAACGCTCATGACCGAGATCACATCGGAGTTTGTATGGTCCTGCATCCGGCCCCGTCCGCGGGACAGCCACAAGGGTACCTTTGGCAGCGTGCTGGCTCTGGCCGGCAGCGCCCGCTATCGGGGCGCTGCGCTGCTGGCGGCAGAAGGGGCACTGCGGGCCGGTGCCGGTCTTGTGACCCTGGCCAGTGTGGAGCCGGTGTTGGCAGCCGCCTCTGCCCGCCTGCCGGAGTGCTGCCTGCTGCCCTGCATCAACGGGGCAGAAGGGGGCATCTCCCCGGAAAGTCTGCCCCTGCTGCGCCGCCAAAAGGCCGCTGTGCTGCTGGCGGGGCCGGGGCTGGGCTATACCGCCCAAAGCACGGCCCGTGCCGCCGAGACCCGCACCCTGATCCAGCAGCTGCTGAGCAGCTTTGCGGGCTGTGCCGTGCTGGACGCAGACGGGTTGAACGCCGCCGCAGGGCTGCTGTCTGCCGGTCAGCCCCTGCCCCATCCTGCGGGGGCCTTGGTGCTGACCCCGCACCCCGGAGAGATGGCCCGGCTCACCGGTCTGAGCACCGGCGCTGTGAACGCTGACCGGGAGGGCATTGCCCGCCGCTTTGCGCAGCAGTGGGACGCCGTGGTGCTGCTGAAAGGGATGCGCACCATCATTGCCGCCCCGGATGGCCGCTGTTTTGTGAACCCCACCGGCAACCCGGGCCTGGCCCGGGGCGGCAGCGGGGACACGCTGGCAGGCATCCTGGCAGCGCTGCTGGCCTGCGGACTGGAGGCTGCTGAGGCCGCCGCCTGCGCCGCCTGGCTCCATGGTGCCGCCGCCGACCGAGCTGCCGCCCAACGGGGCGAATACGGGATGCTGCCCCAGGATCTTTTCCCCGCCTTGGGGACCCTCTTTGCAGAAAACGGGCGTTAAAGCACTGCCCCTTCCAGTGCCAGCAGACGCTGTTTCAGCTCCAGCCCTCCGGCATAGCCGGTAAGACGGCCATTCGCTCCCACTACCCGATGACAAGGCACCAGAATGGCCAGCGGGTTGCAGTGACAAGCCCCGCCCACGGCGCGGGCTGCCCCCGGCCTGCCTAGCCGGTCTGCCAGCTGACCATAACTGCACACCTGCCCATAGGGGATCTGCAGCAGCTCTGCCCAGACCTGCTGCTGGAAAGCCGTCCCCTGCCCCGCCAAGGGCAGGTCAAAGACCTGGCGGCGGCAGGCAAAATATTCTTCCAACTGGCGCTGCGCCTCCCGCAGCAGAGGGGTAGGCCAGGCGGGGGCATCCGCCCCGGTGCAAAACTCCACCCGGCACAAGCTATCCCCCGCCTGCTCCAACCGCAATACGCCCAGCGGGGTATCCATCCATAAAATTCCTTGCTGCAAAACAAAACCGCTTCCTTTCCCGTCGAATCGTGCTATACTACACATGATAGCATATCCCGGCCAGAATAGAAAGGAGCGGTTTATTTTTATGGTCCAAGCACTGGAAAAGATCCTGGCGGACAGCCGCAGCGCCGTATTTTTTGGCGGAGCAGGGGTCTCCACCGAAAGCGGCATTCCGGATTTTCGCAGCGTGGACGGACTGTACCACCAGAAATACGACTACCCGCCTGAGACCATCCTCAGCCATACTTTTTGGGAGCGCTGCCCGGAGGAATTCTATCGCTTTTACCGGGACAAGCTCCTTGTCCGGGGTGCAAAGCCCAATGCCGCCCATCTGCGGCTGGCCAAGCTGGAGCAGCAGGGCCATCTGGCAGCGGTGGTCACCCAGAACATCGATGGGCTGCACCAGGCTGCCGGGTCCAAGCGGGTATACGAACTGCACGGCAGCACCCTGCGCAACTACTGCCTGGGGTGCGGCGCCTTCTATGATGCAGGATTCATTGCCCAAAGTCAGGGCGTGCCCCGCTGCCCGGTCTGCGGCGGCATCGTCAAGCCGGACGTGGTGCTGTATGAAGAAGGGTTGGACGAGCAGGTGCTGTCCGGCGCTGTCAATGCCATCCGCCGGGCGGATACCTTGATCATCGGGGGCACCAGCCTGGTGGTCTACCCCGCTGCCGGGCTGATCCGCTACTTCCAGGGGGATCATCTGGTGGTGATCAACCTGCAGCCCACCGCTGCAGACCGCCAGGCCGACCTGTGCATTGCCCAGCCCATCGGGCAGGTGCTCAGTGAGGAGATCTGTCTGGACTGACCCGCTCCGTCCGCATAGTTCGTGCTTCTTTTCTGCCTTTGCAGGGTAGACTGGGTTTTGTACCCACCAAACTGCAAAGGAGGAACGATCCCCATGACCATTCTGCCCGAAAAAAACTCGGCCCGCCTGCGGCGCATCCGTGCCGAGCAGTTCTGTCTGCTGGCGCAGCGGGAAGCCAGCAGCGTCTACCGCCCCCACAGCGAGGTATTGCGTATGCTGGCCGCCGGCGAAGCCTGGGCCGTCTGCGAACACCGGTCCGAACCGGTGGAAGCGCTGCTGACCCTGCCCCTGAACGCCGACACCGCCTGTGCCGCCGCCCTGCGGGAATATCTTTGCTGGGACGGGACGCAGCAGGGCTGCATCCTTACCCCGCCCATCGGCTCTGCCCCTCAGCAGGCGCCTGCCCTGGCTGCGGCCGCTGTACGCCGGGCCGCAAAACTCTGCGGCGGCGGCCCCGTGTGGGCCGTGCTGGAGTGCACCGCCGGCTCTGAGCCGCTGGCCACTGCGTACTTAAAACAGGGCTTTGCCTTGCGGGCCATACGCCCGCTGGACAGTCTTTCCCCCTGTTACCTGTTCGGCTTTGAGGGAGCGGATGCCCCGGCTGTGGAGCCGATCTGGGTGCCTTTGGGGGAGATGGGCCGGGTAGCCGCACTGCTGGCCCGGGGCTGGGCCGCAGTGGACAGCCGCCCCAGCCCCCAGGGCACCGCTCTGGCTCTGTGCCCGGTTTGATACACAAAAGAAAAGGAAGGTAAAACGCCTATGAAAGCTGTGATCCTGGAAAGCTACGTCATGCACCCGGGGGATCTGGACTGGTCCGGGGTAAAAGCACTGGTGCCGGATACCACACAGTACGTGCGCACCGCCTATGAGGAGATCGTGCCCCGCATCCAGGATGCGGAACTGGTGCTGCTGAACAAATGCCGCATCGACGAGGCGGTGCTGGCCCAATGTCCCAAGCTCCGGTGGATGGGCATCATCGCCACCGGCACCGACAACCTGGACCTGGCCGCCTGCCGCCGCCACGGGGTCAGCGTGGCCAATGTGCCCGGCTACTCCACCTACAGCGTTGCCCAGATGACCTTCAGCCTGTTATTGGCCATCTGTCAATGCGCCCAGCGGTACGACACCGCCGTCAAGGATGGGCACTGGCAGCTGAATGTCCCCGCCTGCTATGGGCTGCTGCCCCAGCAGGAGCTGTACGGCAAGGTGTTTGGCGTTTACGGCTACGGCAGCATCGGGCGGCAGGCAGCCCGGATCGCCCAGGCTTTTGGGATGCGGGTGCTGGCCTGCACCCGGACCCAGCGGCCGGAGTACGCTGCCGACGGGGTAGAGTTTGTTCCCTTCCAGACTCTGCTGGCCGAAAGCGACGTACTCAGCCTCCACTGTCCTGCTACCCCGGAGACCCGGGGCCGGATAGACGGCAGCGCCCTGGCTCAGATGAAGCCCGGCGCCATTCTGCTGAACACCGCCCGCGGCGCACTGGTGGACGAAGCCGCCGTTGCGGCGGCCCTGCACAGCGGGCATCTGGGTTTTTATGGGGCAGACGCTTTTGCTGCCGAGCCCCTGCCCCCGGACAGCCCGCTGCGGGCGGAGCCTCATGCGCTGCTGACCCCCCACATTGCCTGGACCACAGCCGAAGCCCTGGAAAATCTGATGCGCATCACCACCCAGAATCTGCGCAGCTTTTTGCAGGGCCAAGGAGAACACATCGTAAACTGAGCTTTTCGGGGCGTGCCCCGCATCTGCATCCGGCTGGCGAGACATCGCCAGCCGTTTTTTGCATTTTAGGCTCCATTTTTATTGCAATGCCCCCTGCGGTATGATAGGATAGGGCCAAAACACACGGAGGTTTTCCCTTATGATCTACGATACCCTGAACAACCTGCCCAACTACCTGGGCCTTGTCAGCGGGCTGGACGCTGTGATCGAATTTGTCATGGCACGGGACATCACCGCTCTGCCTGCCGGACGCACCCGCATCGACGGCGATACCGCCTATGTCACCGTAAGCACCGTGACCCCGCAGAATGCAGATAAGGTCCCCTTTGTGCGCCACGATGCACACCTGACCCTGGAGACCGACCTGGAAGGCAGCGAGCTGTTCGAGGTCTCGCTGGGTGAGCTGACCCCCACCCGCCCTGCCGACCCGGAGAGCGACACGGTCACCGGCACAGCCGGCACCAGCGCCGCCGGGATGCTGTGCGAGGGACGGTTTGCCCTGTTCCTCGCCGGGGAGGCTTACCGCACCGGGCTGAAAGCCCAGGGCTGCGGCAAGCTGAAAAAAGCCGTCTTTACCATCCAGCTGGACGAAGACCCCGAGGAGGAATGAGCGCTATGACCAATGAACAGGTCTACGCCATGTCCTTTGGCAAGCTATACCCCCTGCTGGCAGGCAAAGCCCTGCGCAAAGGCCGCACCCAGGCAGAGGTAGACCAGGTGATCGGCTGGATGACCGGCTATACCCCGGCCCAGCTCCAGCAGGCAGCTGAGAAGGGCGTCAGCTACCAGCAGTTTTTTGCCCAGGCACCAGCCCTGAACCCCGACCGGATACAGGTCACCGGCAAGATCTGCGGTGTACAGATCGAGACCATCCCCGAGCCGCTGATGCAGGACATCCGCCGCCTGGACAAGCTCATCGATGAGCTGGCCAAGGGCCGCCCGATGGAAAAGATCCTGCGCAAGGCGTAAAGTCCTTCACTTTCTGCTCTAAAAAACAAGCCCCCTGTCTGCGCCTTTTGAAAAAGAGCCGCAGACAAGGCTGCCTCCAAATAAGAAAACATTGGTTCTGGCTGAGAGATTTGCCCCATA
>OHJQ01000241.1_pt1 | contig 46610 bp, 52 predicted proteins | sample 1568601 | NCBI WGS metagenome assembly OHJQ01 (sample SAMEA3879599, study PRJEB24766) | human gut metagenome | biome: human-associated habitat; feature: feces | place: USA | collected 1985/1987 | reverse complement strand
AAAAAACAGACCTAAAATGAACACGAGATATAATGAGTGTTTCATATCTAATTATCGTTTTGGCAAACATAATAATAATAAACGATATTTATTTTGTTTAAATAAATAATACATCTAATTGGCAAAAATGTCAATTATTTATTTAAATAAATTAATTAAATATGGCTATTTTGTCATTTTTCACAATTTTCCCGTAACAGTTCAGCCATGCGAAGATTCAGGCAGGAAAAAGCATTGAAAGCTTGCTTTCATAAGATTTTTCCTATCTGAATCTTTATAGGGCTGACGCCCGACGCTTCTTGCACGCTTATAGCGGGCAAGAAGATGGCATGGCTGAACGGTTACCCTCTTTGTACAAAAGCGCTGGACATATATTGATTTACACTACGCTCTGTGGTAAGATGAGACATGGCTTTGGATTATATACTTTATTCACTCAAGGAGAACTCATATGAAAATCATAATCATAGACGGCCAAGGCGGCAAAATGGGCCGCGCTGTCATTGAACAGTTAAGAAAATCTTTTCCTGAGCAGGAACTGCTTGCAATCGGAACCAACAGCATTGCCACATCTTCCATGATGAAGGCTGGTGCAGTTCTTGGAGCAACTGGCGAAAATCCCATTGTAGTAGCCTGTCGGGATGCAGATATTATTATTGGATCCATTGCCATCGTAATGGCAGACTCCCTGCTTGGGGAAATTACTCCTGCCATGGCCAATGCCATTTCTGCCAGCAAGGCCTACAAGATTTTAATTCCGACGAACCGCTGCAATCACTTTATTGCAGGGTGTCAGACCGTTTCTCTCAGCGAATCCATTCGGGCCGTATGCGAAGAGGTTGGACGGGTGTTAAAGGAAGCCTAAATATCAAAAGAGCAGTTCTCCCTAAACCACATGGGAAAACTGCTCTTCTGATTTTATCTGTTTAATGATTATTTCTCCATCTTCTTGTAGCGCTCGATCATCTCGTCTAAGGTAACCTGCTCTACTAAAGGAGCTTTTCCAAAGGAACCAAACTGTACAATCAGGGTTCCTACTACTTCTTTTACGCCTCTTTCTACACAATCCACAATAGCTGCCACATCGTCATCCGGTACAATGCCGTACATAACGGTATCCATAATCGGCGGCAGGAATACTCTTGGATCGAACTGATCCTTTTTCGTTTCTAACAGTTCATAGATTGCTCCAATGGACTGGCTGTTTCTCTTCTCCGGATACTTTGCAAACAGTTCCTTCATGTTGCGGGTAACGGCAAGACGGATGTCAGTATCCACGTTAATCTTGTTAATGCCGCACGGAATTGCTGCCTGGAGCTCTTCGATGGAAATGCCGTAGGTATTGGTTAAATTGCCGCCTAATGCATTGATCTCATCTACAATGTATTTCGGTACGGTAGAAGAACCATGGGACACCAAAGCGCCGAAAATGCCTTCATGATTTAAGCACTCGCGGATTGCAACTGCAATTTCTTTGCGCAGCTTTACGTCTTTTCCCTTGGAAGCGCCATGCATGGTTCCATAAGAGATTGCCAGGGCATCTACTCCGGTCTTTTTAAAGAAATCCACTGCTGTCAACGGGTTCGTATAGGTAGAAGTTGCAGAGAACACATGATCCTCTACTCCTGCCAGTACGCCTAATTCGCCTTCTACACTGACTCCTCTTGCATGAGCGTATTTTACCACTTCTCTGGTCAGTTCCACGTTCTCTTCATAAGGAAGGGAAGAACCGTCAATCATAACCGATGTATACCCGCCTTCAATTGCTGCTACGCAGGAATCAAAGTCTCTTCCATGATCCAGGTGAAGAACGATGGGAATCTCTGAATTTGCGCCATATTTCTTTACTGCATTGGCAATGTTCCTGGCGCCGACTTTTTTATCTTCTAAAGTCGCATTTGCAAAATCAGTCCGGCCGCCCATAAATCCGTTAGCCAGATCGGCTCCCTGCAGAATTGCTGCAGAACGGAACATCTCATGTACTTCAATCACTGCTTTTGCCTGAGCTACTGCATTTACGTTAAATGCCCCCTGTGCAAAACCGTTTTTAACAGCTGCCTCCATCAGAGGTCTTAATGGAATCAATGGCATAATTCATCCTCCGTTTATTTTTTTAATTGAATTAAATAATAATCTTTTTCCCGCAGTTTGTCAACTGCTCAGACTGCTTAGTCTTCTAATGCTGCTACATAATCGGTAAAGGTCAAGGTAATATCCGGATGGCTCTGGAGCAGGGATACTGGGAACTCTGCAGTTGGCTCCCCATGTCCTGCGCGGCGTACAACTGCTCTGTGCCAGTTGCGGAAGCAGCCCAGCCGGATCTTTCTTGCATGGGAAATCTCATAAATACCGATGGTTACGCAGTAATGAGGCATATCCTCTAATGCGCCGCCAAAATCTCCAATGGCATTAGCCGTACGGGTTTCTGGAGAAATTTCCAATACCCTGGTCTTCTGGGCCAGGAATTCTTCATTGGTCATAGCTGGATTTGCCTCGTTAAATGCTACATGGCCGTTAATACCGATGCCGCCGAAGGCAATATCTACTCCGCCTAATTTTTCAATCAGCTCTGGAATATAGGTAATGTTCTCTGGATCTGGGAATACTCTCTGCTCTTCTGGCATAATTAATTCTGGTTTGATTTTGGAATATACGGTCCGATCCATAAATCCGCGGAAGCTTAACGGATGTTCTTTGGAAACCCAATGTTTTTCATCGTCTAAGTATTCATCCATGTTGATAAACCATACATTTTTTAAGGAAATGTTCTGCTCATTTACCATATCCACAAAATAAGGATACTGGCCTACCGGACCTACCGGACAGATAAATACGGTCTTTTCTCCCTTTTCGTTGTGGCTGCGAATCTCTTCTACCATCTGATCTGCCATCTCTTTGAAAACCTCTGCATTGTCTGCTTTACAGCGCAGGGGCATCCTGGGATTAGTCAGAAGCTGTTCTTTGTTGTATTGGTAATATTCATGTCTCATTGTCCTATCCTCCATAAACTATTTATCATAACAATGGGAAGCGCCACCCCTTTGCGTATCCCACAACTGGCCAGCGCTCCCCTTTGCATCTATGGCATTATCTAGTTTAGTTGCCAGCCTCTGCCATTAAATCTAACAGAACATAGTCTGCTACTGGAACTTCTTTTTCTACTGCACCTGCAGCAATCAGGTTTTCCTGCTGGGTCTTGTAGTATCCCTCAACAGTACCGTCCTTAGCGCCTTCAGAAACTTCCTTGCCGGTCAGCCAGTCAGCATCGCCGCGCTGTGCATATACAGAATCGTAATCCGTCTTGGTCTGGTCTGCAACATATTTTGCTACTTCATCATAGTGATCGTCTGCTGCATAGTCCATTGCCTTATACAGGGCTCTTGCAAACCGGAGAATCTTGTCCCGATTTTCTTCTGCATACTTAGGAGTTACAATCCAGCTTGCTAAGGAAACGCTGGTATCTTTGAAGGTCATGTTGTCGCACAGCTTGGTATTATTGGTGTCTTCCAGAATCTTTAAGCTGTTTGGAGACCAGGTAGCGCAGGCGTCAACGCCGCCGGACATCATAGCGGTAACCAGACCTGCTGCATCCATATCTACTGCCTGGATATCATCCATGGTTAAACCTACGGAATCCAGACCCATCTTTAAGATGTCTTCACTGGAAGTACCAGAAGAATATGCAACCTTCTTGCCCTTTAAGTCTTCTAAAGTCTTAACGTTTGGTCCGCCGATTACAGCATCGCCGTTGGAAATGTGGGAAAGAGCAAAAATCTTTGCCTGGCCGTTGATACACAGTTTGTGTGCGCCCTGGCCGATGTATCCCATATCAATACTTCCGGACTCCATTGCAGCGATAATGGTCGGGCCGTCCTGGAACTCTACCAGTTCTACGGTAATTCCTTCTTCTTCCAGATAACCTTTATTCACAGCAGTGGTTACCGACCATAAGCTGCCGTAGTTTGGCATATAAGCAATTTTTAATGTAATCGGATCTTTTGCTTCTGCTGGAGCTTCTGTCTCTTTTGCTTCCGTCTCTGCCGGAGCTTCTGTTTCTTTTGCTTCCGTCTCCGCTGCTGTAGTTGCTGCAGTCGTTGCCGCTGTGGTCGCTGCTGCTTCGTTGCCGCTGGAGCAGGCTGCCAAAGAAGCTACCATGGTTGCCGCTAAAAGGGCAGATAACACTTTTCTCATAATAAAGTCCTCCTTAAATTATATATGTTTATTTTGTAAAACATAACTTCCTTACTTTCTTACTTCCAGATACTCCTGGTATACCTGGCTCCAAATCCGGTTCTTTAATTCGATAAACTCTGGAGTCATCTTGGTTTCCTGGGTTCTCGGATATGGAATATTGATGTCAACGATTTCTTTAATCCGTCCTGGGCGGGCGCTCATAATAACCACTCTGGTTGCCAGTACAATCGCCTCTTCTACGTCATGGGTAATAAAGAAACAGGTCTTCTTTTCTTCTGCCCAGGTCTTTAAAAGCTCGGTCTGGAGCTGGGTTCTGGTCTGGGCGTCCAGTGCGCCGAACGGCTCGTCCATCAGTAATACTTCCGGCTGTACCGCATAAGCGCGGGCAATCGCAACTCGCTGTTTCATACCGCCGGACAATTCTTTTGGATAACTGTCCACGAAATCTTCCAGCTCTACCATCTTAATGTACTTCATAGCCACTTCTTTGGCTTCTTCGTCGCTCATGCCTTTTAATTTCAGGCCAAACATAACATTTTTCAGAACGGTCAGCCAGGGAAACAGCGCGTACTGCTGGAATACCACGCCTCTTTCGGTTCCGGTTCCCTCTACCTTTTTGCCGTCTACATACACAGCTCCGGAAGTTGCATCCAGCAAACCTGCAATAATATTTAATAAGGTAGATTTCCCGCAGCCGGAAGGTCCTACCACACAGATAAATTCATTTTCCTTAATGTCCAGGCTGACGCCGTTTAAGGCTACCATTTTGCCTTTGCGGCCGTCATAAATTTTTTCAACATTATCAATTTTAACCTTTACAGGTCTCTCTTTTCCTGCCATCTGGTAAACCTCCCCTCCCACATCTTAATAAGCTTTTCACTGGTAATGCCAATGATACCAATAATAATGATGTACAACAGCATCGGTTCTACCTCAAAGCTGTTATTAAGGGAACGGATTCTCATTCCCAGTCCGGCAACGGCTCCTGTAGATTCTGCTGCAATCAGGGTCGTCAGCGCTACAGATACTCCCAGACGGACTGCCGTTACGATAAATGGCGTCGTTGCTGGAAAAATAACCTTAATAAAAATGTCCTTATCCTTTGCTCCCAATACCCTTGCTGCTTTAATCAGCGTCTCATCCACGTTGCGGACACCCTGATAAATGGTAACTGTCATAATCAGGAAGGTTGCCATCCAGATAACGATAACCTGTGGTCTGCGGCCTACGCCTGCAGAGATAACAACCAGCGGAACGTATGCAAGCGGCGGGATATTACGGATAAACTGAATCCACGGCTCTACAATGTAGCGGACCGGACGATACCACGCCATTAAGAATGCGACTGGAACAGAGGTAACAAATCCCAGAACAAATCCCAGAATAACGGAAATCATACTGCTGGAAAAATCTTCCCAGAGAACCCCTCTCTCAATCATGGTCTGCAAAGAAGCAATTACTTTTGGCAGAAATGGAAAGCTTCGCGCTGTCTTTGGATAAATAGACAGACAATACCACAATATCATTGCTACCAGAAATGATATCAGCAGCCAGCCCCATTTTGGAATTTTAGAAATAAGATCCAATGATTCCCCACTTTTTTTCTTACCTTCTTTGGACATATTTCTCTCCCCCTCCTCAATTTTTTACCAAAATTCACATCGGTAACTTTAGTATATCACACTTTTTACAAAATGTATTGCCCTTTTTACGCAAACGTTTGTGCAATACTACTTAATCTTTTTAATCAAACGTTTGAGTAAAATAAGCATGGATTTTTCGCAGTTTTTCCAGTATACTGTGTTTATATCGGATAAAAAATGCTCAAATAGCCAAATTTGTTTATTTTCATAATGGTTAAGGGGGACGCAATGACACTAAAAGAAATCGCAAAAGAAGCAGGGGTTTCCATCTCTACCGTATCCCGTGTAATTAACAACAATTCCAAAGCCGCCAGCAAAGAGGTACAGGAACGGATCTGGGAAATTGTCCGGCGCACCGGCTATACTCCCAATTCTGTGGCGCAGAATTTAAAACAGGGCGGAGTTTCTCTTTCTGAGAGCAAATCCCGTTCCATTGCCTGTCTGTTTGCCCGCACTTCCAGCACCATGACGGATATGTTTTTTAGTTCCCTTGCCCGCAGTATTGAACAGGAAGCGTTTAAACACAACTACATTTTAAAATATTCCTTTAGTTCTTTTGATATCAGCAATCCTGCTACCTATCAGTTGATTTCTGATAATAATGTCAATGGAATTGCCGTACTGGGACGCTGCGATAAACAGACTTTAAAATTTTTAAGGCAGTATTTTAATCATATCGTATATGCCGGCCTGAACAGTCTGGATGCCAAATACGACCAGATTATCTGCGAAGGAAAGCAGGCCGCCATTACGGTTACCGAGCATCTGATTGACCTGGGGCATACCCGCATCGGCTATATTGGAGAAACCTTCTGTGAAGAGCGGTATTCCGGCTACTGCGAGGCGTTAAGCCGCCGCAGAGTCCCTTTTCATAAGGAATATATCGCAGATGTTAAACTTTCTTCCGAGGACGGCTACAGGGGCGCAAAGCTTCTTCTGGAACGCAAAACCGATGTCAGCGCTGTTTTCTGCAGTAACGATATTACGGCTATCGGAGCCATGCACGCCTTCCAGGAAAGCGGACTTCAAATTCCTAGGGACATTTCTGTTATCAGCATTGATGATATTGACACTGCCCAGTATCTGACCCCCATGCTGACGACCATCCATATTCCCACCCAGGAGCTTGGCCAGATGGCGGCCAAAATCCTGATCGACCGGATTGAAGGCGGACACCGCCTCCCTGTCAAAATGAATCTTCCCTTTTATCTTGCCAGCAGGGAAAGCTGTGCCAGATACAAAGGTTAATGAAATGATTTTATAAGGAGGATACTTACTATGATTTTTACCATTCAGGACGCAAAAGCGTCAGCTTCTATTGACAGTCTGGGAGCCCAGCTGATTTCCTATCAGGATGCAGAAGGCCAGGAGTACATCTGGCAGAGAGATCCCAAATACTGGGCAAACTGTTCTCCCATTCTGTTTCCTGCCGTAGGACGGGTCAGAAATGGCAAGACCCTGATCGACGGAACCTGGTATGAAATGCCGCTTCACGGCTTTGTAAAAACAACAGAGTTTGAGCTTATATCCCAGGCTCCGACGCAGGTGGTTCTTTCCATGTCCGATTCTGAAACCACCAGAAAGATGTATCCATTTGCATTTTGCCTGGAAGTTTCCTATTCCTTAACAAACGGCGTACTGACTATGGAATGCAAGGTTAAAAATACTGATTCCAGAGAGCTTCCGTTCTTTATTGGAACGCACCCTGGATTTGTCTGCCCGCTGAAAGATGGAGAAAAATTCGAAGATTATGTATTGGAATTTGAGAAAACAGAAACCTGCGGCTATCGGGCTTTTGACGGCGCCAATAATCAGTTTGACATGACTGGTTACAAACCGTTCCCAAGCGACGGCACCCAGATTCCACTGACCTATGATCTTTTGATGAATGACGCCATCTGGTTTGACAAACCAGTATCCAGAGCTGTATCCATTAAAAATCCGTCTACTGGAAAAGGCGTTTCTGTAGCATATCCGGATTATGACACGGTTGCATTCTGGACAGCTGCGGAAAAACAGGCTCCTTATGTCTGCGTTGAGCCATGGAATGGTTCCGCTGCCTGCTCGGATGAAGATAATGAATTTATCCACAAAAATCATCTTCAGACTTTACAGCCAGGGGAAGATAAGAGCTATCGCCTGATTATCCGTTCTTTATAATCATAAAGCTTACGCAAAAAGGCATTGCAGTTTCATCATCACTATGGATGATTCTGCAATGCCTTAAATTTTGAAATCTTACTGCCTTAAATCTCTCTGGTCGCTTCTTTCAGCCACTCTTTTTCGTCTCCCTCCAGGTATGGGGAAATCTTTTCATAAACTGCTTTGTGGTACTGGTTCAGCAGTCTGACGTCTTCCGGACTCATCAAGGACTTGTCAATTGCATCTAAATCAATGGGAACATAGGTCAGATATTCAAATTTCATAAACTGGCCGTACTGGTTCTTCTCATCCTTTACACAGACTACCAGATTTTCGGTACGGATACCATGGCTTCCTTCAATATAAATTCCAGGCTCGTCCGAATTAATCATGCCTGCTTCCAGCACGCAGTTGTCCTGGCGCTCTGGAACCATTTTCCAGCGGATTCCATTGGGACGTTCATGAACGTTCAATAAATAACCTACGCCATGGCCAGTGCCATGGTCAAAATTTAAGCCTCTGCTCCAGAAAGGTTCTCTGGCTACGTAATCCAGGTTTAAGCCTCTGCATCCATACAGGAAACGGACTGCTCCCAGCCGCAGCATACTTATGGCAACCAGGGTAAAGTGCTCTTTTTCTTCGTCAGTCAGCGGCCCTAATGCAATGGTTCTGGTAATATCCGTCGTTCCTTCATAATACTGTCTGCCGGAATCCACCAGGTAAAGTCCTTTTGGTTCCAGTCTGGTATTGCTTTCTTCGGTAGCGGAATAATGGCACATTGCCGCATTGGCTCCATAAGCAGAAATGGTCGGGAAACTCAAATCCAGACAGCCTTCCTGCTCCTTACACAGCTCCCAGAGATGATCCGATACACTGATCTCATCCATCGGAATCTTTCCGATGTTCTTTTTCAGCCAGTACATATAACGGGTTACTGCCACTCCGTCTTTGATGTGGGCTTTTTTCATATTTTCAATCTCAACCGGATTCTTAATTGCCTTCATAAGCGCAGTTGGATTCTGAACGTTTAAAATATCGTTGCTCTCGTCTAAAAGCTGGGTAAGCGCAAAATTCGTATGGCTCTTTTCCAGCATAACGCTTTCGCTGCGGAGATTTTTTACGTCTTCATAAATCTGGTTGTATGGACGGATTTCAACGCCGATTCCATTTAGATACCCGCGGACTTCCTCGTTTACTACGTTCTCATTAATATAGAGGATTGCCTGATTGCCGCTGATAAAGAAGTACGACAGCACCACTGGATTGCATTCTACATCGTTTCCTCTGATATTTAACAGCCATACAATATCGTCCAGGGTCGTGAGGATATGGGCGGTTGCTCCTTCCTTTTTCATAACGGCCCGCAGATCGGCAATCTTTTCTTCGGCCGGCTTTCCTGCATATTTTAAATCCAGAATCCATACCGGCTCTGCCGACAATGCCGGACGGTTTTCCCAAATCTGGCCGATTAAATCTTCCTGACAGGAAACTGCAATATCCTTTGCTCCAAGAGCGTCTTCTAACGCTTCTCCCTCTGCGGTGTTGACTACGCGGCCGTCAAATGCCAGAGTCCCGCCCTGGGGAATCTTCTCCAGCAGATACTCTTCGATGGACGGCGTTCCTTCCTGTCCCATTTTCTGAAGAGTTACGGTTGTTCCCTGCAGCTGTGCCCCAGCCTGGACAAAGTAACGTCCGTCTGTCCACAAAGCCGCCTCCTTTGGCGTAATGACCGCAGTACCGGCAGAACCGGTAAATCCGGTAATAAACTCCCTGCACTTAAAGTAATGTCCTACATACTCGGACTCATGAAAGTCGGAGGTAGGAACCAGGTAAGCGTCAATATCACGCTCTGCCATCAATGCTCTTAGTTTCTCTAAACGTTCTGGAATCTGATTCATAGCTTCTGTCATCTTCTTTCTTTAATTTTATGTAATTGTTCAATCGCCAGGGATAGCATCAGAAAAGCTCTGATGCTTCTTGCGCAGTCTTGCCTGTACAAAAAGATACCTCTGGATCTGAACTATTTCCATCTATTTCTGCCGCATGGCATCTGCAATAGCCGCCGAAATGCCTTCGCTGTACGTGGGATGAGCCCTCATTGCCATAGAAAGCTGGGACGCTGTCAGACCGTTGGCAATGGCTGTAGCCATTTCCCCTATCATATCAGTGGCTCTTGGACAGACAATCTGGGCGCCTACAATGGTGTCGGAATACGCTTCAAAGATCAGACGGATAAATCCCTCTTCTTCTCTGGCAATAATGGATTTTCCATTTTCCATCATGGAATACCGGCCGCACCGCACCTTCATGCCGCTGGCTCTGGCCGTTTCCTCTGTAATTCCAACCGTTGCAATCTCCGGCTGTGTGTAAATGCAGTTCGGAACAATCGGCAGGCTGACATACATTCCGGCTGGAACCACCTCCAATTTAAAGCTGTGAGGTTTTCCGGCAATTTTTTCCACCACGTAAGTCGCTTCTGCCGCCGCTACATGAGCCAGCTGGATTCCGGAAATAACGTCTCCTACTGCGTAAATCCCTTGTTCGCTGGTCATAAATTCTGAATTTACCGCAATCTTTCCCTGATTCATTTCCAGGGAAATGTCAGAACCAAACAATCCTTCTATATTGGGCTTTCGTCCCGCCGCCATCAGTATCTGGCCGGCTTTCATGGAAAAAGCTTCCCCATCCTTTGTCTCGATCAGGCAGCACAATCCGTCTTTTTCTTCTATTCGGCTTACCTGTGCATTACAATAAACCGTAATCCCCCTGTCTGTCAAGGCCTTCTCCAGGGCCTTGGCTACTACTTCATCCATTGGCCCCAACAGATGAGGGCCTTTTTCAATAATGGTAACCTTAGAACACAACGCATTAAAAATCGTTGCAAATTCTACTCCAATTACCCCGCCGCCAATAATGGTCAGACGGTCAAAATTCCAGATATCTGCGGCTAACAGACGGCTGCTGGTAAATACTCCTGAAAGCTCTGCTCCTGGAATCGGCAGTATTTCAGCGGAAGCCCCTGTGGCAATGATAATGTTTTCCCCTCTGTAATAGTCTCTGCCTTCTAAACTCCTGACTTCCACCGTCTTATCCCGACGGAGAACGGCTTTTCCTTCCACATAGTCTACGCCTGCATTACAGAACAAGCGTTCAATCTCGTCTCGGTATGTTTTTACTGCCCGTTTCTTGTACTGCTGCATTTTCTTAAAATCAAAGGAGATAAAGTCAGCGGAAACTCCAAATTCGTCGCATTGCTGCATCTCGCGGAACCGGCTGGATGCATGAAGCAGCGCCTTTGTTGGAATACATCCCCTGTTTACACAATTTCCGCCCAGCTTTTTTTCTTCAATTACAAGAGTCCGGATTCCATACTCGGCTGCCTTTAAGGCCGCCGTATAACCGCCTGGACCTGCTCCGATTATCACTAAATCATATTCTTTTGCCATATCCATCACCCATATCCATTTTAAATCCAGTGTTTCTAAGGCTCTGTCAGCAGCCTGTCTAACAACATTTTCCTATTATTTATAAACATTTCTGTGACTTGATAGCTTTCTGTTTCTTCATATTCGCATAAATGTATGCTTCCGTCATCAAAACAATATATATCTGCATCAGGGATACCTAACAAAATAGGGGAATGTGTCACGATAAAAAACTGTGCCTCTTCCTTTGCGCATTGATAGATTTCCATCAGTAATGTAAGCTGTCTCTGAGGCGACAATGCTGCTTCCGGCTCGTCAAAAAAGTAAAGGCCATTTGCACGCAAATAATTTTGTGCCAATGCCAGAAAACTCTCTCCATGCGACTTTTCATGGTATTTCGCCGAGGGATGTTCGAAATCTGCATACTCTTCTTCCTGCGTTGCAACATTATAGAAGCTTTCCGCTCTAAGAAAATATCCCCATTTTTCTTTCCGGCATCCTTTTAAAATTCTGACAGCATCGCATAATTCCGAATGCGTATCGCGGGTAGAAAATGTATAATTCCTTGTTCCTCCCTCTGGATTAAACCCCTGCGCTACAGCAAGCGCTTCCAGCAATGTTGATTTGCCGCTGCCATTTTCGCCAACAAAAAAAGTGATGGATTTATGAAAATCCAGCCTTTCAATCCCTTTAAAAGCCTCTATTTTCTTTAAGTAACTCTTGTTATCAATTCTATTCCAATCAAATATTACGCCTTGTATAAATTGATCATTCATCGAATCACCTTTTTTATTGTCTTAAAATTCCTGTTCCGGTATCCATCCGAAATGGCGGCACGCCTTATAAATCCCATGCTCCCCAATGTCGGCCGTCACATAATCGGCAGCCGCCTTCAGCTCTTCTATGGCATTGCCCATGGCAATCCCCAGACCTGCCTCTTTTATGATTTCATAGTCATTCATGCTGTCTCCCACTGCAACGGCATCTTCCATCTTTACCCCGAAATAATGGCACAGCCGCTTTAATCCTTCTGCCTTTGACGCTTTTTTTTCTATCACGTCAGCTCCCATTTTTCCTGCAAACATTGGCAGCTTCAGCTCTGGAAAGCGGGCTTCGATTTCCTTTGCCCCAGCCTCATCGCCCAGATAAGACAAGGTATGGATAGGCAGATCCATCAGCTCCCAGGGATCCTTAAAATGCCTCATGCACTCTCCCCAGCGCTTCTTGTCAAGTTCCTTTACCCGCTCTGGATTCATGTAATAATCTTCGTCGCCAATGGTCACGCCGATACAGAATTCCTTCTCCTGCGCATAGCAAAGCACCTGTTCCAGCAGTTTCTTCTCCATGAAATGCTCAAATAAAAGTTGGTCTCCTACGGTAATTTTCGTCCCGTTTAAGTGGATAGTGGCTTCTGCCTTTACAATCTCCTTAAACTGGCGGCTGTAGTGGTTATCCATATCCCGTCCGGTTCCTAAAACGATAATAAAATTGTCCCTTAATTGATCTAACGCATACAAAGCGCTTGTCGGGATGGAATAGGTGGAATGATCCAGAAGAGTCTGATCTAAATCAAAACTGATGATCCGTCTGTTCATTGTATTTTCTCCGTAATTCTTCTTTTGATTCTTTTGCCTTATTATAGCACGCCTAAGATAGACCGTCCAGGTCTTTGGGAAAGTCTACGTCCCTTAATTCTTCTTCCGACGAAACTTCCACAAGAACGGTTTTAGCCAAGTGCTTTTTCAGCACCCTTTTTCCTCCCTGATCTCCCTGCAGCAAAAGCAGCTCTGAAACTGCTTCTGGAGGAAAGGACACTGGATTATACGTCTCGTTCTGAAAGGAAAGACTGGCATAGGAACTGTTTGGGACAGCCGTTAGAAACCGGATCAAGGTATCTTCCTGTAAAAAAGGCTGATCCGAAACGGAAAATACCAGGCGGTCTGCCTGGCTCAGACTGCCTGGATGCCGATCCATTACCGCCTGAATCCCCGCTTTGACAGAATAGGAAATGCCTTTTTCACTGTCTGGACTTTCTACTGGAAAAAATCCCAGCCGGACGGCTTCTTCCAGGATTTCCCTGCTTCTGGCGACTGTAAAAATCCGGCAGTTTCCCACCTTGTCAGCCGCCTGTTTCCAGGTTTCAAAGCTGTGCAGAAACAGCGGTTTTCCTCCAATCATTGCTAAAAGCTTATTTTCTCCTTGAAAACGGCGGCTGTTTCCAGCCGCCAGTAAAATAATCTCTATCATTTCTTTATCATTCCGTCTTCATCTGCCATTACGATTTTTTCCGGAGTGATTGGAAGTTCCCGAAACCACTTTCCGGTCGCATTGTAGATAGCATGGGCAAGGGCCGGAGCCGGAGTATTAATGACAATCTCCCCAATGGACTTTGCTCCAAATGGACCGGACGGCTCATAGCTGCTTTCAAATTCAACCCTTAGCTTTCCGGTGTCCAGACGGGTCGGAAGCTTGTACTGCATCAGGGAGTTTTCGTAAACCCTTCCCCGATCATTATACTGGACATTTTCGTAAAGAGCCATTCCGATTCCCTGAGCCAGCCCTCCTTCCGTCTGGACTCTGGCCAGATTCGGATTAACAACCGTACCGCAGTCGACTACTGCCGCATAGTCTAAAATCTCCACATGGCCGGTTTCTTTATCCAGCTCAATTTCTACCATTCCTACCATAAATGGAGGCGGAGAAGATGGGAAGCTGTTGCTTTCCGTCACCGTTAAAGCCTGACGATTCCCGCACATTCCTTTGGTGCCGATTTCCTGAAGGCTTACCCGCTTCTGGTCAGCCAGCCGGAACACGCCTGTTCCATCAAATTCCACTTCTTCCGAAGAGGTTTCTAACAGTTCAGCGCCAATGGCTTTTATCTGTTCCTTTAACTTCTGGCAGGCCTTTTCCACTGCCTTACCGGTTACGTAGGTAGTACTGGACGCATAAGATCCCGAATCATATGGGGAAGAATCCGTATCTGCGCCTAATACTGCAATGTCATCTACAGAGCATTCCATACATTCTGCCGCCATCTGGGCTAAAATGGTGTCGCAGCCCGTTCCCATGTCTGCCGCGCCAATGGATAAGGTATAGTAGCCTTCTTCGTTCATCTTAATGGTAGCAGAGCCGACGTCTACGCCGGAGATACCCGATCCCTGCATCGCCATGGCAACGCCGACACTGCGGACTTTTCCATTTCCCATATCCCTGCATGGGTATTTTTCGTCCCAGCCAATCATTTCCTTGGCTCTTTCCATACAGCGGTTTAAGGCGCAGCTGGTTGCAGTCTCATTATAGTAAGCAGGCATTACCTGGCCTTCCCTTACCATGTTCATTTCTCTTAATTTTACCGGATCCATGGCAATTCTGGCAGCCAGCTCATTGACTGCAGATTCTACGGCAAAAATACCCTGGGTGGCTCCGTATCCCCTGTACGCGCCTGCAGACATCACGTTGGTATAAACGACGTCATAGGCAAACCGGTGTGCTTCCACCTGGCCGTACAGCGGAATGGATTTGTGGCCGGACAGTCCTACGGTAGTCGGTCCATGCTCTCCGTAAGCTCCTGTATTAGACAGGGTGTGTACGTCAATTGCACGAATCCGGCCATCCTTCATCGCGCCTACCCGTACGTGAACCTCCATCTCGTGACGGGGACTGGATGCAGTCTGGCTTTCTTCTCTGGTAAAAATCATCTTTGACGGTTTTTTCGTCTTCCAGGTTACGAATGCAGGGAAAACTTCTGACACTACGGTCTGTTTTGCTCCAAATCCGCCTCCGATTCTTGGCTTTGCAACCCGAATCTGGGATTTTGGAATCCCCAAAGCGTTGGAAATAATACGGCGCACATGGAATACAATCTGGGTAGAACTTAAAATATTGAGACGGCCGTACTGATCAATGGAACAATAGGTACGGAAGGTCTCCATCATAGCCTGCTGACAGGCCTTGGTGTGATACGTCCGATCCACAACGACCTCGCATTCGGACAGGACTTTTTCCACATCCCCGCTTCCGCTTTCCCCACTGGCACACAGATTTCTCTTATTGTCTGCTCCTACCGGACAAAGGGACTGCCAGTTTTCCTCTGGATGAACTAAAATCTGGTTGTCTTTTGCACTTCTAAAATCAAGTACCGGTTCTAATACGGTATACCGGACTTTAATCATCTTTAGTGCCTGATCGACGCACTTTTCCGTATCTCCCGCTACAATCACAACCGGATCCCCTACGTAGCGGACATGGCGGTCCAGAATCAGACGGTCATAAGGGCTTGGCTCCGGATAGGTCTGTCCGGCCATGGTAAACCGGTGATCCGGCACGTCCTTCCAGGTATAAACCCCTTCAATCCCAGGGATTTTTAATGCGTTTTCATACTGGACTTCTTCTACAATGGCATTGGCATGAGGGCTTCGGAGTACCTTTACAATCAGGCAGTTTTCCGGAGCAATATCATCCATATAAACCGGCTGTCCGGTCAGAAGCGCCATTGCGTCTTTTTTGCGGATAGGCTGATTGACTGCTTTTAAATTCATCGCTGTCCCTCCTTTTTCCACTTTAAAAATGCCTGGATTCCGCGAAGCTGTCCCTCGTAACCAGAGCAGCGGCACAGATTTCCGGCCAGATACTCTTTAATGGTTTCTTCGTCTGGATCCGGATATTCCCGAAACAGGGCAATGGCGTTCATCATCAGACCAGGATTGCAGAATCCGCACTGCTCTGCTCCCTGATCTGCAATAAATGCGCCAAACTCTGCTGCCTCTTCCTGTAATCCCTCTAAGGTCTCTACAGCGGATCCATCTGCTCTGACTGCCAGAACCGAGCAGGAAAGCACTGGCTTTTTATCCATCATAACGGTACACAGACCGCAGTTGGACGTCTCGCACCCTCTCTTTACACTGGTGCATCCATGCGCCCGCAAAAAATCAATCAGCAACAGATCGCAGGCAACGTCCTCTTCTATCTTCTTTCCATTTACCAAAATTTTAATTTTCATTCTGCCTGTCCTCCATCTGTAAAACTGCCCGTTTTGTCAGCACCTTTGCCAGATGCTTCCGATACTCTGCGCCTGCCCGCATATTGCTTCCGGTTGCAATCTGTCCAGAAACGTATTCTCCAAATGCTGCCGCGCTTTCTTCCGTAATGCCATCTTTTAAAATGTGTTCTTCATCTCTCACCAGGACGGCTCTTGCCGGTCTTGCGCCAACAGAGGCGCAGACGGTTCCATCTAAATCTCTGCTGACTGCGCAGGTAAGCACTGGAAAATCCGTATTGGTGTTTCTCAGAGACTGGTACGCATTGGCCGCTTTTGTCTTTGGTACGATAATCTGTACTAAAATATCCCTGTCTGCCGGCATTTTTGCAAACTCTTCCAGGCTGACTCTTCCCGCTTTATAAAGCTCTGCACTGGCTCCTAATGCCAAAAACTCGGTCAGTACGTCCGAAAAGCCAAAACGTCCAAAAATACTTCCTCCTACGGTAGCAAGGTTCCGAAACTGCACGCCTACAATGTGACGCAGGCTCTCTCTCATGCTTCCGCCTGTATACTGGTTTAAGCCCGCATGAAGCTCCAGCTGGCGAAGCGTCGCCATTGCCCCAATCCGGAACTCTTTTTCATCTTCTTCAATAAAATCCAATCCCAATCCTGATAAATCAATGGCGGTCTGCACCCGCATATGGCTCATTTTCAACCAGAGCATACCGCCGATAATCCGGCTGCTTTTTTTTTGATTCAGCTCATATGCTTCCTCTAAACTGGCTGCTTTCACATAATTCTGAATGGTCAGCATAGTGTTTCTCCTCTCCAGACAACTGCCCTGTTTGTTCCGTCTTTTATTAGACCGGCTCCTGGTCCGTACAAACGTTTTAAGCCATGGGCAAGCTGCGTTTCGTAATCCTTGTCGTTCTTGCGGATGCCGGCCAGAATCCGGCCTTCCTCCATAAACAGAATCCCATCTCCATAAACATCTGCCAGAGTTGGGTCATGTATACTCATTATAGCATATTTTTTATTTTTTTTCAGATATTCCTTTAGCTGTCCGAAAAATTCATGGCGCTTTGCAAAATCCAGTCCGCTTTCCGGCTCGTCTAAAATCATCCACTCCGCTTTCTGGACCCTGGCCCTTGCCAGATAGCACAGCCTCCTTTCCCCTCCGCTCAGCTCGTTCATATGACGGCCGGCAAGGGAAAGAATCCCCAGTTCATCCAACGCGCTTTTGCTGTCCTCATAGTCCTTTTTTCCAGGCATCTGCCAGAATTTCAGATAAGGATTTCTCCCCATTACCACAAATTCCAGAACCAGACAGTCCGTTGCCTGACAGTCCTGAGGCGCATATGAAATCAGTTTTGCCCGTTCCCGTTCGGAAAGCCTGGATAGGTTTTTGCCGCCCGCCGTTAAGGTTCCTTGAACCGGCGTATAAAGTCCTGCAATGGTTTTTAAAAGCGTCGTTTTTCCAGCCCCATTTTTTCCCAGAATAATGGTCAGAGGATCCTCTGCCGTAAAGGAAATTTCTTTTAAGATTTCCCTGCCTCCTAATTGCAGAGAGAGATTGTCTGCTTCTAGTTTCACAGCCATCCCTCCTTCCGTCTGGAGCAAGCCAGAATCGCTGTCAGAAGGACTGCTCCGGAAAAAGACGTAAAAATGCTGATGGGAATCTCAGCTTCTGTCAAAGAGCGGGCAGCCAGATCTGCCGCCAGAAGAAAAGCAGCTCCTCCCATCGCGCAGGGGATAAAGCTTTCTTTTAGATCTCCGCCCCAAATCTGCCGGATTAAATGAGGTACAATGAGCCCTACCCATGCTACGGTTCCTGCTGCCGACACAACGGAAGCCGCTAAAAGGGTAGCCAGAATTACAGCCGTCTGGCGCACCCGTTCTGCTGGAAGACCCAGACTTTTTGCTTCCTCGTCTCCCAGTGCCAGTACCCTCAGTTTCCACCGCATAAACCACAGCACTACTATGGAAAGAACAATGGCTGGAAGTGCCATTTTAACATCCTTCCAGTCTGCCGCGTGAAAACTCCCCATCAGCCAGTAATCAATGGAAGGAAGCTGCTGGGTCGGATCTGCTCCATATTTTATCAGCATCAGTCCTGCTTCTGCCATTGCGCCGGTAACAATTCCGGAAATAATCAGGGACACTTTCTGCTGTCCGCCAACCGCTTTTGCCAGCGCCACTGTTAAAAATGCAGTGAACAGTCCAAATCCAAATGCGGACATCTCAATAATCCACGCGCTTCCTCCCAGCAAAATGCCCAGAGCCGCGCCTACAGAGGCTCCGCTGGTAACTCCCAGTACGTCTGGAGAAACTAGCGGATTGCGGAAAATATGCTGATACACCATGCCAGACACCGCCAAAGCAGCTCCGCAAATCAGGACTAAAAAAGTTCTGGGAAGGCGGATCTGCAAAAAGACCCGCTCTCCCATTCCTTTTTCCATCCCTGTCAGAATCTTCCACAGATTCTGCAAAGTCAGTGGGTACCTTCCCACACACAAAGACAGTATTACGGTTCCCAGCAAGATTCCGGCAATAGCCCAGAACTTTTTTTGTTTCATCATTTTCCTCTTTTACTGAAGTCCCAGATCCTCGTCAGACACAGAAATGTCAAAGAATTCCTGGTAAAATTCGGTTGCTTCTTCTTTATATTCTTCTTCCGAGTACAAATCCGGATGTAAGACATGGGTCAGCCACAGAACTCCCAAAACAGAAGATGGAGTCGGATAATCCCAGGCCTCAATCTTAGACGGGAATGTGAAAACCTGCTCTTTCTTTACCGCCTCTACTTCTGCCAGCGCTTCATTTTCTGTAAAGCTGTCCAATCCGTATTCTGCATAGCTGACTGCAAATATATAATCGGGATTCCATGCCGTAAGCTGTTCTGCCGAAACAGCCGCCCAATAGCTGTCTTCTAATTCTGCGGATACGCTTGTACCGCCTGCCATTGCAATCAAATCATTCTGATACATTTTGGAGGTACAGGTACTTAGATAGTCAGAACCAGAAGCCAGATAAACCCGTGGCTTTTCTGCATCTTTGGTAAGCTGTCTGGCAAAATCCATTTTCTCATGATAGTAATGCAGCAATTCTTCTCCAATTGCTTCCGTACCGGTAATTTCAGCCAGAAGCGCAACGCAGTCTTCCAATTCGTCCTGGGTTTCCGGATTTACAATTACTACTGGAATTTCCAGAGCTTCAAATGCTGCCGCGCTTTCTTCCAGGCGTTTTGGAAGAATGACCACATCCGGATCCAGAGCTGCTGTCTCTTCTATATTAATACCTTTTCCAGATCCGACAGCTGGAAGTTCTAATAACTGAGGGGCTGCCATCCGATAAAGTGGTCTGGTATCTCCCTTCATTTCAATTCCTGTCAGCTTATTTTCACAGCCTAATGCAATCAGAAGCGCCGTAGAAATATAGTAAGAAGACACAATCCGTTCTGCCGGAGCATCTAAGGTTACCGTTCTTCCCGACTGATCGGTTACGGTAATGGATCCGGCTGCAGTCTCGGTTTCCGTTTCGGTCTGGTCTGCTGCTGTTTCTTCTTTATCTGCTGACTGGCATCCGGAAAGGGAAGCCATTGTCAATGCAGCTGCAGTCAAAACAGCCATTGACTTTTTCCACATTTTTCTCATATCTGTTTTCCTTTTCTCCTGGCGGCCAATTATTCGCCACTCTCTTCTTTCCCTGGAAGCAGAATGTTTAACAAGATTGCAACAAGCGCAGCCGGTACAATGCCGGAACCGCCAAAAATCAACTGTACTGCTTCTGGAAGCCTGGACAAAATGTTGCTGCTTGCTCCGATTCCATATCCCAATCCCAATGCAACCGAAACAATGGTAATGTTTCTGGATGTAATGGCGTGTTTGGTAATCAGCTGGATTCCGCTGACTACGATGGAGGAGAACATCATGACTGCCGCTCCTCCCAGAACGCTCTGAGGCATAATGGAAATCAAAGCGGCCAGTTTTGGAAATAAACCGCAGAAAATCAGAAAAATTCCGCCAAATGCAAGGGCGCCGCGATTTACTACCTTCGTCATGGCTACCAGACCTACATTCTGGCTGAACGAGGTATTCGGAAGAACTCCAAATAATGCTGCAAAAGTAGAGCCAAGACCGTCGCAAATAACGCCTCCGGAAAGTTCGCTGTCTGTTGCTTCTCTGCCCATTCCGCCTTCTGTTACACCAGAAATATCTCCGACCGTCTCAACTGCCGTGACAATAAACATAATTCCTACCGGAAGGATGGCTTTCCAGTCAAATACCGGTTTTACCGGCATTAATTTTGGAACTGCAAACCAGTCTGCCTGTGCCACCTTGTCCCAGTTTAGTACCCAGGCTTTTACGTATTCTGTGCCGTCTGCGCTGACAGCGGTATTGGGCAGAACCATTCCCATTACGGCAGCGGCAATATAACCTACAACAATTCCAATTAATATAGAAGAATAACTGGTCAGTCCTTTGGTTCCATGCTTTAAGGCAATAATAACAATTAAAACCAATGCTCCTAAAAACAGGTTTTCATAAGATCCAAAGTCCAGCGCTTTGTCTCCGCCTCCAAACGAATTAACGCCGATTCCAATCAGAGAAAGTCCAATAGAAAGCACAACGGTACCCGTGACTACTGCCGGAAAGAACTTCCGCAGCGGCTTTAAAAAGAATCCCAGAATACTTTCAAAAATTCCGCCTACAATAGAGGCTCCCATCATTGCGCCATAGGTAAGGATTCCGCCTCCCATACTGGCGGCAACGCTGTTAAATACACCGATAAATCCAGAACTGGTTCCCATAATAATCGGAACTTTTCCACCGATAGGACCAATAGAATAAAGCTGCACCAGAGTCACAATGCCCGCCATAAGCATTGCATTCTGCAGAAGGATTACCTGTAAATCTGCAAATTCACTTCCTACACCAATTCCACAGGCTCCTGTAATAACTAAAATTGGAGTTAAGTTCCCTACAAACATCGCTAAAACGTGCTGAAGTCCCAATGGGATTGCGTGTTTCAGAGGAAGTTTCCCATAAAAGTCATAGGCTTCCTTCAAAGAACTCTGCTCATTCATACTGCTCATTTCTCCTTTGCTTTTTCTTATTTTTTAGGCCGCGCCTAAACAACGGGTTATATTGTATCGGCTTTGTTTTGGAATGTCAAGCGAGCAAACTGCCAATAAGCGCGATTTCTGACTTTGTTTATCTGCTTCCTTATTAACAAAATAAGCTGTATTAATAAAAGGAGCGCTGCTCCTTTGCTTTCTTTACAAATTCACAGCGCCCGAGTACGTTCCGGCTTTTATCTGGAACCACAACCATCTGTCGTTCTGCCGGATCCGCAACTACATCCACAGCCAGAATCCGGCTTTTTATCAAATGCCGGATTAAACGCATAGAAATTCTTCGAATCCAGATGATCGGTCACTATCCTGAGAGCTTCACCGAATCTCTGATAGTGCACAATTTCCCTCTTCCGTAAAAAACGGATGGGATCTGCTACTTCTGGATCTTTCACTACCCGAAGAATGTTATCGTACGTAACCCGCGCTTTCTGTTCCGCAGCAAGATCCTCGTTCAAGTCTGTAATCGGATCTCCTTTTGATTGAAACTCACAGGCATTAAAAGGAATTCCTCCTGCCGCCTGAGGCCACAATCCTGTCGTATGATCGATATAATACGGACCAAAACCAGACTCTTCAATCTGTTCCATGGTCAGGTTTCTGGTCAGCTGATATACAATCGCACCAATAATCTCAAAATGCCCCAGTTCTTCCGTTCCAACGTCGGTCAAAATTGCCTTTCCTTCTTTATAAGGCATGGCATAACGCTGGGACAAATAGCGCATGGCAGCTGCAGATTCCCCATCAGGCCCTCCGTATTGGCTAATAATGAACGATGCCAACTTCGGATTCGGCTGCGAAATTTTTACTGGATACTGAAGCCGTTTTTCATATTTCCACATTTATCTGCATCCTCCTTCCCAAGGCCAGGGGCCGTCTACCCAGGTCCAATAATGACTGTCATTGACATGATTCATCATTAATGGGCCTCTCTGATTTTCATAAGCAGAAACCGCCTGTTCATAGCGCATTTTTGCCTGCCTGTAATAAGCCAATGCTCCCATATCGCAAGGATGGGTATCTAAAAACAAGACTACTTCATCTAACGCAAAACCGGCCTCATTTACCGGAGTAAGCAAGGGATCTGTGTTTGGATTTCTCATAAACGGCACCTCCCTGGCAAAAATGGAAGATCTAAATCTGGGAAAATCGTTCCCCTGGCAAATCCCTGTTCCATTGAATATACATTCTGCCACTGCTGCCATGGAACATACGCCATAGCAACTGCATAGTTTCGTTCCAGACACTCAGGCGCTGTATTGGTACAGGAATTCTGCATTCCAAACCTTTGCATTTGAGAAACAGCTGCCTCCTGTTCCATAGCCGGAGGCATCATGGGGCCGGAAATCGGCTGTGCTGGAGATACCGGACGGAAATTTGGACCAGGCATACATGGCATAGAACCCGTTATTCTTGAACAATCCGCATTAAGATTTTTTCTGGGCGAATAGCAATCCATCGAATCGCTCCTTTCAGGAAATTTCTACTATTAATCTATGTCATCTCTGAAATAACGTGAAAAGAACCTTTTGTCCTACTGTCCCATATCATACAGTATACCCTTAACAATCAAAGGAGACTTCAAATATGTGTAGATGGAATTGTAATTGGAATCGTAATTGCTGTATGTGCAGAGGATGCAGATGGGAAAATCAATGCGGCAGCTGGTGCGGCAACCGATGCTGTAACTATTGGGAAAACCAATGCGGCAGACAGCAGGAAAACAGATGCGAAAACAGATGCAGCGAGCAGCGGGAAAACAGATGCGAAAACAGATGCGGCGAACAACGGGAAAACCAGTGCGGCAGACAGCAGGAAAACAGATGCGGGAACGGATGGGGAAATCCATGGGCTGTAAATGAGGTATGCCGGATGTGCTACAATAATGGATTTACTGCAGGTTTTACCGCCGGAACTGTCCGGACTGCCCGTGAAAATCGGGACTGCGACAACAATTGTCCTTGTTCCTGATAAAAAGGCGAATTTCCATTTTGAAAATCTATACAGCATGAAATGCACCACGACAAAAAAATCCTTGAAAAATCAAGGATTTTACAATCGGAGTAACAGGATTTGAACCTGCCAAATCCAGATAACTCAAATCCTATATTTTCGCTTCTTTTTACGCGAAGCTTTATTTTATAAGGAATTTCTGATTTTACATCAGAACGATTATTCCCCCTAAAATGCCTTTTTTCTAATCTATGCAACACGAAATGCAACACGACCCTCTCTCATAACTCGCAACTCTGGGAGAGGGTCTAACTTCTTATCTAATAACCAACGCGCCTCTCTTATTAGTAGTTAATGTTACTCTTCCCTCAAACATACTGCCGTCTGGATTCAGCCTGAATAACTCCTGTCCGAGAAGCAACCAGGTATCTTTCAGCATCTTGCCATCTGGCCCCAGGTAATACCATTTGCCGTCCTTTCCGGTCTTCCAGGTATCATGCACCATCATTCCGGCACCATCGAACCAGTACCAGTCTCCGTTGTCTTCCTGGTGCCAGTCATTGCGGATGGGCTCGCCGGTGTTGCCTAAGTAATATCGCCATCCGTCATCTTCCTGGTGCCAGCCAGACTTCTTCTGCCAGGTAGCCATAAATTTGTCTGGTGTCCCATAGCTACGAATTAACTGCGTTGGTGTACTCCCCCAATCCGGCAGATATAGATGCGGCTTATCCACTATGCTTGTCCAGTCTCCGCCCCAGGCAAGCCCTAACTCTTTTGCTATGTTTGCTGCTTTAGCAAACAGACCTGTCTTGTCATTATAGCTGTCATCCGTTGTCTTTCCATCCCCATCTACATCCATTTTGAGATAGAAATCGAATGCAATCCCCCACTGATGCTGAGAGCGATAATCACTTCCCTTGGCATTGGTAACTATAGCTCCTGGCTCGGTACGTCCCTGGGCATATAGAGCATCCTGTTCTTCTTTCGTGCGCAATGTTTCTGATATTGCAACTTGAATTCCTCTATCTGCGCAGGTATCTATCCATTTCGCCGCCAATTGTTGTAAGCGTGGATGACATAATGTAATATCTCTCATAGTTTTCTCCTTTCTAAGAGAAAGGCCCAGCATATGCCAGGCCTACATAATTATTCTTCGTAGATAATTCCCAGTCCATATGCTACCGCTGCTTCATGTTCAATCCTGCATCCCCTGGCATTTTCCCAGCCTTTACAGAAATACGCTACATGACACAGTGACATATTTTCAAGAGATTTTGCCAGGAAGCACAGCGGAATCTGTACAACTCCACGTTCTTCCATCTGTTCTTTACTATACCATTCATCCGTAAAAAAAGTATTGACAATCTCGTATCCCTTTTCTTCTAATACAGCAATCGCCTTTTCTCTTGTCTCTCTGATTTCTTCATCCGTTTTTCCAGCCATTGGCTGAGATAACATAGCTTTCTTCATTTTATTTCCTCCTCAATGTACTCCAGGACCGCCGGCAGCAGAATCCTTACGAATAACTTTGCCGGCCGCTTTCGGGATTGGACGCTCATCCTTCATGCCAGGACCGAACCGGCCTAAATCCTTCCGGATGGTCTTTCCGGATGGGTTGGGCTTAATGCTGCCATCTGGATTGATTCCAGGCCCTTCCATAACTGGATGTCCGCAGTCATTTGCTGGTGGAGTATCGTGTACCTGGTCATTAATGTTACAATTCTTTTCATCGTGTTCTCTCATAATTTTAATCTCCTTTTTTGTGTTATATTTTAATGTGCGACGTCGCACATTAAGCTTCTTCGTCCTCTGGTACTTCTATAGAAGTTTCGATTTTTTTCTTAATAAAACGCAGCACCGGATTTAAAACCGGTATCATAACGCCCGCTGCTTCGCAGTTTTCTGTAATGCTGATTAATTCATTGATAACCAGCCAACTAGCCACAATAGCGGCAAATAGCAGTGGAAAATGCATATCAATATGTAGCGTTGCGGTCACATAAGAAATCATGCAATCAATACCGAAACCTACAAAAATCAAGAAATACATCAAAACTTTTTTAGTAATTCCCTCAAATGATTTTTTGCTCGTTATCTTTTCTCCATTCATCCTAGCTGCCGCTAATCCAGTAAAGTAATCGATCACATTACACGGAACCAGAAGAGCCAACGGTACCGCCAAGATTCCGAAAAAGCTGAAGAATGCACCAACTGCCGCACTTAACGTGTACTCAATAGTTTTTTGTTTCATTTCCATTATCCTTTCTTAAGTGTATAAATATATAAAAAGAACCTTTTGTTCGAATTTTCAATTTTTACTTAATAATATAGGGATATAGTGGCAGCATTACCTAATAAGGTATTGGAAGGCGGCACCATATCAGGAAAAAAGGATGGAATCTACACCATACTCAATCCAACTGATGGATGGGACTCAGGATACTACTTTGTAATTAGTTCTGTTGGTGCTACTATTGCCCTTAACCTTAACACTAGCAAAATGAAATACCGCAGTGGTGGGGATTGGGTTAATTTGGCTAACTAGCATTCGCGATTACCGCAGCGGTAATCCATGCCACGCCAGTATAGTCAAGACGATTTTGCAACGTAATGACATAGTTGCTGCTGTTATCATAGGCCATGCTTGGTGCTACTACAGATTCGTTCAACAATAATGCTTGGCAGACACTAGCTCCCCATTTTGGCTGAAAGCCGAATAGTTCTGTAGCAGGAACTGAACACTTGCCATTCACAAAATTGCATTCCCGTATCATAAATAATATAGTTGCAGTCTTGACATGAATCTGAAGATATCCTGATTCTATATCCCTATTTAATTGATCAACATCATCTCTAAGTACCTTACCATATGCCGCATCAAGTGCAGCCTTCCCCACTTCTTCAGTCGTTCCGTTATTCGCCAATGGTGGCAGCGGTCCCTGGGGACCAACGGGGCCAGTTGGCCCCTGGATTCCCTGTTCTCCCTTTGGGCCCTGAGGGCCTTTGATATTTCCAATTAATATTCTCGCCATACTATCATCCTTTCACATCGTCACTGACAATCAGATACAGATTTCCACTTTTTTCTTCAAATTCGAATTGCGGTGGAGACGCCCCATCTGCATATACCGCATATAGATTTCCATCGCTATCAACCTCCAGCCAAAATAAGGTGTCTCCTTTTGGTCCTTGTGGACCCATTACGCTGCCTAAGTCTACTTCTTTCGGCATTAGGCCACCTCCTAATTGTTGTTATAAATTGCAATCAGATGTCCGTCTCTAATCTCAAATGTTGGAGTCTCGCCAGGATCGCCTTTTGCACCAGCCGGTCCTTGAGGGCCAGTTTCTCCTTTCACGCCTTGGATTCCCTGTTCTCCCTGAGGGCCTTGCTTTCCGGTTGGTCCTTGAGGTCCCTGTTCTCCTGTCGCTCCCTTTGGTCCTTGAGGGCCGGTCATACCCTGAGTACCGGAAAGGTCTGTAATGTAAGTGTATGCCTTTTTCCCTTTTACATAGAGTTTTGCATTGTCTTCATCTTCTACGTTTCCAGTGTCGATCATGATGAATGCACCAATCGCTACTCCATCGGTAGCATATCCGGCATTCATAGCAGACACAGAGGCATACGTTTTCGCAATCGCGAATGGGTCGCCTTTATCTCCTTTATCGCCCTTTACGCCTTGGATTCCCTGAGGTCCCTGGGGACCGGTCTCGCCCCTTGCTCCGGCGGGGCCTTGTGGACCGGTTTCGCCGGTCGCTCCTTTCGGTCCGGTTGGTCCAGTCTCTCCCTGCTCGCCTTTCGCTCCAGCAGGGCCTTGAGCACCAGTGGCGCCTTTGATATTAACTCCAGTAGCTGCCAGCTTTTTGCTTGCATCTACTCTATATACCGCGCCGTTTTTATCCAGCACCATATCATTTTCAACAGCGCCTTCCGGAGCTGCGCCGCCAGCTGACAATGCTGTAGTGGATGCATACCACTTTGCACCATCTTTTCCGGCCAGATTTCCGAAGTCTCCGGATTTAATAGCCTCCGGTAAGGATTTGCCATTATACTCCACATCCTGAGCATCCACTAAGAAAAATTTACCATTATTTTTCTGCTTAACTTTATCAATTAATAGAATTGGCATATCTGATTCCTCCCCTTATTTTACTGTTACAGTTGTACTTCCAAGTCCGGCATTGGTTGACTTATATACGTCATAGCTTTCTGTATATCCACTTGGATTCTGGTAGTCGAAGGTTTTTGCCAGCGCAAAACCACCCTCAAAGCCGCCTACGAAAAATACCGGAGTTCCCAGCCGATGCGGAATTGCATAATAGATGTACTGTCCGGCAGCTGCATTTACAGTAAAATCCCTAGCCTTAGAACCAGAAAGAACTTTGGTCAGTCCAGCAACAAATGCCTTGTTAATTCCGTCTCCGGTTGCAGTTCCGACGCCGTAGTACACGCCATTCAAAAAGTTGATCGTAGTTGTTTTCTGGGCATTTGCATTACGGTCATCTGTGGCCTTTAAGGTATACGTTTTATTTGCCTTAAGGCCGGCATTTTCAATGGTTTTAGACTTTGTTGCAGCGTCAATTGTGCTTCCGTCCAGCGTCAATGTCTTTGGTTTCTTGTTATAGTTCCAGGTCAGATTTACAGTATTAACCGTACTTCCCATCTCAGCAGTATTTACATTATTGCCGAAGGATGTAATCTGAATTGGGGTATACAGCAGATCATCCAGTACATCTGCCACTGTCTTATTTCCATAAGCTACTCCGTCCGCAGTAGTGGCTCCTGGATCTCCCTTCGGTCCCTGTGGTCCAATATCTCCTTTTTCTCCTTTTGGTCCCTGTTCGCCTTTTGGTCCCTGTGGTCCTACGATGCTGCCTAAATCTACTTCTCTCGCCATGTTTTTATCCTCCTTTAGTTTTTGTATGTGGCAAAAAGGTGCCCTTCCCTGATTTCAAATTCCGGCGTTTCCCCTGCCGGTCCCCGAAGTTCGGAAAGTGACACCAAAGTGTTCCATGTATTGCTGTCTGTGTATCGCCATTGTATTTCCGTCCCATTGTTCCTGAGTTCAATCTCTCTTCCGGTACCGGTCGGAAGACGAACTCTCTGCCCGATTGGAATGTTACCGGATAGTAGTTGCAGCTCATTGTCTATCAATTGCAATCCATCAGCTACTTCTGCCCATTCAACTTTATAATCGTCATCGGAAGATTTCCGCAGTACCTGTCCAAGTTTTCCTCCTTTTGGAAGAAGCCGTTTATGTTCCTCTGTTTTAGGCAGTACATAATTTTCCGGCCTTTCTCTGTTTTTAACCGGCAGATGCATCGTCAGAATTGTTTCGCCGGAATCCGGCTGACACACATACACATATGCTGTAATCTCCTGTGGGTTCTGAAGCATTTTATCCGGAATATCCACAACTGTACTTTTTATATACTCAACACTTGACAGGGTTTCCTGGTAGAACTGCACTTCTGTCCCATCCGTAATTTCCATTGAATCAGCCTGAATTTGTAATTTTTGGCCATAGTCCCAACGCGTAAGGCCATGTACTGTAGTCACGCAGCTGCCACTAAATTTTGCAATAATCAAACTGTACCGCCTCCATCCGTTATATAATACAGATTTCCGGTTTTGCTATCGTATTCAAAAGCCGGCGGTTTGCCTCCTTCCGGATATTCTGCGTATAGATTTCCGGTTTCTGGGTCTAAGTACAGGGAAAACATCCCATCTGTTGGAACCATAACACCGGATTCTCCTTGTGCACCTTTATCGCCTTTATCTCCCTTATCTCCTTTAAATTCTCCGGAAACCACTCTGTTTACAATATCCTGCCGGATTTCCTCAGATTGGGTAAGCGCCTCGTTTGCTCCTTTTAATGCTGCATTCGCATTAGACACAGCAAGCGTAGATTCTTTTACTGCGTTATTTGATTGATTAGCGGCATCTTCTACAGTGTCAATTGCGCCATTTACAGAAGTCTGAATCTTCTCAAACGCTTTTACATTTGCAGAGCGGACTTCTCTTCCATATATCGCCTTTTCCCAGTCACGTATCTCATCTGTTAGATCAATGTGTTCTATAGCCAATTGTCCCACCTCCTGTTAAATACTGATTATCTGGTTTTCCAGATCGTTAAGCCGTTCATAGACATCTTTCATCGTATCTGACAGACTCCATCCCTGCCAGAATCCTTGTTCACTTTCTATGTACAATTCCCTGCAGTGTACTTCTCCTCTATTATTGACACAAAAATCATAATCGCTGTCGTCATTCCAACCTGCCCATATCCACAACCCACCTTTTTTATTTGGTTCCGCGGATAGACCACACATCTGGTCATAGGACTGGAAGATTTCACGTCCCCATCCGTATCGTGCTTCAAAACCGCCTACAATTACCGCATCATCATCTGCCATGAATAGACCGTTTCCAAAATCAGCAGAGCCACCCTTGATTTTCGGTGCATTCAGCTTTCCAGAACGAATCATTACGCCATTTGTATCCATTTTTACAATCTCTTGTCCTGAGACATTAAGGACGCGGATAACTCCCGCCTTTCCCAGACCCGTACCACCTACTTCCAGCGTTCCACCGCGAATGCGATCGGCTAACATCGTTCCCGCCGTAATAAAATCCGCTACCAGATTACCATCAATGGTCCAAGCGTTTCGATATGGTCCATTAATTCCTGTAGTAGAAAATCCAATACCATTCTGATTAATCTGAATAATATTCTGGGCTGTGCGTTTATCCGGCGTATTCATTACCAGGATACGCCATGGATGCATCTTTTCGCCTGTGGCTGGGTTAATATTATCCAGTACCACATAGCCGCCAAATCCGCCCGTAATCAATGTAGTGGCATTTGCAATCTTACGTGCCATTTCATCGAATGTTTTATTTTCAGATTCCAGCAGAGCCTTTGAAAAGTTTACCTGATGGTTAACAGATGCTCCTGTGAAGCTATCTACCATATTGCCTAAGGTAATGCTTCCTTTTGCCGGATCATCCAGATATAGATCCAATTGCGACAGCAGCATATCTTTCTGAATCCCATGAGGCTTACTTACCGCAGTCACATAACATCCTACCTTAAATCTCCGGATATCTGCTCCTGTATAATTCAGGTCTACTGCTGACACTTTCAAACAGTCTGGAATCCCTCCGGCTTCTTTCAGATACTCTTTTGCCTTTTCCAGAAGTCTTGCAGGGTCAGTAATATCTGTCCACTGGCAACTCCCCCATATCTTTCCATATTCATCTATTACCGCTTGGTCTGCCATAATATAATCACTTCCATCATTGACTGATGTAATATCTACCGTTTTTGTCTGTTTTTCCCCCAGATCATCGTCATACTCTATGGTACCGCCATATGGGATTAGGCAGGTAATCACATTGGCCGCATCCTGGTATTTTGTTAAGTCCAGCAGATTGACCCCAAAACGGATCTGCTGTTCATTAATACCACCATAATCATAAGTATAATTCAGGTATTTTTTACCATCCTTATATTCCACCCAGATATAGCCGCCATGAACATCTATCAGTGTTGTTTTTAAGACGTTCCATGTACTGTCTAAGCCCGTATTTTCCCTTTTGGAATCATTCTTCTCATCTGCAACATTTACCCTGCCAAGTATAAACTGTTTACGTTCTTCTACCTGACTATTGTGGCTTTGTATCATTTTTTCAAAAAAATCATGAATATTTCCGGTAATGGAAAAAGGTCTCTGAACGCTGTCAAACAAATAGGATAAGCTTCCCTCGCAAGTAATTTCCGCGGTATTATAAAAGTCTGTGGAATCCGTCAATGCACGCCCTTCAAAAATCAATTTTCCATCCTCCATCACCTGGATAGAGGAACGCATTTTCCGAATTGTCCCATAATACCGATGCTTTTGAGGGATACGGAAGCTTAAGGCTCCTGTCTTGTTTAGAGTAACGATAAGCCTTGGCTCTATTACTCTTAAATCTCTGTCCCGCTGATCGTGAAGGCAATACGTTTTTCCATCAATTACATTATTGATTAGATACATCACAAACTACCTCCCCTGTATCGAATTGTAACCGTTCCAGTTCCCACAAATGTCAAGCTGCATTCTCCTTCTGTGATTTCTATATCCGGAATATAATTTTCTCCTGCCTTCAACTCATACGATTCGCCATTGAAGAGAACCCGCATATCATCCGAAACAATAATTACGGGGACAACCGGCATCTGGGAGCCAGCAACCAAAACGGTTACCTCTCCCTGGACGTTCAAAGAACGGTATTCCCTAATGATTCCATTCTCCAAACTGAACGGATTCCATAGCCAATCTTCATCTGTAGCAGTTAGTTCGTACTTATAAGGCTCACAATCAAATTTAAGAGTTATCTCACTATAAATACGGTTGTCTTTCTCATATTCACAGTTTCCTCGACCTACATAATAATATCCGTCATCCCAGTCCAGGATTACTTTCCGCTTTTTGCCATGTAGGTAATTACTAAGCCGGCTCATCGTTCCGGCCCAGTTGTAATAATTTTTATCCTCTATATCACACTTAATAGTAAGGACCCGATTTTCGTATCGGGTCCCAAAATAATCCGTCATATCCAGGTATCCATCAGCACCTGGAATTTCAATCCTGCTGGATTTCACAGACGGTAAACCAATGTGAATAGAAGTAATCCGCAGACCAAAATCATCGTACGTATGCATTTCATTATCGAATGTAATTCCTAATGGTTTTGTCATAACATATCCCTCTCTTGCTTTCTGCTGCGGTTCCCCATATTGTCATCTACCGGCTCCGACAGGATTCTTCCGGCTTTTTGTCCGTCAATGTCTACAGACATTCCATCTACTGCATCCGCCATCTTTTCTCCTATTTTATCGTAGTCAATTTCATAACCAGGTCCATATCCCTCATTGCCATACACTCTTGCCGGAAGGGTGGAGCTTCCAGCGCTGTCCATTACGGTATCTGCAAATTGCCCCAGATTATTTTCTTCTGCCGCAGATTCAATGGCTCTTTCCACAGCTGTTGATACTACAAGCGACATTGCTTCATTTAATGCGGTAGACCGATTCTGAATGCCTTGAATCATGGCATTAATAGCATCCTGTCCAACTGCCAGCATATCCGCTGGAAGTGTACCAGTTGCATTTAGGACATTTTCCGCAATCGCTTTGAATTTTTCGGTATTCTCACTGCTTCCTGCCTCGTTAGCAATCGAAGATGCAAGGGTTGATACCATTTCCACTGCATTTTGTGCCATCAGAAGTTTTAGATCTTCTGCTGGTTTATCCAGTACCACACCAAGCTGCTCCATAGATTCCATATACTCCCGCTGATACTCTTCCAGTTCCGCAGCGGTTTCTGCTTTTAACTGGCGAATCTGGTTGGAAATATCTGCCCTCATAGGCTCTAATTCTTCTATCGCCTGCTTTCTTGCTATCCGGTTCTTTTGACGGAAAAGATTTACATAACTATCCAGTTCTTCATCTGTCATTTCCGTCAACAGTTTTACCTGGGCGGCTGACTTCGGCCCCAGATTCTGAAGTTCACTAATCAGATCGTCTCCTACGCCGCGTCTTGACAGCTGATCTAGATTGTTCTGCCATTCTTCCAGCCCGTCCACCTGGGACTGAAGGTTGTTCAAAAGGTCATCGGAAGTCAAATCGGTATCTGTATCAAATTCATCAAACAGGCCAAACGCATTTTTAATTTCATCTGTTCGCTTATCAACCGCATCCTGATACTGTTTATTTAGATCCTGGATTTCTTTATTCAGGTCTTCATACGCCTGAGCCACATTCTCTGTATACTTCTTTTCCGCATCCTCCATTTTGTCATTTAGATTCTGCTTGGCCTTAAAATACTCGCTGTCAGCGTCAATACGAGCCTGTGTTCCTTCTGCAACCTGCTGACGGACTGTATTCCAATAGGCAGTCTCTTCTGCCAGATTTAGCTGATTGTATACTTTGTAATTTTTCAGTTTCTTCTGTGCGGCGTTTAACGTAGCTTCAGCAATCTCTTCTGCGCTCTTCTTTGCATAATCCTTGTTGGCTCGAATACCTTCCCCAATTCCCAGTGCAATATTTTTTCCAACCTCATCTCGAAACACCCTGGAAGGAGAATGAATACCAAGGAAGTCCTTTACTGCTCCCAGAGCTGATTTCACTACATTTTTAGCAGCATCTACAACCTGGGACAACGCATTTTTCAAACCATTTGCGATACCGGTTGCAATATTCTTTCCTACCTGGAGCCAGCCTTTTATATCAAATGGATGTTTAAGAGCTTCAACAATCTGCTTTCCGATACCTTTAACAAAAGCTATCATGGACTTTAAGCCGTTACCAAGTCCTTTTATAATTCCAGAACCCAGATTAAACAGATTTACCAGCGAAAATACGTTGATTATAGCCTGTACAATCTCGCCGGCATTTGCCACAATTGTCGGAATGCTGTTAATGATTCCTTTTCCTAAAGTGACAATGATCTGTGCTCCTGCTTTTAACAGCTTGGGAATCGCTTCGTATACCCCTTCTGCAAAACTGTTAATCAGCTTAGGCGCCTGTTCGATGATAGTAGGCAGAGAATCTGCTATTCCCTGTGCCAGCGCTTCCAGCATCTGGATACCGGCATCTACCAAGGACGGAAGGTTATTTACCAGATTCTGCGCAAAGTCAAAAATCGCTTTTACCGCAACTGGAATCAGCTGAGGAAGAGCAGCAGAAATACTGGACGCAAGAGTAGTAATCAGCTGTGTTCCTGTCCCCATTATGGTCTCTGTGCCGCTTACAAAGCCGTTCAAAAACCAGGTAAGAAGCTGGACGCCTTGTTCTGTCAATGCCGGCGCATTCTCTATTAGAGAACCGATAATGGTGCTGATTAAGCTCCAGCCAGATTCTGCAAGAACTGGCAGCAGTTCCGCCATACCTGTAAGCAGAGCAGTAATGAGCTGACCGCCGGCATCGATGAGCGGCTCTGCATTTTCTCCCAGACTGGCAGCTAGTGATGTTAAGAACTCGGTTCCTGCTTCCACCGCTACCGGCGCGCCCTGGACAACACCGGTTGCCAAATCTGTCATTAAGTCTGTGCCCGCCTGAACAAATTGGCCAGAAGAGCCTTCAAACCCTTCCCATAATGCCCCGATTACCTGCGGTACTGTTTCTAACAGTCTTGGGACGATCTGCCCCAGGTTCTTAGCTATATTTCCAGCTGCTGTTGCAATCGCATCGGACAGCTCAGCGGCAGAACCCGAGCCATTCAGGAAATTATCAAAGGCAGCTTTTGCAGCGCTCATGGACCCTTCAATGGTTGATGACGCTTCTTTTGCTGTCGTCCCTGTGATATCCAATTCTTCCTGAATCACATGGATAGCAGAATATACGTCTTTTAGGTTACTGATATCATACTTTACACCCGTAATCTTTTCCGCATCTGCCAAAAGACGCTTCATCTCTTCCTTGGTACCACCGTAACCAAGTTTCAGGTTATCCAGCATCGTGTAATTCTGCTTGGCAAACCCCTGATAAGCGTTCTGAATAGATTCCATGTCTGTACCCATTTTATTGGCATTATCAGACATATCTATCATGGCCATATCCGCAATTTTCGCAGCTTCCTCAGTATCTCCGGCCACACTCTGCAAAAGTGATGCAGAAAAGCTGGTTACGCTCTGCATATAAGCATTGGCCGACATTCCTGCGGTCATATATGCCTTATTCGCATTATCAATAACCGTCTGGGCGCTGTCTTTAAACAGCGTCTCCACACCGCCGATATTCTGTTCCAAGCTTGCAACGGAATCTAATGCAGCCTTCGAAAGGCCTCCGAATGCTACCGTTACACCTGCTACAGACGCACCTAAAACTGCAAGGCCGCCTTTTGCGATGCTTCCTATCTTTTTCATTCCAGACGAAAAACCGTCTGTAGCTAATTTTGTGTCAAAACTCAAATGGCCATCATATGCCATATGTATCCCTTCCTTTCGGTGGATAAGCACGGCTCAACGGCTCAATTAAGGCTTAATCCTAATTTCAACTTCCTTATTGCATTCACGGCACTTTAAAAAGACGCCCTGACATACGGCTGTATTATCATAGATAACCAGTTTCTTGCCGCATTCAGGGCATCTGTGCCACTCCCTCTCTAATGGAGGCTTTATTATCTTACTTACCAAAACATATCCCCTGTTTCAAAATCCGTAGGAGCCTGCTGAGGTATTGCTATGGCTCTCTGAATCTTCTGGATTCTCTGACGTTCTTTTCCATCTTTTATTTGTCCAGTATCGGTATTGCGGTACATTACCCGCTGTTTGAACTCCGTATCTGCAGACAGACCATCCAAAAGAATCCGGAACTTCCACCAATGCATATATACATTCCTTGTCAAATCAATACCGTAATCCTGCAAAAAACCGCTGATAATGCAAGCCGCGTCAAACTTAAAATCATACAGTACCTTTCTGCCTGTACTTTCTGCGTGTTCATCCCGCGTTTCTTCTCTTACTTTTCTCATGGTAAAAAAATCAATCAGTGGCTTATGCATTTCCGAAACAGCTTCTGCAGGCACTGGTTCCAGATAAAACTGCAGCAAGGTTTCTAGCTTTTCTTTTTCAGAACACTCCAAATCTCGCATCATATCATAGAACCGCAGCCAGTCCTTATAATCCGTTATAATATCTAAAGTTCTCCCACATAACACCACACTTTTGGGATACGCGTCATACAACAGATTCATTTTCGCCGGTTCCCATAGTGTTGGTTATTCTTCTGGTTTTGACGGCGCTGCTGTCTGCTTTGGTTTGGACTGTATTTGCCCATAAATGCAGTCCTTGCTCGATGGGATTCCTGAGCATCCTGTTTACAGGCATCAATGAAGGCAGCATAAGCGGCATCACACATTCCTGCATGGATACGGCCCTGAAACAATTTTTCAGATGTTCCAGAGCCGTAAATACTATCAAACAGTTTCCAGAACATCTTGCAATATCCTTTGATAATTTCACTGGTAGAACCTGTTTTCTGCAATTCAGTCTCTTCCTTGGCCATTTCAACAAAAGCATTTTCGTATTTCTCTGCAAATTCTGCATCCTGAAGATCCACTTCCAGGGTCATCCCGTTATATTCCCAATTCCGGCTCATAGGCTCACTTCCTCCTTTTCATCACACCTGATCGGTAACTGGCGGCGTGTACGTAATCGTCTGCCACCCATCATTACTGGATGCTGTGCCTTCCTCAATGGCAGATGCCGCCCTAAATGTTCCAGAATAGATCAATGCATCTGTGCCATCTCCTGTCGTATCCGGAATAACCGCGTAGGTACGCTTTCTGGCTACCTTTGCTTCACCCGTTGAAAACAGATCCACCACAACAATATCCACGTGAGTATCGCTGCCCAGCTTCTCCCCGTCAATAATATCCGCCAGTTTCTTATGTACGGAAAATGGACTATACCGGTCAAAACTGAATGCCTGAGCCGTTGCATATCCCGTCACGTCAGAACGCTCTGTATCTTCGTCTACATATCTTCTGGAATACTCTGTAGGCGATTTCTGTTCACTCATGGACGTAAATCCCTGCATCCGGACAAATTTAGACGTTTCCGCATCTCCCACATCCATAAATGCTACCCGTTTACTGCGCCCTACTAAGGTAGCTTCCTTTAAGTTATCTACTTCTTCAAAAATCTGAAAATCATATTTTTTCATGTCGTGCTCCTTTTTAAACATACAAAAGCCGAAACTGCATCTGATACTGCGCCAAATCTGAATCCACGCCAAAAAGATATCCTCCGGCCATGGTTACATTTGATACTGCCTTGTATCCTTGTAGTTTCGGTAAATTTCCGAGTTCGTTTTGCTCTTCTACCCAGCGCATCAGCTTCTGATAAAACATAGAGTTGTCAATCATTGTCCTGGCATCTCCGTCATAGGCCTCTTTCGAAGTAAAGGTATACTCAAACTGATAGATACAGCCGCCATCTGTATACTTCTTATAGACCGGATCTGCTGGAAGGGTATCAATACTGTAAGACTGCTCATTTGGAAGGAAGTCAATTCCTAATTTCCCTTCTTTCAAAAACGGGCACTGTAAAAAATACTCCCTTACTGCTTTTACGATGCTATCTGTTTCCTGCCACAAATCCCGCAGCCCCCTTCCTAATAGTTTCCTTCTTGGATGCCTTCATCCGTTCGAACCATAATTTTCCCCTGCCACCCTGGTTACTGCTGTTCTCGTAATACTGCCGACGGGCATAAGGGGCCAGGTAATTCAGCTCGCCGCTTCCAATTACGGTTCCTAACTGGCCGGACTTAATCAGGTACCCTGTTCTTCTTGGAATCAGAGGGTCGCAATACCTTAGGCACTCAGAATCCACAAATTCCTGAGCTTTTGAAAAATCCTGGGATTTACGGGAACCAAATCCCTGCTCCCAGTCAAGATGTACTTTTACCATCCCATCTTTCGACCTTGTCTGATATATGGTCCCTCTGGGCGTAGAAATCTGGAAGTTACGTTTCTGAGCCATTACCCACCACCTACTCTCCAATGCGGCAGACTTCCGAAACGATTGTCAGACCATGAGGTAATCCGAAAGACCTGTTCTGCCTCCTTATGAAGTTCTGCAGGTCTTTCAATTTCTGTCTCCAGCACTCCTCGCGCTATATAATCGTCTGCCTGCAGTGTCCAGGTTCCCCATTCGCCTTTATATTCCTTTGCTGGCACAAACACAGCCCCGCCGCTATTCGCAGAAACGGGAATGCGCACTTTGTACACATCTGCCGACCGTAATCCCTCCGTCGTAACTGTGACCTTGTTGTCTACATAGAAATATACACCACGAATTACCGTCCGACGATATTCATCCAACCTGGTGGTCTTATTGTAATACCGATTATAGAGCGTGATATCCGCATTCGTCAGCACAGTCGCACCTCACTTTCCGGCTCAGCCAACCAGTTGGAAGCAGATAAGGATACGCTGCCGCATAAGCCTTCTTTTTCACTACCTCTTCTGACACCTGGCCGTCCATCTGTTCCACTACATATGTAACAGAATACCCGTCATTATTTTCTGACTTTATCCGTCCTTGGCGCCCGTCCCTTACCTGCTTTTCTTTTTCCGTCCAAGCTTCATAATACACGTCTGCCGTAGCACATACAGCATCCTTTACCATGTCATTGGAAACTGCAAATATGTCTCCATTTAAAGAGGTCAGATAGCGGATGTAACTTTCAGCCTTCCGTACTGACGGCGCAAACTGTTCTTCCGGCATCTGACCGCCATATTCCGCCTGGTAATATTCATAATTCACATACATCCGCGTCCCTCCTTCTATGCTCCGGCCTTTAAGATTGCAAACGGACAGCGTTTTACCTTATCCTTTTCAACAGAATTGATTGGATTCGGGATTTCCCATCCCAGGCGCATTACCGCACGCAGGGCAACCATATCATTCTGCATCAGGTTGTAAGCGATAGAACCGTCTGTATTCTGCACAACACCCTCAGTAAACAGCTTAAATGTAATGTCCTGACGGATAGAATATACAAGCTGGCTGAAATCTCCGGAAATCATCAGCGCTTTGGACTTATCGAAAGCTCCGTTATTCGGGAAATTCATAGGAGAACCATCCAGGGAATAGGTTGTGCCATGCTGCATATCGCTCTTAAAAATCGGATTACCAGTAGTATCCTTTAATCCACGCAGCTTTGCCCTCATGGAAATATCTGCCATATGTCCATTTACAAAGTAGCCGCAATTTTCCACCTTAGAAATCACGCCATCTTCTGCCATAATTTTGTCGTATAAGTTATCTCCTTCTGACAGAGTCACTACCGCATTAGCCTTGGTAGCCGTCGTTACCACTCCATCACGCCAGGAGGACGGCTTATCCACATCAAACAGGATAGCAGCATCAATTACTTTTCCAAAAGCTTCCTGAACTCTTGGTTTTACCTCTCCCCAGATGTCGTACTCGGAATCGTCCAAAACCGCTTCTGGAATCGGGACGATTACCGCTATCTCTTCTGCAGTAATGAATTTTTTATCCCATGCCATCTTTGTAGTCTTTTTCTGTCCGCTGTCGCCATTTACAAAATAAGCCAATGGCAGCATATCCAGCACCGGCATCTTATACGTCTTGCTGGCCATATTAGCAAGTTTGCGTCCTCTCTGGAGCACAGCAGACTGGGTAACTACGCCTTGAATAATCTCCCTTGCCTTTTCTTCCGGAATCAGTGTTGCTGCTCCTGTCCGGTCAATTACGCTCGTATCAGTTTCAAATAACTGAAAATCAAATCGTTTTCTCATATCCTTTTCCTTACCTTCCTGCCGCTCTTCGAATCGCGGCGTTAATATCATCGTTTGAGTTCTGGGCAGAACCGGAAGAAGCTGCTGACGTAGATGTGGAAATCCGGTAGGTTCCCTGTCCGGTAAATCTTGGATTCTCTTTCAGATACTCTTCCGCTACCTTTTTAAAGTCCTGTTTCTTTTCTGCTGCAATCTGATTTACCTTAAACATAACGTAATCCAGATCTTCCGTTTTGACGCCCTTATCCCTTAAAAGGTTGCTGTTCTTTAAATCCTCCAGTTCCTTTCTGGCAGCATCTCTTTCCGCTTCTACGGCCGTTACGCTTGGTGTCTGCTGTGCCTTCTTCGTCTTATAATCTTTCAGAGCCTGTTCCACTTCCTCTTCATTCATGCCCTGCTGCTGAAAATAAGATTTAAGAGCGGCTTTTGACGCTCTTTCTGCCCTTGCATTGGCAATTTCCTCTGCCTGCTGGAAACTGTACGTTCCGGCATTTTGATGGTTGCCGTTACCAGAACCGGCATCTCCACCCTGAGAACCGCTGGTTCCCTGGCTGCTTCCGCTACCGTCCTCAAAAAGCTGAAAATCGAATTTCTTTCTCATAGTAATTGCCTCCGTATCACGTATTTTCCAGTCCTTTTATAACGCCCTTCCTGTTTGGGCGTAAAAATAACACCCAGGTAAAACCTGCGTGTCTATAACTAATCCTATAACTACCTATAACTTACATTAAGATATAAATTTTATGCAATGATACACTTCCTGTACCGCACAAATGCCAAGATACCAGGTATCTACCAGCTTCTTTCCAACTTCGTTTAGATACTCCCATTCAATGCTGACTCTTCCCGATTCGGTCTGGCACTGAATATCATTTTCAGCTACCTCAGAAAGCCCTCGAATGAGCGTTAGCGTAATAGCTGATACCGCCGCACATGGAACACTCGTTCCCCTTGCTCCCCATCCGGCGTGCCCCTCAATTAAAAGCGAATTTTCTTTCACAGTTACGTAAATCATTGCTATCAACCTCCTGTCGGAAGGGTATAAAAATACCACCAGCCATTGCCGACTGATGGCATCAATACCATAACACAGTTTTTTCTTTTGGTGGATTTTCCATTTTTGCAAGTCGTCTCAGTTCATACCGCACATGCACAGCCGCACACGTACTAACATTCTCATGCTCAACAATTTTCTCATCTTCGATACGCAGCCTCATATATCCTCTCGGTTCCTTTCCTTCTGGATAATAATCAGCTGAGATATTATCGTTTGTCTTTGTTATATTTTTCAAGATTACCATAATATTCATCAGCCTCCTTGGGATAATTATATTTTTGTGCCGCTAATTCATGGGCTTTCCAATGTTCGATTTCTGGATTTTCCCGTTTAATCTGCATCTCCAATAACTCATGCTCTATCAGCGTTCGATCATGTGGCTGTATATTTTGTCCAATCATTAACCTCTGCCAGCTCTGGGCAATCGCACAATCTGGATCGAAAGCTCTGCTCGTTCTTGTATCTGAATCCCAAAAGGAATTATCCCCAAACAAGTATTCCTTAATTTTTCTTATATCTGATTCATTTTTTCCGAGATTATCTGCTATTTTCCTCACATCTGTTGAAAAACTTCGAATTTCTCTATAGTACATCTTAGCAAAGGCCTCTGCTTCTTCACTAAGTGGATCCGTAATTCTTGCTCCTGATATCATTATACCAGAATCAGCATTCTTTGCAATAGGCTTCTGTTTGCCTTGTCCTCGTTCCTTATGCTTCTTCTCATCCTGCCACTTCTGATATGTCTCCCTGCTTGGTGCTACCCGTCCTTGTAAGTCATAATAAATCCTCTCCCGTTGCTCCGGAAGCCCCATTTTCTTGCTAAATGCCTTATACCCATCCAACTGGGCCTGATATTTGCATCTGGCGAGCATAATCGTATCCGCATCTGCCTCCGCTTCTTTTAACAGCAGAACCTTCTGGCGCTGTGCCCGCATATTAGTTTCCAGATACCTCTGCCGTTGTGTGGCTTCATACAGCGTGTATTCTCTGCCTTTAAATGTCCTTGGCTTATCTTCCTTCCGGTTCTGTTCTTCCAGCCAGGAATCCGTATAATTCCGCTCTGAAATGCCAGGAAGAAACGGATAGTATTCATGGTAGCAGTTAGCGCCCAAAAGTCCGGTAACCGTTCCGTAACCGCAAACGGTTGTGAGCTGCTCTCTGCTCCACACCTTCCCCTGCCAGGCTCTATGTTCTGGTCTCGCACCAGAATGCCAGTCAATCTCAAAATATTCCGTTCCCAGGCGCTGGGCGTTAGTATCCGAGATATGTCCAGAAAGCTGAGACAATCCTGTCATAATTGCCCTTCTTGCGGCTACATCACATCTTGCTGTACGCCCAGAAGCGTATTCTACCGTCCTCAGACCGGAATTTGTCATTTGGCCAACTACCCGCCGGATAACGCTATTATAATCAAAAGCCCCTGAGGTAATTTCTACCATAGCATTGTCCAGATATTCATTGTAATACTCTGATAATGGCGTAAATACCTTTTTCCCACCCATATCAACCATAAACCCCATGGATTTTGTGATATTGAAAAGTTCTTCATTGGACTGTCTGATAAGGGTATCAACTATCTGCTTAAGCTTCGAATTTTCTTCGTAAGGGATAAACTTCTGATTGACCTGCTCATACAGATATTTTGAACGTGTATACTGCTTCTCTACAACTTCGTCATACAATTCCCAAGTTTCCGGAAAATCATCACCCACCGCACTTTTAATTATGTTCTCAATGTCCTGTGTACTGTTTCCCAGGATATAATATCGGTTCAGCTGATAATCCGCTGAAGAAGTTATAGTTTTGGTCTTTTTTACTCTCCTTACCACGTCCTCCGTAATCCTGTTTTCCAGATTCCGAAACTTTTTCTCAATTCCGCCTGTCGAATAGCTTTCATAAGAACGGTTCATCTTATGGTATCACTCCTGTCTGCTCCGGAATACGTCTTGCTGCCTGTTCTTCCGTCTCCCCATACCATTTTGCCCGATACTCAGCAACTCCCATTGCTCCCATTGCAACATCCTGCCTGTCAGACTGACGTTCTGCCTGCTTGTCTTCGATAATGGAATCGTCAAAATCAATCGTAATCTCTGTATCTATTTTCAATCCAGGAACCTTTGTAGCAATTCCAAGCCGGATAATAATGCGTATCAGATTACGTATTACCTCATCTAACACAATTTCATGCTTTTGGAGTGTCCGGTACATATCTGAATTCTCGCTGATAACCTGGGTAGCCGTCTGGATGTTCCCATTATCGAACCTATATCGCTGTGTTCCAAAACCACATTTCATGGACAGATAATTTAAGTCATCATTAATGGCCTTGCTATGCTCCTCAATCCGTAGAGCCATATCAACTTCCTTGATTGCTTCCTTGCTGTTCTGAAAGTAATCTTCCGGAAGACGGTAAAACACAGTATCATTTGTATCAAACGTCAGAGAGCCATCTTTGTCTTCCAGCATCTCCGGCGCAACAAAGATTCGCTTTCGCCCCAAATCAAACTCATTTGAATAGGAGTCATATTCCATGTCTATTTTTTGAAGGGTATCCACCGAATTGGCGAACAATGCCACTCCCAGCGGATTGGTAACATCCTGATCCGCATTGTTCACAATGTTCAGCCTATCAATTACAAACTGTGGTTCCAGTGACCCTGTTTCAATTTTTTGCGCCAGATTCTGAAATACAGGCAGTTGAGCCCACTCTTTCTGTGTCAGTTCTCTTCCAGTCGCTCCTGAGGTACATTCTACAACGGTATTTTCAATCACATATTGGCCATTCTCGATCCGGTGAAACTGAATCTGGGCATATTTCCTACATTTACAGGTCTTTAAAAACAGGAATGCACATTCCAAAACCTTTCCATTTTCCCAGGAAATTGGGAATATATTTGGTGCTTCCAGATAGTTAATCTTTATCTTTCCACCACTGATATTCCCTTTCTCATCCATTTCAGCATTTTCCAGATAAGGGACGTAGGCCACAGTTCCGGTGGCTGCCTTACGCTCCTGATACTCATTCCCCAGAGTCAGAAAACTATTCTGCTTCAATACTTCTTTCACATAAGCATCTGTTGCCGGATCTGCAATTGTGATTTTGACCCGTTCATTTAACAGAAGGTCTGCCATATCTTCGCACAGCTTCTTAGCCATTCCCAGACTAAGCCGTCTGCATCTTTTCCAGGTTCCTCTTCCGCCGTAAATCCGAAAAAAGTGAAATCTTCTCACATTTCCCTGGTACCAGCTCTTCCATTCATCAATTTTCCGGTAAAATGATGCATCTATGGTATCAATTTCTTTTTTTCTGAAATACTCAAATATATTCATCATCCTCATCCTCCCTGTCCAGTGGATTTTTTTCTACAGTATCCTCATATTCCCTGGCTGGAAGATAAGGTTTCAGTTTTTTCCAGAATCCCATAACCAGATAGCGGATTCCATCCATACAGTGGTCATTGACCTTTATCGGCACTTCTTTTCCCCGCTCAATGGAATCTTTGTCATATTCGTAAGTTCCAAATTCCTCAATTGCGTGTACCTGCTTCGGGGAAACCGTCAGCATATCAAAGGCCAGAAGCTTCTGCACTCTGCTGATACCAAGCGCCACATCATTTTCCGCTTCTCTCAGTAAAATCTTATAACTGCAGTTCCTGCTGGCTCGTTTGATTTCCTCCATCAGACCCTTGGCAGAGGGATCTAAAAACAGATAAAAATAACTGCATGAGTATATTTCATGCAGCATATCCGTAAACTCAATAAAGTCCTTTGCATATTCCGATGGGCTTTTCTGCCGGCCTGTCTCTCTTCCAGAGTGGTAATACTCAGCAAGACCTGCCAACTTATGTCCATATTCATCCAAGCCAGCAGCCTGGAAGGTCGTGGCATTTTGCTGTCCATAGTCGCCGCCAATTCCAATAATCTGATAGTGTGATTTATCAGGCAGTTCCTTGTGCCGGTCTGAAAACATATAGTAGATGGCCTCGTCCACACCGATGCATTGTCCAAGCCATACCCAGCGGTACATCCTCTCATCCGCCCGCATCATGGCTTCTGCTGATTGGATTAGATCCTGGCCAAGCCAATCCTCTGGAACATCCCGATAATCTGTATGGATGTGGATGCAATCCGCTCTCTGTTCCATCTTCCTGCACCACTTGTTAATTGGCGCATTCGGATTTTTTGGTGGGTTGTAAAGGTAGATCATCTGGAATCCGCCCTTATTTCCCCTAACGAAAGTAGCTTCTATGTTGGCAAGTTCATCTTCTCCCTCTCCATCGTCAAAAAACTCCGTCAGCTCGTCCAGAATAACCAGCTTTATCGGCTTATCCTCGTCAATAATGCCTTTCGTATCGTCAATACCATCGGAGCCGGCAAAATACATGGTTGTACCATATTTCTTGTATGTAATCTCCATCGGGGATTTTCCGATTTTGAAACATCTTTTCGGAATTTCTAACCGGTTGATTCCCCTGAGCATCTCTTTGTATACCGTCTTGCGCAGCTTGTTGTGATGCTTACGCAGTACCACAACAGAACCATGCGGATCGGATACTAACTGATAATCTGCCCTGATTGCTGCAAAACTAGACTTGGTTCCGGCACGTCCTGATGTCAGGATGATATGTTTCACTGTTTTGTTGTTGAAAATCTTCCGGTACTTCGGAATCACAATCTCGCTGATTCTGACCTGTTTCTTCTTCGTCTGCGTCATTGATAATCTCCACACCATCCTCTTCATTAGGAGCTGTATCTCGTTTGAGCCTGTCTGTATTAGCACGTATCTGCTCAATTCTAGCCCTCTCTTCTTTCGTTGCAAGTTCCATATGTCTTGCCAGCCACTCCAGAGCCTTCATACGGTCTGCCAGCTTTACGCTAGCTCCATTTTTTCCTTGCTTCACTTCAGAAATCAGGGAGCCGTCCACCTCTGATGACTCCCGAAAACGAATCGTGTTAATCTCCTGCATCAGTGGTACCTTTTCGCCTGTGCTTGGATCTTTTACCTCTATCGGCCCAAATGCTCCTATTACCGGAACCTTTTCCCTGCCAAACTCCACAAAATCTGTAATATCCGCAAAGGCAATATCCATATACTTCTGAAAAATGTCATATTCATCCAGCAACTCTCGGTTCAAGCGGTTCTTCTTCAGGCGGATGATCTCTTCCCTGATACAAGGATTTACAAGGAGCTTGTACCCTTCTGAATTTGCCACTTCATAACTACAGTCATAAGCCTTCTGGTAAGCTTTCGTTGCATTAAAACACCGAACATAGAACAAACAAAAAAGCCGCTGCTTATCAGTTAAATCAGGATTATTTACCACCTGATTAACAGCTTCTGCAACCGCTTTTATGTTTTTCTCTTTTTGATTTTGTATCTTTTGCGAACGCTCGCTATTTTTATCCGAACGCTCGCTATCCCATTTATGCGTAGATTTCCATCGGCGGACCGTGCCCTCTGGCAAATTTAGTTGACTTGCAATCTCAACTAACTTCATGCCTTTTAAGTACATGGCCTTTGCCTGTTTTATTCTTTCATCTGGCGCTCTGGCCATGTTACTTCACCCCGATTCGTCGGTTTTTAGATATAGAAAAAGAGATAGCCGAAGCTATCCCTGATTTTAAGTACAAAAAGAGCCGCGTGGTAGCCTTTTTATAGAAATACATCTACATTTTACCTTTTATCTATTATTTTGTTCTAAACTCTGATATCCTTGCTTTCCAATTAGTACATATAAAACTTCCTTATTATTTTGAAAAGCTTCCCATACAG
>OHJQ01000216.1_pt1 | contig 49889 bp, 62 predicted proteins | sample 1568601 | NCBI WGS metagenome assembly OHJQ01 (sample SAMEA3879599, study PRJEB24766) | human gut metagenome | biome: human-associated habitat; feature: feces | place: USA | collected 1985/1987 | reverse complement strand
CTTCCAGACTATCTATTGATGCTTCCAGACTATCTATTGATGCTTCCAGACTATCTATTGATACATAGTTCTTATCTGATGTTTTAATAGTAGCTATTAGCGTAGAATTCAGCGAGGATAATTTTATATATGCTGCATTTTTTACAGACGTAACGTCTATTTCTTGGTTTGTCAGCGTTACATTACTAGCACTGTCGCCTAGGCTTGATATAAAAGTTTTATTGGCATCATAGAAAGCAGCATAGCACGCTAATTGTCCATAGGTGCCTGTGTAAAACATTTTAGTAAAGCCGGATATACTAATAAAGTTAGTAGAAACTGCACCAGCATATCTTGAAACAGCTCCAGTATTTTTATTTATATAAGTATTATTATTATTATTATTAGCTGCTAGGTTAGCATTTTTCAAGCAATTACCGATAAGACTAGTATTGTTTTCAGAATTAGCTTTTACAGAGTTTACTAGCATTGCCATAAATACATTTATGCCTGTATCGTAAACATCTGTTATAGCATTACTGTATTCTATGTTTCCACCATTCGCAACAAACTGAACAGCAAAAAATATAGCGTTATTCGGTATATCTGACTGACTCAGTTCAAAATCAGACGAACCGGTAGTATTGTACATAAAGCTTATAAGCTCTAAGTTATTATCGAAAAACAATACAGTTGGCACTTTGGAATATCCAGGCAATCTAGTATGCGCAACACCGTGCATAACTATATTGCCGGATGTTGGAAATTTAAGTAAACTAGAACAACTAGCTGAGGTAACTCCCTTAATAGCTGAAAGAACAAGGTCTCCATTGCTGTTTTCAGTATAATAGCAAGACTTAAATAGCGTATTATAAATATGCCCTGAGAATACTCTACTTGCAATCCATGTACCAGCAGCGGTGTTAAGAATAATATATAACCCCGCGTCATGTATTTCTATTCCAAAATTAGAATACGCACCGTTGTACGGAGCTAAATAGAATACTGGGCCATCTGGGGTACCTGGATTAGTGGTTAATGCTGCTACCCCTGCAAATGCAGCTTTTTCTCCAACAGAAGATACTATATTATTAAGTACATTCTGAAGAAGTTGTCCGGTAATTTTTTGATTACCATTGGTCTTTATAATATCAGCAATAGCTGCTTTTAGTATAGTCCAACCTGCCATATTTATGAAATTTTGAAGTCATTATTAAAATCATTATTAAAGTCTCCTCCTAATAGCTCTTGTGGCTCATAGCCTCCTATATTAGCTATAACAGTATCTGTTTCAAACTCACACTCGACTGATGCTAAGTCGCCTTGGTCTTCCCAATCTGGCTCCATATTAAATGTAGTCAAATCATATGTTTGCAACTTACTTGTAATCTGCTTATTTTCGCAAAGTCTTACAATTCTAAGAGCATCGCATAGATATTCTGGGGCTAAGAATGTAAACTTATATATCTTTTTGCTTACTTGACTTTCAATAAAAGTATAGCCCATTCTATCTGTTGACTCTTCTTCAAAATCATATTCAGGTTTACCTACCTGTGTATTAAGATAACACTTGAATTTGAAATTATCAGAAAAGTCAACTACACCATTTTTAAGCTCAAAGTTATACGAATTGTAGTACTCAATGAGAAGATAATCATCTACTTTATTATAAACAGTAAATACATCTGAGTATATAGTTCCAAGACCAGATATAGATATTGCTAAATAGTATCGGCCTTCGTATTTTATATCAATTACTGGAAGAGTTCCTGGATATTTGAGAAGCTTAAAGTCAGTATATGATTTAATAATTAAACCATTTTCTTTCATAGTGGTAGTAATATCTGCATATTTACCAGTGTTAAAGTCGTATAATCTAACCCATCTTACTGATGTTCCACTTGCAAGAACTACTTGAAATGGCAATAACATATTCTTATAGGTTATAAGCGGATAAACTTGGCCATACGCATAATCTTTACGATGATTTTGCAAAGCAAGATTATCGTAGAACGGTAATGGCGATATGTTATTGTTTACTAACTTCATATTGCAAATATACTAAAAATTTCCGTGATATGAAAATTTCTTAACAAAGTTTAACCTATAATTTTATTGAGGCGAATATGTTAATTTTACTTTTGCTGTACGAGTATTCATGTTTACAGAATATTCATCTATTTTGCCATCTCCTATGCTGGTTTTAATAAGCTCTAACTCATCTAAATCTTCTTCAATAGGAAATTCTACTGTGTGTTTCATACACATTTTTACAGCATTAACATACAGATTATTCAAAACATTGCAGTCTATATTACCAGCAGGCATATCATACATATAAAAATGTACTAAATATGCCCAAGATGCATACCAATTTTGTACTATAGCCTCATAGGAATCTCCGTCTTCGTCTACCAAAGTAGTTTTAACAATAGGCAGATTATATGAAGCATCATATATTTTCAACGTACTTCCAAAATTATAATCTAATGGAGTAACGTTGTAATATATGTACTCTGTAGTAGGTATTATTACTTTATATCCATTTTCTTCTGGCAAAGTGCTTATATCTACATAGCTAGCTATTTGAGCTCTAACTTCTGTTATTTTTTGATTACTAAATCCTAAAGCTCCTACGCTGTTTATAGCATAGTTAGTATTTTTGAAATAATACTTTGAGCCAGGATTAACTTTTAGTATATTCAAATTCCAACTCTGCTTTACTATCTTACCAGTATTATTTATTCCTAAATTTGACCTGACATCATTTATAGATGTATAAATAAGGTTAGTTGAAAAATCAGCTCCTAAAGGGCACAATAATGCAAAGCCATCATCTGAAAAGTTACTCGGATTAAAAAGCATATAATCAATATCAGATGAAAACTGGCTTATATTTATTTCCTCATTTTTATCCTTCTGTATGTAATTAGACTTCACGTCCACAGTTAAACCACCAAACAAATCGGTTACATCGTCCATCCAGCCAAATTCGTATCGCTGATTAAGGTCTGATTTATCATATTCTACTTCAGATTGAAAATAGGCTGACATCTTTTTATTAAACTGGTCTGTAAGCTTAGTAAAATCAAGCTGAACATTACTGTTATAAGAATATGAGCCTCCTCTCATAAAGAAGCTTATATGCTCAACTTTGAATTTACCATCTTCTATATACCAATAGCATCTAAAGCAATCACGAAGCATCTTCATAAGGTCTTCAAATGATATTTCTGCTTTTTGTGCTGGCTGGTCATATTCACCTTTAAGTATGTTTGTTTTCTGCGTAATAAATACGTAAAACCTATTCATACTAATAGGCACAGTGGTATCATACAAAAAGCGACTATACTCAGAAGTAGCTTCATGTTTAAGAGTCGGGTCAATCTTATTAAGCAAAGCTTTTATAACAGCTGCTATGGAATAGCTATCTCTAAGCGTATATTGCTTTCTTAATCTTTCTTCAAACATCTCATAGGTAATATCGTATACATACCAAAGTGACGCATTTGCCCATGAATTTCTACTAATAGGCAAAGCTCTACCTAAGCCTGAAGAACTAGGAATAAACTGATTTGTAAAATACTGCCCATAGTCATTCAAACCAAATCTGGTTGGCTCATCAATGGCTCTAGAAGTACAGAAAAACAATCCGCCTCTTAATCCGATACACTTTTTATAATTTCTATTGTCAGTTACAAAATCATCAGACGGCAAGTTATAAGTGTTCTTTACACCTTCTGAGTCTTCTACAGTATCTACATCACAAAGTAAACGTCTATAGATATGATATACGAACGGGCTCTCTATAGTAAATTTATCAGTTGAGTCATTTACATTTACCATTTCTATATCTTCACGGCCTATATAGCAGTTATCAGCTTCTGTAAACACATACTGCTTTACAGACTGATAAAGAATAGTATTATCGCTATTGCGCCTAATGTAAATATAGGCGTATGTCATCGGAGTATCTGTTCCCATATAGCATGTATAGCCATTCCAACAACTCCAATATCCATTTGTACCAGCATACACCCCATTTACATCAGATATGCCTGCTCCTCTTACATAAAATTCGCTTCCTGCTTTTATATAAGAAAAGTAGTATTTATTTATTAAAGCATTGTGGTCATCAATAGCTTCATTCACATCATCTTCCCAGTATATGCCTCCGAAGAAATTAGATATAGAATTGGCTCCACGGACATATACCTGCATAAGAGAGCGTTTATGCAGATTTATTCGCGTAATTGCCGGAGCAAGTTTTATGAGGTCATAAGTATTTTCATACTTATTCATAACCTCATTATAGTTATCAATAGCTGTAGTTTTAAGTTCACACTTCTTTTTATCATAATCAAACTTACAGTCTGTTTTGTTAAATTCACCTTTATAGTATTCAACCCATTTTTCAGAAGTTCTATTGTACTTATCTACAATAAATATGAGCTGGTCTTCTAAACTTGAATTTTTTACAAATTCATAGTCTTGGCCAAATAGATTTATTTTGCCATCAAGTGATATTCTGAAAAACTCTTGGCCACTTTCCTTTGCATACTTTTTACTAAGGTCTTTATAATGAGGATTTACAGACTGCATAATATATATAAAAGTAACATCATTCTGTGACTTTTCATATATATCTGTATTGCTTTTATAGAATGTTATAGCTATTTGTGTAGTGTTATTAAGCAAATTAACTATTTCACTTCCAGCAGTATATACTTTTCCTAAATATGTACTGCCATTGTAGCAATGTATATATATTCTATATGCTTCTGTACTTACACTACCAGCTGGATTTACATTTATAAACACAGCGTGCGAACTATAAAGACTTATGCTAGAAGATGCACACATGCTAGAATTACTTATATATTCTCCAGCACTATCTATAGTTTCATTACTATAGATAGTAGTATATACGCTTTTGCCTACGTAGAAATTATATTTAGGAGGTATCATAGCTTTTTAATTTTTGATTATACGTTTAACATTTTTGCGTTGCATTACAACTACTCCATTAGGCATAGTATAATACTTCGTTTCATTCTGTCGTCTTATGCTTCTTACATCATCTTCAAGTTTGGAAAGGTCCATGTTGCCATTTGCATTCAAAGATATACTTAGCCCATCTGAGCCATCAAATGCTTTCAGATATTTATCTTCAAATGTACCTTTATTAAAACTATCAATAACATCAGGTAGTATTTTACGATACTTTCTTGTTTTATGCTTATTTATAATAGCAAGCGCTTCACCACCTTCAGCTCTCATTTTCTTGCCTTTCTTATTGCTTGTTCCTAAGTCAATATCATCACCAGATGCGTGAGAGCCACCTTCCAAGAACTCTAAACCACCTTCGCCATACTCTTCAGATTGGCTTGCCGTTACTTGTTTTGCTTTAATTTTAGCTACTGCGAATGAAGTCCACATTGTAGCAATCGCAGCTAGTGCAAGAGCTGGACCTACGATAGGTATTGAGGAGAATGAGCTCCATAAGTTAGCAGATGCAGTAATAAGAGAAGATGCCTGAATTACTGTATTAAGAGCCTCTTGACGTTTTTGAGCTGCTTCAAGTTGCTTTTGTTTTTCTTGTTGATTTTTCTTCTCTTGCTCAAGCTCCTTTTTAGCTGTAGCAACATTATTAGCATAGCCATTATTACGAGCTTCAACTTCTGCGTCATAGGCTTTTTGTGCAGCCTCTACTCGCTTTTCTGCATTTTCAACAGCTTGCTCAGCTAATTCAACTTCAGCATCCATAATAGATTGAAGTTGTTCAAGAACTATATTTACAGCATCTCCTAATGCGTCAATCTGGTCATCATCAAAACCAAGCTTCTCTAATAGACTACCACCGAGACCTTTTTTACCTATATTAGAAATAAAGTTATCAAGCTCAGATAACTCTCTATCAATGCCTTTTACAGTAGATTTTGCTGCATCTATTTGAGCTTGACTCCAATCAAGCCCACCGGACTCAGCAAGTGCTATTTGCTTTTCCCATCTAGCCTTTTCTTGTTCAAGCTTAAATCGAGTTGTTTCTGTCTCACTCCGTTTTATTTCATTGAATATAGCTTCATCTAAAGCCTGCTGCTCATCAAAGCCTGTCATCTCAAATGAGCCTTTTGTTTGAGCTGCAGATTTATCAAATTGAGCATTTATTACAGAGCTACTTACTTGCTCAGCAGCAGGCTTAGCAGCATTTTCAGCTAATGCTAATTGCCTACGCACTTCATTTTGCTGTAATAGCAATTGCAGCTCTTCTTCTGTACCTTTCTTTACAAGTTCAAGCTGATTTTCAATATCACGCTCTCTGGCACTGAGTATTTGCTTATCATAATCAGCATACAGTTCAAGTTTTTTCTTATTAAACTCAATGAGTATTTCTTCCTCAGACCTTGCATGCTCATCTCCAGCTGCTAATAATTTAGCATTAGTGTCTAATACCAACTTATATTCAGCCTCAAGGTTTTGTCTCATTAGTTCTCTTTCTTCTACCAATGAGGCCTCCATCTGAGAAGCATCTCGAGTAACGGTTACATTTGTAGTAACAGTTGTTTCTGTATTCTTAGGAGCATTTTCAGCTATAGGAGTTGGACTAACAGCTCCTGTTTGAGTTTCACGTTGAAGTCTAAGAGAATTAGCAGCTTGTTCTCTTTGTATTTGCTCTAATTGAAGCGCTAAAGCTTTAAGATTATTTGCTATAGTACTATTTATCCAAGCATTCTGCTGTGCTATTTGCTTCTTTTGGTCTTCAGTAAGTTTCTTATACTTGCCATCTACATTCTTTACGTACTCATCATTTTTGCGAAGCATTTCTCTGAGCTTGTTATTCTCATTCTGCACTTCATCAGCAGCAGTTTTACGCCTCTTTGCAAATTCATCTTTTTGTAAAGCAGTTATACTCTCTTCATATTCTTTTTGTGCTTTTATACTATTTTGGTTAATGATATTAGTAAGGTCATGCGGCTCTCTAGTACGTGTCCTAGTTTTGGTCTTCTTATGAGGTTTATCAATTCCTGCTGCATCAAGCTCAGCTTTAGCTGCTCTTTCATAACCAGCTGCCAAATCAAAATATGCGTCACCTGTTTTCTCAGCTGCGTCAGCCTCATCTTTCAAATCCTTAATTCGCTGTTGCTTAAAATCTTCAGCAGATACTTGCTCAGCTAAATCAAGATTAGCCTGAGGGACATATCCAGTCATCGGGTCTCCACCTCTTAAACTAGACTGCACAAACCAATTTTTGAATTGGTCCCAACCAGATGGTCCTTTAGCTGCTTCTGTTTCAGCTTTATTTCTTGCAACTAATGCTTTTTCATATTGTTCAGCTGCAAGCTTCTGAGCTGCTGCAGCTTTTGCTCTAAGCCTAAGAGCATTAACAACAGCTTCAGTATTATTTACAAAGATATTCTCAGCATCAGTTACATCATTAACTGCAATACCGAGTTTATCAAATTCAGATTTATTATCTTTTATCCACTGATTTTTCTCAGCTGTGGTTTTAAGATTTTTCCATTCTTGTTGAAGCTGTTTTAATGATACTATATTATCACCATATCCACCATTTGTCTCCTCTAATTCTTTTGCTATATTATCTAAAGCATCAGTTAAAGATATAACTGCGGCTCTACCTTTGAACAGATTGCCAATCCATTCAATGATTTGGCCACCAAACATGGATAATACAGTGAGTACTATTACAAGTATAGTATTCCAACTAAATAAAGCTTTAACAATAGACTTTGTTACGCTTACAGTAGCTTTACCTTCTGCTTGAAGAGCTTTATTCTGAGCGCGCAAACGGTTAATCTCATCAACAACCATAGGAATGTTGTTTGAGATACCTAAGAAGAAAGTATTGAGTGAAACTGCAGCAGCAGGAAGCTCTCGAACTACTTGAGAAATAGATATACCTAAGCCATCCCATGTTCTCTGATAATGGCCTACCGACAACCTATAATTACCAGTTGCTTCTTGCAGCTTTATCATTTGCTGATAAAGAGCATTAGTTTCAGTTTCAAGCTTTTTACCTCCATCTGCAGCTTCTCTTTCAGCAGCAGACATCTGATTAAGCTTTATTTTATTCAGCTCATACTGTGCTGAAAGTCTATTATACGACCCTTCTGCAGAAGCTGCTATTGTTGCCTGAAGCTGAGCAACTCTATTTGCTTCTTTTATTTGAGTTGAATACAGCTTTAATTGCTGATTTTCTTCAGATTGTGCATAGGCTAATTTCTGTTGTGCCTGAGCTATAGGGTCAATAGTAGCTTGTTGCTGCCTTCTAGAAGAAGTCAGCTCAGATATTTTTCTTTTTAATTCTGTAAGTCGCTTACCTTCATCTGATTGCAAATAAGCCAATCTCTGCTCAGCTTTTTCAACTTCGGATAAAGTTTGAATATGCGGCTTCATGGTATCATCAAGAGCCTTAATTTGATTTTTAAGGTTGATAATATCATTCAAAAGCTGTTGACCCATTTGGCTATCTGCTCTTTCTGCGTCTGTAAGAGACTTATACAGTGATACAGCCTCTTTTAAGTCAGATTTAAGCCTATCATAAGACGATACGGCCTGTTGCAAATAGCGCTGCTGTTCTACAGTAGTTCTATTCGCATCTGCTGTTTGAGCTTTAAGCCATGCTATCTGTTTACCAGTATCTGATATAGCAAGTTTAAGCTCATTCTGTGCTCGTTCAAGCCTTGATGTAGAAGCTGTAGCTTCATCAATGCTTTTACGCCCGTCACTTGTAGCTCCACTAACAGACTTAAGAGCATGCACAACTCTATCTGCGCCTGCTCTTATAGCATTCACCATGACTTCATACTGCTGGTTGAGTTCTCCTAATTGCTTTACAAGCTTTTCAATAGAGTCATCCGGCTGTATTATATCACTATATTTTATCTTATCGTCTTCAGCCATAATTATTTCTTATGTTTATTGCGTTTCAAACTCTTTGCCTCAGCTTCTGCTTGAGCTTTTATATTATCGATAGCATTATAGAATTGAAGTACTGTCATCTTTCTAGCGTCCATGTTTGTTTTTTGAGCTATGAGTAAACAAGTACTTTCAAATTGCTTATCATATTTAACCTCAACGGACTCACTTCCTATATATGTTTTCGGCGTATGCATATTAAGCATCATTATATCTATAGCCTCAATTTGCTCTGAGTTATCAGTATCATTTATAACTGAGTCTAATACAAGAAGTGTTCTAGCTTTAAGCTTGTCATAAGCTTCTTTTTCCTTTGGATTTACAAAATCACCTGGAAAGTATATTTCTAGTTCACTTGTGACTTTTTTTTTAAGCCACAAAAGAAAATCTATGACTTTAGAGTGCTTAACTTCTTTAAGGTCCTGAAGTAATTTTTTAAGCCCATCATCTGACAAGTCATTAACTTCTTTTCCATCCACACTATGTATAAGAGCAGCAAAAGCTAAATACTTCGGCGATATTTCACTGTTTACCATGTAGATATTCTGCCGCATATTTTGCAATTCCTGCAAAGCCTTTCTATTATTGTTTGATTTTATATACTTTGCTATCTTTACTATATGAGCGTCAATATCATCTGCGTCTGACCCAATGCCTGAGTCAATAAGCAGATATTTATTGTACTTTTGAAAATTTATGATTGGCATTTCATCTATGCTATCATAAACCCGTACAATTTTTTTATTTATAAGTAGGTTTTTCATATCAAAATTCGCGTTATAGGGGTTGATATTATTGGAATAAATAAGATATTCATCTCTCTAAAGAAAATAGCGAGAATGACAGCGAGAATGAGCGACGTCCAAAAACTTAAGCAAAAATCACAATCGAACAATTGAGAAATTAGCTTAGGCGCTTTGGTAATTATATTGTCTCTTATACCTAATTTTCCAATCAGCAATATAACGAATGCTGCTGCTAAGGCTATATATATTAAAGCCGAAAGCAATGTTATAAAATATACCGTTGACATAATTCTCTAGTTGTTAAAGTGAACTCAATTCTAATTCCTGCATAAGGGTACATAAAGAATTGTTTATCAATATCTTGTATGCCTTCTCCTTTATAAGTATAATTGTTATATATTTTTTCTATAGAGTACCCTTTGTATATGTTTTCAAATCGCTCGTATATATCATTGATAACAAGTTTACCTGTAGTTGTAATAATACCAGGCGTTGTTAGTACTCGTATTATTTCATCTTTAATTTCCTCAGTATGAAGTACTGTTTCATCATCATAGATACTACTTAAGTCATACCAAAATATAATGGCTCCACTGAAAGTATACTGAGGCAAAGATTGTACTACTTGAGTAATCTTCTGTGGGTCATATATATCAAACCATGAAAAGTTACCAAAGTTGTCATTGGGCAAAAGTGACACATATTCTCCATTGCCATTATACGATGCTGGATATATGAATTTATTACCATCAGGTCTATGCTCTACAAGCTTATAAGCTCTTCCAAATGCATAATTAAGCCACTTAAGTTTTTCCATAAGCGACTTTTGCATATCCTGTAATATCTTATCAAGTAGTACAGGATTATCTTTATATCTTATTTGTACAGAACTTTCTTTCATTGTCTTATGGCTCTTTTTAATCGTTTAACAAGCTCTTTTCTTATATGTGAACGGATTATTCTTGTAAAGTTTTTATCCGTCAACCTGAATATCTCTTCCCCATATTTTTCAACAAGGTCTTGAGTTTTTTCATCGCTTGCTGTTATATAAAATCCTTCTGAGTCAAATACTACATACATTGACTCGTGAAAGGCTCCAGTATCTCTTAAGGTAACTCGAGTTGTCGGTTGACCTTTTCTCTTTTTGTTTTGTATAGTTTTAGGTGCATAAGGCATATAATCCATAATCTTTTCGCCTCGGCCATTGATACCTCTGCGATACAACTGGTCATCTGCTATTGCAGATACTATCACATCCTCTTTATCACGGACAATATCTTCCAATAGCATAGGCAAGCTATCTTTGAATGCTCTCAAGCGATATTCAAGATTGCGAAGTGTTGCATTATACCTTTTTACAGCCATACTATACAGTTCTATATTTTATACCATTGTTTTTGCAAGGAAGACAAACTCTGTCCATTCCTTCAGTACTAAGCTTAATTGCCTTAAATGCCATATCGAGTTGATAGCTAAGACCTGATTTTTTCATAGATGAAGAGTCGCCATCAACTTCATATAGAATATCAAGCCTAGAAGCATTTATTGAATGCCTATTTGTACGAACATTGGCATTATAGGCAAATTCACGAAGCATATCTACTGCTACTTGTTTTGCTATAATATCTTGGAATAACATCCGCTGTTCAATTATAAAGTCTGTAATATCACAACTTATTGTTATTTCAAGATTTAAGCCATAGTTGTTATCATAAGTATATTGGTTGTTTTCAACATCCCATAAATGTATAGGCTGTTTTGCAAAATCTTCATTAAAATCATCATTGAAATTAACAGCTTCAACCAATTCCTCATTAACATAAAACGGATGCACTTCTATATATTTAGACCAAGCCATCCAAGCTAATAACTCTTTGCGTGAGCATGAGCCACAGGGCTCTTTAGACCAATCTTTGTCTTTTCTTATAGCTTGACTGCCTTCTGGGAGTTCAGATTGAAAATAGCATAAATACCAACTACCGCCGGCATCATTGTCTTCACTTTGATAAGGCAAATACACATCATTAAGTGAGAACCATTCTATGCTGTTTTTACGTATCTTATTAAGCTTTATTATCTTAACAGGTGCATCCATACTAGAATGCATAAGATACAAAGTATATTCGCCAGGCTCTGTAAATTGTAAACCTATTTTATTGATTTTCGTAGTTACGCCTTTTGCTCTTACAGGTACAATCTCAAAGCCAACCAGATTTTTCTTGTTTTTTACAATATCTACTAAACGACCAGTACCGTCGAATAAAGTTCTGTTTTCGCACAAAGTCTTATATGTACCTTGCGCAATTTTTTCATTGCAATATCTAGCAATAGCTTTCTGAATGCTAGCCTTAGTTTTGCTTTCAAGCCATTCAGAAAATGGATTGGTTTCAACCCAATACTCAGACTCAATATCAGGCTGTTTTCCAGTTGAATTCTGTAAAGCCTTATATAAAAGACTTCCATACTTTATGACATTGCCTTTAGAATATGACTTTTCTGCATTATACTCCTCAAAAGTCATGTTCTTAAAATCTGGAGCGATACAAGACATATTCTGCAGTGTCAGCAACGGATGAATTTGCTGAAAGTATAGGCCACTTTCGCTCACAGTTAAAGCATCAGATATTTTTAAGTCTGATGTGTCATAATTTTGCTCCCATCCTATTAGATGAAGCAGTTTTTCTTGTATATCTAGAGCTCTAACCATAGTTTTTATTATTTATTGAAAAACAGGAGGTCACTGAAGTAATTTACCTCAGCGCCTCCTGCCAAAGCTAATAACAACTCAAAGATTTGCTATTAAGTATTATGCACCAGCGGCCGCCTTGGTATTAACCGGATTGTCTTCTGTGTTCATAACAACTACAGGCTTAGCATAAACAGCATCTTCGCTAGAAACGTTGAATGCCAAGATAGGACTGGCCAATGTAGAAGAAGAACTGTTATAAGCGGTAAGGAATGCTACATCTACGGCAAAACCATAGTGCTCTTTGCGAGTGCGGGTCATATCTGTAGTAGCAGCTCCTGCAATAGCATTGTAGTCACCTACAGAGTCGTAGAAATATGTACCAACAGGCATATTCAACATAGGCAAAGTAGCAATACCCCACTCATGACCATCACCAGATACAGTACCAAGCAAGCAGTCACGCTCGAAGCGAGTTAACAAACCGAGTGAACCGGCATTCACTGCATAACCCTGAGCATATTTACCACCAGCAGCCGCAATGTTGTTTGTCAAGTGTACAATCTTTGTGCCGAACTCATTCTGCTTGTTTACATCATTGTAGAGACCATGCTGCTGCAGTTTACGCATGATAGACTCAACTCCAGGGTCACCTACGATATGTAACTGGCCATAAAAATCATTTGCCCCCATCATGACCTCGAGGTCGCCAAATACATTTTCACACTCTGTCCACTTAGCATTAACAGCATTAGAAGAAAAGTCATAAAGCAACTTATTCTTCAAAATCTGAGTTTTGCTAGCAGCAAGTTGAGCAAGTGCGGCTTCATCAAGCTTCTTAGCAAATGCATACAGATACTTCATAAATTTGGTTTCAAAATCTTTTTGAATGCCAATTTCATTGTTCATATACATTGCCGGAGCAATAGTAAAGCCCCAAGAATACGTTGTAAACGTAATCTGTACCATCTTAGATGTATTTTCACTATCATCGATAGTTACAGTACGCGTACTGCCGATAGTAATATCAGCATCGTAGTCAATCACGGGAGTTTCTAAAGTGCTACCAATAGAAGTTCTAGCTTTTTGCTTTAACTCCTCAGTAAGAATTCCAGTAGGGTCTTCGGACTGCACCATAAAAGCATTCAGCGCACCGTATCTACTGGGGCGATACTCAAACTTATCCATGTTAGAGTTCGCACGGATGTTCTGGATACGTGTTAAAACTAAACTCATAAATTTAACTTTTTAATTGTTAATACTTACGCTACTATGGTGCATTACCCTTTTACGCCTCATAGCGTTTTTGTTCTCTTTTTTAGGATGTGCCGTTTATTTAATAGGCAAACTTGCCACATTATTTTCAGTTCTTAGTTGCAAAGACTGGTCAGCAAACTCTTGCGAGTCACGTGTCAAACCGTTTGCAAGCAGATGGGCCTCAATAGCTTTATCGGCTTCAACCTGGCTCTTAATACCTGACAAATCAAGTGTTCCGCCTGTTCCACCTGAACCAGACCCAAAGCCTCCTGTTCCTCCGCCTTGTTGCTGACGGCCTGTTTCGATAACATCTTTCAAAGAAGTTTCCATAACAAGCTCTTGCATTGTATACGGATTGAGGTTATTCTTAGGATTGTTAAGAATGTTACCATCAGCTCCGCGGATAACAAGCTTTTTGCCGCCTTGACCATCTTCGATAAAGTCTGGAGTACCCTTAGCCAATACTTCAGCTTTAGCTGCTTTAAGCAGTGTTTTCTGAATAGGCTCGGTGATACCTGACTTAAACTTAAGACCAGCAGTAGCAGCTTGGAAAGCATAATCTACATGTGTATTCTTAAGAGTAGTTTCAAACTCTGTCTTCTTAGAGTTGAACTCTGTTTCTTTTGTCTGGAGCTGAGTTTGAAGTTGAGCAACTTGCGCCTTAGCATCTTTCAACTGCTGACGCAAAGTTTCATCTCCAGCTCCTTTTTCAAACTTAGACTGAAGCTCTGTAACCTGTGCCTTAGCAGCATCAAGCTCAGCTTGAACTGTTTTAACAGACTCAGCTTTTGTCTTATATTCACCGAGCACACGCTTTGCGTAGTCATAGCTCTTTTCATCGTCTTTTTTCTTGATACCGGTAATTCCAAGAATATCAGTATCATATTGCCCATGTAAAGCACCAATCTTAGTGCCAATTACAGTATTTTCGTCATTTTTCGACATTTCAGCAATGGCAGTCAGCTGGGCATCTGAAAGACCAGTTAAAGCTGAATTTTGTCGTAGCATCTCAATTGTTAACATAGCTTTGTGATATTTTGTTATTTATTTTTGACAACTAACTCTGCAGCATCTCCGTAAGGGTCATGCAAAACTTCCATGATTGTATAGCCAAGACCTTTGAAGTTCTTCTTAAAGAGTTGCCACTCTGCAAATGTGAACAACTGAGTAAATGGAGCAGACTCTTCTTTTCCGGTAAGTGGGTTAAATCTGCGTCCGCGAACAAGTGACAAATGAACCATCTTCTCAGTACCTGCTTTAGGAACATAAGTAGATTTTTTGGTTTTTGTCTTAGCAGCTTCTTTTTCTTCGATGACATCATCAATATCAACCAAGAAAAGAGCCACATCATTAAGCTCATCCTGGAGCTCATCAGTCCAAGCTTTACCACCTTTTGTTTTCAGGGCTTCAAGCTCAGCTTTACGAGCAACAGCTTGTTTCTTATAGGCTTTTACTTCCTCAAGGCTGTGCCCCTGTAGTTGCTGTAAGTCCATCTTTTGATACATACTCTAAAAGTTTTTTGTTAATTATATCGATTTTTTCTCTCATTGGCTTGTTTGAAGCAAACTCAATTATGTTAATGTTCTCACGCTCGAATTTTTCGACTAAAGTACTAAAATTTATCTTAAGTTTTACCAGATTTTCATCAATTAACTTTTTTTCATACAGTTTTAACACTTCGTCCAATGTCTTATGTGGATAAGGCTCCAACTGTTTCAAAATCAGCATTCTCTGAAGTACCAAAGGATTGTTGCGATACTCAACTTCAAGAATTTGCTGTGATATCACATCTAGTTCTGAGTTGGACGCTCCATTTTCCTTTGCTTGTTTGTACTTAGAATATAACTCAGTTACTGTAAAAACGTAAAACTCTGTACCCCAGCTTACTGAAGACGATATGAAAGCACCTCCATATCTGAGTTTGCAAACAGTATCTTCAACAAACTTCTGTGCCAATTCAAAATTAGTCTTAAGTGCGTTAAGCACTGAAGTCTTACTTTCAAAGTTAGCAGTTACTTGAGTTTCATTGATTGCTTCTTTTTCACTTACTGTACCTCCTGAACCAACTACTGAAACAACAATCTCATTTTTAAGCCTTGCACACTCACTAACATTATATTCAAGTGAGTTTTTATCAATAGTGGTAATCTGGACTGGGTTACGCATATCAGCTACACCCTCGGTCTGATTAGGAATAGGCACCTCTAAGAATGAACCAGGTCCAGCTATTCGCTTTTCACTGCAGCATGGGCATTTCTCCACTGTGCCATCATTGAGTATTTTGTACTCACCTTTGGCATTGCGAAGAAAGCCTCCGTCGCAGTAGTCACCAGTCTCATTATTCTCAAAGTTACAGTCAGCCTCATAGGCGCTGTAAATAGGATACGGAGCATAAAGGTCGAGGTGTTGTTTGGATAAGGCAAAAAATAGATACCAATCCAAGTTTGATAGCTCCTTGGTGATTGGGTTTTTCTTAAGGTCCTTGTTCTTCTCATTGAGCTGTGTAGACCAAAAGAACCTAGCCGAACAATATCCTAAATCATGTTGAGCTTCAGAAACTAATGACTGAATTTCATTCTTTTCGTTGAGTTGATAAACTCTTATAGAAGTATCATCAAATACAGCTATTCTGTGTTCTGGCTGATTAAAAACAAGCCATTCAAACAAGTTTTCATCTTGCTTAGAAAGCTGGTAATCGACTACAGCATCAATTTCAAGCCAATAAAAATATGGCTCAGGGCGTGATGTAGTTTGTGCTTGAGGAAGGTCAATTACTAAAATACTATTGGGCGACACCTGCATTCGCTTCCATCCCATTGTCTTCCATACCTCTGGCTCATTAAGATTGCTCTTGCGATACAAAGCCCAGTCTTCTGCGAGCTCTGAGTCTGTAAACTGGTATGAGCTAGATGAGTTACGGCTATAGAAAACTCTTTCGAGCTCTCTATAGACGTCCTCAACTACAGCAGGGGTTGGCAACGGGAATTTGAACAGCTGCAAGAATATGTTGAACTTATCTTTTGGAAGCAGATGCTTTACCCAATCTAAGAATATGGTAGTAGGTTGGTTAATATCAGATACAGCAATATTCGTCTCAGTATGGAACCTAAGACGGCGCTGCATATTTACAGCTTTCTGAATAACCTGTCTTTTAGACGGTTTTTGCAGAATTTGCTTTATCTGATTTAACTCTAAGCCCATTTTCTTCGTCGTAATAATAATTGCTATCTTTCGGTAACTCCCATCCGCCGTTTAAGGCTGGGCCCATATCAAGCAATCGTTCTGCGTGTTGAAGGCCGAACTCTTGCTTGATATTATGCTTAGGCACAACCAGCGTTACCGTTTGTTCTTTTTTCTTTCTTACACTCATAGCTGAAATTTTTTAAGCTCCAGTGGAAGCTACGTTAACCCAATCAGTGAGAGGATTAAAGTCCAAAGTTTCACGCTTGATAATGTAGAACTTATCACTCCAGTTAGGAACAAAAGACCAGCTAATAGCATTGCTATCAGGCTCTTCATACCCGCCAAGTGACTTATCACCTACAAAGAAGCTGTAAATAGGAATAGGCATGTACTTAGTAGGCTCATCAAGGTCATCTACCAAACAGCCAATGTTGCCATTTTCGTCGATAAGATAAACACCGATGTTTTCACGCTGATACTGCTTCAACTGAGCAATAACTTTTTGGTTTTCCTGATAAATTACACCGGTAAAGTTTGTTGCTTCACGGCCAATTGTAATAGGAATACCTCCAAGCGTCTGGTTTCCACCACCGAATGTACGGGCTGCTCCAGGTTCTGTAGCAGGACTCTGAATATAAGGCGACACTGTCATCTTAGTACCATCGGCTGCAGAAAACAAAGTGGCAAACGATGCTTTCTTAGTCGGGTCTGCGACAGAGTTCAACTCTCCAGCAGTCTTATAGATACGCTGGAATGCAACTTTTTGAATTTGCCCCATGCTTTCCTTGCAATCGTTAATCTCAAGGTCAGCAAGATGTGCTGCGGCAGGGCATCCACAATTTAATCCCATTGTTCTTTATGTTTTTAATGTTAATACTACCGAGCAGCTACCCTTAACTAGCATCGAATTACCTGTATTTGTTCAGAAATAAACTTCTTCACTGTGCAAATATACTAATAAAAATTGAAAGCTGTATACTTTTTGACAATTTTTAACTAAGTATTTTTATCGTCTCATTCTCGCATGATTTTTCTATTTTGATTATAATATCTCAAGGACAATATCTCAAAATGATTAGAAATTACGAGAATAATGCGAGAATTTAATCTTTTAATACTTTATAGCCTCTTTTTTGAAAAAATTCAGCCATCACATAATAGCCACATTTGCTTCTACCATCAATTATAGCTTTATCTTTCTTAGTACACCATCTCTTTATATTTCTGCTTGTAAAAAACCGTATGGAATTATATAAGCAGCTTGCACAGCACATATTTGCTTTAACTCCATTTGGGCTTATCATCCTTTCCATATCAATTTCTTTGATGTATTTTGCGTTTTCCACCTTTCCTACTATGCATCTCCCATACGCCAGTCAAGCAATCTGGAGCATCATCATGCTGATTTCTCTTCTTATTGTCTTTACGATATGACATAAGCGCATTATAGAACTTGGGCCACTTCTTATCCCAGCCTTCAGGAAACAGAATATCATTTTGAACTTGAGCTGAGGCTGTAAATATACGTGTTTTCTTATTTTCTGATTGTGTAAATGTTCTGATAGCACACTTAAAGTTACGTAAATCAACTCGAAGTATCTTTTTGACATTTCTTGAGTAGCCTCGGCCGCCATTATTTGACTCTATCAAGCAGTCAACTGTTTGGTTTCGTGCCAATAATTCAGCTTGCTTTGGCTCTGTTACTTCCATTGGAGCATCTGTAAACATTACATCTGTCACATAAGCATATTCTGGTGTGTTTATGAAGCAAATAGAACACAAAAAGTCAGCTCCTGTGTCAGCTGTGTCAGTATAATTCCACTTTTGAAGTGCTTTATTGCCTGTTGGTAGCTCTTCTGGCCTATAAGTTCTAAACCCTTCATACATAAGACCATCTTTTGGAGTTGGGTCTTGCATATACTGTGTATCAAACACTAACGGATTTATCTCACGCATCTTATAGAGCTCTTCAAGTGTATGCTTCATTGGCCATAAGGCGTGTTCTTCACCTGTTTCAGGGTCTGTTTGTATAACAGGCATTGAAAGTACAGTCCATTCATCAGGCTCTACACCTTGCAAATAACCACACAAATCATGTTCGTGTAGCCTTTGCATAATAATTATGATTGGAGTATTACGTGAGTTGGTACGGTTACGAATTGTGTTCTCAAAGCGCATATTGATACGCTCACGGACAATATCAGACTCAGCATCTTCAGGCTTAATCGGGTCATCGATTACAATTGCACCTTGAAAGATATTAGTCGTAGCTCCTAGCATACCAAGCACTTCATTAGTATGGTCATCAAATACAAAAATATCATTACCACCATCCATTTTATCAATATCTGGGTCAATATCAACATTTCCTGCGCCAAAACCTGTTACCTGACCTTGTGTTGATACTGCATAAAGCTCACCACCTGCTTTAGTTTTCCATCTCTTAGCTGACCCTTTCTCAGATGCAAGAGCTGAACTTGGAAAAAGTGCCTTATAAAGCTCTTCTTGCATGATATTTCGTATTGTCTCCGAATTATCATACACAAGTATATCTGAGTAAGACAGATGCAAAAATCGGCACTTTGGATTTAAGGCAAAGCACCAACTTATAAATGATTTGATAACAAGCTCGGTTTTACCATATCGAGGTGCTATATTGATTATAAGTCTTTTACATTTGCCATCTACTACATTCTGTAATGCCTCAAACATCCTCTTATGATGCTCTGCAACTATAAAAGAACGATGGTACTGAGCTTTGAACATTACCCGTGTATATTTTTCAAAAGATGACAACAGCTCTACCTTCAAAAGCTCTTTAGGATTTACGGTTCCGCCATTAGAGGTATCTATAGCTGATTGTTGCATCTCCTTTAATGATTTTATTGCCATATTACTTTCTATTTGATATTTTCAAATACTTAGTCCAAGCATAGTGCTTGCGTGTTTCAAGATAAGTCCAATTGTAGGCATTATTGTAAGCTTCTTCTTCAAAAGATACATCTTTATAAGCTCCATGCTGAGTTTTATGAAAAAGTCTTATAATAATATATTCAAGCCCGTACCATATATAAAAGAATATATAGAGCATTTCTTTCATCTGAGCGGTATGGATTTGTTCATGAAGAATTGTATCTTTTGTAAGATAATCTCTTTTTGTGAATAAAATTCCAAAAAGGTTTATAGTCGAATAACCTCCAAATGGAAACCAAGATGTTTTAACTATTTTCATAATTATGTATATTTATTACTTTAATAATGCTTCTCTAATTACAATATATGCTTCACGACTTACAGGCACATTAGGAAGAATACCGGTTTGGAGTTGTTGCTGTTCGGGCAGGTTCAATTGCATTTGACCTTTACCGAATATACGGTCCCAAAGCTTCTCAACTGTTTCTATATTGCCGAGTTTCATATCCTCTATGAGGCGTTTAATAACAGTTTTTATTACTACTGGTATTTTCTTGTTATTCATAAGAGCCTGAAGCTGGCTTTCATTACAAGTCAATAAACACGCCAATAAGTTAGCCGTGTCTTGCTTTGTAAGCTGAACACTTAAGTTTATATTAAGGCTAGTAAGTAGTTTAACAATCTCAGGTCTTGATGCTCCTTGGAGCTGAAGAAGCTGAGTTGTTTTGCCTGAATATGTACCACCTCTTTGAGCAATCTCAACTGGGTCAAGCGGAGTTATAGTTTGAGCCTCAATTGCTTCAACTGCTTCAACTCGTTTCTTTTGCTCTGCTACTTTTTGAATTTGAACTGTGGTCGACAGGTCTTCTGCTTCATCCTGTGTCAATCCAAGCTCTTCTGCAAGGCTCTGTTTCTCTTCAAGCTTTGCTTTTTCGCGTTGTAGGCGGCATTTCTCTATATATTTTATGCGTGCGAGCTCCTTTGCGTCCTTTTTAGCTTTGATGGATGCAGCCTCTTTAGCTATAGAAGCTTGAGTTGATGCAGAAGGGCGATTAAGGCTTGGAGCCTGGGTCCTTGTTGGGAGTATAGAGCTAAGCTGCTCTTCTATTTTATTCTGTTTCATATTCTTTATGATTTTCTAAATGCGTCTAAAGGATTTACATAGCACCATTCAAAGCCATAAGCTGTACGTATAGAACCTCTACAGCATGCAGTAATGTTACTTGACTTTCCATTTATAACTTCTGCAGCTTCTTTTGCTGAGTTAAACATAACAGACTCTCCTGTTTTTCTATCAATTCTATATATTGGTTTGCACAGGCTATAAGATTTCAAGCTTGGGTTTGTTTGAAGCAGATTTTCTATGGTTTTCTTTTCTTCACTACTTTTAGCGCATGAAAGATTTATTTGATTGTAACCATAAGGTATATAAGATTTGTTTGCCATTATGGTTTTATATTTTAGAGCAAATAAACGTTCTGGGTCAAAGATATTACTACCTACTAGTTCTACGGTAATATATTCACTTTCTCGTACGGCCTGGCTTATAGAGCTATTGCCTGTTGGTGAAAAATCATCAAAGGCATTAAGTATAAGTGCAGTAACTGCACTTATGACTGTTCTATTAAGAACGTGTCCTACATACAGCCTATTATCTTTTTCAAATTCAACAGTAAATACAGCGTATTTAGCATTTACATTGTCAGGCATATCTACTTTGTAGTTGTCTATGAGTATCATATTTATTGCTTATTTTTATTTTGCAAATATACTAATTATTTCTCAAAGTAAAAAATATAATTGCAATAAAAAGTTCATAATTTTTGGGGCAAAAATTTTTATCATTGTTTACGGAAAATTCTTTTGTTTACGCTATAACTTATTGATTTTCAATAACATATCATTTTTTGGAAACAAAGGAACAAAAGAAACAAAGCCCTATTTAGGTTTATCTTAATCTCTTAAAAACCTATTTATATTAGTATATATTAGCTAATATAAATAATAATCTATATTTTATATTTCTTCCTAACGTAATTTTTTATTGTTTATATTGTTTACAAGTGGTCTATTTTATTGAAAATCAATCACTTATGAAGAAACAATCAATTGTTTACATTGTTTATTATTGTTTCTAGCCACTTTGCGAGAATGCCTGAAAAGAACGCTTTTGCGATTTTTGACTTGTAGCCACTTTGCGAGAATGGAGACTTAACTCTCAAAGTTTTTCTGGATATTTGGATGAGTACCAGAATATATAAGGGGGTGCCCCGGTGCCGCACAGCCAGGGGCCTAAATTTTCACATTTGTTAACAACCACACTGGCTCATTTCTACGCGTTCTATCGCATTTTGGCTTGGTAGCTGAGTACTTATATGCCTGACTGGCTCAGAGCGCGATACGGAATGACTATGGATGCGAGGCATGGTGCCTGAGTGCTTGGTACCACGTTGCTCTCTACCTGAAACCGGCTATCAGCCAGACAGCCAGACGCCAACAAAGTTTAACAAACATTTAACACAATATAACATAGCAAAAGTGCCATATCTGAAGAATTTTTATATGGTACTAGCTACCTGCTACCAGCCCATTAAAAAGTGTTAAAACAACCAGGCGATTAACACAAATTTAACATGATAATTTTCCTATGTAAAAAGTTTAGCAGGTACCAAAAATAACTGAAAATTTTTATCCAAAAACTTTCAGGTGTCGGAAATTATATGTATATTTGCATATCAAAATTAAGCTGGAGAGCTTACTAAAGTTACTAACAAATTTTAACGAAAAAAGTTGCTTAAAAACTTTCTGGTATCAAAATAAATTAGTACTTTAGCAGTAGATAAAGAAATAATAAGTATAACAACTAAATAATAGACAGTATGAAAGTAAACCGTAATTATCGTTTCGTCCTGACAGTTCTGGACAACGAACAGCTCAACGCAGGAGAAATCCGTATCGAGAACGACGCAGTATCTGGCGAGAGAATGTTTGCCAGCGAATGCCACTACTATGCCGAGAAAAATATCCTCGAGTGCATTAAGGACGCAGCAAAGCGCGATGACTTGGGCAGCTACTACGCTCATACCTACTGTATCTACAAAGAGGACAAACCGAAGAAGGTGGTAACAGAGCGCGAAGAAAACGGCAAAAAAATCACCGAGGAACAGCTCATTGACGGAACTGCAATGCTAGTCGAGGTGATAACTGTAGACGAAAATGGCGTGAATATCCGCTAAAAGCGGATAGCCCTCTCGGGAGAACTCCCAACAGGAGGCAGCAGTTCGACTCTGCTGGAGGGCGCTAATGTATAATTAAAACAGTAAACAATATGGTTAAAACGTATTACCGGAGTGAATACTCCGACAAACAGTGGAAAGCCTTGATTGACAAGGCCGCGGAACTGGGTTGCCAGGTGACTTATGGCCGATATGGCGACCGTGTCGAAATTGACTCGACAGACCGAGAGAATGCCGTGCTCCAGAGCACCAACAAGAGTGTTGACGACTGCGCAGCTCGAAGCTTCTGGGCGGAGCATATCCACCAGATGCTGCAGGAGAGCACAGACCTTAGAAGGTGGAAAGTACAGCCCAAGAGATACCGCAAAGGCTATTGCCCGACTATCTGCAAGAGCCAGAAGTCAGCAGAGCACGAGCAGGAGTGCCTCGAGAGAACAACAGGTTTTGAATGGATAATAACAGTAATACCGGAGTAATTATGAAGAAAACAGCTTATTTGTACGTTGAAAGAGACGACAGCGAATACGACTACAAAGCCGGATTTGCGAATTATACCGAGGCAAATAACTATCGGCAAGAGTGTCAACGCGGTTGGATGAACCATTGCGATTATGTGTATCTTTGGACCGGCTCCGAGAGAATTAACCTCACAAGAATGCCGGAGAACAAGAGAATTGAATTGCTCAAACAGTTTAACATACCGGAATAATATGAGCTGCAAGAGAATTTACAACAGAGTAATGGATGACCGCAGCGGAGTGTGCCCATTGGGCGAGCTGCTCACCGACAAAGAGCTGGAGCGCATGCGTCTCCACAACTCCAGGAGAGATTGGCCGAATACGGCTAAAGTGACAGTAAAAACAGGAGAAATATACTTCAGCTTTGGAGTACGTTTTGCCGAGAGCTATGAATTAATAAAACCGGGAGAATGAACAGCAAGAGAACTTATATTGCCACATTTTGGCGCGGCAATCCGCAATTAAAGAATGGCGGCTATTATACGACAAAGGAATTTCGAGCCGTGTCGCATAAAGCAGCCGAGAGACAGGCCGAAAGATACACGAAAGGTATGGTTTACGGCAGTTTAGACCTCATAAGTGTTGAACTAAAACAAGAGAACAGCGATGGAAAATAACAGAAGCAAATTTGAGTCACATGGCTATCTTATAAATGGCATAGCCGAAAAGCTGGAAATTCAAATCAGCCAGTCAGGAGATGCAGCTCGTTACCAATCCACAATACGGTGGTCTTCAAGAGGCACGGAAGTAATTCACGGCCGTTGGCAAGAAATACGCTACTCCAAGAGAAATAACCGCCCGTATATAACAATGTTCGGCAAGAGACTTTATTTAACCAATTTTATGCGTAATAATTATGGCACAGAAAGATTTTAGATTTGAGTATATGCTGCTTGACCGCCTTCGCTGCGATTGCGAGTATTATCTCGGTTATGGCGGAAAATGCGCAAAACAGCTTTGGGCTCATGACGAGCAGAAACAAATCGATAAAATGCGAGAGCTTTACGATTTGTTGCCGATAAAGCCTGAATGGCTTACGAGAGAACAGATTGACGAATATGCTGCTCAGATGGGAGCCAAATAATAACCAACATTTTTTAACGAAAAAAGTTCCTGAAGCAGTATTCTAATTCAAAAGAAATATGTATATTTGTATATCGAAACTTAAATAATAAACGAATATGAAAAAAGAATTTGAGTACGCCGCTATTTTTAACGCAAACGACGTAAAAGACGACTTCATCAGCTGCATAGCTTCAGTTGTGGAAGAGTGTAATGAAACTGCAATCTTGGTTGAAAGCCGACAGGGCATAGACCGTATCGCTGATGTGCTCAACACATACGAAAGCGGAAAACCGGAACTGCGCCTGCAGATACATGAGGACGTCGCAAGACAATATAACATCGAGGCTGAAACTACAGAGGCATTGTTTAACGTAGCAGCAATCATAAGAAACAACACGAGAACCTCATTTGAGGAAAGCCTCAAGATAGTTACAGCTATCACAGAAAACTATAATATATCACACAAATAACTCGCAGATATGGAACAGAAAACTTATTACGTAGCAGTTGCCTTTGGCACAATCTTTCAGCCCACAATTGTGGAGAAGTTCGACAACGTGACAGACGCAGAGAGCTATGCAGCTCTTATGTGCCGCACGAAGAAAGCACGATACATTGTGCTTGAACAGCAAACAGAGTGGGACGGCACTCCTCAGGAGAATGCATAACCCTTAGCCGCTGCAAGAGGATTGGCTTTAAGCGCGGAGCGATACCGCCAGCGGCACAAATTCAATAACAATTCAAAATTTACAGCATTATGGTAACAGTAAAATTTTCAACTGACAAGCTGGACAACGGAACATTTCTTATATTTCCTACTGTCCTGGTAGACAAATCAGAGAAGAAGACAAAAGCGGCTATCGCAATCTGCTTTGCATGGATAAACGGCTTATTTGAAGTCGGTATCAAGTGGAGCCGCAAGGTAACTAACCAAGAAACAGCTCAGGACAATGGCAGTGAAGAAAAATGAAATGTTCGTAACAGCCTATCGTCTTCAGGTTGAGGCAACTCGAGAGAACTTGAACAGCATGGAGGACTTCGTAGAAGCCATTTCGGATTGCGCTATCGTGTCCAACGAAGAGGGTTATGTAGCTATCATAGTAGCGTCTTCGGACGCCTTAGGGACCACGAAATTGGCAAATATGGCACTTAAATTCTTTGGCAAAGAAGGATATTCTATAAGTATGTTAGGACTCCTGGGGCCGTTTAAGAAATAAAGAATTACGGTTGACATTTTTTAACATAGAAACAGATAAAAAAATACTCAAATAATTTTTCTAGTTTGAAAATAGTTTGTATATTTGCATATCGAAATTAAATAAATAACGTTTTAATAACAATTCAAAATTACAGTATTATGGCAACAAATAAATTTGCTCAGATGACAACCAAGAAGCTGAACGCCCTCATGGAAACAGCAAGTGACGAAGACAAGAAGGCTATCGAGGCCGTACTCGCAGCCCGTGAACAGGCTCAGGTTCCTAAAGCCGCCGAGGAGACTGTCGAAGCTCCCGCTGAGGCACCTGCAGCAGAGGAAACTCCGCTTACTCCCGAAGAGGAAGCAGCTATCAAGGCAGCCGAAGAGAATGGCGGACTCAACCCGCTCTACAATGGCAGCAAGGCAGCTCAGGAGAAAAAGCCGAAGATGACTGATGAAGAGCGTCACACTTTGGCCGAAGAGCTGAAGAAAAACATCAATCACCGCTGTCAGGCAGTTCCTTTCAACACCGCAGAATGGGTTGACGGTTACATTGCCGGAGTGATTGAAGAGAAGCGCAGCAACAAAGTGCTCTACGCAATCAAGACTGACGATGGACGCCGCATCGTTAAGGTGCATGACAGCAATCTCGTTCGTATTTTCGACGAGGTGGTTGAGCCGGAGAAGAAGGTCCGCACTCGCAAATCAAAAGACGGCGGTGTTGAGAAAGTTGAATGGACACCGGAAGCAATAGCTACTGCCGTAAACGAGGTTATTGGTAACGTCGGCAAGGCGGTTAAATTCGAGAAGTACCGCACGACTGACCCGGAGACTGGCGAGGAGAAAATCGAGTACAATGAAGGCCGTATCGTGGCTATCGTGCCCGACAAGCGTGCTCAGCGACTTCTCTATCGCATTTCAGTTCCTGCTCCGATTGAGGGCAATCCGCTGGCGACCAAAATCATGCATAAGGTTGTTACTGCAGACCTCGAAATTGCTGAGGCATTTGACGCCGAAGGCGAAGAGCTCAACAAAAAGTATTGCGAGCGCCGTGAGGCCGCAGCTACTCGCACCCCGCTCACTCCTCAGGACCGCTTCGTAAAATGCGAAGAGGCTTTGAAGAAGGCCGAAGAGAAGTTGCAGAAAGCAACTGAAGAGCTGGAAGCTAAAAAGCAGCAGCTCGAGGATGCTCGCAAGGAGCTGGATGAATGGCTCGCAGGCCAGGGCGCTAGTCCTGTCGAGGCTCCAGCAGAAGAGACAGCCGAAGCTCCCGCTGAGGCAACTGAAGAGACTGACCCACTTGCATAGTCTACAGTTAGTTTCTCCCAACGAAGCCGCTCTACCGCTTAATGGTAGAGCGGCTTTTTTGTATACTTATATTTAACTACGGCACTGCTTTATGCATAAACAGCCTTAACGCCATTGTCGTCGTGAATGTTAAAATATGTAAACGCTCAGAAACATGCTTCTTTCGCATTCTAGGACACTTTTAGGTTTAAGATGTATATTTATATGGGTCAACTCATTTGAACGCGATAGAGGTCAAAAGAAGTGTATCTATCTATGAATTTTTATTGAGCCTAAAATATAGATTTGATATGTTCTACGGCATTATGACTTGTGAACTTTACTGCAATATAGATAACTGTTAAATTTGAGGTAAAAAGTCGACTCATTCTCGCGCGTTCTAGGACACTTTTATTTTGAGCCCATATAAATATACATTTTCAAAAAGAAATGAGGAGAGAATGAACGAGAGGCATGAAATTTCATATATTTTTAGGCTATCTTTATATATAAAATTCAAGCCATTGCAGCAATAAACCAGATGAAAAATTTTTATGTTAAAAGTGTTAAAACAGTGTTCTATATCAAATTTATTTAGTACTTTAGCCTATAAAAGAATAAAGATAAAACTGTTAAAAAGTGTTACATACTAGAGTAGCTGATTGCAGCTTGGCCCTATTGGTTAGGCAGTTTGAGCCTGAGTGCTCGAACTGTATTGGGCGTATACATAACGGCTTATGTGCCGGATGCCCACGCAAGAGTCCTGCGTTGGTAGTAAAATTGGCCGAGAGAATATCCGCCACAACTGGACAGGAGAATGGCCAAGAGAATAACAGGAGAAATGTTGAACAATTTTAATATAAAAAGCAATATGGAAAATATCGAACAAGAGAATACCCAAGAGGTACAGCAAGAGAATAACTTGCTTGAAGGAGCTCAGCCTGTTGCTCTTTCAGAAGAAACAACAGAAATGCCACAAGCAGTTCAGTTAGTACAGCCCAAAGAAGCTATAGATAATATGGCAGAAATTGAAAGGCAGTATCGTGAAACAATTGAGCGGGAGAATATATGAGCCAATTTAGACTTGATTACAGCCAAAAGCAGGAGATGCAAATTTCCAATGATGCATTTTTCTATTTGCTTGAGGAGGAAGAGCCGCTTGATGAAGAAAATCTTGAGGAGGCGCAAGAAATACTTGCAATGTTTCCTCATGGCTTTTACATAGAAGAGAATTGGAAAGCCGTTGAAGACTCAGACCTTATTGAATGTGTCTTTGTTCCGTATGTTGAAGATGATATGGACTTTGATGAATATATGGATTGTGGACCTTATCTTCAGGAGCAAATAAAATGGCTTGATGCTAATACTATCCGAGTGTGGTGGTATAGAGTAAAAACTGGCGTAAGAGAATTGCGAGGTGATTTTAAGGTTTATACCAATAAATTTGGGCATAGGTGCTTTCATACAGGAAATCAAGACCAGGAATTTGAGGCAGGAAAAATGAGCCTGTATTTTCTGAAGCATTTTAAGAAGAAAAATAGTTAATAGCCTAACAAGAGAAATATAGCGGGAGAATACATTAAGTAATTTCCCGCTATTTTTTATTCTTCCCGTATAACGAGAGAATAACCTAAAGCTCGCTTAGTTACAATCGATATTCTCTCATCCATTTTAAGATAATTTCGTAAATGGCATATATTTACATCTAAGCTACGTTTATTCCAGTAATTATTTTCCCCTCGCCATAGTCTTTGCATTATTACACTTGTTTGTAATACCTCGCCTTCATAAGCACAAAGTAAAGCGAGCAGTTGAGTTTCTTTGGCAGGGAGCTTTATTTCAGTATTATCTATAGCAAGTGTATCACTAAGAACGTCAAATCTGTAATTGCCCAATCGATAAGCATTTTGAATTGTTCTTGTCTTTATGCCGCATCGTTTAAGGGCTATATTTATTTTACGCACAAGTATTTCAAGATTATACGGCCTGATTATATAGTCATCTGCACCTTCATCATAAGCTTCAATTATGAATTGGTATTTTGACAAATCAGAAACCATAATAACAGGTGTAGACTTATCCGCTTTGCGCAGAATTTTCAATAAAGATAAGTTGCCTATACCTACAGATTTATAATGGCTTAAAATGCATAAATCATAGCCGCCATTTTTTATCTTCTGTATTATATCTTCTCTGTTTGAAGTTATAACATCAAAACCGTAAAATATAAGGTAGTCAACCATTATGCTACAGTCTTCATCTTGATAAACAAGAATTTTCGGTTGTGATATAGCATCTTTAGAAGTTTTCATAAATTGTCAATTTTATTTTTTAAGTCGTTAAACAGTATTTCAAACCAAAATGGATTTAGCCTAAGCAAGTCAAAATAAGAATATACGCCTTTACGAACTATCATAGAGGCATATTTTAATTCTTTTTCTGCTCTTACCTTATTGTGCGTATTATAAGACGCAACAGCCTTATCTATGTTTATAAGATAATTTGCATACTTTATTGACTTTTGGAGCTCTGCTTGTTCCGTATTTTGTTTGAAATAATAAGGTATATCAGGCATTGCCCAGAATGTTTGTCCTTCGCCATATTCCTTACTTGCTCTATATAAAAAACCAGGACACTCTTTCATTGACTCTGGATATATCATCTTACAAATCCTAATTCTTCTTGGTATTAAAGGATTGATAAGAGTTGCTAATCTTTTATTTATATAAGTTGCATATTTCTCTATCATTCTAGTATGCTCAGCAGTAAGTAGAGTTATAAGCAACTTAAGATTATCATTTCCTATAGGGTCACTAAGTCGTAAATAATCCTGATTAAAAGCCATTCGTTGTATGGCAATTCTATCTTCTTTAAGCTTTCTGCGTTTTGCTTCTCGAGTTCTCTGTGCTTTTTTATAGGCTTCGATGATAGCAGGCTTACTGAAGAAATACTTACCGAATTTTCGCCAAGCATCATCTCCATAGTAAGCCTCTATCATTGCATTTTCTTCTGACTCAGATAATTCAGTATGCTCTTCTTCAAGTTCTATCTTTTCAATAGCCTCATTTTGAGCTTCCTCAATCTCTTCATCATCACCTTTTATTTCGCTAAGAAATTCAAGATATTCCTTATCTGTTAAGTCACCATATCTTTCTTCGATGTTTTCCATGCCAGGTAAACAAATGCTTAATTATGTCTTTGCCAACTGTCTTTTCAAGCATTCCAAAATAGGAAATTGCTAATGCCAATCTTGCTACTTTATGAAGCAGCCAAGAGGCAATATATACCGGAGCGTATACTACTCCAAGGCATATCCATACAAATTTAGCTATCTTTTTCATATTAGTTATCTTTCTTTATACCTACTACTTGTTGTTTACCTTCTTGCTCTTCTTCAGCTTGTTTTAGTTCAACATAGGTTCTATGAAAAGCTTCATCACCTATTCCTTTAATAAAGGTTCTAAGCACAGAAGGATATTCATTTGTATCTATGGTTTTATCAACTACTTTAACATAGAGAGCCGCAAGAGCTTTAGGCCCAAATACTTTCTTTTCTTGAAGTCTCTCAATAGGACCTCTTTTGAATTGAACACCTGGATGCTCATTCATTATCTTCGTGCGAGTTAGGAATAAATCCTTAATCAAAGCCTCAATGTGCTTTTCAAACTGAGGCATTTGTACCACATCAATTACCTTTAAGTCTGCTACTTTCATTCTTCCAATTTTTTAAGCTGTTCTTTATAAAAATTTTCTTTCATATCCCAGTGCCTTTCATATATATGAAGGTCATGAGCAAAATGGTAATATGTACCTATAGGCAAACCAAGTTCATCGGCTACTAACTGTTGAAGCTTGGTCCAGCAATACTGGTCATTACAAAAGCCATAAACCAAATCATTGCTTCGCATAGTTACACACATATCAAGAGTTTCAATGCCTGGCTTAATATCAAAACCTACAGACAAAGTACAAGGAGTATCATATTTATAATCATCCTTTTCTTTGCCATCAAAGATTGTAAACCAAGCTTGACGAGTATCTTTATTCTTTTTGAGCTGTTCAATGCATTTGGCTAATTGCTTATTGCGTGTCCACTGCCAACCATAATTTGAATTGACTATGTTATCGCCTCCATGCATTTTATCCCACATAGGAGCAAACTTCTTAATTTCTGCTACGCTTCTATCGCCTGACATATACCAGGCATATTCGCGTTCAGCATATCGTTCGCTGAATTTGCGCCATTCTGTTGTTATAACGCGTTGCTGAGGATTACGTAAATAAAAGCCAACATTGTAAACAGCCTTTGTTCCAACATTAGTTTTTACTCCTTGACCTATAATAAAACCATATAGGTCCTCAAAAGCCTCAGTTGCATTTTTATATGCTATATTCATGCTTCTTCATATTCAAAGTTTAACACTAGAGTTGCGCCATAGTCATACCAGAGAACTTCTTCAAGCTCTTCTTTTGTATGGCAATTATATCGGCACATCTCAGCTTCTAAGTCAGCCGGACTATCTATTATAAGAGTATTTTCAGCTATTGTTGCCATATCATTTAACAGGTTTATTTGTATTGCTATTGTAAACTCTAAACAAAAGCTCTTCGGCTTCATCATTCATGGCTTTGCATATAGCTAATGCTTCTTCCATGGATAAATCTTTGAGCTCTTCATCGTCGTCATTAAAAGCAATTTCACCAGTTATTACTCTAATCTCAAACGAATTGGTTAAAGCAAATGTTTTAGCTGCATCGAGTGCTTGTACGCATATATAATGTACAGCATCCCAATATATGTATGATAAGGTATTTGAGCCATCCAGTATCTTGATATATAATTCTCTCAACTTCTCAGGCTTAAACATACCTTGCTCATCCATTCGCCTATATTCAGCGAGCCATCTTCCATAACCGTTTGTTGCTCTAAATCTGTTAGCATAAACTGCTACAAATCTGAGAAACTGGTCTGTATAAATAACTTCTGGTATTTCTACTGCTTTCTTTTTCATTTGCTGAATTTTTGTTTCAAATATGAAAAATTCCACATAATGGTCTCATATACTTCTTCAGGCTCATGTATTAGTATTGCTCCACGACATATATCGGTCATATTTATTGTGCCTTTATTACGAAGTTTCACAAATTTGAAAAATTGCTCTTTTGTTATTTCTTCTGCTTTCATACGCTTAAGATTTATATATTCTCGCGCGCTCTAGAGCCCATGCGTTTTTCTGAATATATTTCTTTTGTTTCATACTTTGCATGCGATATTACGCGCGAGAATAATGTATAAATCAATTCATTTAATAACTTCCAGTCGAGCCCATAGCTCCATCACCTCTTTCAGAAGAACGACTAAAAAGCTCTGCTTCAGGTACTTCTTCAAGTCCTTCATAAGACACAGGCACAAGAATAAACTGCGCTATCTTCATACCTGGTTTAATGTGAACTTTGGCTCTACCGACATTCACAACATGAATATGTATCTCTCCCTGATAGTCTTCGTCGACAATCTTGGCACCGAGTATAACAATACTTTCAAATGCCTCTGCCTTCGGTGTTCTACCAGCTCCAAGGCATGCCCATTTAGAAGTTACTACACCTGATTTGTCAGCGGCCATAAGCATATAGCCCTCGGGAATTTCCATCTTAATACCAGACGGTATAAGAACATCAGTTCCTGGATTGACTATAAAGCCTTTGTTACCGCCAAAATTTGGAACGAAGAAATCAATTCCAGCAGCTTTACCAGTTCCACGAACTGGAGACTTTACATTTCTTATTTTGCAGAATTTCATATTACTTCTTTTTATTACTTGGTTTTTCTACTGGAGCTTTAGGAGCTTTTACGTCTCCGGGTTTACGCTTCAATACCCAAAGAGTATTGCGTGCCACACCAGGGAACATAGGAGCCATGATATTGGCAATGAGATTTGAGTCGTAATAACTCTTAAGAGCTTCAAACATCTTCTTTTGCCAATCATTCATGAGAGGCTTGTAGTCCTTCATTGAAGCAAATGTACCAAACTTCTTTACGATAGTAAAGTGCTGAGACAGTATAGCTTCGAGCTCCCAATGGTCAAACTCTTGTACATCAACCCCGCGGCCATCGCCAGAGTCATAAGTGTGATTACCTGCCGCTCCTACTTCTGGGTCATAGTTAGGAGTTGAAAGGTAATAAGTAGCATTGTTATTGCCACAGGCCTTGAAGTTCTCAAGAAATACGTGAGCATTCTGCTTTCCTACATGCTCAAGCACCTCAAAGGTACATACCTTGTCAGCATTGAATTTGCTGAAGTCCAAGTCATGTTTTACAAGGTCAGCTACATAGAAATGGGCCCAAGGCACATCCTGATACTTCTCGGCCGCTTCATTGATAGTCTTTTCGCGAATATCGATGCCGATATACTCTTTCTGCTTGAACTTGTTTCGATACAATACTTCAAGCAAGTTAGCTGCTCCACAGCCGAAGTCTACGATTGACTCGCCAATCTTTGCTTCCTTGAGAATGTGCGTCCAACGCAAGTAATGCGCAAACTGGTCTCTGTGAAATACGTGACGCTCAAAGGCCTGGTCTGGTCTGAGGTCTGTTGTGTTATACACTTTCGCCATAATTAAAAAACTGTTTATTTATTGAAAATATCTTTATGCTCTTCCAGATAGTCATTCATAGAGCCCATATAAGCTACTGCATCAAGAAGATTATCCTCTTTATGCGCATAAGCTTCGCGTGATAACTTAAGAGCTATCATGGCTCTATACATACCAGCAGTTGTTATTTGCTGGTCTTTGGGCGACATCAAATTATAAAGAGCCGCTGCTCTTTCCATTGACGCCTGGAATGGCCCGTATTGGCGCTCTTTTTCTTCTGAGCGCTCATTTACGATTTTGTTTGCTTGTTCTAAGATGTTAGCCATTGTTTATTAAAGTTTTAAGTTCTTCTTTTAATCTTCTTGCATCTGCTCCTCTAAATGTTTGAGCATTGGCCAAGAAGTATCTTGTAATATCTCCGGCCGTCTCAATTCCATATAGAGCTTCTGGGTCTGTTGTATCAAGCGTTAATAATGCCTCAAGATAAGGCACTGCTCCAAAGTATATATTCATCCAAGTTGACTTTACGTCTCTGGCTATTTGCTGAAATGTTCTTTTCTTGTCCATTTTTCTATTCTTATTTTAGATATGCAAATATACTAATTTTCTCCGAGAATAGAAAATTTTTCCTCATAAAAATTACATATTTAACACTTCTTAACTTGGCCACGCATTATACATTTTCTGGGTATTCCAACTGCAGCAGTTCTTTGCAGTATTGAATAACCTGAATATAATTATTATATACTGCTTGAGTTATTATTCTCCGTTGAAGTATAGTGAGCTTATTCTTAAGAATATACTTGTTTATATTCATAGATAAAGCCTTGTCATTACATCTTCTTTTGTCATCCAGCTCAATAGCTAATTGCGCATAGTGGATGCATTTCTTTATATCCTGAGCACCATTTTTATTCTTATATCTACTGATATATTTTACTATACAGCCTTGGATAAAAGAACATCTAAGAGCAGCTATTAGCTCTATTGGCTGAAAAGCCATATCCTTGTAATGGCTTCCGCCTACTTGACTTTCTATTGCTTTCATACCTTTACTCTATTTAGTGTGGTTGCAAAATCTCGTTTTTCAGGAATAAGCCCATTATATACTCTTAGCTCATCCATTAGCATTACAGAATTGTAGTGGTCTGGAAAGGCCTTTTTAATTCTATAGGTTGTCTCTTTGCTGAGTATACCTTTTTCACCTTCAGTGGCCATTTCTATATATCCAAGCTTTACAAACTTGTATACATAAGCGGTCACTGAATTTCTACCAGGCTCATTGCCTAATAGCATTTCCTCTGAGCTGATAACATTTCCTACGTTATCATTCACCAGCTTAATCATTCTAGAAAAAACTGGAATTGCTTTACCATTTCTTCCCATATTACATGAATTTTTTATATTTGTCAATTTTTGCTTTAATGCTATCCATAAGAGCATTCTGCTTTCTGTCTTTTGCTTTAAGTGCTCTAATAACATCTTCATCATGAGTGCCTTGCAATATCAAGTGGTTAATTACCACATGATTTTGTTGGCCTTGACGATATAATCGAGCATTGAATTGTTGATACAACTCTAAGCTCCATGTTTGTCCAAACCAAACTATTATGCTACCTCCTGCTTGAAGGTTAAGTCCATGGCCTGCTGATGCCGGATGCGCGAGCATAACTTGTATTTTGCCTGCATTCCAGTCTTCAATATCTTTATTGGTTTTAAGCTCTCTTGGCTTATATGCTTTAAGGTGCTTCATTATTCTATCGCGGTCAAATTGATAGGTCCATGCAACTAATACAGATTGGCCATTCGCATCCTCGATTATTTCCTTAAGAGCATCCAGCTTTATATCATGAATTGGAAACACGTTTCTTTCTTCATCATATATCGCGCCGTTAGCAAACTGTAATAGCTTGTTTGAAAGAGCTGCTGCATTAACAACATTAACTTCGACTGGCTTTTCTACCATTACAGAGTTACCATTTTCATCCTCTTCTTCTACCGTCTCAACAGTATTTATGAGGTCAAGCACTTTATTCTTTTCGAAATCATCATATTGCTTTTTCAAGTCATCGGGCATTCTAAGCTTTATATAATTATCTGTCCTGAATGGCATTTCAAGATAATCATCAGCTTTCATGCTTATGCAAATATCCTCTATTTTCTTATGAATAAGCTTTTCTGAGTCATCCATAAGATTATAAGAATAGACAACATGCCCATTAGTTTGACCTGGTCGAAAATATCTTTCTCTGTATCTGGATATTGTCTTTTCAAGGCGCTCGCCTCTATCCATAAGATATATTTGAGGCCACAAATCAATAAGTCCATTAGGTGCCGGAGTGCCAGTTAGTCCAACTAAGCGCTTAAGATAAGGTCTTGCTCCACGCAAAGCCTTAAAACGTTCAGATTTATAAGACTTAAAGCTGCTAAGCTCATCAACTACTACCATATCAAATGGCAATTTGCCTCCGCCATACATAGCACATAACCATGCAACATTGTCTCTTGATATAATATAGACATCAGCTTTTGTTTCTGTTATGGCATGTATACGTTGTTTCTGAGTACCTATTATTTTTGAAAAGCGCAAATGCTTTAGGTGGTCCCACTTTTCAGCTTCTTCTTGCCATACAGACTCAGCAACTCTCTTTGGTGCTATGACTAATACTGAATTTATTTCTAGATAGTCAAACATCAAATAGTTTATAGCAGTAAGAGTTGATACCGTCTTGCCAAGCCCCATATCGAGAAATACTCCGCAATATGGGTGAGTTATAATGTGCTCAACACACGCTTTTTGGTATTTATGTAAATCTGCTTCTTTCATTTATTTAGCATTATATCTTCTATGAAATTTATCACATCTTCAACAGAGTCAATTACTTCGACTCTAAAGCCAAGAGCTCTAAGCTTTTTGTGCATATAGGTTTGTATGCGTCTTGGCTTTTGGCCTGTAGTTTTAGTTTCCACAAATGCCATTTTATGGTTAGGAAATAAGCAGAGCCTATCAGGTAGACCTATTAGCTGGTCACATAATAGCTTTATGCACATGCCATTATTTATTTTGACAAGCTCCACTAATTTCCGTTCTACTAGTTTCTCGCTATCTATTTGCTTCATACTCTGTGCATATATACTGCATATTCGCTTTTATCAATGTTGAAAACAACTTTATCTGCCACAAAAGTTTGTCCGGAAAACTCTATGAATGTTCCTTTTTGTGGAACGCATTCTATATTCCTAAAAGCAATAAGCTTTGTAAACTTATGATTATTAGGTATTGCATGATAAAAATTTACTATCATAATAAGCTGTCTTTACGTTTGTAATACTTTTGTTTACCGTATATGGAGAAATTCTTCGTTGAGTTTATATATTCCCAGTCACTTAACGACTTAAGAATTTCATTTATCTCACGCGTTTTATATCTATCCATATCCGTTTTATCTTTGCCAAGGCATTCACACCATATCTCTGCTACACACACAAAGTCTTTTTGAATTGTTCCGTTTTGTGATAATGGGTCTTCAAGCCATCTTCTTCTGTCATAAAGGTCCATTTCACTCCAGTTGTCTGGATATTTTCTATTAAGGAACTCTTCAATAATACCTTTGCGCTCATCTGACTCTGAGTGTTTATGTTGCTCAATCTTAGCAATCTTATCTTCTTCACCCGTCATATACAGAGGCTCTCCAGCATTATATAAAACATAAGCTTCAGCCCATATCTGGTCTATCTCATCTTCTGTAAGGTCATCAACAACAGACTTCTTTACAAATTCTGGTCTTACGTCTATAGGCAAAAAGCGTCTGTTTCCTGTTGGGTCGCGCAAGAAATCATCTTTATTGGTAGTACCAAAAAACACGCATTGGCGCTTGTAGGTTTCTACTGTTCTGCCATAAGCGGGTCTAAACTGGTCTTCACGTTTTGATATAAAGTGCTTAATAGTTTCAACCTCTGCTTTTTTCAAACCAGAGAGCTCTGCCATTTCAATTATCCACGCTCCTTGCAGTTGTTCAAATGACTCCTTGCCTTGTACTGTCGTAAACGTGTCTGAAAACCAGTATTTGCCGAGCTTTTTAATAAATGTACTTTTGTATGTTTCTTGAGGGCCAACCAATATAAGTGCCGTGTCGAATTTCGTACCTGGCACAAGCACTCTGGCAACAGCTGCACAAAGAGACTTTCTGATGGCAGCTCTAGTGTATAAGTTATCATCTGCTCCAAAGTAGTCTATTAGCAAAGTATCTATTCTCTTAATGCCATCCCAGCTAAGTTCTTTTAAGTACTCTACTATTGGATGGAACTTTTTCTTTTCAATTTCGAGCGCCATCGCATCATCAACTTTCTGGCTTGCGACAATACCATATACACACTCAATATAATTGCGAACACCAGAATAATCGACATCACGCACAGGCTCAGGAGCAGATATGCTACGCCATGGCATAGACCTCGTAATATAGACTTTATTGTCAAATGTATTGCGCTTAAACGCATTTTTAATGAATTGGTCATTTTGTATTATTATATTTAAGTTATTGGCTGAATTTTCGAAGTCTCCTTTAGTATTTGCATCAAGCTGAGACATCCAATCACCATCTGTTTGCTCTTCTGCTTCTTGAATAGCTTCTTCAGCAAACTCGAATTTAGCTTCTGCAAATTTCTCATCCGCAATATGCTTCTTAGTCAATGGGTCTTTAGATGCAAATTCTTCCATTGCCTTGAAGCTCTTTTTGTCTTTGTCTTCTTTCTCTTTGCCTGTATCTAAATGGCCGAACTTATGAATGCGTACAAGGTCAAAGGCGTTGCACAATCTACCTCCAGCTGGGTCTGTTCCATGGTGCGAATAAGCAAATTTATCATCATAGACTATTAAGCCCACAGCTGTAGAGCCGTTTATATATGTATATCGGCCTTCTCCTGCTGGAGTATAAACATCTTGCAAAAAAGCCTCAATAGCTTCTTGAATTGAATATGTGCGGCAAAATAAACCAATGATACCTTTTTTATTTTCAGGGTCTTCTTGCTTTTTAATTGCTTGCAATATAGTATCAGTACTATTTGAAGCTGTTGGCCATTCACTCGTATCATGCCAATCGTTATACAAACTTAGTATATAATCAGCCTCAAGAAATGGTCCGTCTTGAAATTCAAAATAGTACTCTGCATCTGAAGATACAGACGGCCAAAACATAAGCCTATTCACATCAAAAGTCGACTGGTCAAACAAATCAATGTTTAGGTCCCCGGCGACTTTTCTTGCTATGGCTTGATATTCCTCTTGTGATACTTCTCTATCTAGTGGAATTATCAATCTGTGCCTTGGCTTTGTAGCACTCGACTTATGGGTTGAATGTATAACTGCTGCACATCCAAATAGCATTGTGAAATCCCACCAAAAATTTTCATGTGAAAAGTCCACATCCAAAGTAAGAAGCTGGCGGTATAAAACATTAGTTTTATCACGCCTGCCATTTGTGAGAAATCCTCCCACAAAGCCACCAACATCTTTTATCTTGCTCTGCTCCTCCTTAGTGGCATTCATGAACTGCTTATATGTTTCAGCAGTTACCACTGGAGTAGATAGCTTTTGTACTAGAGCATTCCAAGTAATTTTGGTATTTTTCCATATCTTACTTGAAACACTCATTCCAATAGCTATGCTAAGATTTTCATCATATTCTAATTTACCTACTTGCATAATAAATCATAATACTAATCTTTCAAATAGAATGGTGTAGTATAACCATCAGCTCTCAATGGAAGGTCAGATGCCCACTCAGGAGGAGTGCCCATAATTCTTGCCATTTCCTCATAATATGCTTGCGCATTCTCTTCTGGAACTTCAACAAGGCATTCATCATGAATATGGCATACAGGATAATAACCTGCACTTTCGAGTTGAAGCATAGAACTACCAAGCAAATCACGAGCTATTGCCTGTACTATGTTCTCTGTTAGTTTACCACCATAAGTATCTATTTCTCCCCATTGTTTAGTCTCTTGCACAACCCCTTGATAGCATAATACTCGAGTCGGCATTGTAGACCTGCCTATTTTCTTATCTTTGAACCGTGGCCCATAATAGAATAACTTTCTACCAGAAGGCAATTGAATTGTCATAAATTCGCCATCACAGTCAAAGATTATTTTTCTGCATGTACATGAAACTGGCCTTTGATAACGAACAGCTTCTTTTGAAGCTTCATCAATTTCCTTCCACATATCCACAATTGCAGGATTTGCCATGCGCCACTTACGCACCAGGCTCATCATTTCAGTGTCTGATAAACCCATTCGCTCACCGCCCATTCGCTTAAGTGCTCCTAATGAGCCCTCATAACCGAGTGCAAGCTCTGAGATTTTTGACTTATCGCGTAATACTGAGCCTTTGGTAATTGATGAAATAGGCACATTGAACATCTTTGCACCTGTCGCTTCATAAATCTTGCCATCGCCTCTAAATACATCCATGCGCCATTTTTCATTGGCAAGCCAAGATATAACTCGTGCTTCAATAGCTGAGAAGTCTGCGACACTAAACACTTTGCCTTTTGGAGCAATAAGTGCTGTTCTTACAAGTTGCGAAAGAATATCTGCAACATCATCATACATCATCTCAACTGTTTCCCAATCACGAGCTCTGATTAGCTCACGCGGTACTTCAATATGTGATATGTGGTTCTTTGATAAGTTCTGCAACTGCAATAATCTACCTGCCCATCTACCAGTTCTATTTGCGCCATAGAATTGGAATGTACCTCTAACTCTGTGGTCTTTCATAGCGCAGTTGAGCATAGCATAATACTTCTTAATTGAAGTTTTTGATAGTTTTTTGCGTATATTGAGCAACTCAATTACATCTGGATAGTCTGCAAACTCTTTAAGCAAGTCAGGCATTGTTTCTTTTGAAAGTGACAATACAGCATTGCCTGTTTTCTTTTCTATCCATTGCCGAATTTGTACAGGCGAATTTGGATTTTCAAGACCTGTTAACTGCTGAGCATGTTGAGTTAGTATAGAAGTATAAGTATTATCTACTGCAATAGCAGACTCTGCTAACTCCATATCTACCAAAATACCTCTATCATTGATATTCTGGTCAAGCACGTACATTTCTCGCTCAATCTTTGGAATGATATAAGACTCTAATCTATGAAATATCTCACGCTCAGCTAAGACATCATATTTATTATACTCTTTATACATTTCCCACTTCTCAGGAGCATGTTCTGGATAGTTGCGCGTACGCATTCCGTTAACTCTGGTTGCTTTGCATGGGCATGAAAAATACTTAATAAGTGCTTTACCTGTATCAAGCTTCTTATCTGTAAGATTAAGAGCCTTTGATACACCATCCAATGAAAGTGGTAAACCGCAATATGCGGCTTTCACTGAAGTACAATACCACTGTTCTGCTGGGATGTTATAACCTATTCGCTTAAAACTAAGTCGCTCAAATACTGCATTATGAGCAACTTTTACACACTCTGGGTCAAGCAATGCTTCTTCAAACTCTTCAGGCATTTCTTCGCCTTGAGCTAAATCAATAATGTTAACTGGTCCATCATCTAATGCATATCCTATAATCAGTATTTCAAAGTCCGGTGACTCTATATATTTATAGGCACCAGAGTCTTTAATATCTACTGAGGAAAATGTTTCGACGTCTATGAAAAGATATTTCGCCATTATTTCTTAATTTGATATTATAAAATTAGGAGTATAGGCGGGACTCGAACCCGCATAACAGGCACACAAACCAATGGCGCTCTGTGGTTTTACCATTAAACTACTATACTTGCTGATGCAGAGAGGAAATTACATCAGCTCGTCGTCCCATTCATTCTCGCCTCCGAAGTCCTCTTCAGCAGTAGAACCACCGGCCAACATCTCACCGTCTTCGAGCTTCTGAAGATTGTTCAATCCAGCTGCAATGCCTTTGGATGAAACATTGAAGGCATAGAAGTTGATTGATGCACGGCCATAACAACCACTGTAGAACTCCTCTTTCTCCATGATAGGATTGAGGTCTTTGTCCACGATGCTTGGCTTGCGCTGGCTATTGGCATTGATGAAGTACATGCCTTCGAATGCTGGGTCGTCGCCACGCTCATCGTCGCCATCACGCAGAGGCAACTTGAGGTTTGAAGGTATCTTGCCATTCTTGTCTGCGAGCTTGGCTTTACCTGCCTGTTTAGCTGCCTCGATAGCCTTGTTAATCTTATCAAGGGTCTTTGCATCATCTTTCGGGATAAGAATGCAGATATTGTACTTAGGTGTATCGCCCTCGTTCATAGCCGTAGGCTCGAACACGTTCACGTAGCAAAATCTTACTTTGCCGGTTACAACTTTTGTTGAATTTTCCATTTTTACTTAATTTTAATTGTTATACTTGAGTTGTTATGCTTCTTCTGCGAAGTCTAGTTGTGCTTGATTATAACCCATTGCTGGTCTCTTGTCTTCAAGCGGTACAAGAGTAGGTTTGCCTTGAGGTTTTACAACCACATCAGATAAAATTTCTTCAAAGCGCTTTTTGCCTACTATCTTCTCAATTGAAGTAATTGGCTTAAGCTTCATGTTGAAAATCTCGTCTTCTGACAGCTCAGGGCAACGAGCAAAGATTGCATTTGAGGCTTGGTCTTCATCAATCCATTTGCGTCTGCTTATACCCTCAACGAGCTTAAAACCTGGCCATTGCTTATTCTCTTCTATAGCTTTTTTCTGTGCATATTCTGCTATAGAATTTGCCCATTCTACAAGTTTAGGAGTACGGCGAATAATATCGGCAATCTCATCATCTGTAAGAAGTGCTGGCTCTGTAAACTCATGCTGAGCTATTTCAAGCTGTTGCTCATACAACTTTCTACACCGATTACGAACAGCACAAAATCTGCACCAATCTCCAGCATTAAGTTCACCTTCACCATTGAATGCAAGTTGTGCTTTTGGTTTAAGCTCTTCTTCGGCCCATTTACGAAGCTCTTCCACAGATATTTGCCATGAAGATATATTGTTGATGCGAGGTTGCACAATCGTCAATCGTACCTCAGATATATCATACATAGTATCATATTTCTGCAATGCTCCAAGACCATAAAGCATGAGTTGTTTATTCCATTCAGCATATACTGGAACACCTTTTCCGTACTTCAAGTCAATAACTTCCATGATGTTGTCATTGATAATAACACAGTCAGCTGTTCCAAAGCTCTCTGGTATAAAGTCCGTCAAATCGAGTTTCTGTTCAATTTCCATTACAGCTAAAGGATTAGCTGTCTTGGCCTCTGCTAATTGAGCTGCGCAATAGTCTGTATAAGTCGGAACTACATCAAGCATTTCCTCATTAAACAGTTCATTCGCCATTATCTCTTCAAGACGCTGGTCAAAGTCTTGCTCGCTAATATCAAGCAGAGTATCACGCCTAATATAAAGCTCTGAGAGCTCATGAGCCAATGTGCCTTCTTGCGCATATACGGAGCTTTTCTTTTCTCCATATTCATCTTCAAGCTTTGCAGATGGAGTACATTTAAGCCATCTTCCAGCTCCAGAAGCCGAGAGGAGTGCATGACTCCTCTGGCTATGCTTCTGTGGTTTAGTGCTAGTTGTTTGCTGCTTCATAATACTCCCCCACGTTTATCATATCCTACTGTTACCTCAGCAGCTCCAGACTTTGTGATAAATCTGGCCATGGCTGAAAGTAAAACTGAGCATGTTGCATGCAATGCAGGATTTTGTTTACGGAACTTGATTGCTGCTTGTTGCAGCTTCTTTTTATTTGCCATTACAGTGACTCTAAGAAGTTAAACATTTCATCATACTTGGCCGGGTCAAGCTTTGTTACACTCGGAGCACCAAGCTCACTGAGTTTCTGCTTAATTACGTCGCGGTGCTCATTCACCTTCTTTGCAAGCATTGCCCGCACATCCTCTATGCTCTTAGAGGCAGAAGAAGCAGCCTGAGCAGCAGGTGCTCCAGGAGCAGGAGTAGCAGCGGGCTTTGTCGGGGCAGGTGCTGCAGCTGGAGCTTGAGGCTCTGGGGCTGGAGCGGGCGTTGGCTGAGGAGCCGGTTTAGCAGGTGCTACAGAAGTAGCCACATTACCAAGCAACGACTTGATGAAGTTCTGTGTATTTTCTGACAGGTTTACACTAACCTCTACGGAAATTTTAATCGCTTCCATTTTCGTAAGTTTTAATGAAATTATCTAAATAGTTAATAAACTCGTGCATTGTCATATCAGGCACATTTGAAATTTTCTGCTCTATAAGATTATTATTCTTATATATAGATACAAACACACATTTATAATTCAGCTTGACTTTATAATCGCCTTTCAGCATTGTAAGACAACCGTCTTCTGACGAACCTTTCCAAGTACCTGCTGAAAACAGGTCAGTTACTAACACGCCTATATGAGAGGCTAATGTTTCAATCTGCTTAATATCCAAATCTGTTTCGCCTTTTAATACTCGGTCAAAGGCTTGTTTCGTATATTTAACAGTAGGAAATAGCACCTTTGCTAAATCTTCTGTATTCAGCTTATAGTGCTCAATTACGCTGTTAATGTTAAACTGTTCCATATTTCTGGTTGAATTTTATTATCTTATTTTCGATATGCAAATATACAAATTATTCTCGAAAGAAAAAAATTTTTCCTATATTTTTTGAGAATTTTCTTGTTAAAAAACATTAAACAGCAATTTTGCATTTCCGGCGCTGCAATTCTATATAAATAAAGGCTGTAAACAATGGAAACAATAGAAACAAAGCCTCGTATATTTCTAACCTAATTTCTTAAATTCCGATTAACTCTATGGTTAATCAATATCTAGATTAGCGTAATATAAAAGATTTATATTTCTATTGTTTACATTGTTTACAGCATATCTAAGTGATTGATTTTGAGCACTTTAGAGCATAAACAATGGATTGTTTCTATTGTTTATCATCATTTACCGCTTTATGGATACATATTCACAGTTCATAATTTCTGTGTTTGGGTTTTCACTTACTACATCTACTTGCCTGCTTTTAACCTTATTGGTTTTCCACAAGAAACCCAAAAAGCGCTTATATGTAACTGTCTCCACTACTTTTAATGACTCTCTATTGTTGATTTGTAACTCTACGGTATCTCGTCTTAAATCTACGCAACCTTTTACGTCTGTCCATTTAGACTTATAATCAAAACACTTCAGGGTATCTATCTGATTTGTAGTGGTATCAATTCTTATAGAATCTTGTAGCTTGGCATATAAAGTGCTTATAGTTTCATACTGAGAGGTAATTATCTTCTGTAAGTCAGACTTTCCTGCTTTTAGCTGTTCAATGAGCTTTAGGTCTTCACTTCTATATCGCTTATATTCCTTAAGCGTTAACTCAAGTTCAGATACTCGCACAGCATTGAGACTATCAGATACTTTATATTTCTGACTTTCAGACATTACAAACTCTTTTTCTGTAAGCAATATATCTTGATTACTTTTTAGCCTAGCATTTTCTTCCTTTAAGCCGTGTATTTTGCTGAAGGCAAATACCAGTGCCATAATGGCTACGGCTATTATAGCTATCTTTATGATTATCTTTTTCATGCTTTAATTATTCTCGCGTATTCTCGCATTAAGATTATTACTACTTAAGTATTATATCACACATAATATAAAAGCCATTCTCGGAATAATTTCTTATATACGAGAATGGCTTTAATCAGTTTTAGAGGTCTTTATACTCATGCTTTGCATCAAAGCTGGGACAAGCCTTTGCAGCAAATTCTCTGTGTCCATGTATGGTCGCATTTGGATATTTTGCTTTAAGTTCTTTGAGCAGTTTGAGCAAAGATTGCTTTTGAGCGTCAGTGCGCGTATCTTTCGGTGTTTTACCGTCTTTGGCTACTCCACCAACATAACAAACACCGATTGAATTGGCATTTTGACCTGAGCAGTGAGCTCCAATTACGCTTTCGTCTCTGCCTTTATGAATAGAGCCATCGAGCTCAATTACATAATGGTAACCAATATCTTTCCAATGATTGCCATTAACATGCCAATCTTGAATAGTTTCGGTTTTGACGTCTTTTCCTTCAGGCGTTGCAGAGCAATGCACTATGAGTTTATTGATTTTTCTCATTGTCTTTGTCATTTAAGGTGATTATTTTTGTTATCTCATTAAGTATTTCGTGGCCTTGCTCTGCAGTGGCTGCTTGTACAATTTTCTTTACTATATCAGGCACATCAGCTGCATGAGCCTTTTTGCGCTTACTGTTCTCCACAACAGATTTACCCTCAATGTAGATTACAGCTATAGTACACAGAATTGTAGCAAACGGTACTATATAGAATGATAACAAGCTTCCCAGTATATCAAACATAAGAGCGAAAAGCATTAGCCTTACATAGTCGCCTATTTTTGTAACAGTTCTACGAAAACCATGCGACATAAGTGCTTGGCCTAATGCTTTTGCTGTAGTTGTTCCACTCCAGAAGTCCACGATACTACTGACCACCATGAAAAACCAGCAAACTAAGATTATTCCGACTCTAACTGCTATGAAAAACATGAGTGCGTCGATATTCTTGGCTTCAATGAGTTCTAGCATATCAGATGAATTTTTCCCAGTTAATACTTATGGCTTTACCAATTGCATCAGCAGTCCATCTGCAGAATATCATGCCCTCATAGCCATCAGGGTCATTTGCTACTTTATAAGCAGCTCTGAGGCATGATGCTTCATCCTTAAGAGGGTCAGGATAAAGGTCTGCATAGTACATATTAGCAAGATAAGTTACATCTCCATTTGTAACTTTGCTAGGAATGCTCAGGCCTAAACTTTCAATAGACTTCTTGACCTGTGCGGCAGTCCATGAATGGCTTTGGCCATTTGCATTTTCCATCATCTTGCTTACATACTCTGCGAGAGCATCGGTAAAATGATAGCCATGCTTTTTAACATACTCTGAATATCCTTTTGCGGACATAAGAGCATTGGCTGTTTGCTCATAAGGCAAATCAAATTTAACCTTATGTTCACCATGCGGAGTAGCTATTCTGCTTTCTACTACCACATCTTCATCATCTTCGTGCTCCTTATCATGATGGTCGCACGAGTGATGCTTTACTATGATACATCTTAATCTGTGTCCCATATTAGCTCATTTTCTTTATGAAGTCAGACATCATTTTCTTCAGCTCATCTACTGAGCCTTTAACACCAGTTACGGTTTCCTCAATAGCACTAAAGCGCTTTTCGGTTTCCTGTTTCTCCTTGTATACAGGATTGAGCTCTGCAAGCAGAGAAGATGACTTCTCAAGTACTTCTTTCTGATGGTCTACTGAGGCCAATACCTGTTCAGCAGTATTCTTCATAGCCTCAATTTCACTTGCCAAGCTCATCTTATCTGTAGACAAAATAAGATTGCCCGCATAAGTGACCGAAAGATTTTCAGGAATTACATAAGTTGCTGTCTTCCCATTCGCCTCAATGGTAATATCAATCACCATTTCAGTCTTGCCAGTTTTCTGGTTCATTTCCATACGAGGAAATGGCACCTGAACCGCTTTACCTTGTGTAAGGCTCAAATCCTGCTTATTGAGAATGTATACAGGATAATTCTGCTTAATATTTTTGAATAACATAGCTTTATATTTTAGTTGATTAAGTGCAAAAAGAGAGTGCCTAAGAAGGTTTCTAGAAAACCCCCTCAGGTACTCTCTAATTATTTACGCAGTAGTCGGGATAGTTACAGTCAGAGAACTATTGATTGCATAGCAGTTGGATTTACCGCATACTATTTTAATCAAGCCCTGAGTCATTCCGAGCTGGTTGATAGTGACAGATGCAGGAAGTGTCGTTATACCCTGGAATGCAACCATAAAGCGCTCATTGATTACCTGCGTCTCAGCCTGGCATTTGCAAGCATTAGGCGTAGTAATTGTGATGGTTGCTACTATAGGCACGAATACCGTTGTTCCATTAAGAACAGGTGTTTCATTCCTATAAGTAACAGTCGCAAATGGCTGATTGGTAGAAGTTGCGCAAACGCAACGACACAGTTTCTCCTTGAATGTGGCCAAGAACGCAGCTTGATTTGCCACAGGAGCAGCGGCTAAGCCTACTGGCGATAATGTAACCATAATCTTTACAGTTTAATGGTTAAACATTACTGGCCACAGCCACAGCCGCATCCACAACTATTGCCGCAGCCACATCCGCAGTTGTTGCCATTACGTGAGCCATAAAGCATAGCAGCGAACTTCTCATTTTGCTCTTTCTGTGAAAGCTGGAATTTGAGGTCCTGAATTTGCAGAGACTTCTCATCACTCCAGTGGTTGTTCAGAGTGTCAATGATACGCTGAGTGTTGTCCTGACCGGCACGAAGAATATCGCACTTATCCTGCTGAGCCTGGAAAGCAGTAGATGAGAAGCCCTGCGTAATTGCAAAGCCAAGGTCACGCTGGCCATTGCGAATTTCAGCAGTGTCTCTGCAGCTCTGAAGTTGAATGTCAGCACGGAAGTCTGCAATCTGGCGCTGAGTCTGGCAGCAGCAGTTCTGCAGAGCCTGAATAACATTGCAGTCACCGAGGTTAACTGCGTTGATAACGCGCTCAGCAGAGAAGCCAACCTGGCCAGCAACCTGCTGGATAGCAGCCTGAATATCACAACAGCACTTCTGGAGAGTGTTGAAGTCGATGTTGAGGGTCTGTGCAAGCTGGCTAAGAGCAAAGCCATTACCCTGGATAGCAGACTTAATGCAGTCGGCATTTTGGTTGTCCTGCAACTGAGTGCGAATAGCATTAAGCTGAGCCTGAGTTTCGATACCCTGTGTAGCAACGCCTGCGCCGTTTCCATTCCCGAAACCGAAGCCTCCATTGCGGAATAGGGCCAGGAACATAAGATACGCAAAAGGATTGTTCATCCAGTTGTTCATACCTCCACCCATCATGGCAGCCATAGGGCCCCAATCGTCTCTGCGGTTATTACCTGCCAGAATGGCTGCTGCTAGAGCGTTGTCATTGTCGCCTCTGTCGCAACAATAGATTTTTTCTACTGTTTCTCCCATAATTTGAAGAATTTAGAAAGTTAATAAAAATGGTTAATTATATATGCAAACACCTCTCTAGAAAAGGCGTAAAGCATCAATTTTATAAGCCCTGTAAGAAGTTTTCATATATATATGACATTCTTTCATGGCCAAGAGCTGTTAGATGTACGGCGTCGATGAAATAATCAGCCTGTTCTGCACAATCTTTCCTTAATCCAGATTTAGCTGTACCATCTATACACTGTATATGATAAAATTCACATCTTTCTTTTATCCATGCGGCTCTAGGCTTAAGAGATGTTCCACCGAAGTAATAAGGCTCTATAAATCCTATTTTAGCTTTAGGATAATTACTTTGCAATCCTTTCACAAGCACATTGAATGCTCCTTTGAAAGTTGTTGTATCTTCACTGTTATCATCTATTTCTGCGTTAAAGCCATCATTATACCCGATTTGAACTAGTATGTAATCAGAATTTTCAGCTATTTCTGCATAAGTATCAACAAGTGATGTTTCTGCTCCTGTGATTAGTTTACGTCCATTTATTGCATAGTTATTTACAGTCATTCCATTTCTGTTTGCTATCAGGGCCCCATAAGTGTTCTGTTTTCCTATAGAATGGCCAGCGGCTTCACTATCTCCAGTTATAGATAATATTTTTCCATTCAGATAATTCGGCTTTGCTGATTTTATATTGTTTTGTACTATTTCTTCTATATATTCTTCTGTCAAAGGAATACTTTGTATGCCTATGACGCTGATAACTTTTTGTACAACTAGTTTTTGAACATACTTTACAGTATCACCGACTTTAGCTGTAGCTACAGCTGAAATACCAACTGCATATTGAACATTACTGAAATTACCGTTTGAGCAATATTTATCATTACCTAGTATAAACAGAGCATTTCCTGCTTTTAACCTTAAGTTCAAGTCAGATACAGTGTTTTCTCCTATTATTGCATCAGGAATATCTAAAATGGATAGCACAACAAATGATTTAGCATCTGTGTTTTCATTACCACATACTACTATTTTATTATTGGTCTTTACTTTTCCCGATACATATTTAATTTCATTTATAGTAACGGCGGTATCAAATATCATGCCGAAATATGTGCTTTCATTCAATTGAGTTTTTTCTAAATTAGAAGCATTAAACTCTGATTGTATGCCAGCATTACCGACTTGTTCTTCCAGACTATCTATTGATGCTTCCAGACTATCTATTGATGCTTCCAGACTATC
>OHJQ01000189.1_pt1 | contig 53330 bp, 47 predicted proteins | sample 1568601 | NCBI WGS metagenome assembly OHJQ01 (sample SAMEA3879599, study PRJEB24766) | human gut metagenome | biome: human-associated habitat; feature: feces | place: USA | collected 1985/1987 | reverse complement strand
AAAGCCTCTCCCTTTCGGGAGAGGTGGCACGGCGAAGCCGTGACGGAGAGGGTTGCCTTCCGCCTTGCAGCTGCTTTCGGCAAGCGATTTTCCCATGGCCCAGCGGAGCGCCCCTCCTCCCTTGAATCCCGTTATTGACCCAGCCCGGCTTTTGCGGTAAAATTGATGCAGATATGGGCGAAGCTGTGCGTTTTGCCCGGCCGCTGCCCGTGCTTTGGGGCGGCGCTGAATGTTATGCAAGACAGGAGGTTCTGTTTATGAGGACCAAACGATTGACCGCAATGGTGCTGGCTCTGGTGCTGAGCCTGAGCGTGCTGGCAGGGCCGGCGCTGTCGGCATCCGCCGCCGCTGCACCGCAAACAGCGGTGACCGACCAGACCAATGGCGTGGTGTCCATCCGCATCAAGGCCGACGGTGAGCTGGTGTATGGCTCTCCGCTGCAGCTGCGGGTAGAGACCACCCCGGAGGATACCCAGTATATCGGCGTGGTGGTAGGCACGAAGGGCGAGGCAAAGGGCTTTGTGACCTTGGCTCTGTCCGAGAAGTTCCGTATCCTGCTCAAAATGATCCCGCTGCCCCGGGTCATGTCTGCGACCCCGGATCAGGAGGAAGAGTTCAACGTCTATGACTACCTCAAGCAGCTGATCGACGGCAACGATGTGAGCGTACTGCTTCGTGTGGCCGACGAGGTGGCTTCGGTGATGGATGTGCTCAAGTTCTATGCACCCACCCTGAACGATATCTCGATGGGAATGAAGCTTTCCCTGAACCTGATCCGCCGCTTCCTGCCGGAGGATATGCATACCCGCATCTACCTGGACGAGCAGCCCGTCGATGCAGGCAGCTACGTGGCAGGTGCTGTGGCACTGGAGAGCGGGGATATGAATACCGCAGGTATCGCAATGTTCACCATTCGCCCCAAGAGCACCGGTGTGCGGATGTATTGGAATCCGGAAGTGCCGGAGACCTTGACCGCAGAGCAGGCGCAGCAGCTGATGAGCAGCTCTGCTGTGATCGAGGTGGATGGCCAGGTGGTGCCGGAGGGCAAGGTGAGCTATATCTACCGCAAAAAGGGCAGTGGATTTTTGGCGCAGCTGATGGGTGCGGAGAGCAGTGCGATCCCCACCGAGCCGGGCACCTATACCCAGACCGCTTATATCGGCGGCAACTATAAGTGCGACCCTATCTCCCGCACGATCACCATCGCAAAGCCTGTCCCGCTGGAAGGGCAGTAAGCAAATAAAAAAGCCGCTGGCATTTGCCAGCGGCTTTTGCTTTTGTTTAGCTGCAGTTTGCTTGTGGTCAGAAGCAGAACAAAGGCCGGAAGAACATCCGCCCGCCGCAGCAACAGTTGCACAGCAGGTTCAGCAGGATCAGGTTCCAGCACCACTGGGTCACACCGCCCGACTGGGTATAGGTGGTCTGGGTGCGGTAGTTCTGGCCGGGGTTCTGCATCTGGCGCAGATGCATCTGGTATTCGGTGTTGTTCGGGTCCATCTGCACAGCCCGGCGGGCATCCTGCAAGGCATCGATGCTCTTGCCCAGGCCCTGGTTGGCCAGCGAGGACAGATAATACCACCGGGCATTGCGGCTGGCCATGCTGTCCAGGACACGGCGGGCCTCCGGGTAACGGCCGTTTACAATAAAGTTTCGGGCAGCCTGCATCTCCGCGCTGTCGCTGCCGGAGTAGCTGGCACCGCTCTGCGGGCCGCCATAACTGCCGCCATAGCCAAACCCAAAGCCGAAGGGGTCAAAGCCGTCAAAACCGCCGTAGCTGTTCTGCTGCCCATAGCTCTGCTGGCTGTATCCGCCGTAGCCCTGCTGTCCGTAGCCGCCGGCCTGAGGTCCGGTGTCGCCGCGGGTAATGGCATCGTAGGCGGCCTGCACTTCCTTAAAGTGCTCCTCTGCGGTGGGGTCGTTGGGGTTCAGGTCCGGGTGCCAGCGCTTGCACTTGGCACGGTAGGCTTTTTTTATCTCTTCGTCACTGGCACCCCGCTGGATGCCGAGTACCTCGTAAGGATCTCTCATCAGAATATACTTCCCTCGCGTCTTTGGTTCTTGCCCGCGGCGCGGGCGCTAACTTCTATAGTTTACAGGACAGCGCACAAAAAATCAAGAGGGAGCGCAGCTCTGGTCGGGGCCAGACAAAAAGGATGCGCCCTGTCTTTTGGTAAAAAAACGGGGCGATACTGCAAACAGCCCTCTTGCAAGACCCACCCCCCGCGGGAAGATCCCAGCAGGGGGCAGGGCGGTTTACTTCTTTTTTTGCTCCTCGGCGTTTTTGCACTGGTATTTCAGCCAAACGCCGGAATAAAGGATGTTCCGCAAAAGATCGGTGTCCTCCACACAAGGCAGACGCTCAAAGCTCTGGGCAGCTTTGGCCAGCAGCAGCGCAAAGATCTCGTGCATTTCCTCTTCGTAATCCGGGCGCTGGCGCAGCTCTTTCAGCGGATTGTAAGAGCCTTTGCGCAGATCTTTATCCAGGTCGTCATAGGCGTCCAGCAGATAAAGGTATTTGCCCAGGTTTTCCCCCAGGGAGCGCAGCTCCGGGGTCCAAAGGTCCTGCTGGTAGTCAAACAGCTCTGCCATCAGTGTGCCAAAGCACCCGGCTACGGCATCCAGATCGGTGCTGTTTTCCGCTTCAAATGCGGCCAGATCCGCAAGGCTCTGGCGCATTGCCTGGCACTGACGGGGCCAGCGCTGCTCGATCTCTGCCATGCGTCCAGCAAGCAAAGCCTCAAAACTGCGTCCGACCAGGCTGTGGTCATCCTGCCATTTGTCTTGGGCGTTGTAATAATGCAGCGCTACCCCAAGGTCAGCACAGTAGTCCGTGGGACCAGCGCTGCGCCAGTCCACCCCCCGGAACGGATGCACCGGGCAACGGTTCCGGCCGGTAAGGGCAGGGGTGTCGCCCTCGTACAGGCTGCACAGCAGCAGGTCCAGAAAGGTCAGATCATAGCTCAGGGTCAGCCGTCCCCGCAGGCCATGCAACGCACCGATGCGGCGGCACAGCCCGCAGTAGGCAGAGCGGTACCGGTCCTGCTGTTCGGGGGTCATTACGGATTGATTTGGGATCACATAGCCAAACATGGTCTCTCAGCTCTTTTTGATAAACTGGGTGCCGCACCGGGGGCAGGAGATCTGGATCCGGCCCCGGCCCCGGGGCACCCGCAGTTTCTGGCGGCACTGGGGGCAGCGGTAGTAGCGGTACAGCTTGCGGTTGGCCCACTGCTCTTTCAGGCTGCGGACCTTGCCCTCCAGCTGCTGCTTCAGGGTATAGAACTTGTAGTTTTCCTCGGTGCGCTTGGGGATATTGCGGCTGAAGGTGCGGTAATAGCACCAGATCAGCACACCCATGCCCACCCAAGTGAACAGATTGACCCGGGTCAGAAGCGCGACCAGCAGCAGCACGATGGATACGATGCTCAGAAACTGATTCAATGCGTCTGTGCCGTAACGTCCGGCCATGAAGCGGCGGAATCTCTCTCTCATACCAAACTCCTACATTTCACTTTTTAGGCCTGCTTGCAGGCTTGAGAAAGAGGGGGCGGGCTTTTGTAGGCCGCCCCCTCGCATTTTTACAACTTTATAATAGCATCCATCCATGATAAAACTTTGAACAGAGTGCAAATCTATCATGAAAGGACAAAATTCAAGGACAAAATTTAATCCCGGCGGCTGCGCACGGTCAGGGTCAGCTCGGTGTCCAGCGCACCCTCCATCCGGCAGTGGAGCACGGCCCGTCCGGCGGCGCCGGTGGTGGCCAGATAGGTGCCCGCCATGCCGCCCCGCAGGGGTACGATGCTGGGGCCCAGAAGTTTGACGGGGCCTTCTACCCACAGCTGCACGGCCTCGCCGCAGTAGGGCAGCAGGTTGCCGTTTTGGTCGATGGCCCGCAGACTGACGGGGGCACAGTCCCAGGTGGGGCCGTCGGTGAGCAGCTGGCTGGGGGCGGTACATTCCAGCCGGACCCGCTGCACGGGCTCCTTGACGACAGTGCGCACAGCCCGGCCATGCCATACGGCCTCAAATCGGTAAACGGCCGAGGGGCCGCCCAATACGCCGATATACTTGTAGTACAGCCGGACCAGGTCAGACCAGCTCATCCGCAGGGACAAAGCCTTGGCGCGGGCCAGGGGCGGCAGCTCCAGCTCGGTGCGGCGCATCTCGTTCAGCACAGCGGCGGTCTGTTGGGCTAGGGCACGGTCCATGCCCTCGTATTTTTCCAGCAGAGCGCCCACAAAGTCCTGGATCTCCACCGGGGGGTGGGGCAGTGCTGCAAACCGGCCGTGCCGGTCCGGGGAGAACTCCGCAATAAAATCGTTGTCCCGGTACAGCCGCACGCTTTCGGCGTTGGTAAAGGCCCAGCAAGCGCCAGCAAAGCCGCCGGGGTGATCCCCCAGCGCCATGCTGGAGGAGATCTCCAGCACGATGTCCGAAGGCGCACGGGGGGTCTTTTGGCTGGCATATACCGCCGCCGAAAGTTTGGGGTTGCGGAACATATCCATTACACCATGGTAGCAGATCCGATCTCCGCTGCCGAACTCCCGGTGGGTATTGTAATCGGCCATGCACCAGCCAAAGCTGCCAGCGACCCCCTGCTGGGCAATGCTGTCGTTCAGCACAGCGGCCAGCCGCAGCGCCTGGGCCAGCCGGTGGGGCTCGTCATCAAAGGCTTTGGCAGGGAACTGCCGCCCCCCAAATTCGCTGATCAAATAGCCTTTGCGCACATCCGGCGTCACAGAAGCGCGGGGGGCGCAGCCGGGGCCGTGCCCTGGGTAGGTGAAGTCGTTGTAGGCGTACACATCCTCCAGCAGCTGGCTTTTGCGGTGCCCTCTGGCACCGGCTGTGGGACGGGTGGGGTCCAGCCGGTGCGCCGCCTCGTTGGTGCGTTTATAAAACGCTTCGTCGTCGGCACTGCCGCTGATGCGCACGCCCCACAGAAATACGCTGGGGTGGTTGCGGCACTGGCACACCATCTCACGGCAGTTCTGCAAAGCCTGGGCTTTCCAGGCGTCGCCGCCGATATACTGCCAGCCCGGCACCTCCGTAAACACCAGCAGCCCCAGCTCGTCGCAGGCATCCAAAAACGCGGGGCTCTGAGGGTAGTGGCTGGTGCGCACAGCGTTGCAGCCCAGCTCTTTTTTCAGGTATTGGGCATCCAGCCGCTGCACACTGTCCGGCATGGCGTAGCCCTGGTATGGGTAGCTCTGGTGACGGTTCAGCCCCCGGATCTGTACCCGCTGCCCGTTCAGATACAGCCCACCTGCCACGAACTGAATGGTGCGGAAACCAAACCGCAGGGTCTTTTCGTCCAGCACTCGGTCTGGCAGACCGCTGGTGCCGGGCCGGATCAGCCGTACCGTCAGTGTGTAGAGGAAGGGGTGGTCCAGGCTCCAGGGGTGGACACCGTTCAGCGTGCCGGTGATGGGCAGTGCCAGCTCGCCGGTATATACAGCTTTGGCCCCGGCGGGGCTGCGGATCTCGGCCTGGAGGGCGCAGCCCACCGTCTCGCCCACAGTGGAGGAGTAGATGCGGAAACCTCCCTCCGCTTTTGCTTGGATGAACACATCCCGCAGGTAGGCAGGCTCCTTGATATCCAGGGATACAGCCCGATAGATCCCGCCGTAGGTCAGGTAATCGATCCGGCCGCCAAAAGGCGGGATGTCCAGGTTTTCCCGGCTGTCGCAGCGCACAGCCACCACGTTCTGCTGTCCCAGATGCAGCGCCTCGGTCAGGTCTACGGTAAAGGCGGTGTAGCCGCAGCCATGGTGGAACAGCCGCCGCCCGTTGCAGAAGATGGTGGCGTCATGGGCCACGGCACCAAAGGTCAGCAGCACGGTGCGGCCCTCCCATTCCTTGGGGGCAAAAAACTCCCGCCGGTAGCCGCACAAGAGCTGATAGTCATTTTCGTTGCAGTAATTATAGGGCAGGGGGCGCACCGTATGCGGGATGCGCACCTCTTCCAGCCCCTGGGGGCGGTCTGCCCCCACCAATGCGGGGGTAAACTCTGGCGTAAACAGCCAGCCGTCATTCCAATCGTAGTGTTCCATAGCCGTTCTCCCTGGGGGTTTCGTACAATTTAATGGTATCTTAATGCTACCATAAAGTTATGAACGAAAAAAGCATCTGAGGGGAATTTTATCCCGCCGCAGGGAGGGAAATGCGCCCAAAACAAAAAAGCCCCCTGTAAAGGGGGCAGGAATGTTCAGATACGGGAGGGATGTTCGTGGAGGCGGCGGGTCTCTGTATGGGTAGAAGTGAAGCCAATGCCGCAAAAATCGCACTGATAGGTCGCAACACAAAGACGTGTCTCGAAGGTGTCGTTGTATTTGTCCGAGAGCGGGCAGCCATAGGAACAAGGCTCATAGTGGGATAGGACCCAGGGCTCGTGGGAAGTATGGAGCAGCCGCATCTCTCTCATGTTGCAGCTGGCGCAAGTAGGGCCGCGCCGCATTACGACATTATAGAGAGAATCCTCAGAGATGGCAAGGGCCGAAATGGAGAAGATCCCCAAAATCATAGACACGGAAAGGAGCAAGGCGAACAATTTCTTCATTTGGGTACCCCCTTTTTTATCTTTGATAGTTTGTTGAGCGTCCCGACGGATGAAGTGAAAAGAGCGCTTTCTATAATTATTTTACAAAAAATCGGTGCGAAATATCAATGCGGAATGAATTGTGAAACTGCACATAGTTTTTTGCTGAATTTGTATGTGTTGCGCAGTTTTTTGAGAGAATGGCGACCCTCTCCGGCAGCGCCTGACGGCGCTGCCACCTCCCCCGAAAGGGGGAGGCCTTGGCAGAGGCGTAATGTTCGTTGTCTGTAGGTTAGTGGGTGCAGGGCGTTAAGTTGTGAGGGTTGGGCTTGCCCTCCTTGCCAAAGGATCGCCCTCTGGGAGAGCTGGCGAGCGAAGCGAGACGGAAGGGGGGGCGTCCCTGCAAGCAGCATCTCACGAGGAGAAAACCCTTCCGTCATTTCGCTTTGCGAAATGCTACCTGGCCCCTCTCTGTCCCTTATAGGGACATCTCTCCCCGGCCGGGGAGAGTCGTTCCTCTCAGGTGGAGGCTTTGGCAGAGGCAGAAGGTTTGTTGGTTATAGGTTCACTTCTTTATGCCGTTGACCTGAACACCAGCAACTTTATGCACTTGCCAAAGGCTCGCCCTTCGGGAGAGCTGGCAACGCCGGCAGGCGTTGACTGAGAGGGTTTTGGGCCCCCCTCGTTACAGCCCGCTGCGTCCCTGCCGGAAGGTGCAAGACCTGCCCTATGCTTATAAAAAACTTTGGCCCGTGCGGATGCACGGGCCGTGTGAAAAGCTTTTTCGGTTCCTTTTTCTCGAAAAAGGAACAAATCCCCCGTAAAACCTCAGCGGATAAAACCAGTGCGGGGGCGGGGCGGGTTCTGCGGGTGCTCAAAGCCTGCGTCCCGGCCGGCCCGGATGCAGTACAGCAGCCAAGCCATGTTGCGGCCCAGCTCCCGCATAACGGCGCAGCCTTCTTCATCCTGGAGCACCTGCTCCGGGTTGGAGCCGTGGACCATGGGCCAGTAAGAGCCGCTGACCAGAGGCATATGGAAGAACTCCGGGTACTTGGCCAGCTGGTCCAGCGTGGCGGTGGTGCCCGCCCGCCGTGCCGAAGCGCAGATAGCGGCAGGCTTGTAAGCCAGGTGCTTGCCGCCAGCATAGGCCAGACGGTCCATAAAGCTGGCCATGTTGCCGGCAGCAGAGGCGTAGTGGACCGGGCTGCCAAAAACAAAGCCGTCGGCGGTCTTTGCCTTCTCGATGGCTTCGTTCACCACGCCGCCAAAGGCGCAGCCGTTGCCTGCGGCGCAGCCGCCGCATCCGATGCAGCCGCCCACCGGCTGCCCGCCAACATGGAGGATCTCGGTGTCGATGCCAGCGGTATTCAGTTCCTCAGCCACAAGAGACAGTGCGGTATAGGTGCAGCCCTTTTCGTGGGGGCTGCCATTGATCAGCAGGACTTTCATAAAGTACAGACGCTCCTTTCCTGATAAAACACATTTATTGTAACACAAACCAGGGGCAGGCGCAAACCGGCAGCCGGCAAGAGCACCGCAGTCCGTTAAAAAGCGCAGAACTGCCCGAAGCGGGCCGCATCCTGTCTGGGGACGCAGCTGACCCTTGACAAAGATATGCAGGTCGGGTTTAATAATAAAACGAACTATCTCAACGAGCGGTATAAAGGAGGCACAACAGTATGCGCGTGATCGCTGGCGAAGCCCGGGGCAGACGGCTGGAAGCTCTGCCCGGAACGGATGTTACCCGTCCCACACTTTCCCAGGTCAAGGAGGCGATGTTCAGCATCGTCCAGTTCGAGCTGCCCGGCGCACGGGTGCTGGATCTGTTTGCAGGCAGCGGACAGCTGGGCATCGAAGCATTGTCCCGGGGTGCGGCCCGGTGCGTTTTTTTGGATGAGAGCCGGGAGGCCATCAATGTGGTGATGCGCAACTGCAAGGCGTGCGGCGTGTTTGACCGCAGCCGGGTCAGCCTGGGAGAGGCAGCCCGCTATCTCTCTGCCTGCCGGGAGCAGTTTGATCTGGTGCTGCTGGACCCCCCGTTCCGCAGCGAAAAGCTGGAGCTGGTGCTGCCTTTGGTGGAAAAATGCCTGGCGCCCGGCGGCACAGTGCTGTGCGAGAGCGAAACGGGTCTGGTGCTGCCTGCCCAGGTGGGGCAGATGACCCTGCAGCGCCAATATAAATACGGCCGGGTGCTGGTATGGAAGTACACAAAGCCCGCAGCTCCGGCCGAGGGACAGGAGGAACAGGCATGAATGTGAACGAGCTGCTGGATACCATCGAGGATGCCCTGGAGGAAAGTGCCGGGATGCCGCTTTCCGGCGGCAAGCGCATCGTGGATGTAGGCCAGATCCGGGACTACCTGGACGAGGTGCGGGTCAACCTGCCGGTGGAACTGCGCCAGGCACAGTCCATCGTCAGCGACCGGGGCCAGCTCATTGATTCTGCCAATGCGCAGGCCCAGGCCATTATCCGCAAGGCGGAGGACCGGGCCAGAGTTCTGGTCAGCGAGGCAGAGATCGTCAAGGCGGCGCAGCAGCGTGCGTCCGAGATCCTCTCCGCCGCCCAAAGCGAGGCACGGGCGCTGCGCCAGTCCACCACCGACTACTGTGATAATATGCTCAAGACCACCGAGGAGACCATGGCGGAAAATGCCGCCCAGGTGCGCAGCCTGCGGGCCAATCTCCGGCAGAGCCGACAGAGCCGCGGCTGAGCAGGATCCATAGCGTTGTTTGCAAAGAGGCGGGACATCCAAGAGGGTGTCCCGCCCCTTTTTTGCTGTGCGGGGCGGGCTTGCGCTAGGCGGGGTGCGGACTTTTGCCTGCTCCTGCGGCCGGGGCCGTGTTCCCTGGGCGGAAAAGCTCTGCGCCAAATCAGTACGGATACCAAAGAATACACGCCCCGGCGAGCAAAAATGACGGCCTGCGGAGGTGTTTTTTGTGGAAATTTGCGCAAGAAAACCCAACTGCAGCCCTTGCAATCAGAGCCTTGATTTGTTACAATAAAAACAGTTCAGTGGGGTAAAAGGGGGACCAGTGGGGCCTCTGCCCACACCAGCAGGCGGGAAGGGGGCGGCGCAAATGTTTTTTGGCCGCTACGACTGCGTGCTGGATGCCAAGGGACGCCTGAATTTCCCCGCCCGTTTCCGGGAGGAGATGGGGGAGAGCTTCGTGGTGATGGAATGGATCGGCCGCTGCCTGTTCGCACTGCCTATGGCAGAGGTGGAGCGCCTGTCGGAAAAGCTGGGCGCAGATGAGCTGATGGACAGCTGGGAGATCACCGGCGATCTGTTCAGCACCGCCTGCGAGGTCGTGCCGGACAAGCAGGGGCGCATCCTGCTGCCTGCCGCACTGCGGGAGCATGCGGGGCTGGAAAAAGAGGTCACCGTGATCGGCAACCGCCGCCATGCAGAGATCTGGGCTACCCCGGTGTGGGAGGCCCGCCGTGCTGCTGTGACCGATGAACAGCGGGCCGAGCGGCTGCGGGCACTGCACATCTGATCTGCCCTTTACCCTGAACCTAACACATACAAGAGAGGAGGCCGAGGCCGATGGAGACCGAAGAAAAACAGTCGTTCGACCCGGCGTCTTTTGCCCATGTCCCGGTGCTGCTGGAAGAATGTCTGGAGGGTCTTGCCATTGACCCGGCGGGCATTTATCTGGATGGCACCGCCGGCGGGGCAGGACATTCCCGCCAGATCGCTCTGCGTCTGGATGGAGCACAAGGCGGGCGCCTGATCTCCCTGGATCAGGACCCCGATGCCGTGGCGACCGCCCGGGCAAGGCTTGCGGGCCTGCCCGCTACGGTGGTGCAGATCAATTTCCGCTATGCCGGTCAGGCGCTGGACGAGCTGGGCATCCCCCAGATCAACGGCGCACTGCTGGACCTGGGCGTCTCCAGCCATCAGCTGGACGATGCAGCCCGCGGTTTTTCCTACCGGGCAGATGCACCGCTGGATATGCGGATGAGCCAGCAGGGAGAGACGGCGGCGGATCTCGTGAACACCGCCAGCCGGGAGGAGCTGTCCCGCATCCTGCGGGACTATGGCGAGGAGCCTTACGCCTGGCAGATCGCCGGACGGATCGTGGATCTGCGGGAGACAGCTCCCTTTGAGACCACGCTGCAGCTGGCAGAGGCAGTGGCCAGCGCTATGCCCCCGGCACAGCGCCGGAAAAACAAAAACCCTGCCCGACGCACCTTCCAGGCGCTGCGCATTGCGGTGAACCATGAGCTGGACGCACTGGATGAGGGACTGGATACGATCTTTGAGCATCTGGCGCCCGGTGGGCGGCTGTGCGTGATCACCTTCCATTCTTTGGAGGACCGCCTGGTCAAAAACAAGTTCCGCCGCTGGGCAACGGCCTGCACCTGTCCGCCGGAATTTCCGGTCTGCGTATGCGGAGGCAAAGCCAAGGCGAAGCTGGTCAACCATAAGCCCATCGAGGCTGGCGGCCAGGAGCTGGAGGAGAACCGGCGCAGCCGGTCGGCGCGTTTGCGTGTATTAGAAAAATGCTGAGCACCTGCTTTGTGCTCTGCATGATGGAGGAGGAGACGAAACATGGGCCAGGCAGCATACGATGATTCTGCAGTGCGGCGTCGGCAGGCAGCCCAGCCGCAGCGCAGCATCCCGCTCCGGGTAAAAAAAGGCGGCAAGCGCCGTCTCAGCCCGCTGCAGGCAGCCATGCGCCATGCGGTGCAGTTGGTGGGTCTGGCACTGATGGCCGGGTTTGCCGTGAGCCTGCTGTGGAGCGAGGCTCAGTTGGTGGAGCTGAACGATCAGATCCAGGATGCCAAGGCGATGCTGGTCAGTGAGCAGAGCCAGTATACATACTACACCAGCACCCTGAACAGCCAGACCAGCATCACCAGCATCGAGGAGGCCGCCGGGCGGCTGGGCCTGATGAAGATCGACCCCAGCCAGATCACCTATGTGCGGCTGAACGACGCCAGCGTGCTGCTGCGGCGGGAGTCTGCGGTGCGCCGCTGGACCGACCTGCTGCACCAGGGGGCATTGACCCTGGCAGAAGCTGCAAACTTTGCAAAATGAACATCCATAAAAAAGCGTGCGGCAGCGCACGCTTTTTCGGTTTTATCGCAGGGTTCGCAAAGGAGCGATAGGCTCCTTCTGCGGGCTTGAGAGGGGAAAGTATTCGATCTATGCAACAAAAACCATCCTCTGGCCAGCCCCGCCGGGGCTTCCGGCTGCGCCGACCCTCCCCCCGGGCGCGTTTGACGCTGGGCAAGCGCAGGCTGGGCTATATGGCATCGGTGGCGCTGGTGCTGGCGGCATCGGCCGTTGTGATCCACAGCCTGTATAATATCCAGATCAAGAACGGGGCGATGTTCCGCCAGTATGCGGCGGCCCAGCAGCTGCTGGATAGCTCCATCCCCGCCACCCGGGGAGAGATCTACGACGCAAGCGGTATCACCTTGGCGTCTACCAGTGTGGTCTGGACCCTTTGGGCGGACCCCAGTTACAGCAGTGCGCTGTACATTTCGCATACCGATGAGGAGACCGGCCAGACCACCAAGACCCTGGACGAGACCGCCTGTGCAGAGATCTGCCGCCAGCTGACCCTGCGGCTGCTCTCCGGAGACGGCATCAGCCTGGACACAGTGGACGAAAGCTCGGAGCAGTACCGCACCCAGTACGAGGCGGTCCGCACGGCGCTGACCAAGCTGGACAGCCAGTACCAGGTGCTGGCCACCAAAGTGAACAATGCAGTAAAGCTCTCCATCGAGAGCTATGTCTCCCAGTACAACAAGACCCATAAAAAGGCCACCGAGACCACCCGCAAGGGTAGGATCTCCATTTCGGCTGCCAAGAGCTTTCAGCGCAACTACCCCTATGGGGCCTTTGCAGCAGCGGTGCTGGGCTTTACCGATGCGGACGGCATCGGCACATACGGCCTGGAAAAATCCTATCAGTCGGTGCTGGCTGGCACCGATGGCCGGATGATCACGCTGCGCAATGCGTATGGCAATGCCATTGCTGACGAGAATGCCACCACCTTTGCGGCGAAAGACGGCGCCAATCTGGTGCTCAGCCTGGATGTGAATGTGCAGGAGGTAGTAGAGCGCTACCTGAATGAGGCCATTGCCGCCAATACCGTGGAGAACCGTGGCTGTGCCATCGTGATGGATGTGAACACCGGAGCGATCTTGGCCATGGCCTCCAAGCCGGACTTTGACCCCAACGACCCGCTGAGCTATGAGGCAAACCTCGCTTACCTGAACGAGCTGGTGCGGGCAGAGCCGGAGCTGTACGGCATCTACCTGAAAAACGAGGACGGCAGCTTTGTCACCGATGAAAAAGGAAATAAGATCCTGGACCCGGAGGCGGATTACTCCGGCTATTTCCGGGATATCCAGTGGAAAAACAAGACCATTACCGAGCTGTATTACCCCGGCAGTGTGTTCAAGGTGATCACCGCAGCCATGGGTCTGGATGCAGGCCAGGCTGCTTTGGGCACCACGCTGAACTGCTCCGGCGCATATACTGTGGCAAAACAGACCTACCATTGTGCAGGCCGCAAGTCCCACGGGGCGCAGAACATGGCCCAGGCGCTGCGCAACAGCTGCAATATCTACTTTATCCAGCTGGGGCAGCGGCTGGGGCCGCAGGCGTTCTATGATTACTTCGATGCCTTTGGCTTTACGGAGCGTACTGGTGTGGACCTGCCCAGCGAGACCGGTTTTATGCAGTACTACACAGCCAAAGGGCTGGGCGAGGTGCAGCTGGCATCCTCCTCCTTTGGCCAGGCGATGGCGATCACCCCGCTGCAGATGTGCACTGCACTTTCTGCGGCGGTGAACGGCGGCTATCTGGTGACCCCCCATGTGGTGGATAAGATCACCGACCAAAACGGCAACGTCATCCAGGAGATCGGGGCCAATGTGCGCCGTCAGGTCATCAGTGAAAGCGCCAGTCAGGCGGTGCGCTATATCATGGAGCACGAGGTGGGGGACGGGACTCTGACCGGCGGCGGCTCCAATGCCTATGTGGCGGGCTACCGCATCGGCGGCAAGTCCGGTACTTCCGAGCAGCTGAACATGGACCGCCGTGCCGACGGCGACTACAAGAAGGTGGCCTCCTTTGCGGCGGTGCTGCCCGCTGAGGACCCGGAGATCCTGGTGTATGTGATGCTGGATGACCCCAACAACGCACGCACCGACTATTCCTCGGTGCTGGCTGCGCCGGTGGTGGGCAATATCATCAGCGAGATCGCCCCCTATCTGGGCATCCATACCGACGGCGTGGACCGCAGCGGCACCATGGTCAAGGTGCCCAACCTCATCAGCAAAGAGTGGAGCAATGCGCAGGTCTCTTTGAACATCAAGGGCCTGTCCCACCAGCTGATGGAGAGCGAGACCGACCAGACCGCCGCCCTGGTCACCTATCAGTACCCCCGTGCAGGTACCGAGGTGGCCTATGGCACCACGGTCTATCTGTATACCGACACCTACGAGGGCAGCCGCACCCAGGTGCCGGATGTCAGCGGCAAAAGTGCGGACTTTGCCCGCCAGATGCTGGCCGCAGCAGGCTTGAACTGCGTGGCCGAGGGCAGCGGCACGGTCCAGAGCCAAAGTGTCCCGGCGGGAGAGAGCATCCAGCGGGGCACCATCGTCACCATCACCTGCGGGTGAAAAGAGAGGGGAATTGATCCTATGGAACCGATCCTGGCAAACCGGCTGCTGGCCGGCCTTGCGCCCGAGGGCTTTTTTGCCCCGGATGTGCAGGTGAACCTTGTTACGACCGACAGCCGGGAGGTATGTCCCGGGTGCATCTTTGTGGCGTTTCCCGGCGAGAAGTTCGACGGGCATGACTTTGCGGCAGCGGCGTTGGAAAAAGGCGCCCTGGCTGTGGTGCTGAACCACCCGGTGGAGGCAGTCCCTGCGGAAAAGACCATCCTTTGCCCGGACAGCTATCAGGCCATGATGACCCTGGGCGCCAACTACCGCAATGCCTATCACCCAAAGGTGGTGGGGGTCACAGGCAGCGTGGGCAAAACCACCACAAAACAGATGTGCTACGCAGCTTTGGCCGGATGCGGTAAAACCATCAAGACCGAGGGCAACCAGAACAATGAGCTGGGCCTGCCCCGCACCCTGTTCCGCATTGGGGCAGACACCGAGTATGCGGTGGTGGAAATGGGCATGAACCATGCGGGGGAGATCCGCCGTCTGGCCCGCTGCGCCCGTCCGGATGTGGGCCTTATCACCTGCATCGGCACCTCCCATATCGGCAATCTGGGCAGCCAGGAGAACATCTGTAAGGCAAAGCTGGAGATCTGCGATGGCCTGCCGGAAAACGCCCCCCTGGTGCTGAATTTTGATGATCCCTTCCTGCGGGCGGCGCAGCTGCCGGGCCATGTAAAGCCGGTGTGGTTCAGCCTTTGCTCGGGGGAGGCGGATGTTTTTGCCTCCCACATTTCCCAGCGGGGGGCGCAGACCAGCTTTTTGCTGGAAGATCAGGAAAACGGCTCCTTTATGGTGCGCATCCCGGCCATTGGGCGGCACAATGTAGCCAACGCCCTGGCCGCTTACTGCGCTGCCACCCGTCTGGGGGCAGACCCCCGCACGGCAGCAGCGGGTCTGGAGGATTTTGAGCAGACCGGTATGCGTCAGCACATGGTGGAGCACGGCGGCGTCACCGTGATCGAGGACTGCTACAATGCAAACCCCGACAGCATGGCTGCGGCGCTGGCCATGTTCCGGGAGTATCCCTGTCAGCGGCGGTATGCCCTGCTGGGCGATATGCTGGAATTGGGCGATACCAGCCGCGCTTCCCATGAGCAGCTGGGCGCACTGGCGGCAGCCTGCGGGCTGGATGGTCTGGTGACCTACGGCAGCGAGGCAAAGCGCACGGCTGTGGTGGCTGCCGCAAAGGGTGTGCAGACAGTCCATGCCGCCACCCATGCAGAGGCTGCCGAGACTCTGGCGAAATGGGTGCGCCCCGGGGATGCAGTGCTGGTCAAGGCCAGCCGGGGCATGGCGCTGGAAAAGGCGCTGGCGCTGTTTTACGCACAGTCCTGAGCGGGCAGGCGGCTCGCTGCATTTGGAATGTGAAAAGTTTTTGGTTCCCTTTTTCCAAGGAGAACAAAGTCGGAGTATCGTGCTATGATTCGTTTTGCGTTGGTTGCGGCGTCCACCCTGGGCTTTATGCTCACGGCGGCGCTGTGCAGCCTGCTTTTGCCGCTGCGGGGCAGACCAAAGCCCCCGCCCCCGAAAAATCAAGACGCTGCCCCGGAGCGGGCAGACCTTGCGGGTGTGCCGGAGGATGCGGCGTCTCCCAGCCCGGCCCGTCCCCCGGCCTTTGGGGGGCTGTGCCTGATGCTGGGGGCGCTGGCCGCCGCCGGTGTGGGCTGGACGGCGGCTTGTGTGGCCCAGCCGCAGCTGCTGGAAGGCGGTGTGACCAGCCGCCTGCTGGCAGGGCTGTGCGGTGGGCTGGCGTTTGGCGCAGTGGGCGCAGCGGATGACCTGGTGCGCCTGCGCCGCCGTCAGCCCCTGGGCCTGCGGCGTGGGCCTCGCCTTTTGCTGGAGGCAGGAGCGGCAGCCCTGGTGATGCTTCTGCTCCGGGGGACGCTGCCCACCGGTGTGCTTTTGCCTTTTGGCGGCTACTGGGAGCTGGGTGCGCTGGCTCCGGTGGTCTGGGGCGGGGGACTGGTGGCGCTGGCAGAGTGTGCCCGCAGCGCAGATGGTGCGGACGGCACGGTCTGCGGTGCAGGCTTTATAGCGATGCTGGGGCTGATGACGGTGCTGACGATCCTGGGGTGGTTTGCCCTGGGGGTGTTCCCGGCGGCGCTGGCCGGGGCATTGATGGCCTTTCTGCTGTGGAATTTCCCGCCGGCCAGGATGGCGGCCGGTACAGCGGGCAGTTTGTTTGTGGCGGGTGCGATCGGCTGCATCTCCCTCAGCGCCGGATATCCGGAGCTGGCGGTGCCCCTGGCCCTGCCCTTTTGGCTGGAAGGCGGGATGGTGGCGCTGCAGATCCTGTCCTGCAAGCTGCGGGGCAGGCCGTTGTTTGCTACGGCCCCCTGGCATCATTGGCTGGAAAAACGAGGCAAAGGCCCGGTAAGTGTTTTTTATTGGCTGTGTGCTGCGGCTCTGCTGGGGCTGTGGATGGCGGTGCAGATGACCCGCTGGGCATAAAATCGCCCGGGAAAGGGGCGGTACACCGCAGCGGCTGGTGCTGCATAAGACCCGAAAAATAAAGGGGAGACGATTTGACCCATGACCATGATCCGCAGAAAACCACCGGAACGCTATGCGTTCCTGCAAAGAGACCCCGGCCCCTGGACGCCGATGACCATCCGCTGGCTGGCCACCCTAGGCGTCATTATGATCTTTGGCCTGGTGATGCTGTTCAGTGCCAGTTATACCACCGGCTACCTTCGGATGGGGGACAGTCTGCACTATATCAAGTCGCAGCTTTTGTGCACTGTGCTGGGGTTGGGCATGATGTGGCTGTTCTCCTACATTGACCACCGCTTCCTGCGCAAGCTGGTCTGGCTGGGGTATGGGGTCTGCATCGTTCTGCTGATCTTGGTGTTGTTCAGTGCCCCGCTCAACGGCTGCCGCCGGTGGCTGCGGGTAGGGGGCTTGACTGTGCAGGTCTCCGAGATCGCAAAATTTGAGATGATCCTGCTTACGGCGCATCTGGCGGCAAAAGCTCCCCGGATGGAGAGCCTTGACCCCAACCGCCGTCTCAGCCCGGGGCAGTGGCTGTATCAGAAGCTGGTGCGGGAGCTGCTTGTGCCGCTGCTGCCCTTAATCCCGGTGGTCCTGTTGCTGGTAATGGAGCCGCATATGTCCGGCATCGTGCTGACCTGTGCGATCGTGGGCACCATCCTGCTGCTGGGCGGCAACGGCGGCGGGCTGACCTGGGCGGGGGCGTTCTCTGCCGTGGTGCTGCTGGAATCGGTCCTGCAGCACATCGACTCCATCCCCTACCTGCAAAGCCGTTTGGACGGCTGGACCCAGGACCTGAGCAAGATGACCGACCAGACCCTGCAAAGCCTGTATGCCATTGGTTCCGGCGGGCTGACCGGGCTGGGGCTGGGCAACAGCATTGAAAAACAGCTCTGGCTGCCGGAGAGCACCAACGATTTCATCTTCAGTGTCGTGTGCGAGGAGCTGGGCTTTTTGGGTGCGCTGATGGTGATCCTGCTGTTCGTGCTGTTTTTGCTGCAAGGGATGTGGATCGCATTCCAGGCAGAAAACCTCTACTGCACGATGGTGGGCATCGGCATTATGGCCCAGATCGCATGGCAGGTGTTCTGCAACATTGCGGTCGTCACCAACACCCTGCCCAATACCGGCATCAGTCTGCCCTTTTTCTCTTCCGGCGGCACCAGTCTGATCCTGCTGCTGGCGGAGATGGGGGTCATGGTAAACATTGCCCGCAATGGCGCCCGTGCCGAGGCCGAGCGGGAGCAGCGCCGTGCAGAGCGGGAGGCAAAGGCCAAAGCAAAGGCCCCCATTGACCTGGAAGCTGCCCGCCGTGCCCGGATGAACGGCCAGCCCCAGATCTGACCATACAAGAACGGAGGGTTTTATCAATATGAAAGTTCTGATCGCTGCCGGCGGTACAGCCGGACACATCAACCCTGCTCTGGCCATTGCCGGAGCCATCCGGCAGGCAGACCCTGCCGCAGAGATCCACTTTGCCGGCCGGCAGGAGGGCATGGAGTACCGCTTGGTGACCCAGGCGGGCTATCCCTTCCATCATATCGAGATCACCGGCTTCCAGCGGCGCCTCTCCTGGCAGAACATCAAGCGCAATGCCGTTACGCTGTATAATCTGGCACTCTCCGGCCCCAAAGCCAAGGCGATGATCCGTCAGATCCAGCCGGATCTGGTCATTGGCTGCGGCGGCTATGTGTCCGGGCCGGTGGTGCGCTGTGCGGCTAAAATGGGCATCAAGACGGCGATCCATGAGCAGAACGCCTTCCCCGGTGTGACCAACAAGCTGCTGGCCCCGGACGTGGATATCGTATTTGCAGCGGTGCCTGCTGCGGTGGAAAAACTGGGGGCACCCCAAAAGACGGTGGTCGTCGGCAACCCGGTCCGTCCGGAAGTGTTTGCCGAGGCACGGCAGCGCGCCGCCGCCCGGGCCCGCATCGGGGCCGAGGGGCGGACCGTGATCCTGTCCTTTGGCGGCAGCCTGGGGGCACGGCGGGTCAACGAGGTGGTGGCAGATCTGTGTGCCTGGGAGCAAAAGACCGGGCAGCCGGTGCTGCATCTTCACGCTACCGGTCAGTATGGGGTGGAGCTGTTCCAGAACCTCTCCCAGGAAAAGGGCTTTGCCCCCGGCAAACAGCTGATCGTCCGGGAGTATATCAACGATATGCCGCAGCTGCTGGCAGCGGCAGACCTGGTCATCAGCCGGGCAGGTGCACTGACCCTGGCAGAGCTGGAGGCGGCAGGCCGGGCAGCGGTGCTGATCCCCAGCCCCAATGTGGCCGAAAATCATCAGTATTACAATGCCTTGGAGCTGGAAAAGGCCGGGGCGGCTGTGGTCATTGAGGAAAAGGACCTTACCGGCGAAAAATTGGTGGAGACGGTCTCCGGGCTGCTGTCCACCCCCGGCAAGCTGGAGCAGATGGGGCAGGCGGCTCGTGCGCTTTCGGTGGACGACAGCCTTGGCCGCATCACCGATGCGCTGCTGAAGCTGGTGCGCACGCCGTGACTTCGGCCCAAGGAGGCGACCTATGACCCCAAGACCCAAAAAACGGCGCAGCCGTCCCTACGACTCCGCCCGGACTGCGCCCCGCAGCACAGGACAGCGTTCCGTATCCCGTCCTTCGGGTTACCAGGAACAGGAGCTGACCTTTGAAACACGGCGTGCGCCTTCGCAAAATACCACCCGCTCCCGGGCCTATGATTTCGAGAACCAGCGTCCGCAGCAGGGAACGTCCCGTCCCCGGGCCTATGATTTTGAGGGCCAGCGTCCGCATCAGGGTACATCCCGCCCCCGGCAGGACAACAGCATCCAGTTCCCCACACAGCAGGTGCGCCGCCCGGCGGGCGGCAGCAGCCAGAACAAAACAGTCCACACGGGACAACGTCTGCGCCCGGCGCAGAACCAGCCGCAGCGCCGCAAGCACCGGCGGATGACCCGGGCAGAGATGCGCCGCCGCCGGTTGGCACGCCGACTGACGGCCTTTGGGCTTTTGCTCTGCGTCATTGGAGCGGGGGTCTATCTGACCGTAACGATGCTGTTTAAGATCAATACCATCCAGCTGCAGCTGGCAGATACCACCCCGGTGGAACAGGCGGGCGGATATTCCAGCCAGGAGATCCTTGCCGCATTGGGGGTGGCCAGCGGCGAGAATATCTTCAGTTTTGACCCAGATGCCAAGGCACAGGCCCTGGAGCAGCAGTTCCCCCTGCTGGAGCAGATCCGGGTGGTGCGGGACTACCCCAACACCGTTGCGGTGCGGGTGGTAGAGGCTGTACCTAGCTGGGCAATGGAGACCAGCAAGGGCTGGCTTACCCTCTCGGCCCGGATGAAGATCCTGGAATGTAGCGGGAACCAGCCGCAGCTGCCCACCCTTTACGGCGGGGAACCGGTCTCCACAGCGCCCGGCACGCAGGTGGAATATACAGCACCTGTGCCGGAAGCACCGGAGAGCAGCGCAGAAAGTTCCGCTGCGGAACCGGCCCCGGATGGACGTCTGGAGGCGCTGGACACATTGACCACCTCTCTGGCACAGCATGGCTTGATGGAAGGCGTGACCCGCATCGAGTTTGCGGACACCGAACAGCTGGCATTTTTGTACCAGGGGCGCATCAGCGTGCTGCTTGGTACGTTGAATGAGCTGGAATATAAGCTGGACTTTGCTGCCTATCTGCTGCATAATACAGATGGAAAGGGCTGCGCAGAGACCGATACCGGCCAGCTGGATTGCAGCCATGTCCGGGGGGACGGCACCATCCGTCCCATTCTGGCGCAGGGGGAGCCGGTGCTGCCTTCGGGCTATGTGGCTCCGCCGCCTGCTGCCCCGGAACCGGCCCTGGAGACTGTCCCGGCTGAGGGGGAGCCGGCACCGGATGCAGCGCCTGCTGACCCGGCCGAAGTGCCGGCACCCGAAGCCCCGGCAGCAGAACCCACAGCGGAAGCAGCGGCCCCTGCCGCTCCGCCCGCCTGATACGATGTGAGGAGCATGAAATTAAAATGAAGCTTGCACAACTGACTGAGGGTCTGGCCTGCACACTGGTGCAGGGCAGCCTGGATACGGAAATTACAGATATCATCTACGACAGCCGCCGGGCTGCCCCGGGCCTGGCCTTTGTCTGCATCGTGGGCACCCAGCGGGACAGCCACGAGTTTGCCGCAGACTGTGCGGCAAAGGGGGTCAGTGCGCTGGTGATCCAGCACGATATTGACCTGACCGGGCTTTCGGGGGTCACGGTGATCAAGGTGGAGAGCAGCCGCCTGGCGCTGGCGCTGATGAGCGCAAATCTGTTCGGCAACCCGTCCCGCCAGCTGACCATGATCGGGGTCACCGGCACCAAAGGCAAGACCACCACGACCCATATGATCAAAAGCGTGCTGGAAGCCGCAGGCCGAAAGGTGGGAATGATCGGCACCAACGGCGTGTACTTTATGGGCCATCATGAAGATACCGCCAACACGACCCCGGAGAGCTATGAGCTGCAAAAGCTGTTCCGGCGCTTTGTGGATGCAGGCTGTGATACTGCGTTGATGGAGGTGTCCAGCCAGGGTCTGATGATGGACCGGGTGGCAGGCATCCACTATGATATCGGCGTGTTTACAAACCTCTCTCCGGATCACATCGGCCCGGGGGAGCACGCAAGCTTTGAGGAGTACCGCAGCTGGAAGGGACAGCTGTTCCGCCGCTGCACGGTGGGCATTGTCAACAGCGATGATCCCAACACCGAGGCGCTGCTGGAGGGCCATACCTGCCGCTTGGTGCGTTACGGCCGGGGAGAACAGGCCGATTACAGAGCGGGCAGCTACCAGCTGCTGCGCACCCATGACTTTTTGGGCGTACAGTTCCATGTGTCCGGTGCGGACGAGATGGACGTACAGGTAAATATGCCGGGCGAATTCAGCGTATACAATGCGCTGGCGGCGCTGTGTGTGGGCAAGACGCTGGGTCTTGCAGATGAGGCGATCCATGAGGGTCTGGCCCGCTGTGTGGTCAAGGGCCGAGTGGAGCTGGTGCCTATCAGCAAAAACTTTACGATCCTGTTGGACTACGCCCACAACGAGGTATCGACCGAGAGCCTGCTGACCACGCTGCGTGCATACCAGCCGCATCGGCTGGTGGTGGTGTTTGGCTGCGGGGGCAACCGCTCCAAGCTGCGCCGCTACGGCATGGGGGAGATCTGCGCCCGCATGGCGGATTTCTCCATCCTGACCGAGGATAATAACCGGTTTGAAAAGGTGGAGGATATCCTGGCGGATATCCGGCAGGGGATGGAAAAGGGCAACCCCAAGGCGCCCTATGTGGAGATCCCGGACCGGCTGGATGCGCTGCACTATGCGGTGGACCATGCTGAACCGGGGGACCTGATCGCGGTCATCGGCAAAGGCCATGAGACCTACCGGGATCGGATGGGAGTCAAGACCCCCTTCCTGGAGCGGGAGTTGCTGGAAGAGTATGCCCAGCAGATCGGTCTGGAATAAACCGAAAAACAAAAAAGGCTGCCCGGAGACGGGCAGCCTTTTTGTTGTGTTTTTACAGGGTCTTGCCGGTGAGCAGCTGATAAGCTTCCTCGTACTTGGCAATGGTCTTGTCGATGACTTCCTGGGGCAGGTCGTAGTTGGAATCGGGGTTGGCTTTCAGCCAGTCGCGGACGAACTGCTTGTCAAAGGAAGGCTGACCATGGCCCGGCTCATAGCCCTCCAGGGGCCAGAAGCGGGAGGAATCCGGGGTCAGCATCTCGTCGCCCAGCACGATATTGCCCTGGTCGTCCAGGCCAAACTCGAACTTGGTGTCTGCAATGATGATGCCGCGGCTCAGAGCGTAGGCAGCGCACTTCTTGTACAGAGCAATGGTGTAATCCCGCAGCTTTGCAGCGTACTCTTCGCCCTTGCCGGGGTAGAGCTTCTCCAGCACGGTGATGCTCTGCTCGTAGGAGATATTCTCGTCATGGTCGCCGATCTCAGCCTTGGTGGAGGGGGTGTAGATGGGCTCGGGCAGCTTGTCGGACTCCTTCAGGCCCTCGGGCAGGGTGATGCCGCAGACCTTGCCGGTCTTCTGGTAGCTGGCCCAGCCGCTGCCGGTAATGTAACCACGCACGATGCACTCCACCGGCAGCATGGTCAGCTTGCGGCACAGCATGCTGTTGCCGTCAAACTGCGGCTGGCGGAAGAACTCCGGCATATCCTGCACATCCACGCTCAGCATGTGGTTGGGCAGCAGGTCCTGAGTGTAGTCGAACCAGAATTTGCTCATCTGGGTCAGCACGGTGCCCTTACGGGTGACCTTGTTTTTCAGGATGACGTCAAATGCGGAAATGCGGTCGGTGGCGACCATAACCAGGCTGTCGCCGTTGTCGTAGATCTCGCGGACCTTGCCTTCCTTGATGGGCTTGAACTCAGTCATTGCAAAACACTCCAATTTCATTGCAGGTGCAAAAAAGCACGTTTTTTCGGTGGGCGTGGCCCACACAGTCTTCTCTCTTTATCTTACCACATCCGCCGCCGGTTGGAAAGCACCAGAATGAGAGGAAAAAAGCCTGTTTTTTGCGTTTTTCTCGTGAAAAGTGCAAAAAACAGGGACGATTTTCGTCATTTTGACGGACAAAGTCATACTTTGACGCAGGTGTCCCGGCTCTTGTAAAGGGACGAAAATCCGTCGCAGGAACGAAAACTTGTGCGGGATATCCATCAAAAAAAGGTTGACAGAGCGTACAGGAGTAGGTATCATGGAGTAGATCTTCAGATACGGAGGAAATGTACAGCCATGCAGCAGCCACTGATCATCGCACATCGGGGCGCATCTTATCTTGCGCCGGAGAACACCCTTTCCGCTTTCCGCAAGGCGAAAGACCTGGGTGCAGACGGCGTGGAGATGGACGTGCAGGAGACCGCCGACGGTAAACTTGTGATCCACCATGATTATGTGATCGATTTTCATACCCAGCTCAGCGGAAACATCTATGATATGATGGAGGGCGAGCTGCGGGAGCTGGATTTTGGCAGCTGGAAGAACGTGGACTTTTTTGATGAAAAGATCCCCACCCTGCCGGAAGCATTGTCTGTGGGCGGGGAGCTGAACTGGATGATGGTGGAGCTGAAATCCAACGTCTACCCGGACCCCAATTTTGTGCCGATGACGGTGCGGGATATCCAGGATTCCGGCCACAGAGATAAAAGCATCCTGATCGCTTTCCAGCATGATCTGCTGCGGCAGGCAAAGGAGCTGGACCCGGAGCTGAAGACTGGTGCACTGCTCTATGGCTCTCTGGAGGGTGTGTTTGTGCCGCCCCCGGTGATTTGGAAGGACTTGGGGCTGACCAATGGTCTGGATGAGGAAAATGACCTGCCGGAAGACGACCCGGACAGCCCCTATTGGCAGCTTGCAGGCGCTCAGGGACTGGGGGCAGCGCTGACCTTGGCCCGTGATCCGTCGGCGCTGGAGCAGGAGAATGGGCCGCTGCTGCGCTGGGCCAATAGTCAGCTGATGATGCTGCAGGCCAGCTTCCCAGGGAGAGATTTTTGGGGCATCTTGTCCAATCTTGCTGCCCAGAGAGACCCGGCAGCGTATGTGCGCAGTATGCCGTTCAAGCCGGATTATATCAGCTGTAAGTACCATACTGCATTCGTCCGCCCGCAGATGGTGGAGGAGCTTCATGCGCTGGGGGTCAAGGTGGCGTTTTGGACAGTGGATACCCGTAGGGTGCTGCGCTCGCTGCTGCCTTTGGGACCGGATGCCATCGTTACGAACCGCCCTGATAAGATCCGTGAGTGGATCTGGGAAGAACAGCACCCGGAAACAGGAAAATGATTTGCAGATAGCAGGTCCGCCGCCCCGGCTGAGAATATTTGAATGGCCCGTGTATCTGCACGGGTCATTTTTGTGTGTAGAGTGGTTTTGGGAGAGACCCTCTCAGTCGCCTGGTGGGAGAGGAGGCTTATGGGACGAACCCTCTCAGTCGCCTACGGCGACAGCTAGTTCCCCTTTTTGTCGCCTACCGGCGACATCTTCCCCCGGCCGGGGGAAGTCTTTCCACTCAGGTGGAGCCCTTGGCAAAGAGGGCAGGTCTCGTCCTCATTCGTTAACGGCAGGAAGAAGTCAGCCGATAAGCGGTAAACTTTCCGCCCTTGCCAAAGCCTCCACCTTCGGGGGAGGTGGCATTTCGCGAAGCGAAATGACGGAGAGGGTTGCTTCCGGGACGAACCCTCTCAGTCTCGCTGCGCTGGACAGCTGTTGCCGGGACGAACCCTCTCAGTCGCCTACGGCGACAGCTCTCCCGAAGGGCGAGCCCTTGGCAAAGAGGGCAAGTCCTATGCTTACAGGTCAACGGCATGAAGAAGCCAACCTGTAAGCAGTAAACCTCCCGCCCTTGCCAAAGGCTCCCCCTATCGGGGGAGCTGGCAGCGCCGTCAGGCGTTGACTGAGAGGGTTCCCGGAAAACCACCCGTCACAGCCCGTCACGTCCCTGGCAGAAGGTGCGAAGCCTGCCCTATGCAAAAAAATTGGCTGGCGAGGACTCGCCAGCTGTGTGAAAAGCTTTTTTCGGTTCCTTTTTTCTCGAAAAAAGGAACAACCCCCCGTAAAAAAGCCACCCCCTCCCCCCTAAAAATCAACACCCAGAAATGTGAGGTACCCTCCATGCAGACGATCTACGATGCGCATTTATTATTGGTAGATGACAACCCAGACCTTATCACCCTGCTGTGCGATCATCTCCGGGGGGCAGGCTACCAGAATCTGGCCACCGCCTCCAACTGTGCCGAAGCAAAGGCGGCCTTTGCCGCGCAGACCCCAGAGCTGATGGTTCTGGACATCAACCTGCCGGACGGGGATGGCTTTGTGCTGTTCCAGGAGCTGCACTCCCAGGGCGATGTTCCCGCGCTGTTCCTCTCTGCCCGTGATGCCGATGCCGACCGTCTGTTCGGGCTGGGGCTGGGTGCAGACGACTACCTGACCAAGCCCTTTTTGATGCAGGAGCTGCTGCTGCGCATCCAGCACATTTTACAGCGCGCCTACCGGGCCGAATTGTCCAGCAATGCCGCATCCCCCGTCCTGCAGATCGGCTGCCGCCGGGTCTCTCTGGCCGATGCCCAGATCCTGCCGCCCCAAGGCCCGCCGGTCCCCCTGACCGCCACCGAGCGCGCACTGCTGCAAAAGCTGGTGGAGAACCGGGGCCATCTTGTCACCTACGACGCCTTGTGCGAGGCGGTATGGGGCGTGGATTATTTTGGTTACAAAAACAGTCTGCTGGCCCATATGCGCCACCTGCGGGAAAAGCTGGAGGATGACCCCAGCAAGCCGCAGCATCTGGTCACCGTGCGGGGCATTGGCTACAAGCTGACCCGGGAGGGTGCGGTATGAAGACATTCGGGCGGCTGATCCGCCGCTACGTACTGGCCATTGCCGTCCTGGTCCTGCTGCTGGCGGGGCTGGGTGCCGGGCTGCTGGGTTGGCTGGGCTGGAGGTACACCGTCCAGTACCAGGCCCAGCCCCATACTTCCAGCGAGATCGCCGCCGCCATGGTACAAAAGGACGGTCAGTTGGACTTTGGCCCTGCCCACACCCCGGAACAATGGATGCAGGGGTACGCCTGGGCCATGGTCCTGGATGACGACGGTCAGGTGATCTGGCGTTATCAGCTGCCCCCAGAGCTGGACCACCCCTACACCGTATCGGAAACAGCCGCTTTCAGCCGCTGGTACCTGGACCAATGGCCGGTGCTGTGCTGGGTAGAGGAATACGGCCTGTTCGTGATCGGGCAGGCGCCTGGCACCCTGTGGAAACGCAACTTTTACATAGACACCGATATCGTCCACGGGCTTATCTCCAGCATCCTGCCCGCAGGGATCGGGCTGGTCGTGCTGATCCTGGCATTTTGTCTGGCCTTCAGCTGGCGGGGCAGCCGCAGTTTGCAGCAGGTGGCACAAGGGTTGGACGCTCTGGCACAGGGGCAGACCGTGACCCTGCCGGTGACCGGCATGGCTGGGGAGCTGGCGCAGAAGCTGAACCAGACCAGCGCCCAGCTGCAGACCCGCAACGAGATCATCGCTCAGCGGGATTCCGCCCGCACCAACTGGATCGCCGGTGTCAGCCACGACATCCGCACCCCGCTCTCTCTGATCCTGGGCTGGGCCGAACAGCTGGAGCAGGACTCTGCCCTGCCGGATGCGGCCCGGCGCAAGGCTGCGGGTATCCGCACCCAAAGCCAGCGCATCCGCTCGCTGATCGACGACCTGAACCTGACCAGCAAGCTGCAATACGGCGCCCAGCCCCTGCGCCGCCAAAAGCTGACCGCCGGGCCGCTGCTGCGCCGCGCTGTGGCAGATTTTTATGATACACCCCTAGCCGACAACTGCACCGTAAGTCTGGTCCAGACCGATGCAGCGGAACAAGCAGTGCTGGATGCTGACCCCGCATTGCTGGCCCGGGCGCTGGAAAATCTGCTGAACAACGCCTCCCGGCACAACCCTGATCCGGTGGAGATGCAGATAACCGCCGAGATGGACAGCGGCAAACTGCGGATCATTTTGGCAGACAACGGCGTTGGGTATCCCCCCTCCGTGCTGCGGGCGCTGTCCTGTCCGGAGCAGGAGGGCGCCCCGCATATTCTGGGTCTGCACGTTGTGGAACAGATCCTCTCCGCCCACGGCGGGCGGGCGCTCTTTGTCCGCAACCGCCCCAAAGGCGCCAAGGCCGTGCTGGTGCTGCCCGTAGTGGAGACGTGAGGGGGCCGTTTCCCCCGGTGCCCCGCTCCATCTGCCGCCCCTGTCCTTTGCATTGACAGCCCACCGACCATGGTGGTACACTTTGGACATCCCTAACATTTATCACCAAGGAGGCACTTACCATGCAGATCATCCATACCGAAAACGCTCCCGGAGCCATTGGTCCTTACTCCCAGGCAGTGGTCACCGGCGGGCTTGTGTACACCTCCGGGCAGATCCCGGTAGACCCGGCCACCGGCGCTGTCCCTGAGGGCATCGCCGCCCAGGCAGACCAGAGCTGCCGCAACGTGGGCGCCATCCTGACCGCCGCAGGGTCCGGCTTTGACAAGGTGGTCAAGACTACCTGCTTTTTGGCCGACATTGCAGACTTTGCCGCCTTTAACGAGGTCTACGCCGGTTACTTTGTCTCCAAGCCTGCCCGCAGCTGCGTAGCCGTCAAGGATCTGCCCAAGGGCGTTCTGTGCGAGGTCGAGGCCATCGCGGAGGTTTAAATATCTGTTCCCGCCTGCTGCAATCTTTTTTGCAGCAGGCTTTTTTGTCATTCTGCAGCGGTTGTTTTTGAGCCGTTTTTCACTTGCTGGTTTTCCTGCCAACTGGTGGAATTCCCGCCGTGTGATTTTGCACAATTCTTGATATACTAGTATGTCAGTTTCTCCGAATTGTATCAATTCGTCTTGTATACTTGAACTTTGTGTGTTAATCTTGGGCAAAGCGCACCAAAAAGCTTGGGTGCAACTGAGCAAGAATCGTGTCCTTTTATGGACACACGGAGGAATTGTATCATGGAATTCAGCAGAAGAGATTTTCTTCGCAACACCGCTGCTATTGCAGCTGTTGCAGGCGTGCTGGGCACTGGCAGCATCGCTTTTGCAGACAACGGGGATGAGAACTGCCTGCCCGTTGTAAATGTGGCTGCACAGAGCCGGGACGAGCTGGCCAAGCGCTTCCGGGCAGGCCGCAGCGGCAGCCTGGAGTACTGTGCTTTCAACCCCAAGCATTATCAGCTGGGTCTGCGGGGCAAGCTGCCCCTGGTGGTGTTCCTGCACGGCGAGGACGGCAAGGGCCCCAACGGCACCCAGCTGCTGGCCAACGACGGCGCCACCTTCTATATGTCGGACGCTCAGCTGAAAAAGAACCCCACCTTCGTCATCGCTCCCCAGTGCCCGGGCAACAACTGGACCGACCCGGAGACCGTGGCCGCCGTCAAGAAGATGATCGACGATTACGTTGCCTCCCACGCTGTTGACCCCGACCGCATCTACATCGAAGGTATGTCCATGGGCGGCACCGGCGTCTGGCACATGATCCTCACCTATCCGTACTTCTTTGCGGCTGCTATCCCCATGTGCGGCATGGTGCCCGCCCAGTGGTACGCCACCCCCGGCGCTTTTGCCGCCATCAAGCATCAGCCCATCTGGGCCTATCACTGCAAGGACGACCCCGTCATGCCGGAGAGCGAGACTGCAAAGGCCGTCCAGACCATGAAGGACAACGGCTGTGGCTGCATCAAGTACGAGGGCTTTACCGCCGGTTCCATGCCGGAGCCTCATAAGGTGTGGGAGCGTGTGTTCAGCATCGGCACGCCGTACAACTGGATGTTCACCCAGAGCCTGACCCGCACCCAGCATGGCGCCCTGGACCCCAACCTGATGTTCAGCCAGATCAAGCTGAAGTACGGCATCACCCGCATCATGGACTTTGGCATGGACACCCTGTATGTGATGGATCGGGGCAGCGAAGCTCTGGTGATCGACACTGCCATGGGCGGCAGCGGCAAGGCCGACCTCTATGCCTACATCCGCAACAACGTGCTGACCAACCCCGACGCTGCACTGGATATCCTGCTGACCCACAACCACGGCGACCATATCCTGGGCATCCCCTCTCTGGTAGCCTCCGGCAAGGTGCGCCGCACCTACATCCACCCGGACGACAAGGCGGGGCTGCTTTCCACCATGGAGAAGTTCGGCGGTTTAACGGCTGAGACCATGCACCTGCAGAACGTCAACGCAGGCGATGTGGTGCGCATTGGCCAGGATGAGCTGGAAGTGGTCCATGTCACCGGCCATACCCCTGGTTCTGTGGTGTTCTTCTACAAGGACTACATCTTTACCGGCGACGCCATCGGCTCCGGCGACCTGTTCCTGTTCAAGATGACCTTTGATGAGTTCTATCCCACCATTGAGCACTTTATGGCAGAGATCCTGCTGCGCAATAAGGATGTGGAGTATGAGTTCCTCACCGGCCACCTGGAGAACCTGGAGCCCTTCTCGGTGGACTACCTGCGCCACATGATGATCCTGGTGCGGGACGTGATCCGCGGCGATATCCAGCCCGGCATCTATACCCGTAAACCCGGCCGTATGGCAACCTACCTGGATGCCAACATTTACTACACCGGCAAGACTCTGAGCACCGATCCGGAATAATCTTCAACGCACTTCCCTTACTCCTCCTATCATTCTATCCTGCCCCTGCCCCCGGCCTTTTCGCTGGGGGCAGGGGTATTTTTTAATACAAAAGGACCCAGGCTCTCTGCCCGGGTCCTTTTGTATTGAAAAAGCGGCAGCCTGTCTCGGCTGCCGCTTCAAAGGGCTTTCTGTTCCCCTGGATCTATCATGGCCCTGTGAAACCATATCCGCAGAAAAGCCCTGGTGATCGCTTTTTGATACCGTAAATGTATGGCAGCGCAATTCCACGCAGCTGCTCTTTACAAGGCAAGTATAGCAAACTCCCCGCTGAATGTCAGCAAAAATGTCTGTTTATGTCGAAAGGATGTCACAGATTGCTGTCCGGTACTGCAAATGTAAAGCAGAACCAACCATCCTTGCAGCTGATCGTATGGTACCCGCCGCTGCGCTCCAGCACACTGCACACATTGCCAAGACCAATACCATGGCCTGGCTCCTGCTTTGTGCTGGGGGGCAGCCCTTTCCCATTCCAGTCCAGCGGCTGTGCCACCCGATTGCGCACAGATACCACAAACTCCTGCTCTGCGTGGCGGATGCGCAGCGCAACATACGGAGGGTCGGCCCCTTCTGCTGCACGGATCGCATTATCCAGCAAATTGCACATCACGGTCACCAGCTCTGTATCCCGAAGGGGGAAGTGTTCCAGGTCGCACAGATCAAAACTGAGCTGTACTTTGTGCTTTGCCGCGTCACGATATTCTGTGCTCAGCAGCGCATCCAACAACGGGTTATGGGTGTTGACTACCGCCGTAGCGCTGGTAATGTTCTGGGACAGTCCGGACAGATAGTTCCGGGCGCCTTGCAGGTCCTGCTGTTCCAGGTAGCAGTTCATGGCGTCCAAATGGTTCGTAAACTCATGGGTCAGCTTTCGCTGCGTCTGGTAAGAGGACATCAGTGCATCTGCTCTTGCCTGCTCCAGCAGCATTTTTTTCTGCGCACGGCGGGCCTGGGTCGATGCACGGCCCAGCAGTACAGACAGCGCCAGATAGATCCCCGCTGAGAGCAAAAAGCCAAAGCAGATAAACACCAAAAAGCCATACTGCCGGGAGCTTTGGCTCAGCTCCGCCAGCACGATGCTGGACAGAAGGATCACCGCCAGGTACGAGCCGGACATCATTTTTTGGGTCGTATCCATCTCCCGGATCTGGCGGCGCAGCACCCGGATCGCAAAAAAGACCAGCAGATTGGACAGCACGCCGTACACCAGGCCCGTCAGGTCGCTGTACCAAACCTCTCCAAAGTCCTTGCCGTACAGCGCTGCCAGCAGCAAACCGGTAAAATCTCCATACAGCATCAAAAAGCCGCCAAATACCAGGATTGCCAGCAGTTTACGGCGCATAGAACCGCCAAACAGCAGGGTGAACCCGCTATACCGTACCGTGCTGAACAGCAGGGCCGGCAGGGTAAAGGGCGTAAAATAGCGGGTCAGTCCCTGGGTCAAAAGCCAGATCAGACCGGCCAGTCCCCAGGAGACCCGCCTCGGCAGCCTGCCCGGGCCAAGGATCGCATCCTCGATCTGTAAGACCACAAGCACCTCTCCTAGGCAGGCCAGTTTATTGGGGGTAAGCTCAGGCATTGCCAAACCGTCCTTTCCACTCCAAATACGCGCCCCGGATCTCTGGGTACTTGGCCCGGCTGGCACTTAGTTCCACATCATTGCAGAGGATCACCTTGTACCCTGTGATCCTGCGTATATAGCGCATATTGACCACTGCGCTTTTGCCGATCCGCAAAAAGTTCTGGTCATACATTTCCTGCGGCAAAGCGGACAGCTTGCCATAATATGTACACAGCGGCTCATGGGGACGGCTGCCAAAGATATGCACCCGCCGGCCCTCACTCTCCAGGTAAAAGATCACATCATAGGGCAGGGTGTGGACCTCCCGGTTGATCTCCACTGTCAGATTTTTTGACCGCTGAAACAGCTCGGCGTAGATATCCGTCATGCACTGGGGCATGGCTTGATTCAGCTCCTGCTTGAGGATATAGCGGAACGCATTGACCGTATAACCCTGTGTCGCAAACTCCAAATAAGCAGACACATAGACCAATAACAGCTGCGGATTTTTTATTTTCAGGTACCTGCCCAGCTCGATGCCGCTCATGGTCACAAGATCCACATCCAAAAAGGCCAGCTGATACTGCTCCGGCCCTTCTAATCCCAGCACCTGCTCCGCACTGGCACACACAGTACAATGTACCGGGATATCTTTTGCTTCAAAAAAAGCCTGGACCGCCCTCTGCATCTTCTCACAGCAAACGGGTTCGTCGTCGCAGATCAGGACATTCATAAAAAATCACTCCGTTATTGTTCAAAGGATCGTCTCAGCCCAGATTCCCCGCAGAGATCGCCGCCGCCATCCAGGGCTTTTGCACACAAAATAAAATTCCGTTTTCAAAACGCAAAGCAGATCTCCGATCCGCAGGATTCCTTTTTTCGCTTAAATCAAGCCCATTATACTTGAATAGAGTCCTTTTTTCAACCAACTGCGCCCAACAAAAAAACAGCCTTGCGGCTGGGGAAAATCTTAAACTGTCCACGGCTTCTGCCCCGGTACTGCTTCCCATACGGTGACACCCGCGAGCTAAACAAAGCCCCACTGGGGCTTTGTTTGCGGTGTTTCCACCGCCGCTCTGTTCGACCCCCACCACCAGCAAAAAACCCCCAGCCTTGCGGCTGGGGGTTTTATGCCGGTGGTGGGGGTCGAACCCACACGGTATCACTACCAATGGATTTTGAGTCCACATCGTCTGCCATTCCGACACACCGGCACATCTATGGATGTACAACAGCATTATTATAGCGGATTTCTCCATCAAAATCAAGCAGTATTTTTCCTGTTCAGCCGGACATCCTATGGATCGGGGCGCATCCCCCCTGCGCAGGGCTGTTTACATCCCGTTTTGCTGCCGGTCTTTTCAGAAAATATCCGCTCTTTCCTGCCCGAGTTTGTGCTGTGTTTTGTCCCGCTCCGGTCCTGCCACGGTGTGCACCGGGCAGGAGCATTGCGGTCAGTTATATCCCACTATCCCCCCGCAGGCAATTGGAAGGGTCATTTGTATAGAACTTTCGTTGTTTTTCTCGAAAAGGCTTTACAAATGCAAGCAAAGTTACTATTATATAAATATATGTTTCCGCTCTGGAGGGCGCTAAGTTGCATAGGATGCAACGCCAGCGCGGCACATGATGGAAGGAAGGTTGAGGATATGTCTGAGAAAAAGCTCGCTGCCTCTGCGGCAGTCCAAACGCCGGAAGCTCACGATACAGAGCCCAAAGCCAAAAAGCCCGCAAAGTCCGCAGCACGCCGCGGCCGTCCCCCGCTGACGCCGGAGCTGTATGTGGAGCTTGGTGATAAGCAGTACAATGTCAGCGATATCGTGGAGCGCGCAAAAGCAGATTACCGCGCTACCCACAAGGTGGGTGTGCAGTCCTGCAAAGTATACCTCAAACCGGAAGAGGGCGCAGCCTACTACGTTGTAAACAAAGTTTCCGGCAAACTGGATCTGTGATCTCTTAAGCGCAAAACAGGCCGGCACACCCAACTGCAGGTGTGCCGGCCTGTTTTATTTTTCAAACCGCTTTGCGGCGCTTTACCAAAACCGGGGGCGCTTTGGTGCAGGGTCCGGGTCCGGGATCTCAAATTCATAGCGCTCCGTAGCATTGATGACGGTGGTTCCGCCTTTGGTGCAGACCCGGGGCAGCTTAGGGTCATAGCTCAAATGCATATGACCATGGATGAACCACTTTGGTTCATATTCCTCCAGCAGATCATTAAAACAGCCAAACCCGCGGTGGGCGCCATCCGGCGTATCGTTCAAGCCTCGGGCGGGCGAATGGGTCATCAAAAGATCAATTCCCCCTACTTTATGGGCCCGCAGCCACAGCTTGCGGATGCGCCGCCGCATCGCCTGCTCGGTATACTGATAGGTATCCTCCTGGTTATAACGGATGCTGCCCCCCAGCCCCATAATGCGCAGCCCTTTCCAGACATACACCTGGTCATCCACGCAGATGCAGCCGCCGGGTTCTGCCCCTTTATAGCTGCCGTCGTGGTTGCCATGAACATACAGGATCGGCGCCGTGGTAAAGTTGGTGAGATGCTCCAGATATCGCTTGGGCAGATCCCCGCAGGAGAGGATCAGATCCACCCCCTCCAACCGGTCTTTTGAACAATAATCCCACAAAGCTCTCGAGGGGACATCCGAAATCGCAAGAATTTTCACGTCCGCATCGCTCCATTCTTTTTACCGTCCCGGCGGGCCCTTGCGCCGCCCGGATCGTCTCATGCATCCCGCAAAAGCGCCGCCCGGCTGCCTTTGCCCACAGGGATATGCAGCAAATTGCATACCCCTGCGTTATTGTGCGCCGTCTTTGACATTGTCCAGGCCGTTGATCCCGATCAGGGTCCGGGTGCGCACATCCAGCTGTTCATAGCGGGGCATCTCCCCCTCCACACATTCATCCAGCCAGTCCATCTCCATCAACTCCGCAGGCGTATAGGCCAGCCCTGCCGGAGAATGCAGGATATGTCCCTGGGCGTAGATCTCCGCCGGGAATATCTGCAAGCCCCCTTCCCGCAGCTGCTTTTCCATCAGGTCCAGCATCTGCAGGGTGCCGCCGGGCAGACCCAGTGTATACTGGATCTCCTCCGCATCGCTGCTCATGCCCCACCAATAGTTCAGCGCGCGGCCGCTGGTCTTGTCCCAGCCGCCTTCCAGAATGGAGCGGATGATCTCGATGTAAAACGTATCCCACCGCCACTCCGGCAGCGCCAGCGGCTGCACGCTGCCATCCGGCAAACGGCGGCACAGGCCATAATCCCGGTGGGCAGGGCCAGGCTCCCGCGGGTCACGGGCATAGAACAGCTCCACATCCTCCTGGTCCGCAAAATCCAGTGGATGATCCGGGTCCTGCAAACAGGCCCAGCGCAGCAGCACCCGTCCCTCCGGACGGACGGTGCGCAGCCCCTGGGCAAACGCATTGACCGCCGCAGGGGTGCCGTAGATGGGGTTGGCCGCCACATACCCTACCCGCTGCGTCCGGCTCAGCACGCCCGCCAGGATGCCCAGCAAATAGGTCACCTCATAGGTGCGGGGGTAGTAGGTGCGCACCAGCGGGTGGGGCGCATTGAGCGAGCAGTTCAAAAAGTGGGTCTTGGGGTGCTGAGCTGCCACCTTCAGGCAGGCGGGGCGCATCCGGATGCTGGTCGTAAACACCACATCTGCATGGTCGTGGGCTTCCTGCTCCAGGATCTGCTCTGCATCCACCTCCGGGCCTACATTCTCCCGCCGGATGATCGTGAGCCGGTCCGGGAAAGCCTTCTGCAAGGCATTGATGCCCCGCTGATGGCGGCGGACCCAGGCACTGTTCTGGGCGTTGTACTCATGCAGGAACACCACCCGCAGGGTGCTGGGACGGCTGAAGATATTCAACTTTGCCAGCAGCGGCTCCCCGCTGCTCTGCTCCGGCTCCAGCGACAGCTCCACCGCCTGGGGTTTGGTAAGGATCTTGATCTCCTCCCAAAGCTTTGCCAGGTTCTCATGGATCTGGGCAGGCGGGCTATCGCAGGCATCTGCATAGCGGTAGACCGACAGATACACCAGCATCGCATCCCCAGGGGTCAGGTCCAGGCTCCCGCCCCCCAGCACATAAAACTGCTGGCTGAACTTTGCATAAAACGCTGCAAAATTGCGCCGGTCGTCCTCAGTCCAGCTCTCCTCAGACGCTTTGCATACCAAGGTCTGGAGCTTTGCATAGCTGCCCGGACGGCTGAATTGCAAAGCATTGACCTTGGACAGCTTATAAAAATCCAAAAACTCATAATAGATCCGATTTTGCAGCTCATCGGTGCGGGCAGGCACCAGACGGGTGACCGTGCCGGGGATCTTGACTGCGCCATAATATTTCAGCACAGAGACCCGCTTATTGCCCTCCTGCACATAAAAGCGGTTGAGATATTCAAACGCAATGATGGGGGTGTGGATGCCCTCTTCCAGGTGGGCATCGCACAGATGGCTCCATTTGGATGCAAACTCCGTGTCCTCATCCAGCAGGGGCATAAAGTTGGCGGCAAAGGCCGTATGCCGGCCGCTGGTCTTGGTGCCCACGATGCTCTCGGCAGGGATATCCACCAGGCCCAGCGGCTCCTGGGCTACGATATCCACCCCCATCAGCTCTTCGTCCAGCACCTCCAGAAAAGGCGTTTTGCCTTGGGCTACACAGGCCCGGTAGGCTCGCTGACCAGAGCGCAGCGCAGCTCTATAATCTTCCAGCATATAGGCTTCCTTTCTTGTTCGCACAGAGGTTATTTTTTTACGGGGCTTTCCCCTTTTGGCAAAAAAGCCCCGGAATCCATTTTACACAGCCGGCAGCACTTTGCCGCCGGATATTTCACAACATAGGGCAGGACCCGCTTTTCAGCTGCCAAAACCAGCAGCGCAAAGGGGCGTCTATCCATAGTATAGCATGAAATCCCCCGGCTGAACATCCACTTTTCCCGCAAATCCCTTGATTTGCGCCGGAGTTTCAGGTAGGATAGGGGCAAAACAAACCAATGAGGTGTATTATGGAAATACAGCAGCTGCCCCGCCTGGAACCGGGAGAATACCCTGGCGGCACCTGGTACTACGAACCCCATGTCTACCTGCCCTACCGCTATGTGCTGGGCAGAGTCGGCCGCCGCCCGCTGGTGTGCATCGGCATCAACCCCAGCACCGCGCAGCCCGGCGCACTGGACCCCACCCTGAAAAGCGTAGAGCGTCTGGCGGCGCACAACGGCTTTGACAGCTGGATCATGTTCAACGTCTACCCGCAGCGGGCCACCAACCCCAATGATATGGACCGCATCCCCGACCGTGCCCTGTGTGACGAAAACCTGCGCTGGCTGGCGGCTGTATTGGAAAACACCCAGCCTACCATGTGGGCTGCCTGGGGCACCCTGATCGAAAAGCGAGACTACCTGCCTGGATTGATGCGGGAGATGGTCGCCCTGACCCGGCAGTACGATACCCCCTGGGTCACCTTTGGCAAGCGCAGCAAAAAAGGCCACCCGCATCACCCCCTTTACCTGCGGGGAGATTCCACCCCCGAATCTTTTGATGTGGAAAACTATCTCGATACCTGTTTTTGACCCATAAGGAGGCCCTATGACCGCCGAACGCTCCCGCCAGACCGCTGCCTGGTTTGCTGCCCATCCCCGGCTCAAAGCCGGGGTGGTGGCCGCCAACCGCTGGCTGCCTCTGATCCCTTTTGCGTGCTACCCCGCCCTGCTGATTTGGCTGGGGCTGAAACTGGCTGCCGGCCAGACCCAGCTTCTGCCCGCAGCGGTCCGGGCGGTGCTGGTGCCGGCAGCGGTGTTTCTGGGCGGCACAGCCCTGCGCCGGGCGCTCAACTTCCCCCGCCCCTACCAGCAGCCCGGCTTCGTGCCGCTGGTGCAGAAAGAGCGGCAGGGCTGTTCCTTTCCTTCCCGCCATGCACTGAGCGCCGGTGTCATTGCAGCGGTGTGGCTGTATTTCAGCCCCGCCGCCGGGGCTGCGCTGACGGTCGTAGCCCTGGTCATCTGCGGGCTTCGGGTGCTGACCGGCGTACATTTTGTCCGGGATGTAACTGCCGGTGTTACCCTTGGTTTTGCATTGGGTCTGGCCGGTATGTGGCTGCTGTAAGACCCTTTGCAAAAAAAATAAAAGAATTTTGCATTTTGTCCTTGACAGAACCGGTGGGGTATGGTATTATACTTCTCGCAGCGTGTGCTTCGCACCGCAGCCGCCATAAAGGAACCCAATGGGATAACAACGTGCGCCCGTAGCTCAGGTGGATAGAGCAACTGCCTTCTAAGCAGTGGGCCGGGGGTTCGAGTCCCTTCGGGCGCATAGATATGGTGCCCATAGCGTAGTCGGTTAACGCGCCAGATTGTGGATCTGGAGACCGTGGGTTCGAGTCCCACTGGGCACCCCACCAAAAACAGCTGTTGCATTTGCAACAGCTGTTTTTTTATTCCAGTGCCCAGTGGGACTCGAACAGGGCGGCTCTGTTGACACCGTCAGCAGAGCAAACAAAGCCCCAGCGGGGCTTTGTTTAGCCCGCGGGGGTGACCCTCCCTTGCGCTCTACCAAGGCCCTGCACCGCATCCACCGTTCTCTGAGCAAAACCACTACGACGCCTGCACCCAGACTCAATTTATGCCGGGGCTCTGCAAGCTATACGACGGTCCCCGGCTGCTGCGGAAGAAAGCCATGGATTTCCAGACCCATCTGTACCGTTTTGGGGAGATGGAGCAGCTGCTGGCCCAGATCGACTTTTCCAAGGTGACCACCTATACAGGCTTTTCCAAGCAGATCGCCCGCAGGAGAAGGCGACGAGATGCTTCTGTTTGAATGTTGTCTGTAAAACCAGCTTCTATACACACAAAGCCGGCGGCTCTGCATCTGTTTGCAGAGCCGCCGGCTTATTTTACTTTCGCTTGTTCATCTCCTCCAGGATCTTACGGGCCTGGGCATCGGTAAAGCCCTCCCGCTGCAGTGCAGCCCGGATCTGCTGGTCCGTGCGGCCCAGATCTTTCAGCCGGGCAGCCGCATAGCGGGCGTTCCACTCTTTTTTGACGCCGCCCTTATCCGCCAAAGCAGGGGTATCCCCCTGGAAAGCGCCGGTCTCCCGGTCCGCAGACTGCTGCGCTTTGGCCTGCTGCGCCGCCCATTTGCTTTTCGCCAGCGCCAGCTTTTCGTCCGCCCGGGCGTTGGCAGCTTTGCGCTGCGCCAGTGTATCCTGGTACCGGCGCTCTGCGTCGGCATTCTCATACCGCTGCTGTTCCAGGCTGCTCTGGTACTGCATCTGCTGCATCTGCTGGCTCCAGGCTGCATCCGCGCGGTCTGCCTCATATTGGCGGTTGTCCGCATAGATGCCGTAGCCGGTATTCAGCAATCCGCCCGCCAAGGAACCAAGGCCGGTGGTGCCGGAAATCGCCAGCTGCACCATGTCTCCTACCACGCCCAGTACGCTCAGCAGGTTCTGGAATCCCTGCTGTCGGCGGGCTGCCTGGGCCTGCTCCTGCTGCGAGTAATACCCGTGGAGCGTGTCCAAACGGTCCAGGTACCCCAGATACTGCTGGTAGTCCTGCTGCGCTGCGGCGTTGTAGGCTTCGCCTATCCGGTCCAGCTGGTCGTAGTAGTGTTCCATCTGCTGGTCATAGCGGTCCTGGGCACCGCGTTCCAGGGTGTTCAGCTGTTCCAGCTGGCTCTCCATCGCCTCCCCCTCGCTGGTATAGGTATCCAGCGCCAGACTGTACAGGGTGGGGATCGCGCTGTTCAGTCCATTGATCTGCTGCTGATACGCCTGCTGTGCTGCGCTGGCGGCATAGCTGGAGCCATATCCTCCGGTCAGCGCTGCTGCCTGCGCCGCCGCATCTGCACTGGCATTCTGGGCGTTCTGGGTATACGCCTGGGCATACTGGCGGTACAGCGGGTCCTGCTGGTAATGATACCGGAAGCTCTCCCGCCCCATCAGCTTCTCCAACAGTTGGTCCATGCGCTCCTGATAGGCGCTTTCGTACTCCGCAGGCCGCTGGCCTTGCATCTGCTGCAGCTGCTGGGCCGCTTGCTGCACGGTCTGGCTGGGCCGGTACTGTGCGCCCCCCAGCGCCTGTTCCACCTCCTGGCGGCTGTCCAATCCTTGGGTGTCGTACCCTTCCTTCTCTCGTTTTTTGCTTGCTGCCATTGCTGGCCCTCCTTTTCAGTTTCCGAGTCTGGTCCGCAGGGCTTCGGACAGGTTTTCTGCGTCCAGGTTGCTCAGGATATATTGCAGCTGCTCCTGCAGCTGGTACAGATAACTGCGCAGCGCCCGGGCATCGCCAGGGTCCATTTTCTCGCTGAGCTTGGGCAGCCCCAGCTGCCCCAGTCCGTTCAAGCTTGCCATACTCCCTCCTGCTGCTGCATCTGATGTCCCCGGGACGGCGCCAGGGTGCGGGCCACCGCATGCAGGGTGATCTGTCCGGTGCCCCGCAGCCGCAGCCGCAGCCGTCCGTGCCGCCGGGGCACAAAGGCCAGGTCATAGCTGCTGGTGCCAGGGACCGCAAAGAGCCGGCCCACCGTTTCCCAGCTGCCGCCATCGTAGCAGACGGCCAGTTCTACCCGGCTGGGCACCGCTGCGCTGAGCCGCACGGTCCACCGTGAGAGATACCTCTCCTCTGCATCGTCCAGCCCCTGTTCCCCGGTCTCCAGCGCAAAGGGGATGCAGCTTTCTTCCCCCTGCGGGTCTGGTTCCCGGCGGGCATCCGCCGCCCACAGCGCCTCTCCGTCCCAAAAATACAGCTGGCTCCCGCTCCCGGCCATCCGCTGGGCGGCAGGGTCCTCCTGATGCCAAAGCCCCTTTTCCGCATCGTAGACCAGCATCCGGCGCTGGGTGGTCCCGCCCCGGGTGCGGGTCAGCTGTAGATAGTACCGCCCGTCCAGGCTTCCCCCTTCGGCACTGTCCACATGGTCCAGTGCGGCGGAGTCCAGCTGCGCCGAGATGCGCACCGGCAGACTGCCGTCCCAGGCCATGATCCCCCCTGCTGAGAGATAATACAGCGTCTCATCCATCACACAAAGGCTGCGGGCCGCATTTTTGGCCACGCCCCTGCACCGCAGCGTGCTGAGCTGAAAATCCGACGGCCTTGCACCGTAGATCTTGTGCAGAACATTCTCTTTGAAAAACAGTACGCTGCCCATGCAGCTGGCTGCTCCGGTAAACGCGCCGTCGGTGCCCACCGTGACTGCATAGCTGTCAGCGGCGATGCCCCGGTAGCTGTACCAGTTGGTGGGGTCGCCCAGCTTGCAGCTATAGATCACATTTTCCTTGCTGGAACAGCCCCACACTCGGTTGTCGCACTCGGTCAAAAACTCCATATCCGGGATGCGTCGCTCCATCGTGATCTTTTCTGCCGCCGGACAGGGCAGGGTCTGTTTTCCGTCCAGGCTGGTCCATTGGGCAGCGCCCGGCGTGCAGACCAACCGTCCATAATACCGCTCTCCCTGTGGAAGTGCCTTTATCACCATCCAATCTTCTTCCACCGCATACAGGATCTGGTCTCCGTCCAGCTTCTCCCACTGGCCGGCAGCCCCTGTCGGCACGCCGGTCAGGGTCACAGTGTCCCATTGACGGAACAGCTTGCCCAGCCCCTTGGCCCGGATGCGGCAGTATTCCAGCGTCACCGCCGACCAGTTGCCGGAGGTCGCACTGTAGATCTCCAGCCCACCGTCCTGCCGCCAGGGGGTTTCCGTATTCCGTGTTTTCAAAAACACCTGTCCATCCGATGGGTTTTCCGGCTCGGTCTCGCCATAGCTGTGCACCGCATACACCCTGCCTGCTCCATCGCAGGGGGCAAACTCGATGCTCTGGGCGTTTTCGCTCTGCCACAGCGCACCCAAAGGGGTCAGCTGACCGGTCGCCGTATCAAAAGCCGCCTTGTCCGGAAAGATCAGCACCTTGGCGCCCAGACCCACCAGGGTCTTGGGTCCATCGGTCAGTGCCTGGGGCAGGGTCACCTCCTCCCCCTGTTCCGGTATATAGTGCAGGTCCCGGCCGCACACAGCCAAAAGACCGCTGCGGCAGTACAGTCCGTTTACATCCCGCAATGTCCGCAAGCGGCAGCGGGGCGGCCGTGTGCTCAGCGCCGGAAAATCCCGTGCAGAAAAATTCTCTCCTGCCGCATACTCTGCCTCTGTACAAGCGTACCCCTCATTCAGCCCCCCAAAGGCCCGCAGCAGTCTGCGGTCGTTTTTCAAACCCGGACGTTGTGCCAATTCCATATTCTCACCCCCTTACCAGCGCCAGCGGACCTGGCTGCAAGGCGGGTATGTGCGGCGCATCCAGGCCCGAAATTCTGCCAAGATCGCCTGATACTGTGCCCTCTCCCCCGCATAGCGGTCTGCTTCCCCCAGCGCTCCATCGATCTGCGCACAGAGATAGTGAGGGTACAGCCCATCATAGGGCGCGGGGACCAGCAGTACATCCTCCTCCCGAAGTCCATCGTCCCAGGCAAGGTCTGCCCCCTGCGTCCTTTCTTCCGGCCTTTTGCTGCGGGCAAATACCTGACAGCGCAGGGTTCCATCCAGATCCCGCAGCCAGTGCTGTAAAGTCAATGCCGGGATACGGCTGCCCGGGCGCAGCTGCTGGGTCTGTTCCAGCGCTTGTCCTACCGTCATCCATGGGCCTCCTTTCTTAAAAAGCCCCGGCGGACCTCCCGCCGGGGCCATTGTGTCGTTACTGTGCGGCGTTCTCCGCTGCGGCGATCCGGGCAGCGGTCCGCTCATCCTGCATCTGGCTGTGCTCCAGCACCTCCGCCACCTCGGGCGGTACCTGCACCTCAACGCCGCGGCGGATCTTGTAATTCACGCCGTTGACACTGACGAACAGGTCCCCCTTGTAGCGGCCGTTATCCTGGAACAAGCGGATGCGCACGCTCTTTTGCTGTTTTTCCATGGCATCCTCCTTAGTTGGCTGCGGCGGCGTTCGAGTAGCTGGACACACTCTCGATGCGCACCATATACTGCTCCACCAGCCGCTCGGCGGCCCGCATCCCCTTCCAGCCCACCGAAGCCCGCTGGTTCAGGGGATCATCGCCATAGCCCAGCTGCTTGACAATGTGTTCCAGGCCACCGCCCTCCAGCTCGGTGACGCCATACGCATGGGCACCCAGCACCAGGGTGCCAAATACCGCCAGGTGGCCGCTGCTCCCGTCCGACGGACAGGTATCATCCTTCCAGATCTTGGCCTCACTGGTCTCCACGAACCGGATATTGCCCAGCTTGCCGATCTCGCCCCGGTACATGGCCTCCGGGTCGGCATATTTGTGGGCTTCGATCCACTCCTTGCTGGTCTTGAGGTCATAGGCTGCATAGGGATGGATGATGGCAATGTAGCTGTCCCCGATGGGGTCCGCATTCATTGCGCCCAGCTGCGCCGCCGCCTGGAAGAACAGCTTCGGGGTCAGGGTGCAGCTGGTGTCCAGTGCCTTGCGGCTGGTCACAGGGGTCTCGGCCCCGTCCGGACCCAGTTTCGGGGCATAGAGCACATTGGTGCCGCCCGCCAGCACATCCCGGGTGATGCTGTCCATGGTGCGCCCTGCCTGGCTGGCCAGCACACGGGTGGCCTGCACCACGTTGTTGTCAATGGCCGTCATCTGCAGCACATCGGTCAGCGGGGTCCAGCCGCCGTACTGGTGCAGGTCGCTGGTAATGGTGCTGACGGTCAGCGCCTGGCCATCAGGAGTCACACCCTCCGTCAGCGGGGTAGAGGCTTTCGGCAGGCTGTCATACTTGCGGAACTCGATGCTCTTGCCGCCATTCTGGGGCACAGGGTAGTAATCCGCAAACTGGTCATGGACCAGCCGGGGCTCTGCCTGGTCGATGAGGCGCTTTTCGTAAAAAGTCTTCATCTCTGCCGTCATGGTCGCCGTGGTGTTCTCCAGGCTGGAGGCGGCATCCGCAAAATACTGCAGGTTCAGGGTCTTGGTATCCATCGCATAACTTCCTTTCTGTTTTTGTTGGGCCGCCCAAAGGGCTGCCCTGTGGTCATAGCTCGATACGGGCGCCGTGCAGCGCCTTGCGCTCCAGTTCTTCCCGCTGGGTCCGGGTCATCCGGGACACATCCGGCCCCGCAGCGGCTGCCGGGCCGGGGTTCGTCCCATTTTCTGCCGGACGGGCACTGCGCTGGCGGATGCGCTCCACCACGCCCTGCTCCACGGCCTGCGCTGTGCGCTGCATCGCATCGTTGTAGTGGGCCAGACGGTAGGCGTCCGCCATCCGCATCCCAGGCAGCGACATCAGCCGACGCATCTCCGGGTGCTGCAATTCCTTTTGCAGGCTGAACCCCGGCTGGCTGCGGCGCAGCATCGCCTCCTCGGCCGCCCAGCGGGCGTGGAGCTGCCGGACAGCCCGTCCTGCCATATTCTGACGGAGCGGCATCGAAGGCCGGGGTGGTGCAGGGGGCGGCTGCTCTGCTTCCGGCTGCATCTGCTGGGACGGCTGCGGAGATGGGGCTGCCCCCTCGTCTGCCGTCCGTTTCAAAGTTCCGGAAGCCGCTGCCTGCTGGGCCTGGGCGCGGCTCAGTGCTGGCGGAGCCGCATCCGGGGCTGCCTGCTCTGCAAAGAGCTGCAGGTCCACCATGCCCTGTTTGGCCCGGCGGCTGGTGTCCGCAAACTTCACATGGTCCGGGTAGCGCTCCGCCAACAGGGCAGCGCTCTGCTTTGCCAGCTCAAATGCCCCCTCCACCCAAGGTTCCTGGGGCGCTGCCGCCGACACCGCCAGACGGGGGCCTTCCGGCTCATCCCACGCATCCGACTTTGCGTCTGCCTGTCCGGCCAGCAGTGCAGCCAGCGACTGCATCATCAAACTGGCTCCTGCGCAGACGATGTCCTGCCCCGCAGGCGCATAACCGGCGTGTCCGGCTGCTTCCAGCCGGCAGGTAGGGCCATGGGGGCCGTCCATCTCACTGTAACAGATCTGGATCATCTCATTTCACCTCCTTTCTCTCCGGGTGCATCGCCCGGTCTGCCGCCTGTACCGGCAACGGAACAGACGGTTTTTTCGGCGGAGCCAGCTGCGCCAGCTGCTGCTGTGCCTGGGCCAGCCGATGGGCCAGCGTCCCGTTCTGCCGCACCCGCTCCCGCACCTTTTCGACACCTTCAAAATCCATCATCTCCAGTGCCGCCAGCGCTGCATCCGCATTTTGGGGCGCAAAAAAGCCCAAGCGATAACATTCCTTGGCGATCTCGTTCTGCTCCAGACGGCTGAAGCTGGATTTTTTGGCTGCCGATACCAGGATATCAAAGACCGGCACACGGAACGCCAGTTCCACTCCCGCCAGGGTCTGGGCGGGTCTTGCCCGCAGCGCTGCGCCGGAAAACCGGATAAACTGGCTGCCGCCCCCCGGCCCCAAGATGCGGAACACCCGCTGCTCGTCGTAAAACTGACGCATCAGCTCAATGACCAGGTAACACTCCTTGGCAAACGCCCGGTATGCGCTTTTAAGCATATCCCGGCTGAGCTTGGAGCCTGCCTCCTGCAATGCAGCAATGGCGGAAGCTGCGGTCACCCCGCCGGAGGTGCCCCCGGCGGTCAGGTCCCGGTTGCCGCTGATCTCTTTCAGCTCCTCAATGCGGCTGTTGCGGTAGCTGAGACTAGCCCCCTGCAGGCTGGCCGCCTGAATGGGACGGAACCCCTCCTCCCCCAGCCGTCCGGCCACATGGACGATATCCCGGGACAGATCTGCCAATTCCTCCTCATTGACACCGGCTGTGTCGCTGAGCACATACCGCTGTTTGGCCGCCAGCAGCACGTTCTCATCCATAGCCTGGTTCAGTTTGTCGATGGCAGTCTGACAATCCTTCATCACATCGATGTAGCCAAAACCGGCGGGGCTGTCCTCCTCCAAAAACAGAGGATCGAACACAAAGGGGTATTTCCCATGATCGTAAAATCCACGCTGGCACAGCTCCGGGTCATTCTGGCTGGCATACAGCACCACCCCGTTGCAGAACTTGCAGTAATGCAGCCGGGTACGGCCATCGGCTCCGCGGCGCTTATAGTACCAATCCACCACCACGCTCTTGCTGCTGGTGTCCAAAGTGCTGTCGTGGACATAGCGGGGCAGATCCAGGGTGCTGCCCTCATGGCCCTTGAGCTGAGGCCAGCGCTGGACCAGCTGGGCGGTATCCTCCAGACTGAGGGAGAACAGATTGGGGGAATTTTGGATATCCATGACCCCCGGCTCCCAATAAAGCATCAGCAGGTCCATGGTGCGCACCGCAATATCCCCCACGCCGTTCTTCTCCGGGTCCCAGAAAACGCCTTTTACTCCGGTGCCCTGCTTGAGCTTGCGCCACCAGGCATCGCTGTACGCCTGCTCGTAATCCGCCTGCTCCAGCACCACCGGCAGAATGCTGGACAAGGTCCGGGCGGCGGCTTCGTCGTCCGCTGCCCGTGGCAGTACGCAAGGCTCCGGGTAATTATCCATTGCATCCGCATGCTTGTTGGCAATGGAGTTGAACAGCCACCCGGAGGCTGGCTGGGGCTTGCCTTCCATCATCGGATTGCGGTGATTTTTCCAGTGCCGCATACAGAACCACTGCTCATTGTCCAGGATGCGCTGGTCCAGCCCTGCCTTGCCCGCTTTGTACCGCTGCAAGATCGCCGCAGCCTGGGCTACCTGCTCCGGGCCAATGGGCGCTGTATGTTCCCGTTCGTATTCCATCGTGTATACTCTCCTCCTTTTATACTGGTTCAGATCCGGTAGAACCTTGCCTGTTGGTGCAGCTCCAGCGGGTCATTCCAGACCGGCGGCTGGGCCGGGCTGGGGGTCGGGCTGATGGGGTGCTGCATCAGAACGTAGCGGCATTCATCATAGATATGGTCCTCCTGCCGGGTATCGATATCCTCCACATTGCTCTCGTCATACACCAGGTTCGGGATGGTGCGGATAAAGTGGCGGCAGGTGTTGAATACCTGGAACATCGGGCGGCCTCCATGGTCAAAGGCCAGCCGGTAGTGCAGCTGCATCTTCCCGGCCAGACGGGTGTTGTCCCCCGGCATCCAGTGCAGAAAACAGGGTGCACGCTCCATCATAGCGGCGATGCTTTCCCCCTGGGATTCGTTGAAGATCGCCGGGTCTGCCACGCCCCGTATCCTGCGCCCACGCAGCAGCGGGTCCTGCTGCTCTGCCTCCCGGATGCGGCGGGCCTGCTCCACCGGGTCGATGCGCAGCCCCTCGTTTGGGCGGCCGGTGCAGCCGTACAGCTCCTTGATCCGATAGATCCGCCCGTCCTCATCTGCCGCATACCACCCCACCGAGAAAGGCTTAGAAAACCCAAAATCGTATCCCCGCCAGATCTGCCAGTGCCGCGGGATGGGAAACGGAGCGACCACATGGGTCCAGCGCTGGTCCTGATAATGGGCTGGGTCGTTGCGCCACTCGGTAAACACCTGCCCGGAAAAGCTGTCCCAGCTGCCATAGAGCAGCGCCTGCTTTTCCGCTTCCGGCAGGCTGGCCAGACTGGCCAGGTAGTCCGGGTCGTTGTGCAGCAGCGCAGGGTTGTCGAATACGCTGGAGGGAATAAATACCCTGGCCCGCCGGAACAGCTTTGTACTGCCGTCCGGCAGCTGGACCGAGCACTCCTCCACGATGGGGGTGCCCGGAGGCGCCGGTGTGATGAATCTGGCTTTGACCCAGCCATGGCCCACCCCGCCGGGGTTGGTGGTCGCCCGGAGATAGACCCGGGTGCCGGGGCCGGTGGGACGGTTGCGGCTCATCATGTAGCTGTACTCTTCCCACTCAAAATGGGTCAGCTCATCAAACCCGATGAAGTCAAAGGCTTTGCCCTGGTAATTGGTGCGGTCTTTGGTATACTGCATCGAGCCAAAATAGATCTTTGCCCCGCTGGGGAAGGTCCACACATGGCCCGTAGCGTTATACTGTGCTGCGGGGAACGCCTGCCGGTAGTACACCAGGCTTTTATCCACCAGGTCGGACAGCTGAGGATAGGTCTTGCGCAGGATCAGCCCCCGGTAGTGGGGAATGTGCACCTGCCGCAGAGCCTCCACCACCAAAGCATCACTCTTGCCGCCTCCCGCTGCGCCCCCATACAGAGCTTCCGGCTCCGGGCGGCGCATAAAAGCGGCCTGCTTGGGCTGTGGTCTCCAGATCACCGGGGCGCTCATGTTCGCTCCTCCACGGCGGGCAGCAGCACCACACCACCTGCGGCTGCCTCCGCTCCGCTTCCCTGTTCATTCAGCGTCTTGGCCACCGCTGCCAGGTCTTTGAGCACCGCCGTAGCCTCTTTCAATCCCTTCATCCCGCCAGGGTCTGCGCCTCCTTCCCGCCGGGCCGCCCGCTGCTGAAGGTTCAGCTCCCGGACCTGCTGGGCCAGCAGAGTGCTGAGGGTGTCGGTGGCCCGGGAGAGACTTGCCAGGCTCCTGGGCGGCTTTGCATTTTCCATTTGGGTCCTGCCTCCTTTCCTTTGGCTTGCCCACAGTGTATCATAGCTTTCTGTTCCGGTTCAGCCCGTCCTTTTGGGTAACAAATAGTATTTATTATGTATTTCAATCCAAATCGTAATTGCAAAAGGTAGCAAAAATCCCCCAGCCAGCGTACTTTTTACGCCAACTGGGGGTCTCAGTCTTATTTTATGGGGAAAACAATTTCAAAAACGAGGGTGCTGCACATCACAGCTGCTCTACCCGGTCAAACAGCTCTTTTGCAGCCTCCACAGCCTCCCGGGGACCAAAGGCCACCCGTGTGCCCACGGCCATCTCCTGCTCCAAAGCGGCCGCCTGCTGATGCAGGGTCTCCGCGTTCATCTGACACAATGCCTGGCGGTCCGCCGCGATCATTGCATCGGTAATGCCGCAGAAATACCGGCGGTCCGCCTCCTTTGCCTCCTGGCAGGGCTTGAGGGGGGTGTCCAGCTTGGCCGCTGCACCCACGATCAGTTCGGTGAGGTCTGCCTCGGTAAAGCTGTGCTGCACCAGGGCTGCGGGGCCCTTGGCAAAGGTCTCGTAGCTCTGCTTCATCTGGGGGTCCCGGTAGGTGTACAAAGCCTCTGCCGTCTCATCGGCCAGCATACCGGTACCATAAGCGCCGCCCACTTCCCGGATCTCGTGCCAGAGGTATTCGTAGCTCATCACCCGTGCCAACACTCTGCGGCTGGCCTGACGCTCCATCGGCCAGCTCTGCACATCGTAGCTGACCCCGCCGTCGATGATGAACGCCTCGTTCACCGGCTGGGGCTGCGGTTCGGTGTAAGGCTGCGCCGCCGGGCGGCTGGCCTCCGCAAAAGCGCTGACCGGCAGTTTCTGACACAGCTTCTGGAAGGCGTCCTCACTGCCGTGGAGGCTGATGGTCAGCGCCGCACCGTGCAAAACTTTGGCCCGCACGGCCTCCAGCCGGGCGCCCAGAGCGGCAAAGTCTCCCTGTTCCAGCTGGCTGCACAGGCGGTGATATGCGGTAACGCCGCTGCACCGCTCTGCGGCAGCTGCTTCCACCGAGTAGTGGGCAGCCGCCCGGGTCATCGCAAAGGAATGGCCCTGCTGCAGGAACATCTGCTCCATCCGCAGCTTTTGCTGGCTCAGCACCCGCTGAATGGCCGCCTGTGCTGTGGAGCCGGTAAGACGGGTATCATACAGCCATTCAGCTGCCAGCTCCAGCGCTTTATCCAGGTTGCGCTCCAGCAGGCTGAATGCCGCCGTCAGCTTGGCGTGGCAGGGGCTGCCCGCCTGCCGGCCGGTCCACAGGCTCAGGCTCACCCGGCTTTCTCCCAGCCAGGTAGAGCGCAGGGTGTTCAGCTGCTGGGCGGTGTGCGCCGGGGTGTCCAGCTCGTCCAGCAGGTCGGTGACCAGGTCCAGGTCGGTCAGCTCCTCCGGGGTCAGCTGGCCCAGGTCATAGTAGAAGTTCAGGTACAGGCTGCCTGCCGAAGGACGGTGCAGCAGCTCTGCCCCCGCCATCTGCTGGCAGACCGCAGGGGCCAGCTTTTCGCCCTCGCCCAGATCCGCCACGGTCAGCGGGTGGTCCAGGGTCATCTTCTCATCCCGGCGGATGGGGGTCTTTTCCTCCTGGGCAGCCGGCAGCGCAGGCACCTGGATCACCTCCACCGGAGCCGGTGCAAACAGCTCCCGCAGCAGCTGGTCAAACCAGCCCGTCTCCAGCTTCTCCCGCAGGGCATCAAATAGCCGGTTGGTGTGGAGCAGCAGGGTGGGGTCCCCGGCATGGAGCCAGCCCGTGACCGCATTGATCGCATCCAGCACGCCGTCCGGCAGGCTGCCCGGCCGCTCCAGCGAGTTGAATTCTGCCGCATTCAACGAGGCCAGCAGCAGGTCCTGGGGCAGCGGCTGGGCCAGCAGGTCGTCTACCGCTTTGCGCACAGCAGCTGCAAACCGGGGCGCCGTCTCCTGGGTAGCTCCCCGCAGCACCAGCTCCATCGTGGGCTGCAGCGTGCTGTCATCAAAACCCATGTCGATATCTGCGCCCAGACCCTCGGCCAGCAGTGCGGCCTGAAGCGGGGCATTGTTGTTGCCCATCAGGGCATCCAGCAGGATCTCCACCCCCAGCTGCCGCTCCCGGTCCGCAAAGGAGCCGGTGTACCAGGACAAGGCGCACTGCACCTGGTTCGGCTCAGGCTTCTCGGTGGAATAAGGGATGGTGAGGCGGACCCCGGTCTGGGGCGTCTGAAGGGTCAGCTGCGGCCGGGTGGTGCGGGGCATATGGCTCAGGTAGCGGCTGTCCAGCAGAGCCAGCTTGTCCTCCATCTCCATCTGTCCATACAGGGTGATGCAGCAGTTGGAGGCGCTGTAATACCGCCGGTACACCCGGCAGAAGCGGTCGTAGCTCAAAGCAGGGATGCTTTCCGGGTCGCCTCCGGAAACAAAGCCATAGGCGTTGTCCGGATAAACAGCTCGGTTCAGCGCCCGGATCAGCTGGGCGTCCGGCGCAGCCAGAGAGCCCTGCATCTCATTGTACACCACACCGCTGACGCTGCCGTCCGCCTCCCGGTGCCAGCCCTCCTGCTCAAAAACGCTGGGGTCGGTGACCGCCAGCGGGCAGAACACAGCATTCAGGTAGATGTCCATCAGGTTTTTGAAGTCGGCCTCGTTGGGGGTGGCAAAGGGGTAGACCGTCTTGTCCGGGAAGGTCATGGCGTTGAGGAAAGAGGCCATGCTTGCCTTCATCAGCTGCAAAAACGGGGATTTGACCGGGTATTTCTCCGACCCAGACAGCACCGAGTGCTCCAGGATGTGGAACACGCCGGTGTCATCCGATGGGAAGGTACCAAACCCGATGCCAAAAGCCTTGTTGGGGTCCTGGTTTTCCACCAGCAGCACGGTGGCGCCGCTGATATCATGGGTGAGCAGGGTCAGGGTGCCGTGCTGCTCCGGGCAAGGCTCGGTGCGCACCAGGGTATAACCGGGATATTGCTTCATCGCGTTGTCGCTCCTTTGTCTGTAAGTATCGATGTCTCTATTGTATCACAGCTTGGCCCGCTTTGCAGGGGAAAGGGCCGGATTTTGCTGCTTTTTCACGAAAAAAGGGCCTCCGGAACAGGAGGCCCTTTGAGGGGGGTTCTTAGTCGTTGTTGCTGCGGCTCACACCCAGCAGACGCACTACATACAGGAAGATGTTGATAAAGTCCAGATACAACGTCAGTGCGCCGTAAATGGAGGCTTTTTCTGCCAGCTCACTGTTGCCGGCATAGTAAGCGTACACCTGCTGCAATTTCTGGGTGTCATAGGCGGTAAGCAGCATAAAGACCACCAGGCCAATGCCGCTGTACAGCGCCGTTGCGCCAAACCCAAAGCCAAACAGTGCGCCCACCAGGCTGGTGACCATCAAAGCCACCAGCGCCATCATCAGCCGGGGCCCCCAGCCGGTCAGATCCCGGTGGGTGGTCATGCCGTAAGCAGCCGTCAGGCCAAAATACAGCGCCGTTGCCAGAAAGGCAAGCACCAGCGTGCTTACCGAGAAAGCCAGGAAATAGTAGCTCAGCACCATGCCATTCAGCGCTGCATACGCAAAGAACAAGCCCCGCGCACCAGCCACCGACATATTCTGCACCCGGGCACTCAGCATGAACACCAGGGCCAGCTCTGCAATGGTGAGCACCAGATAGAGGGAATCCACTACATATAAAAGCGGGGTGGTGGCGGTCAGATATGCCACTGCAAACGTGACCAGCAGGCCCACGCCCATCCAGCGGTAGGTGCGGGCCATATAATCCGATGCGGTCATCGCCGGTTCCGCATATCCGCGGTCGTAATTTCTATAGTCCATACTGTGTTCCTCCGGTTTCTTCTTGTCCATACCGGGGCGGTTGCCCTTGTCCCGGTCTACGAAATATAGTATACTCCATAGAAATGAACGTTTCATGAAAAAGGCTGTGATTTTTAATGTCTCTCGGACTTTACCTCCATATTCCCTATTGTTTTTCCAAATGCAGGTACTGCGACTTTTACTCCGCCCCCGGTGTGCGGGGCGTGCCTGCCGGGTATACCGACGCCCTGCTGCGGGAGCTGACCCGCTTTGCACCGGATGCCCCCCTGCACCCGGACACCCTCTATTTTGGCGGCGGCACCCCCAGCCTGCTGCGCCCTGCGGATGCAGCCCGGCTGATCGAAGCGGCGCAGCCCCTGCCCGGCGCCGAGATCACCCTGGAAGCCAACCCCGAGACCGTGACGGAGCAGACCCTGCGGGAGTTCCGTGCAGCCGGGGTAAACCGCATCTCGTTTGGGGTGCAGTCCGCCCGGGACACCCAGCTGCGCACACTGGGCCGCCCCCATACCGCAAAACAGGCCCGGGCCGCCTTTACCGCCGCCCGCCGTGCCGGGTTTGAAAACATCAGCGGCGACATTATGCTGGCACTGCCCCATTACACCCAGGCTGAGTTTGACGAGACCCTGGAGCTGATCCAGCAGGGGGGCGCCACCCACATCTCCGCATATCTGCTCAAGATCGAGCCGGACTCTGCCTTTGGGCGCAAGCCGCCGGAGGGACTGCCCACCCCGGATGAAGCGGCCGACTTCTACCTATACGCTGTGGAGCAGCTGGAGCACCACGGCTACCGCCAGTACGAGATCTCCAACTTTGCGCAGCCCGGTTATGAGGGCCGTCACAATCTGATCTATTGGGACTGCGGCGACTATCTCGGTCTTGGCCCGGCGGCTCACTCCTGCATGGGGGGGCATCGGTTCTATTACCCCGCCGACACCGAGGCTTTTTTGCAGGACAACGCCGCCCCGGTGATGGACGGCGGCTGCGGGGCCGAGGATTACCTGATCCTGCAATTGCGCCTGCGCAAGGGCTTGTCGCTGCCGCAGTACAAGGCCCTGTACGGAAAAGAGTTTTCCCCGGTGCAGCTGGCGTTTATCCGTAACTGTGTCAAAAACGGCTATGCCGCCTTCGACGGCACCACCCTGGCCCTGACCCCGGCGGGGCTCATCGTGCAGAACAGCATTCTGGCCGAGCTGCTCTGAGCCTGCCCGCAGCACATTGCTTTTGCGGGGCGATTCTGGTATGATATAAATGTAGAACTAGGCTTTTTGGGAGGAAAACAGATGGCAAAGGTGTTGATCGTAGGCGCAGGTGCGGCAGGCCTGATGGCGGCGGGTGCTGCCGTGCGGCAGGGGCATCAGGTAACGGTGCTGGAGCATACCGACAAGCCCGGTCAGAAGATCCTAGTCACGGGCAAGGGGCGCTGCAATGTGACCAACGACTGCACCGCGGAGGAGTTCCTGCACCATGTCCGCACCAATCCGCGCTTTCTGTTCTCCTCGCTGGGGGCGTTCCCGCCCGCCAGGACCATGGAGCTGTTTGAGAGCCTGGGCGTGGAGCTGAAGGTGGAGCGCGGCCGCCGGGTGTTCCCGGTGTCGGACAAGGCCGAGGAGATCCGGCAGGCCCTGCTGCGGTATG
>OHJQ01000170.1_pt1 | contig 56556 bp, 59 predicted proteins | sample 1568601 | NCBI WGS metagenome assembly OHJQ01 (sample SAMEA3879599, study PRJEB24766) | human gut metagenome | biome: human-associated habitat; feature: feces | place: USA | collected 1985/1987 | reverse complement strand
TAGCCCGTCGGAAGTCATTCTTTCCGGCGGCCCTTGGCGCTCAAGTATAATACCATACCTCCCGAAGTTTGGCAAGCCCTTTTTGCCCTTTTTTGCCTTTTTGACCTTTTGTACAGTTTTGTTGCAGAAATTACATTCTCTTTTGACCTATCCCCCTTTTGCATCTTTTTCTCCATTTATAATGTATTATATAGTGCGGACAGGTATAGTTTCTGCCGGATATTACACCATGGAGAGGGTCTGAACTGTCAAGCAGATTTTGTCCTGAAAAAAGCCCATGTTTTTTGTCAGAAGCACCAAAACACAAAATCTTGTGGTCATAGCCTTGACTTATCACTAAATAGTGATATCATGAAATCACTATTTAGGATTTTGCGGCGGGCAGTGGCACACACTAAGGTGTGCAGCCGCCTTTATCAGAACAGGACAGATACAGCAGACCAAATGGAGGAGTTCCTATGAAGATCATCAAGCGCAACGGGGCCGAAGTGCCTTTTGACATTACCAAGATCATCACAGCAGTGGGCAAGGCCAGCGAGTCGATGAGCGAACAGAACCGCCTGACCCGGGACCAGATCACCCAGATCGCTGCGGATGTTGCGGACCAGTGCCAGGCGCTGAACCGGGCTGTAAACGTGGAGGAGATCCAGGATATGGTGGAGAACCAGCTCATGGACATCCAGGCCCACGACGTTGCCCGCCACTATATCACCTACCGTTATGTGCAGAGTCTGAAGCGTCAGACCAACACCACAGACGAGCGCATCCTCAGCCTGATCGAGTGCCAGAACGAGGAGGTCAAGCAGGAGAACGCCAACAAAAACCCCACTGTCAACAGCGTACAGCGGGACTATATGGCCGGTGAGATCTCCAAAGACCTGACCAACCGCCTGCTGCTGGCTCCGGATATCGTCAAGGCGCACCAGGAGGGTCTGATCCACTTCCACGACTCGGACTATTTTGCCCAGCATATGCACAACTGCGATCTGGTGAACCTGGAGGATATGCTGCAGAACGGCACCGTCATCTCCGGCACCTATATCGAGAAGCCCCATAGTTTCTCCACCGCCTGCAACATTGCTACCCAGATCATTGCCCAGGTGGCCTCCAACCAGTACGGCGGTCAGAGCATCAGCCTGACCCATCTGGCCCCCTTTGTGGACGTCTCCCGCAAGAAGATCGCCGCAGAGGTCGAGGTGGAGATGGAGGGTCTGGAGGTAAGCGCCGAGCGCAAGCGGGAGATCGTGGAGCGCCGTCTGCGCAACGAGATCAACCGGGGCGTACAGACCATCCAGTACCAGGTCGTCACCCTGATGACCACCAACGGCCAGGCTCCGTTCATCACCGTATTTATGTACCTGGGCGAGGCCCGCAACCCGCAGGAGAAGGCAGACCTGGCTATTATTATCGAGGAGACCATCCGTCAGCGCTACCAGGGCGTCAAGAACGAGGCCGGGGTCTGGATCACGCCGGCTTTCCCCAAGCTGATCTATGTGCTGGAGGAGGACAACATCCACCCCGACTCCCCCTATTATTATCTGACCGAGCTGGCCGCCAAGTGCACCGCCAAACGTCTGGTGCCGGACTACATCTCGGAAAAGAAGATGCTGGAGATGAAGGTGGACAAAAACGGCGAGGGCCACTGCTACACCTGCATGGGCTGCCGCAGCTTTTTGACCCCCTATGTGGACCCGGAGACCGGCAAGCCCAAATATTACGGCCGCTTCAACCAGGGCGTGGTGACCATCAACCTGGTGGACGTGGCCTTGAGCTCCGGCGGAAACTTTGAAGAGTTCTGGAAGATCTTTGACGAGCGCCTGGAGCTGTGCCACCGTGCGCTGCAGGCCCGGCATAAGCGGCTGCTGGGCACCCCCAGCGACGCCGCCCCCATCCTGTGGCAGTACGGCGCTTTGGCCCGCCTGAAGAAGGGCGAAAAGATCGATAAGCTGCTGTTTGGCGGCTACTCCACCATCAGCCTGGGATATGCAGGCCTGTATGAGTGTGTCAAGTATATGACCGGCAAGAGCCACACCGATGCCGGCGCCAAGCCCTTTGCCCTGAGCGTGATGCAGCACATGAACGACAAGTGCACCGCCTGGAAAAAGGCCGAAAACATGGATTACTCCCTGTACGGCACCCCGCTGGAGTCCACCACCTACAAATTCTCCAAGTGCCTGCAGAAGCGCTTCGGCATCATTCCCGGCATCACGGACAAAAACTATATCACCAACAGCTACCACGTCCACGTTTCGGAGCCTATCGACGCCTTCACCAAGCTGAAATTTGAGAGCGAGTTCCAGAAGCTGTCCCCCGGCGGCGCCATCAGCTATGTGGAGGTGCCCAATATGCAGGACAACCTGGAAGCAGTGATGAGTGTGCTGCAGTTCATCTACGACAACATCATGTATGCCGAGCTGAACACCAAGTCCGACTACTGCCAGTGCTGCGGCTACGACGGCGAGATCCAGATCGTGGAGGACGACGGCAAGCTGGTATGGCAGTGCCCCAAATGCGGCAACCGGGACGAAAACAAGCTGAATGTAGCCCGCCGCACCTGCGGCTATATCGGTACCCAGTTCTGGAACCAGGGCCGCACCCAGGAGATCAAGGATCGCGTTTTGCACCTGTGATCCTCCCCTTTTGCATCTATGCTGGCCCGTGCGTGCACGGGCCGGTATTTTTAGGAGACTGAGAGCATGAACTACGCAGAGATCAAATACTACGACATCGCCAATGGGCCGGGCGTGCGTACCAGCCTGTTCGTCTCTGGATGCCGTCACCACTGCCCCGGCTGCTTCAACCAGGTAGCGTGGGACTTTGGGTTTGGCAAGCCCTTTGACAAGCCCACCCGCAACGCCATTTTTGCGGCCTGCCAGCCGGATTATATCTCCGGGCTGTCCCTGCTGGGGGGCGAGCCTATGGAGCCGGAAAACCAGCGGGAACTGCTGCCCTTTGTACGCAACTTCAAAGCGCTGTACCCCAACAAAACGGTATGGTGCTACTCCGGCTACACCTGGGAGCAGCTGACCGGCGCCATCCCCTGCCACGCCCGGTGCGAAGTCACCGACCAGCTGCTGAGCCTGCTGGACGTCCTGGTGGACGGCCGGTTCGTCCAGGCGGAGTATGACATCTCGCTGCGGTTCCGGGGCAGTGCCAATCAGCGCCTGCTGGACGTGCCCCGCTCACTGGCGGCTGGCGCCCCGGTATGGTGGGTGGACAAAGAGGTCTTTTCTACCCACAGCATGAACTAAACACCCCCTGCAAAAACAAAAGCCGATGGGTTTTCCACCCTTTTTCAAAAGCAAGTGGAAAACACATCGGCTTTTTTCTTTTTGTCCGTCCCAAAAGCGGGCCTGCGGCGGTGTTCTTGTTCAGCTGCGGCTCTCCACCGCATCCTCGATCAAGCGCAGGAACTCCACCCCATAGCGGGCTGCTTTTTTCTCACCTACACCGGTGATGTTCAGCAGCTCGTCCAGGCTCAGGGGCTTTTTGCGGGCCATCTCCCGCAGTGTGGCATCGTTGAACACCATATAGGCAGGCAGATTCTGTTTGCCGGCCAGCCGCTTGCGCAGAGCGTACAGCCCCGCCAGCAGCTTTTCCTCAAATTCGGTCAGCGACTCGCTTTCTGCCGCAGCCGGGCGGCGGCGGGCCGGTTTGACCGGCGCGGCGGGCATCGACGCTGCTTCGGCAGCAGCCTGCGCAGCCAAACAGCAGGAACAGCTGCCGCAGCGGGCAGGGGCCTGCTCTCCAAAATAATTCAGGATGAACCCCCGCAGGCAGCGGGGCGTAGTGGAGTAAAAGGTCATGTACTTGAGCCGTTCCTCCGCCTTGCGGGCTGCCTCGGCCTTGACATCCGCCGGCAGGCCGTTGTCCGCCTCCTGCTCCTTTTCGATAAAAAAGCGGATGGTGCGCACATCGGTGCCGGAATACAGCAGCGTACACCGGGCAGGGTCTCCGTCCCGCCCGGCCCGGCCTGCCTCCTGGTAGTAGCTTTCCAGGTCTTTAGGCATATTATAATGGATGACGAAGCGGACATTGGGTTTATCGATGCCCATGCCAAAGGCATTGGTGGCCACCATCACCTGCACACGGTCATACAAAAAATCGTCCTGGTTTTTGCGGCGCACCTCCGGCTCCAGCTTTGCGTGGTAAGCGGCCGCCCGGATGCCCCGGCTCTGCAAAAGACGGGTGGTATCGTCCACCTGGCGGGTGGTGCTGCAATAGACGATGCCCGAATTCTCCCCCTCCTGCAGCACCAGCTCCAGCAGAACAGACGGCTTCTCGCTGGGCAGCGCACGGCGGGTGGCAAAATACAGGTTTGGGCGGTCAAAGCTGGCGGTCACTTCATACGGAGCCTGCAGCGCCAGATGGGTGCGGATATCCTCCCGCACCCGGGCGGTGGCTGTAGCGGTAAAGGCCCCCACCACCGGACGCTGGGGCAGGCTGTCCACAAAGTCCCGGATGCGCAGGTAGCTGGGTCGAAAATCCTGCCCCCACTGGCTGATGCAGTGGGCCTCGTCCACCGTCACCATGCTGATGGGCTGCTCCTGGGCAAAACGCTGGAACCCCGGCATCTCCAAGCGCTCCGGCGCTACATAGATGATCTTATACCATCCTTCTCTGGCACGGCGCAGCATCAAAGCCTTTTGGTTATCGGTAAGGCTGTTGTTCAAAAAGGCCGCCGCTACACCTGCCTGTACCAGCGCCCCCACCTGGTCCTTCATCAAACTGACCAGGGGCGATACCACGATGGTGATGCCCGGCAAGGCCAGCGCCGGGACCTGGTAGCATAAAGATTTGCCTGCTCCGGTGGGCATCACCGCCAGCACATCCTGTCCGGACAAAAGCTTGGATACGATCTCTGCCTGGCCGGGCCGGAAGCGGTCATAGCCAAACACTTTCTTTAGGATCTCCTGGGGCTGCATCTCCCTCTCGCCTGCCTTTCTGGGGTCGGTCTTGCTGAAAAACAGGCGCCTTGCCTGTCACGATCTTTATCAGTATACCACGTTCCGCAGGGTTTTGGGCTGCTTTTACGTTCTAATTCATGAACAATCTACAAAAAGTCCGGGGATTTATGGCGGGGGATAGCATTTCCTGTACGAAAATGCTATACTGATACTACAATATTCCATCCCCCGGTACTGTCACTGGCGGATACCACAAGAAAATACTCTGCCGCCGTTGCCTGCCAGCGGCGGCGGCTTGCAAAGAGAGGTTTGACCTATGTCTCAAAAACTGATCACCTTCGCTGTGCCTTGCTACAACTCAGCGGATTATATGCGCCACTGTGTCCAGACCCTTCTGGCCGCCGGGGAAGACGCCGAGATCATCCTGGTGGACGACGGCTCCACCAAGGACGACACCCCCGCTATCTGCGATGAGTTTGCTGCCCAGTACCCCACCATCGTCAAGGCCATCCACCAGGAGAACGGCGGCCACGGTGAGGGCGTCAACCAGGGTCTGCGCAACGCCACCGGTCTGTACTACAAGGTGGTGGACAGCGACGACTGGCTGGATACCGACAGCCTGCAAAAGCTGCTGACCCGCCTGCGCACCCTGATCCAGCAGGACCTTGCCCCGGATATGCTGATCTGCAACTACGTGTATGAGCACGTGGAGGACGGCACCACCCACACTGTGCGCTATACCAACGTGTTCCCCACCGAGCGTCTGTTCAACTGGGTCCACGTGGGGCATTTCCGCCCGGACCAGCATCTGCTGATGCACTCGGTGATCTACCGCACCGAGGTGCTGCGCCGCTGCGGCATGGTGCTGCCCAAGCACACCTTCTATGTGGACAACATCTTTATCTACCAGCCCCTGCCCTATGTCAAGAGCATGTATTACATGAACCTGGATCTGTACCGCTACTTCATCGGCCGGGCAGACCAGAGCGTCAATGAGAGCGTCATGGTCAAGCGGGTGGACCAGCAGCTGCGGGTCACCCGCCACATGATCGACTGCCAGGACCTGGACCAGCTGCAGAACACGCCGCGCCTGCGCAGCTATATGCTGCACTACCTGTCCATGATGATGGCGGTCAGCGACATCTTCCTGCTGCTGGACGGCAGCCCCGAAGCCTATGAGAAAAAGGCCGCCCTGTGGGAGTACCTCAAGACCCACACCAGCCCCCAGGTGTACCGCGCTATCCGCACCAGCATTGGCGGCGTGACCAACCAGTCCACCGCTTTGGGCAACAAAGTGGTGCTGAAGGGCTACCGCCTGGCCCGGAAGATCTTCAAATTCAACTGATCCTGCAAACATACAGGGGCCGCCCCAAAATGGGGCGGCCCCTGTTTTTTATTGCGGCTGCTGCGGGTCGTCCAGATACTCCAGCATCTGGATACGGGGCGGCAGTGCCGGGTCTGCATAAGGCAGCACCGATTGCTGGGCGGCTGTGTCCTCCGGCTCAGCGGGACCCAGCTCCAGCCAGAACGCCTCCTGCGGGTCCGGCAGCTCCGGGGTCTTGGTCTCCTCCGTCATACAAGACATCCCTCCTTTTGCATAAAGGATGCTGCGCCCGCCCATGCTTTATGCATCCGCATCTTAAAAGGAGGCTTTTTACCATGCATACCAGTGGATGGCGACCCTTTTGGACCGCCCTCTGGGCCGGGCTGCTGGTGCTGCTGCCCCTTGCCGGGGGCACGCTGCTGCTCACCCGTCAGGCCGCCCGCGCCCGTACCCAGACCGCCCAGCCCCAAAGCGGGGTGGCTGTGGCCCTGCCCCGCAAAAACCACCAGGCCACCCTGCTGCTCTGCCTGGCCGGAGACCAGCCGGGTTTTGTGCTGTGCTACCTCAACGCCAGCCAGAACTGTCTGCATCTGCTGACCCTGCCCGGCGAGCTGGACCTGCCCGCCGGTGCAGCAGGCAGCACCCTGGCCCAGTGCTACCACACCGCCGGGCCAGCCCGGTGCCGGGAGGCTCTGACCACAGCGCTGGCCCTACCGGAGGACACCCTTTATCTGGCCCTGGCTCCGGAGCGGATGCAGGCGCTGGCTGCACCCTTTGGCACGCTGCGGGTCAGTTTTTCCGGCGCAGTCCCTGCCGAGACACTGCACCAAGCGGGGCTGACCGCTGCTGTGCAGACCATGACCGCCGCCGAAGCCGCCCGTCAGCTGACCCAGTTGGCAGAGCAGGCCGACCCTTACCCCCTAGCCTGCGCCCGGGCTGCGGTATGGGAGGCATTTTTCCGCCAGAAGCTGGAGCAGCTGCCTGCCGCCCTGCCGGATGCTCTGCGCAAGCAAAGCCCCCACGCCCTGACCGACCTGGCTGCCCAGGACTACTACCGTTTGGAGGAAACGCTGGAGTTCCTGGCCAACAACAGCGCAGAGATCCAGGCCGCCGCCCTGCCCGGTGCGCAGCAGGCAGGGCGCTACACCCTGACCGATGCTTCCCAGGCTGCGGTACAGAGCTTTTTCAACCTCAGCCCGGCCTGCGCACAATCCGCATCCGATAAGGAGCCATAACCCAGCACCAACGTCCCTTTGCAGCCCTGGGTGCTGCCGTCCAGACAATAATCACTGAGCAGCGCCACCCGCACCCCCTGCCGGGCCGCCATGCGGCGCAGGATGTGGTCCGGCGCCGGGTCCCGCAGGCGCAGCAGCAGATGCAGCCCGGTATGCAGCCCTTCCAGGGTGATCTCCCCCGGGCTGAATGCCCGGGCCAGCCCCTGCACCAGACCATCCCGCCGGGCTTTATATGCCACCCGTTCCCGGGCCAGATGCCGGGCAAAATATCCGCCTGTGATAAAGCGGGCCAGCGTCTGCTGCTCAAAGCGGCCCACCGTGCCCGCATAGAGGGCGTAGGCCCGCTGCCAGGCTGGCAGCAGATGCTCCGGCAGGACCATATACGCAATGCGGATGCCGGGGGCAAGGCTCCGGGAACAGGTGGACAGATACACCACCGGCCCATCCGCCCCCGCCATGCCCTGCAAACTGGGCAGCGGGCGGGTGTCAAAACGGAACTCAGAGTCGTAGTCGTCCTCAATGATCAGCCGTCTGCCCTGCCCCCGTGCAGCCCAGTGCAGCAGCTCGGTCCGGCGGGGGGCCGGCATGGTGACTCCGGTGGGGAACTGATGGCTGGGGGTCACATAACACACCGCCGCACCGGAGTCCTCCAGCGCCTGCACCGACATCCCCTCCCGGTCCACCGGCAGGCAACAGCAGGACACCCCGTTGTTTTCCAGCACCTGTTTGGCCCGCGGGTAGCCGGGCGTTTCCACTGCCGCCGGGCCGGGCAGCAGCGGGGCCAGCAGCCCCAGCAGATATTCCAGCCCTGCCCCCACCACGATCTGATGGGCGCCGCACCGCACGCCCCGGTACTGGGCCAGATACTCTGCCAGCGCCTGCCGCAGCTCCGGGTCCCCCTGGGCATCCCCCGGCGCCAGCAGCTGCGGGCTGGAATACAGCAGCTCCTTTTGCAGCCGCGCCCAGGTCCGTGCCGGGAACAGCCCGGTATCCACCCCGCGAGTGGACAGATCCAGCTGCACCGGCGGTGCCGGAGCTGCCAGGGCTGGCTGCGTCGGCACCGGCTCCGGCAAAGGCGGCTGACAAAGGTTTGGCTGCACATAAAATCCGCTTCGGGGGCGGCTTTCCAGGTAGCCTTCCGCCGTCAGCATCTGGTACGCTGTATCCACCGTATTGATGGAGACCGATAGTTCTGCCGCCAGGCTGCGCTTGCCCGGCATCCGGGTCCCGGCCGGTACTGCCCCCGCCCGCAGTTCAGCCGTCAGGCTGCGGTACAGCTGCTCATACAGCGGCACCTGGGCCCCCGGGTCCAGGGCTGTGGTCAGATGAAACACAAAAACCCCCTCCTTTTGGGGGAAAGCCCCCAAACTGATACCATAAAAAAACTTTATTCTGGGTATTCACATAGGTTCAGTTGCTCGTATAATAGGAGTATGCCGATCCGGCGCGGCAAAGTCAAGAGATCCGAGGGGGAATGTGAATCTATGTCTACTACTGCGATGTGGCTACTGCTGGCAGCTGTGATTATTGCCATCCTGTTTTTCAGCGTCCTGTACAAGCGGCGCTTCACCGTCCACGAACTGGCCCTGACCGGCGTAATGGCGGCGCTGAGTTTGGTGGCCTATCTTTTCTTCCGGCTGCCCTTTTACGGCGGAAGTTCCTTTCATCTGGGCAACACCTTCACGGCGCTGACGGCGCTGCTGCTGGATGGTGTTTCCGGCGGACTGGCCGGTGCCATCGGCCTGGCTCTGGCCGATATCCTGGCGGGAGACCCGGGTTATGCAGTGACCACCTTTGTGCTGAAATTCCTGATCGGCATCTGCTGCGGTGCTGTGGCCCACAAGCTGCTGCATCTGCGTGCGCAGGACCCCCACAGCAAGGGGTACCTGCTCAAGGTCTCGGCAGCTGCCGGGTCCGGCCTGCTGCTGAACGTGTTCACCGATCCTCTGCTGGGGTACTTCCGCAACGTGTACATTTTTGGCCAGCAATATACTGTGGCCCAGGCTCTGTCCAAGGTAGCCGGGGGCGTCACCCTGGTCAACAGCATCGTTTCTACGATCTGCGCTGTGGCGCTTTACCTGGCGCTGCGCCCTGCCCTGGAGCGTGCCAACCTGCTGCCCAAGCACAAAAACTGAGCGCTCTGCTCCGGTTGCAAAACAACAAATATTCCGATCCTTTTGATGGCTGGCGGGTCTCCGCCGGCCATTTTTTGCGCCGACACCGGCCGCCGGCATAACCGCCGCCCCAAGCTCATATGCTGTTCATGAAGTCTTGAACGATTGGGGAGGAATGGGCATTGTTTGTGGTCACATTAAACCGAAAAAACCTAAAAACACTGGGTCTGGGCGCTATGTGCTGCGCACTGGTGGTATGCAGCGCCCTGCTGGGTCGGTACATCAGCGGGCGCACCGTCACCGCAGGGGCCAGCGTATCCGGAAAGGTAGAGAACGCACAGGACATCCAGACCTGGTTCACCGGCTATGGACTGGAGGTGGACGGTGCCTCCATCACCGCCGACAAGGTCAAGATCCCCCGCAAGTGGGATGACAGCTTTGCCGCTTTTAACAGCGTGGTCCAGCAAAGCGGTCTGGACCTGGCCCGCTACAAAGGCAAAACGGTGGAAAAATGGGTCGCGCTGATCCCCGCCGCCAGCAAAGGCGACCAGAGCAGCTACGGCGTACTTTTGGTGTACAAGAAAAAACCGGTCGGCGCCTATCTGCTGCAAAAACCCTCCGGTCTGGTCACCGGGCTAAAAGACGCCCAGGCTACTATGGCACAGCAGGTCTCCGGAGAGGATTTCTCCGGGGATTGGGGGGAGCGTCACGACGATGCGCTGAACCAACGGGCACAGCAGACCTCCGGTGAGGACTTTGCCGGGGACTGGGGAGAGCGCCACGATGAAGCTCTGACCCAGAACGCACAGCAGACCTCTGGCGAGGATTTTGTAGGCGAGTGGGAGTCCGGCCAGAACGCACAGCAGACCTCCGGCGAGGATTTTGTGGGCGAGTGGGAGTCTGGTCAGAACGCACAGCAGACCTCCGGTGAGGATTTTGTGGGCGAATGGGAATCTGGTCAGAAGGCACAGCAGACCTCCGGTGAGGACTTTGTGGGCGAATGGGAATCTGGTCAGAACGCACAGCAGACCTCTGGTGAGGATTTTGTGGGCGAGTGGGAGTCTGGTCAGAACGCACAGCAGACCTCCGGCGAAGATTTTGTAGGCGAATGGGAGTCCGGCAGCAGCCAGGCACAGTACACCGACCTGCCCCTGGATGCCGAGGGATATCCGGTGGATTGAGCAGAAAAAAGAAGAATTCTGCGCCGACTGGAATTTCAACTAAAAACTTCTGTAAATATGCAACAAAAATCATCCGTAAAAATTGGCACTATAAAAGGGTGAAAAAAACTCTCACAAGGTTTATAATAGATTTAACAGCTTTGCCCTTATCTTATATAAGGACAAAGCCTGCCCGGCCCTTTTGAGAGCCGAGGGATGAATGAAGGAGAAAATGATCATGAAGGAATTCCAGTACACGATTAAGGATGCCTGCGGCATCCACGCACGTCCGGCCGGTCTGCTGGTCAAGGTCGTGAAGGGTTTTGGCAGCACCGCCACCCTGGAGAAGGCTGGCAAGAGCTGTGACCTGCGCAAGCTGATGGCTCTGATGGGCATGGGCGTCAAGCAGGGCGACACCATCACCGTGAAGGTGGAGGGTGACGACGAAGAGGCCGCAGCCGCAGCTATCCAGCAGTTCCTGACCGAGAACGTCTGATAAGCTGGGAGTTGTCGGCGTCCCCACACGGCGACAGTGCAACAAAAGCGAGCCCTCGCGGGGATATTCTGCGAGGGCTTTTTGGGTTTTGTGCGGCACTGCCCCTAAAAGCAAAGCAAAACTTGTGTATGAAGAAGGAGAATGAGCAATGCAGGTAGGTACCGGTAAAAGCATTTTGAATGGCATTGCGGTCGGCAAGCTGAAGATCTACAAAAAAAAGAGCACGGTCATCTCCACATGCCCGGTCAAGGACACCGCTATGGAGCTGGAGCGGTTTGAGCAGGCACGGGCCAAAGCCATCGAACAGCAGACCGCTTTGTACGAAAAAGCCCTGGACGAAGCCGGCGAGGACATTGCAGAGGTGTTCAACATCCACGCCATGATGCTGGATGACGACGACTTTGTGGATGCCATCAAGGATATCATCCAGAACCAGATGATGTGCGCCGAGTATGCGGTCAAGACCGCCGGCGACAACCAGGCCGCCGTTTTTTCCGCTATGGACGACCCCTATCTTCAGGCCCGCAGCGCCGATGTCATCGACATCGCCCAGGCGATGCTGGACATCCTGCAGGGAGTGGACAACGCCAGCCTGCAGGGCACTGAGCCCTGCATCCTGGTAGCGGAGGACCTGGCCCCCTCGGAGACGGTGCGTATGGACAAGAGCCTGCTGCTGGGCTTTATCACCCGGGAGGGCAGCTCCAACAGCCACACCGCTATCCTGGCCCGCAGCATGAACATCCCTGCTCTGATCCAGTGCAAGGACATCCAGGACGACTGGGACGGCAAGATGGCCGTAGTGGACGGCTACAACGCCTGCGTCTATGTAGACCCCACCCCCGACCTGCTGCAGAGCCTCAAGGCCCGCCAGCAGGAGGACCAGAAGAAGCAGGCCCTGCTGCAGGAGCTGAAGGGCAAGCCCAACGCCACCCTGGACGGCCGCAAGATCAATGTTTTTGCCAACATTGGCGGCATGAGCGATGTGGGCGCTGTGCAGCAGAACGACGCCGGCGGCGTGGGCTTGTTCCGCACCGAGTTCGTCTACCTGAACTGCAAGGACTACCCCACCGAGGACTATCAGTTCGAGGCTTACAAGCAGGTGCTGGAAAGCCTGGCTCCCAAAAAGGTCGTGGTGCGCACCTGTGATATCGGCGCAGACAAGACTGTGGAGTACATGAAGCTGGACCACGAGGAGAATCCTGCCCTGGGCTACCGCGCCATCCGCATCTGCCTGACCCGCAAGGATTTCTTCAAGACCCAGCTGCGTGCCCTGCTGCGGGCTTCTGCCTACGGCAACATGAGCATCATGTTCCCCATGATCACCAGCCTGCGGGAGCTGCAGGATGCCAAGGCCATCCTGCAGGAGTGCCGCCAGGAGCTGCTGGCCGAGGGCAAAAAGGTGGGCGAGAATATCGAGGTCGGCACCATGATCGAGACCCCCGCCGCTGTCCTGATCGCAGACGATCTGGCCGCTGAGTGCGACTTCTTCTCCATTGGCACCAACGACCTAACCCAGTACACCTGCGCCCTGGACCGCCAGAACGCCAAGCTGGAGCCGTTCTTCAACCCCCATCACCCGGCTGTGCTGCGTGAGATCCAGATGACCATCGACGCAGGCCACCGCCACGGCATCTGGGTGGGCATCTGCGGCGAACTGGGCGCAGACACCGCCCTGACCGAGACCTTCCTGCGCATGGGCATCGACGAATTGTCGGTAAATACCAAGAGCGTGCTGCCAGTGCGCAAGATCATCCGCAGTCTGGATCTGAGCAAGCCCTCTGTAAAGTAACGCTTCTGTTTTCCCCCGGCCCAGAGCCGGGGGATTTTTATTTTGCGGCCCGGACATCCCCCCAATTTTTAGAAAAAAACAACAAATCCCCTGCAAAACACTTTGCAACGCTAAAGTAAGATGCTATACTATGGGATAAGGTACGCGCCGCTGCGCACCATTGCCACAGGAGGAACATCATGACCCAATTTTTGATCCGCTGCTTCATCAAACACCCGGAGGATACCGCCTCCCCCGCTGTCCGCACCGCCTACGGCAACCTGGCCAGTGTGGTGGGCATGGCCTGCAACCTGCTTTTGTGCCTGGGCAAGCTGGCCGCCGGAACGCTGTTCGGCTCCATTGCCATCATGGCCGATGCACTGAACAACCTTTCGGACGCATCCTCCAACCTGGTCAGCCTGGTGGGGTTCCGCCTGGCGGCCAAAGCCCCGGACGAAAAACACCCCTACGGCCATGCACGGTACGAGTACCTGGCCGGACTGGTGGTCAGTGTCACCATTCTGGGCATCGGGTTTTCTCTGCTGAAAGAATCGGCTGTGCAGCTCTACCGGCCGGATGCCATGGTATTCAGCTGGGTATCGGTGGGGGTGCTGGCTGCTTCCATCGCCGTAAAGCTCTGGCTCAGCGGCTTCTGCCGCAAGGTGGGCGGCATCATCCGCTCCGACACGCTGCTGGCAGCAGCAGCCGACAGCCGCAACGATGTGCTGAGCACCGGCGCCGTGCTGCTTTCCACGTTTGTTTACCGCTTTACCGGCTGGACCCGGCTGGATGCTCTGATGGGCCTGGCTGTGTCCGCCTTTATCCTTTGGTCGGGCTGGCATCTGGTGCTGGAGACCCTCAGCCCCCTGCTGGGCGAATGCCCGTCGCCGGAGCTGGTGGAGCACATTGAGCAGACCGTGATGAGCTACCCCGGCGTGCTGGGCGTCCACGACCTGATGGTACACGACTACGGCCCTGGCCACCAGTTCGCCTCGGTCCATGTGGAGCTGCCTGCTGAAAGCGACCCCCTGAAAGGCCATGACCTGATCGACCGCATCGAGCGGGACTTCTGGGTCAATGACCGGATGCAGGTCACCATCCACTACGACCCCATCGTTACCTCGGATGCGCAGGTGGGTGCGCTGCGCGCCCGGCTGGCCGAGTATGTGCGGCAGCTGGATGCCCGCATCTCCCTGCACGATCTGCGCATCGTCCCCGGGGATACCCATACCAACGTATTGTTTGACCTGGCCCTGCCCGCCGGTTATGCCGGGGACTACAAGCAGCTGCTGAACCAGGTGCGGCAGTTTGTTATCCAGCAGGACCCCAAATACATCCCCATCATCAAATTGGAGCAGAGCTACGCCACCCCCGGCGGCCAATAAGCCCCGCCCCATCCAGGAAGGAGGACCCTCTTTTGCTCAACGAGACCTATCGCAGGATGCTGGACCACAAAAGCGTGATCCGGGAGACCTTTATGTATGGGCGGCAGCGGGCTGCCCAGATCGGGGCCGAAAATGTCTTTGATTATTCTTTGGGCAACCCCAGCGTCCCCTGTCCGCCCCAGCTGACCCAGGCTATGACCGGTCTGCTGGCTTCCGCCGACCCGGTGGAGCTGCACGGTTACTGCCCCAGCCAGGGGGACCCGGCCTTTCGCAGGGCCGTAGCCGCTCAGCTGGAACGGCAGTTTGGCCTGCCCTACACGCCGGAGCACATCTTCCCCACCACCGGCGCTGCTGGCGCCATTGCCCATGCTGTGCGGGCCATCAGCACCCCGGGGGAACAGGTGCTCACCTTTGCCCCCTACTTCCCGGAATACGGGCCGTATGTGGCTGGCACCGGTGCGGAACTGGCCGTCGTGCCCCCGCAGATGCCGGACTTTCAGCCCAATCTCGAGGCGCTGGAGCAGATGCTCTGCCCCCGCACCGCCTGCGTGCTGATCAACACCCCCAACAACCCCTCCGGCGTGGTCTATTCTGCCCAGACCCTGACCCGCCTGGCCGAAGTGCTGGAGCGCAAGAGCCGGGAGTTTGGCCACCGGATCTACCTGGTCAGCGACGAGCCTTACCGGGACATCGTGTTCGACGGCGGCACCGCCCCGTATCCGGCGGCTTTCTACCCCCATACCCTGACCTGCTTCTCCTACTCCAAAAGTCTGAGCATCCCCGGGGAGCGGCTGGGCTATGTAGCGGTTTGCCCCGGATGCGAAGGGGAGGATGTTCTGGTGGACATGATGGCCCAGATCTCCCGCTTTACCGGCCACAACTGCCCGCCCAGCCTGCTGCAGCGAGCCGTGGCCCAGTGCCAGGGCGTCACCAGCGACCTGACCATATACCAGACCAACATGGAGCTGCTGTATGATGCACTGACCCGCCTGGGCTTTGAAGTCCAGCGCCCCGGCGGCACCTTTTATATCTTCCCCAAGGCGCTGGAACCGGATGCCGCAGCTTTTTGCCGCAAAGCGCGGGAATTTGACCTGCTGCTGGTGCCCAGCGACAGTTTTGGCGTGCCGGGCTATGTGCGCCTGGCCTACTGCATCGATACCGACAAGGTACGCCGCAGCCTGCCTGCTCTGGAACAGCTGGCCAACGCCTACCGCTGAGACCCAACTGCTGCCTGCGGTCCGCATCGACCGGGACGATAGAACCTCTGAGGAAAGGGAAACGCACTATGGAAAAGATCAAAATGACCACCCCTCTTGTTGAGATGGACGGCGACGAGATGACCCGTGTGCTGTGGCAGATGATCAAGGACGAACTGATCCTGCCCTTTGTGGAGCTGAACGCCGAGTACTATGACCTGGGCCTGCCCAATCGGGATGCCACCGGGGATCAGGTGACCATGGATGCAGCACTGGCCAACAAAAAATACGGTGTATCGGTCAAGTGTGCCACCATCACCCCCAATGCGCAGCGCATGGATGAGTACCATCTGCACGAGATGTGGAAAAGCCCCAACGGCACCATCCGGGCCGTGCTGGACGGCACCGTATTCCGCGCCCCCATCATGATCGACTGCATCCACCCGGTGGTGAAGAACTGGAAAAAGCCCATCACCATTGCCCGCCATGCTTATGGCGACGTGTACAAGTGCACCGAGTTCCGCATCCCCGGCCCGGGCAAGGCAGAGCTGATCTTTACCGGTGCGGACGGCACCCAGCAGCGGGCCACGGTGTTCCCCTTTGAGGGGCCGGGCGTGCTGCAGGGACAGTACAACAAGGACGATTCCATCCGCAGCTTTGCCCGCAGCTGCTTCAACTACGCTTTGGATGTCAAGCAGGACCTGTGGTTCGGCGCAAAGGACACCATCTCCAAAAAATACGACCACACCTTCAAAGATATCTTCCAGGAAGTGTATGACCAGGAGTTCCGCCCCCAGTTCGAGGCGGCAGGCATCACCTATTTTTACAGCCTGATCGATGATATCGTCGCCCGTGTGATCCGCAGCGAGGGCGGCTTTGTCTGGGCCTGCAAAAACTACGATGGCGATGTGATGAGCGATATGGTGTCCACTGCCTTTGGCTCTCTGGCTATGATGACCAGCGTTCTGGTCAGCCCGGACGGAAAGTACGAGTACGAGGCCGCTCATGGCACGGTGACCCGCCATTATTACCGCTATCTGAAGGGCGAAAAGACCTCCACCAACCCCATGGCCACCATTTTTGCCTGGACCGGTGCGCTGAAAAAGCGGGGTGAACTGGACGGCCTTGCTGACCTGGTGGATTTTGCCCAGAAGCTGGAGACCGCCTGCATCGACACCCTGAATGACGGCATCATGACCAAGGACCTCTGCTCCCTGGCCGAGGGCATCACTCCTACCGCCGTGGACAGCGAGGGCTTCATCCGGGCGATCCGTGCCCGCCTGGAGGAAAAGCTGGGGGCGTAAGAGCCAAAGCCGCCTGCTTTCTTCCTTGAGAAAAGCAGGCCATGGCCCACTCTAAAACAAAAAAGACCGGCAGACGCCAGAACGTCCGCCGGTCTTTTTTGTTGTTTTGATGGGGCTGAACGTCCTCAGCCGATGTAGCTGATATTTACGTCGATATCGCCGCCATAGCCATTGATGCGGGCGGTACAGGTACCCTGCCACATATCACAGCCAATACCGGGACTGGGTATGCCGTAGTGGGCGTTCCACAAGCTGTATCCGGTCAGTTTGCTCATATCCAGCCGCTTATTGAACCAGCTGGTGGAAGCATACACGCCTGCCCGATAGCCCAGCGCCTGCACCTCGTTGCAGAATGCCACTGCACACTTGGTGCGGTCCTCCACGCCCAGGCCATCTGCCCGGCCGGTGCCGCCCGGTGCGCCGGAAGCCTCGGTATCAAAGTAGATGGGGTAGTCCAGCTGGCGGCCGTTCAGCACATACCAGCAGCCCTGGGCTTCCTCCATGGCTTCCTGTTCATTGACCGCCTGGGTGAAGAAGTAGACACCCACCCGCAGACCCGCATTGCGGGCATTGGTGAAGTGCTGTTCAAACATGGGGTCCAGCACCAAAGCGCCGCTGCCGTAGCCGCGGTAGCCGATGCGGATCATGACAAACTCTGCGCCTGCCTGCTTGACCTTGGCCCAATCCACGTTTTGCTGGTACTTGGAAACATCCACGCCGAAGGTGGCAGGCTGCTGCACACCGCTGGCATCAAAGTAATACAGCTTGCCATCAATGGACTGGATGCCGGTCAGGGGCTGGTTGGTGTTGGGGTCATAATAATAGGTCTTATCGTCCACGGTGCGCCAGCCGGAATACTTGGGTTTGCCGAACAGCAGCTCCCACAGCCAGCGGAAGAAGCCGTTCTCATCCTCAAAACTGGCGGCCTGCGTCTCATCCAGCAGGCCCTCGTCCAGTGCCTGCCGGATCTGCTCCGGGGTCAGCATCACCGGGTTTTCCTCGGCCTGCTCTGCTGCCCGCTGGGCTGCGGAGTCATTCTCCTGCGCCGGGGCAGGCGGGGCCATGGGGTCCTCCGCTGCCAGGGCCGGGGTCTCGGTCAGCAGCAGCGGCAGGGAGTTCTCCTCCTCGATGCTGCCCATCGGCACCGCTGTCGGCTGCTCTGCCGACACTTCCGGCTGCTGCACGGGGGCAGGTTCCGGCTGGACCGGAGCGGGCTCTGCCGGAGCCGCCGGGCTTTCTGCCGCGGGGACTTCTGCCTTTTCTGCCGGGGCAGGCTCTGGCTGCACAGGCTGGGGCGCGGGGGCAGGCTCCGGCTGGGTCTGCGCCTGCACGGCGTGCTGCACCGTCTGCTCTGTCTGCTCGCTCTGCACCGGCTGCACGGTCTGCTGCTCTGTGCGCACAGCGGCAGGCTCCACCGCAAGGCCAGTGGGCTGGGTGACCAGCAGCGCTGTGGTGCCCACTCCGCCGACGGTTAGTGCCAGGGCCATCACACCGGCAGCCACTGCCTGGCCGATGCTGCGGCCTACCCCCTGATTCGATGAAAACAACCTTCTCCGCTTCATGCCGCTTCTCTGCCTCCCAGCTGATTGGTAAATTAAGGGGCCTGCCCTGTTTGCTTCTGACGGCCTTCCGCTGCCACGGAAAACCATGCAATTCACATTTAGTATACACCCTGCCCCCATCCCTCGTCAATCAGCGGGACGGGTCAGCCGGCCGGGCTGCGGATAAAACGCAGCACCCCCATGGGAGATACGTCCCAACCGGGCAAAAGATTGCACCCAGGGCAAAAAAATCCGATTTTCGCAGCAAAATTGCGGGTTTGATCTTGCTGTCTTGACAGGTGTATGGTATGATATGAGGCGCGCACCGGCCCGGCCGGTATCACGAAAACAGGAAAGGCGGCTGCAACCGTTATGTCAAATGTAAAAAAATTCTTAACACGCAAGGATATCGTCATCACGCCCCAGCGTTACCTGGTGGAAGCCCTGGGCGCAATGGCGCAGGGCCTGTTTGCCAGCCTGCTGATCGGCACCATCATTAAGACGCTGGGCCAGCAGACCGGCCTGGAGGCGCTGGTGGAGCTGGGCGGCTACGCCAGTGCCATGAGCGGCCCCGCCATGGCCTGTGCCATCGGCTGGGCGCTGCACACTCCGCCGCTGGTATTGTTCAGCCTGATCACGGTGGGCTACTCGGCCAACGCCCTGGGCGGTGCAGGCGGGCCGCTGGCGGTGCTGATCATCGCCATTGTTGCTTCTGAGCTGGGCAAGGCCGTCAGCAAGGAGACCAAGGTGGATATCCTGGTCACTCCGCTGGTCACCATCTTTACGGGTGTGGGCCTGTCCATGCTGATCGCTGCCCCCATCGGCGCAGCGGCCAATAAGGTGGGCACCCTGATCATGTGGGCCACCGAGCAGGCGCCCCTGGTCATGGGCATCGTGGTATCCGTGGTGGTGGGCGTGGCCCTGACCCTGCCCATCTCCTCCGCAGCCATCTGCGCTGCGCTGGGTCTTACCGGCCTGGCAGGCGGTGCGGCTGTGGCTGGCTGCTGCGCCCAGATGGTGGGCTTTGCGGTGATGAGCTTTAAGGAGAACGGCCTGGGCGGCCTGGTGAGCCAGGGTCTGGGCACCAGTATGCTGCAGATGGGCAACATCGTCAAAAACCCCCGCATCTGGATCGCTCCCACCCTGGCCAGTGCCATCACCGGCCCTCTGGCCACCTGCCTGTTCCATCTGGAGATGAACGGCGCCGCCGTGTCCTCCGGTATGGGCACCTGCGGTCTGGTGGGTCAGATCGGCGTATACACCGGCTGGGTCAACGATGTGGCCGCCGGTGTGAAAGCCGCCATCACCCCCATGGACTGGATCGGTCTTGTACTGATCTGCTTTGTTCTGCCCGCCGTGCTCAGCGTGGTCTTTTGCGAGATCGAGCGCCGCATGGGCTGGATCAAGGACGGCGACCTGAAACTGAACGGCTGATCTTCCCCCTGAAAACACAACAGGCCCCCTGCACCGGATGCGCAGGGGGCCTGTTTTTGTATCCTCTCAGAGGGCGGCTTCCAGCGCCAGCTTTTTGCCGTCCAGCACCGCCTCGGTCAGTTCATCGCCTTTATAGACAAGCTTCAGCGAGAAAAAAGGCCGCTGCTGTTCCAGCAGACGGAAAAAGATTTTATCCCCCTCCCAGATCGGCAGCTGGGGCACCCGGCTTTTAGGCACCCATTCCAGCACGCCCTCGCTGCACGCATCGCCGGGGATCATCTCCCCCTCCCACTGGTCCGCAGTAAACAGGTGCATATATTCGGTCAGCCCATCCAGCACAAAGGTCACGATACCCCGGAACTGCCACCGCAGCAGCCGCAGACCGGTCTCCTCCTGCACCTCCCGGCACAGACATTCTTCCGGGCTTTCAAACGGCTCAAACTTGCCGCCCACCCCGATCCATTTATCCTTATTCATATCCTGCTGCTTTTTGACCCGGTGCAGCATCAGCCATGCACCGTCCTTTTCCAGATAACAGAGGGTGGTATTGATCGCCTGCGTGGAATTGTCCATCGTTTTTTCTCCTTTTCGTATACAAAACGGGAACAGCGCCCCTTCGACACCGCTTTTGTCCAGGGCGCTGTTCCGTTTATTGCAGCTTAGCTGCACTTCTTTTTTGTTGTTTGCTTATTTGCGGCTGGCACGTCCCTTGCCTGCGCTGTTCAGCTTGCGCACCAGGTCGTTCTGGTGTTTGCGCTGGGGCGGTGTGGGCTGGGGAGAGGGATGCTCCTCGGCACAGGCTGTGGTCTGGGCTGTATTGGGGTCTACCCGCACCAGATCCCACTCCTGGTTTCCGCCGGACACAAAGTTCCAGATCTGCGCACGGGCGCCGTTGGAGGTATCCATCCCCACCAGGTCGATGTATTTGTCTGCCAGCACGCTGCGGATGCGGATGCGTCCGTTCCGGGTGGGCTCCAGCGTCCAGCACTGGCTCATCCCGCTGGTGCGGGCCCACTGGTGCAGCCAGGTGCCTTCCACCACGCCGCCCAGGGACAGATCGATGACCTTGCCGGTGAAACGGTTGCAGATGCGCCAGCGCCCATCTCCCGCATCAAGGAACTGCCACTGCTGCCAGGGATGACCGGCATAGGACCACAGCTGGATCGCAGCGCCGTTCTCGGTATTGAAGTCCTTTACCTCCAGCACCTTTCCATTCGGGGCCTTGATCAGATAATATTCATTTTCCAGTAATACGACCTGCGATGCCTTTGCCATGCTCACCGCTCCTTTCCGCGTCTGTGACATTTTGAGCAGCGATCTGCTCAAAGGATGCAGGCCGCTTCTCTTTGTTCCATTATATCCCATAAAGGCCCGGGCAACAAGTTCACTTTTGGATAAGCTTTTCCTCGCTTTTTTGGGCAGATTGCACACCCCGTTCTATCCCCCTTTCTGCGGCCGCACCGACTTCAAACCGCACATTCGGGCGGCTGTTCTGTGTGCAGACAGCACCAAGATCCCGCCTTGGGACGGTGCGTTCTGCCCTGTGCGCTTACCGCGGACAAAACCGGTTTTTTACGCCATTTTTATACCGCATCGCACGCCATATGCGGACACTTCTCCCGCTTGAAAAAGTAAAGTGCATTTCGGCACTTCACTTTCATGATTTCAGTGTTTTTCAGTCCAGGCTTTGATTTCTTTCATCTTTCGCAGCATTGACTTTATCTTCAAAATGCGTTATAGTATGGTTGCAGAGGGGTGCACACCACCCCGCACCACACCACACCGGGTGACCCGCTGGGCCCCATATCCTAATAGGAGGTTTGACTATGTACTACTATATTCTTGGTTTTGGCATCGCCTGCTTGATCCTTGCCGGTATCAGCAGTATGGACACGGTATATATCAAACCGGCCCAGATCGTGATCAAAGCTCTGTTGTGGCCCTTGACTTTACTGGACGCGGCTGTACACGCCATCGGTCATCCTTCCTCCGGTCGGCCTCATTCCCCTGCCGCACTGTAATGCTCTGACTATTTCCGTCCCCCTATTTATAAAAACCGAAACGGCAGACAGGCCGCTGCAAAGCCCATTCCCGGGCGGCAGCGGCCTGTCTGCTTTTTCCTGCCGCAAAAGGCGCGGTTCCGCCCTTGTCGCCAGACGGGGCACTGTGGTAAAATAGGGCCAGGGTACACCCCTTTATAAAACAAGGAGCCAAATGGGAGGGGAACAATATGACCAACGAGACTTTGGACACCATCCGCAGCCGGCGCAGCTGCCGGAGCTACCTGCCCACCCAGATCACCGAGGAGGAATTGTCTGCGGTGCTGGAAGCCGGGACCTATGCCGCCAGCGCTATGGGCCGCCAGAGCGCTCGCATCCTGGTGGTGCAGGACCCTGCGGACCGTGCCCTGCTTACCCGGATGAACGCCGCTGTTATGGGCACCGACAGCGACCCCATGTACGGCGCCCCCACCATCCTGGTGGTGCTGGCAGATGCCAACGCCCGCAATGCCGTGCAGGATGGCAGCCTGGTAATGGGCAACCTGATGCTGGCCGCCGCCTCCCTTGGGCTGGGCAGCTGCTGGATCAACCGTGCCCGTGAGATGTTCGACACCCCGGAGGGCAAGGCCCTTTTGCGCCGCTGGGGCGTAGAGGGCGATTGGATCGGCGTGGGCAACTGCATCCTGGGTTACCCCGCTGCCGACCCCAAACCCGCTGCTCCCCGCAAGCCAGATTATATCCTGCGGGTAAAATGACCCGCACCGTGTTACAAAAAGGAGAATTATGAAGCCTGATTACAAACTGGTGGCAAAAGCCAAATACATCCACATGACCGCAGACCTGGCCGCAGAGCTTTGGGGCGAGGTCTACGCCCGCTATTACCCCGCCAAGCAGCTGAACCAGCTGATCCAGCAGCTGCAAAGCCCCGAGGCCATTGAGGAGGACATCGACAACAACGTCAACTACTTCCTGGTATTTCTGGGGGATAAGCTGGTGGGCTACTTTGCCTGGAAGATGGAAAACACCGCCCTGCACCTGCTGCATCTCTACCTGAAGCCCGCCTACCGCGGCAAGGCGCTGGGCCGGGACATCCTGCTCTCCTGCGAGCGTCTGGCCCGGGGCGAAGGCCGGGGCCGGGTGCGATGCGAGGTATACGACAAGGCACTGCCGGTGCAGCAGTTCTTCAAGGCACGGGGCTACCGTCCCCTGCGCCCCGCAGAGGAGACCGTTGCCGGACTTCTGCCCCGGACAGAATTCGAGCACACCCTGTAAAAAGTTGTGCTGTACCATGCCGGACCGCCCTATCCCCCATTGCATTTTTTCTCTTTTTGTACTACACTAATGTAGTGCAATGAAGTGTTCGCCCCGCCGGGCACACAACGAGAAAGGAGCCGTCCCCTATGGCCAAAGATCACCCTACCGGAAAATCCGGCCTGTACGAAGCCATGCTCCGGCTGGAAACGCCGGAGCAGTGCTACCGTTTTTTGCAGGACGTATGCAGCTATGCAGAGCTTAGTGCAATGGAGCAGCGCTACAACATTGCAGAACTGCTGGCGGACAAGTGCATCTATACCGAGATCATGGAAAAGACAGGCGCATCCAGCGCCATCATCAGCCGGGTCAGCCGGGTATTGAGCAAAGAGGGCAGCATGCTGCGCACCCTGCTGGATGCCCCCGACCCCAAAAAATAAAAGAAGGTACATTTTATCATGAAAAAAGCCGTTGTATTTTTTGCCGATGGCACCGAGGAGTGCGAGGCCCTGTTGGTGGTAGACCTGCTGCGCCGGGCCAATGTTCAGGTAACGGTGGCCTCTGCGTCGGGGCGGCTGGAACTGGAGACCAGCCACGGCATCCGCATGACGGCCGATGCGCTGGCCGAGGATCTGGACTATACCGACACGGATCTGGTCGTGCTGCCGGGCGGCATCCCCGGCACCCCCAACCTGGCGGCTAATCCGGCGGTCACCGCTGCGGTCACCGCCTGCGCCAAGGCAGGCAAAAAGGTAGCCGCCATCTGTGCTGCCCCCAGCATCCTGGCACAGCTGGGCCTGCTGGAAGGCAAGCAGGCCACCGCCCACGCCTCCTTCCAGGACAAGCTGGCCGGTGCTGCCGTACTGGACCAGGAGGTCGTGGTGGACGGCAACATCACCACCAGCTACGGGCTGGGCGGCGCGATCCCGTTTGCTTTGGAGCTGGTGCGCCAGCTGGCAGGCGAACAGGAAGCCCAGCGGGTCCAGCAGGCCATCGCCTACCGGCACTAAGGCAGCACGCTGCTTGGAGCTGGCAGCAGTCCAACCGTTCATCCACTCTGGGGCAGGCTTCGGCTTGCCCCGATTTTATATCCAAAGGAGTGCGTATCTATGCGCTTTATCACCTGTCGTACGCCGGACGGCTCTCTGGTTCCGGCCATCCTCTCCCCAGACGGGAACACCGTCTGGCCTTTGCGCTGGCTGGGTCTGCCTGCAGAGACCCTGGCAGAGGCCATTCCGCTGCTGACGCCCCAGGTCCGGGCCGGTCTGTCTCTGGCCTTGGGGGGCATCCCCGGCATCCCGCGGGAGGCCGTCCAGCTGGACAGCCCCATCCCCCACCCTGTCCAGGACGTGATCTGCCTGGGCATCAACTACCTGTCCCACTCGGAGGAGGCAGAGCGCTACTCTGCCCAGGCTTTTGCCGCCCCGCATACGGATGCCATCTACTTTTCCAAACGGGTCAGCCGGGCTGTGCCGGACGGGGCCGCCATCCCGCCCCACACCCGTTTGGTCAAAAAGCTGGACTACGAGTGTGAGCTGGCGGTCGTCATGGGGCAGGACGCCAGAGACCTGACCCCCGGCCACACACAGGATGCGGTATTTGGCTACACCATCCTGAACGACGTCTCTGCCCGTGACCAGCAGACCGCCCACAAACAGTGGTATTTTGGCAAAAGTCTGGACGGCTTTGCCCCCATGGGGCCCTGCATCGTCACCGCAGACGAGTTCGACACCTACCCGCCCCGGCTGGGGCTGCGGTGCTGGGTGAACGACCAGCTGCGCCAGGATGCCAACACCGCCCAGCAGATCTTTGACATCGACCATGTGCTGTGCGAGCTGACCGCTGGTATGACCCTGCGGGCGGGCACCATCATCGCCACCGGCACCCCCGCCGGCGTGGGCATGGGGATGCAGCCCCCCTGTTTTTTGCAGCCCGGAGACGTGGTCCGCTGCGAGATCGAGGGCATTGGGACCCTGACAAACCCGGTGGGCGAGGCCGATCCGGAGCCTGAGCTTAACTCCTAAAAGTATTTTTTCGGTAGCATTTTGCTATTCGTTATTGATTTTGTCAAAAGTTCGGGGTTGTTCATAATAAGTTCACAATAAATTCATCTCTCGTTCATGCAATTCCGGTATAAGTATGGCAGCACAGGGCACACGCCGCCCTGAACCGGAAAAATGGCCTGCTTGCAGCAGGCACGGACTGCCGCGCGCCGCGCAGCAACGGATAAACGGAAAGGACATATGTTTTATGAAGATTGGAATTTGGGAACTGGCGCTGATCGTCGTGGTGGCATTCATCTTTATTGGCCCGGATCAGCTGCCGGTCTACGCCCGTAAGTTCGGCAAGATGCTGCGGGATCTGCGCAAGTACACCGGCGCCGCTTCGGAGGAGATCCAGAAGAACGTGGTGGAACCTCTGAATGAGATCCAGGCCCCCCTGAAGGAGGCCGTTGCCCCCCTGACCGACCTGAAGAACGATATTGACAACAGCATGCGGGATGTGACCAAGAGCTTTGCCAACATCGGCAAGACCAGCAAGACCGAGGCCGAGGCCGCTGCCCAGCAGGAGGAAGTTGCTGAGCTGGAGGAAGTCGCCGAGCTGGAAGAGCTGGAGGATACCGCCGAGAACAAGGCCGAGACCCCCGCTGCGGAGGAAGCAAAGCCGGAACCGGCCGCCGCTGAGACCGAGACCGTCAAGGCTGAGGCCCCTGCTGTTGAGCCTGTCGAGCAGGCCGAGACCGCAGAAGCTGCCGAGCCCGCCCAGGAGGCCGAAGCTGCCCAGGAAGCCAAGGTCTGAGCCTGGCCGAACCAACCCAGTTGCATCCGCATGTGCGGTTGCCGATAGATGCAAAAATAAGCTGGCCCGCACAGCGGCACAGCCAAACAAAAGGAGAACTGTATTATGAGAATTGGCATGAATGAATTGATCATCATCCTGGTGGTTGTCCTGATCATCTTTGGACCCAAGAACCTGCCGAAGCTGGGCAAGATGTTCGGCAAGACCATGAAGAGCTTCAAGGCTGGCATGGACGAAGTGCCCGATGACGACGAGTCCGCCGCTAAGACCGAGAAGGTCGAGGAAAAGAAGGATAACAGCGAGGAATAATGGCTACAAATGTAAAGCGCAAAGCGCAGGCCGAAGCAATCTCAGAGGACGGCAGCATGACCCTGACCGGCCATCTGAAAGAGCTGCGGAACCGCCTCATCATCTGCGCGCTGGTATTTGTAGTCGGCGTGGTCGGCTTCTTGGCCATTTCGGACAAGCTGATCGACCTGCTTACTGCGATGGCGATCAACTCGAACTATACCTTCGTGTCCATCGCCCCGCAGGAAAAGCTGATGCAGTATTTCCGCGTGTCCATCCTGGCCGCCGTGGTACTGGTGATCCCGGTAGCACTGTACGAGATCTACGCCTTTGCACGTCCGGGCCTGAAAAAAAGCGAGAGCTTCTTTTTTGGCCTGACTATGCTGATGGGCCTGGGCCTGTTTGTGGTGGGCGTACTGTTCGCCTACTTCATCTCCCTGCCCTTTATGCTGAACTTTATGTCCAGCCTGGAAGGCGCCGAGTACATTGTAAACCAGACCAGTATCGAAAGCTACGTCAACCTATGTCTTACCATGTTTGTGGTGTTCGGCGTGGTGTTTGAAATGCCGCTGGTCACCGTGCTGCTGGCAAAGATGGGTATCGCAAACCCCGAGATCATGAAGAAGGGCCGCGGCGTTGCCATCGTGCTGATCTTCGTGGTCGCTGCCATCATCACCCCGCCGGATATCATCTCCCAGTGCATGGTCGCCATGCCCATGATCCTGCTGTATTTCTTCAGTATCTTCCTGAGCGGCATTTTCTACAAGCCGCATACAGCGGATAACGATGACGACGATGAGGACGAGGACGACGAGGATTGATCGCCTGCTGAGTCTTTGCAGCGCACTCCCACCAGTTGGGGGTGCGCTTTTTTCTGCCCGGTCTTTCGCAAACCGCACAAAAACAGCAAAGGTTTTCCGTCCAAACTCACAAAAAAGCGCTGGCCATCTGCTTTTTATCGCCGGATATGTTATACTTAGGCGAGACAAAATACGGGCCAACGCTCACACAAAAAAGGGGTAAAAGAATATGAAGGAATATGCATTTGGCATCGACCTGGGCGGCACCACCGCCAAGATCGGTTTGTTTACCACCACCGGTGATCTTCTGGAAAAATGGGAGGTGCCCACCGACACTTCTGACCAGGGTGTGCGCATCCTGCCCAACCTGGCCGCCGCCGTGCAGGACAAAATGGCACAGCGCAGCCTGCGCCCCGACCAGATCGAGGGCGTGGGCCTGGGCGTGCCCGGCCCGGTGCAGGATTCCAGCGTTGTGGCCATCGTCTGCGCCAACCTGGGCGGCTGGGGCGACTGCGATGCCGGGGCACAGCTGTCCCAGCTGCTGGGCGGCCTGCGGGTGCAGGTGGGCAACGATGCCAATGTAGCCGCCTTGGGTGAGATCTGGATGGGCGCAGCCAAGGGCTGCCGCAGCGCAGTCATGGTCACCCTGGGCACCGGTGTAGGCGGCGGCGTGGTGGCCGACGGCAAGCTCATCGAGGGCGCCCACGGCGCAGGCGGCGAGATCGGCCACATCACCGTCAACCCCCAGGAGACCGCCCAATGCGGCTGCGGCAAGCACGGCTGCCTGGAGCAGTACTCCAGCGCCACCGGCGTGGTGCGCTGCATGAACAAGCTGCTGAAGCAAAATCCGGACGTTCCCTGCACCCTGCGGGGCCGGGATTTTGCCGCCAAAGACGTGTTTGATGCTGCCCGCAGCGGCGACAAACTGGCGCAGCAGGAAGTAGAGGACATGACCCTGACCCTGGCACTGGCACTGGGCAACATTGCCGCCATCACCGACCCGGAAATGTTCCTGGTGGGCGGCGGCGTGGCCCGGGCCGGAGACGTGCTGCTGGAGCCTTTGAGCCGTCATTACCAGGCCAACGCCTTCCTCTCCTGCCGCAACACCCCCATCCGCCTGGCCAGCCTGGGCAACGATGCCGGCATCTACGGCGCTGTGCGGCTGATCGTCGGGGCATAAGGCTGCGTTTTTACGGGGGTTTGTTCCTTTTTTCGAGAAAAAAGGAACCTAAAAAAGCTTTTCACACGGCCCGTGCATCCGCACGGGCCAATTTTTATATACATAGGGCAGGCTTTGCACCTTCTGGCAGGTGCATAACGGGCTGGAATGGGTGGGTTCCTGAACCCTCTCAGTCAACGCCTATCGGCGTTGCCAGCTCTCCCGAAGGGCGAGCCTTTGGCAAAACCGGCAGGCCCTGCCCCCGCCAACCTATGAGCAGCAAACTTTTCGCCCTTGCCAAAACCCGTGCACAGCATTCCAATTCACATACAAACAGCACCGCCGGGCAGGAATTTCCTGCCCGGCGGCTTTAAGGGTTTCAGGTGTGATGGTTCGGGTCATTGGGTTCCGGATGATGGGAACCAGAAGCCGCCACACTGCTGGAGGCTGCCGTGCTGCTGGAAGATCCGGAGCTTGCGCCGCAGCCCGCCAGCAGGCACAGGCTCAGGCTCAGAGCAAGAAGCAAAGAGAGCATACGTTTCATCGTTTTTCCCATCCTTTCAAAATCAAAGATCCTTTATGGCCGTCTGTTCCACCCCGTTTGACTTCTACTTGTTGTCAAAATGGACATCAATCCGGCCATTTTCCACATAGAGTTCCACTGCGTATAGGCTTGAAGCATCCAAGCGAGGTCTCAGCATACAAGAACCATTTTTGACCCCAGCCTTTACCGTGTAATCCTCATACCTGCCCACAACATCTCCCTTGATCTCTCCGTTCTTTACCGTGCAATCGTATTGAGAGGAGGTTGGATGCTCGAACACGACAGAGCCGTTTTCAATTTCTGATTTTATTCTGCTGGACTGTGTTTTTGAAAACACCGAAGATCCATTTTTCAGCTCCGTGCAGATCTCCTTGGCTGCGATAGAATCCATCTCCACATTGCCGCTGGACGGATTTTCCACAACGATGGACTCATACTTCCGCTGGGGCAGGACGATCTCCAAGTCATAGGCGCTGTCCACCTCAAACTGCATCCTTGTTCCGTTGACGATGACAACTTTCGGGGGCGGGGCTTTTAATTTTTGGACGACCAGGGTGCCGTTCTCGACCTGGATCTCATACAGCGTTTCCGCTGTCGTATCCGCATATCGGACGCAGACTTCCTCCCCCTCCCCCGGCAGGAAGCGGACCGTAGACCCCTCCTCCTGGACCTGGACGGCGGTCACTTCCTCCAAAGTTGAAAACTGTCGCCTTACCGCCTGTACTTCTTGGATCTCCTCTGCCGATACAGACGTTCCAACGCATCCCAGCATCCCAAAGAGCAGCAGCGCAGAAATAAAGCGAGAAAAACCTTTTGCCATGACCACATCTCCTTTCAACTTTTGGTGGTTTTGCTTTATCATAGCACGGCAAAAGCGGCCTGTCCATAGCATTGCGTGTAAATGCTTTCCCATCTGAAATTTTCATCTTTCCGGCGGTTCAGCGTATGATTTTTCATGTTTTTTGCAGGCAGGGCGGGACAAAAAACGGCCCGCACCGGGGGGTGCGGGCCGCAGGTCAGCTGCGTTTTCTTGTTCGGAGGCCGCCAAGATCAGGCGCTCAGCTTGGCAATGGCCTGGCGGACACGCTCCAGGGTCTTTTCCCGGCCCATCATGCAGGCCAGATCTGCACCGCCGCCGGGGGTGCGCTGCTTGCCAGAGAGTGCCACGCCCAGGGGGTAGAGCATCCAGCCATTCTTTTTGCCCAGCTCCTCTGCCTTGGCACGGCAGGCCTCAAACACGGCGTCCCGGTTGCCAAAGTCCAGCGCAGGGTCCTCCAGCACCGGCACCAGAGCCGTCAGGGCCTCCAGCGCAGTCTCCGGGGTGGTCTTCTGCTTCTTGTTGGCGTAAAGGGTCAGCTCATAGTCCGGCATCTGGTCAAAGAAGTCCAGCTGCTCACCGATCTCGCCCAGCACCTCGCACCGGGGCTGCAGGTTTGCACACAGCAGCTGTTTGTCAATGGGCGTGTGCACCGCTGCATCGATCCACGGCTCGGCCCGGCGCAGGAACTCCTCTGCGGGCAGGCGGCGGATATACTCGGCATTGATGGCACGCAGCTTCAGCGGGTCAAAAATGGCAGGCGACTTGGAGATGCCGCTGGGCTCCCAGATGCGCACCAGCTCTTCCAGCGTAAACAGCTCCTGCTCGGAGTACTCTCCCTTGGGGCTCCAGCCCAGCAGGCAGATATAGTTCAGCACGGCCTCGGTCAGGTAGCCTTTTGCCACCAGGTCCTGATAGCTGGCATCGCCGTTGCGCTTGGACAGCTTATGCTGTGCATCCTTCATCACCGGCGGGCAGTGGATATACTCCGGGATCGGCCAGCCAAATGCCTGATACAGCAGGTTGTACTTGGGCGTAGAGGACAGGTACTCGCTGCCGCGGATCACGTGGGTAATGCCCATCAGGTGATCATCCACCACGTTGGCAAAGTTGTAGGTGGGCATCCCGTCGGTCTTGATCAGGATCTGGTCGTCCATCTCGCTGTTGTTCACCTCAATATGGCCATAGACCAGGTCGTCAAACCCGGTGACTCCGGTGCGGGGGATCTTCTGGCGGATAACATAGGGCTCGCCCGCTTCCAGGCGGCGGCGCACCTCCTCCTGGGGCAGGTCACGGCAGCAGCCGTCATAATGGGTCATCTCGCCCTGCGCACGCTGCTCGGCGTGCAGAGCCTCCAGCCGCTCCTCGGTGCAGAAGCAGTAATAGGCCTTTCCCTCAGCCACCAGCTGCTCGGCATACTGTTTGAACATCCCCATCCGCTCGCTCTGGACATAGGGTCCCACCGGGCCGCCGATATCCGGGCCTTCGTCCCAGAGCAGGCCCGTCTCCCGCAGGGTGTTGTAGATGACTTCCACTGCGCCATCCACATAGCGCTCCTGGTCGGTATCCTCAATGCGCAGGATGAACGTGCCGTCCTGATGCTTTGCCATCAGATACGCATACAGAGCGGTGCGCAGGTTGCCCACGTGCATATACCCTGTGGGCGAGGGTGCAAAACGAGTACGAACTTGATCCATCGGCATAAAAACGCTCCTTTATTCAACAGTGCAGCAATGTGCAGGTTTTTCTATCGTTTAGTTTACCCATTCCGCCCCGGTTTGTCAACGATAGAGGGCGGGTTTTGGCACTCTGCCCCCTATGCGGCGGGGTCTTATCCCAAAAGGCACTCTGCAAAAAAATCGGCTGGCGGGTCCCCCCGCCAGCCATGAAAAAAGTTTGCTGTTTTTCAAATCAGAGGAAATGCTCCTCTGCGCTTTATCTCTTGGCCCAGGCATCCACCCGGTTCACCAGAGCACGGCCCCGGCGGCCCAGCAGTTTGGGCAGCAGCATCCGTGCCATTGCCCACACACCGGAGAAGTTATACAGGATCACCACCGCCGTGATCAGGCCGGTCCACAGCCCGTAGAGTGGCACCTCCGCCAGCAGCACCAAAGCCTCTGCTGCCAGCAGAACAAAGTTTACCGCCACCCGGCCGGGATGCACCGACATCCGCAGCATCCGATGGGTATCCGCAGCACGCAGTGCAAACACCAGCCCCAAGCTGACAAAGGAAGCCACGCTGGCGCCCACCGGCCCCCACCAGAGGATGAGGAAGTAATTCAGCACACAGTTGGCCACAGCGCCTGCCAGCATTGTGACCAGGCTGTGCACCGAGCGTTTATAGACCACATAGACGCTGTTCAAAAACTGGCTGTAACAGGAGCAGACCGCCGCCAGGGTCAAAAACGGCACAAAACGCCAGGCCTCGTAATAGCTGGCCTTCATCACGTGCATCAGCGGGCGGCACAGCCACAGGATGCCCGCCCCGCAGCAGAACATCACGCAGGAATAGATGCGGAAGATCCGGGTAAAAAACGTTTCCCGCTCCTCTTCCTCCGTCACCGCAGACAGCTGCCAGGCATCGTAAAAGATCAGCCCCAGCGTGCTGAGGATCGTAGGCAGAAAATAACCGGTGGAGAGCAGTCCGCTCCAGGCTTCGCCGCTGTGACCGCCCATGCCGCCGCACATCTCGCGGACAAAAAACAGGTCGGACGCATTGATGACCCAAAAGCTGATCTGCGCCGGGATCATGGGCAGAGAGAAGCGCAGCATCTGCTTCCACAGCCGGATATTCGGGGCGGTTTTCAGCTCCAGGTACTGCCACAGCCGCCCTTTGAAGGTCAGGAACACCACGCTGGTCAGATCGCCGCTGATGATGGCCAGCAGGTAGCCGTTGGCGCCCATGCCCAGCACCACCAGGTACAGCACATAGAACATCAGGGTGGCAAAGGTACACAGGATGCCGTCCACCGCCACCAGTTTATTGAACTCCTGGCTGCGCACAAACTGGGTACACAGGGTGCGCAGGCAGCTCATCAATACATAAACATACAGCAGCAGCCCATACTGCGCCATATCCGGCAGCAGCCGGGCGACCGGCCACAGCAGGATCAGCGCCGCATACCCCAGCAGGATGCTCAGCAGGCCATTGGTGAACACCTGCTTTTTGCTGTTGCCCCGGTCCAGACCAAAGCGGATGATGGCATTGGACATACCCATGGAGACAAAGGGGATCAAAAGGTTTGCGTACTGGCTCAGGATCTTGGACAGGCCCAGATCCGAGATCTCCGCCATAGCATAGGTCAAAAAGGGCTGGACGATCAGGGTCAGCAGCTTGGAAGAAAAGCTGGAAATGGCAAAGATCAAAGTGTTGCCCGCCAGCTTTGCATATTTGCCCTGCCCGGAGCGGGGCGCGTTTTCATTGGACAATGGCTTGTCCCTCCTGGTTTTTTACAGCATATTTTACTTCAGCAAAGCGCGTCGGGCTTTCCAGTCCGGCAGCAGCTTTTCCACCTCAGCCCAAAAAGCCGGGCTGTGATTCAGTTGGATAAAATGGCAGTATTCATGCACCACCACATAGATCTGGGCCGCCGGGGGCATCTGACACAGTTTTCTTGCAAAGGTGATGCGCCGCTTGCCGGGGCAGCACGTTCCCCAGCAGCTGGTCATATCCCGCACCCGGATCTCCGGCGGCACGCCCCCCAGGACATCCGCAAAAGCCGGGTAGACCTTGCTGCTCAGCTCCAAAAAATGTGCCAAGGCTTGTTCCTGGCTGAGCAGGGGCAGACACCTGCGCTGTGCACGCTGCTCTTGGCGCTGCTGCGCCTGGGCGATCCACTCTGCTTTCAACTCCACATAAAGATCCGCCTGCTTCCAGCTTACCCTGCGCGGCACGCTCAGGGTGACTGTGCCATCCTCCCGCACCCGCAGGATGAGATTCTTTACATCCCGGTGCTGCCCTTGGTACTGGATGCCTGCCACTGTGCGCAGCTGCGGGGCACTCATGCCGCGGCTACTCCCTCTGCCTGGACCAGACCGTACAGATAATACCGGCTGGAGTCATACGAGATGGTGAGCCGGTAGGCAGCCGCCGGGTCCAGCCCGGCAATGGTGCAGCGGTAGTTGGTGCCATCGGTCGGGATATAATGGGTGCTCTCCCCCACATACTCCGCTCCGCCGTCCAGCTTTTTCCACACTGCCACCTTAAAGCGCTGCACGCCCTCGGCTGTGCCGCAGCCGGTCAGCGTGATGGAGCCATTGGGTGCGGTGAAATAACGGGTCTTGCGGCTCCAGATGCCGTTGAACACCACATTCAAGCGGCCGTTGGTAATGGCCGAATCGTACTTTGCAGACGGGTCTGCAATGCCTTCGATCATCAGCGGGTCGGCTGTAGCCTCTGCCCAGCGGGTGGTGTCCGCCTCCTCAGCCTGCGAGCTGGTGCCCAGCACCTTGCGCACAGCCTGTGCCAGCGCATCTTTGCAGCCGGTCAGCATACCGGCCACCAATACCACCGTCAGCAGCACTGCTGCAAAACGTTTTGCGTTTTTCATAAGTTTTGTTCCTCAAATTTTTCCATGTCCCAGGAAGCGCAGCGCTTCCATGCCTATATTTATATAGTATACCGCATTTTTTGTCATTCCACAAGAGAGGCGGCCGTCCCCTGCACCAGAGCGCACCGTGCGTTCCGCAGGCCGGAAAGGCACTGCGTCTTTGCCCTGTGCAGGCCAAAAAACACGCCCCCCGCCCGGCAGCGCCGGAGCAGGGGGTGGTGTCCTATCCGATATTTTTTCAAGATAAAAAACGCTTTACAGGCAGAGCTCTGTCAGCGCCTGACGTTCTGCCTGCGCCAGCTCCGGCGCCTGGGGGCCGAACAGCGACCCATAGCGGTACAGCGCCCAGCCGCCGGCCTGCCAGGTGCGCAGGTCGGCCACCTGCCGTGCCAGCGCCCGTCCGGTGCTCCATTGCTCCACGCTGTCGGGATTGGCGCCGCCGTCGCCTGCCCCCACACGGTATGCCCCCAGCCCAAAGTACAGGGCCACCTGGGGCGAGCGGGGCATTGCAAGCCACTCCTGCACGATGTTCTCAAAGCCAAACCGTGTGCTGCCGCTGCGCTGCATATACCCATAGCCCCAGTATATCTGGGGGCAGAGGTAGTCCAGCACCGCCTGCTCCCCTTCTGCTGCCAGCCAGGAATACACATCGCTGTACTGCTGGGTCAGGTCGTTGTCCGGGTTGCCCTGGGGGCTGATGCCAAACCGCAGGGTGGGGTCCTGCGCCTTGACCGCATCGTGCACCGCCTTGACCAGCGCTGTGACCTGCTGGCGGCGAAACGCCCCCCGGTCCCCCTGACCGGACTGGTCAAACTGCGCCTGGTCCAGGGCGGGGTCGGTCGTGGGGTAAAAATAATCGTCAAAGTGGATGCCGTCCACCGGGTAATTCTGCACCAGCTCGGCCACCCCCTGCACCACATAGCGGGCCGCCTCCGGGCAGGCGGGGTTCAGATACAGCCCACCGGTGTCCGGGTCGGTCCACACCCAATCCGGGTGGGTACAGGCCAGGTTGCTGGGCGCCAGGGCAGCGGGCTGCGCCGCCGACGCCCGGAGCCGGTAGGGGTTGACCCAGGCTTCCAGCGACAGACCCCGGACATGGGCCTCGGTGATGAGGATATCCAGCGGGTCAAAGCCCGGGTCCTGCCCCTGGGTGCCGGTGCACAGATGGCTCCAGGGGTACAGGCGGCTGGGGTATAACGCATCCCCAAACGGCCGCACCTGCGCCAGCACAGTGTTCAGCCCCAGGGCGGCGCAGTTGTCCATCAGCTGGGCTGCCCCGGCCCGGAATGTCTCCTGGGAGGAGAAATCCATCTCCGCCCACTCTAAGTAACTGACCCAGGCCGCCCGCCACTCTCCCGCCGGCAGGGCAGGGTTTGGCTCCGCCGGTGCTGTGGGAGACTGCAGCGCCGAAAGCTGCGGCCACAGCTGCCAGGCAGCAAGACCGGCAGCCGCCGCCCCCGCCCCCGCCAGAAATGCCCGCCGGGTCAGCAGCGGTTTATTCTTTTTGCGGCGCCGGGGTCTGCGCTGCTGGGTCACAGTGCATCCTCCTGGGCTTTATACAGGGTCAGTGCAGCCCAGCCCCGCATACAGGCCAGCACCACCCACAAAAAGTTTGCCCACAGGGCCAGGCTCTGCTTGCCTGCCAGCACCACGCCCAGCACCAGTGCCAGGTGTACTGCTTCTGCTGCACAGACACCGATCATCGGGTTGCGGATCTTTGCGCCACGGCCGGTCTCCACCGCCAGCAGTGCAGGCCATACCAGCGCCGAGAACAGCAGCCCCATCCACCCGCCGAACAGGTAGCCCAGCATCAGCAGCACGAACACCAGAAAATAGCGCTGCTTTTCTGCCACCGGAGCACCTTTCTGCGCCGCCAGGAACAGCACCGAAATGCCGGTGCCGCCAAAGGCCACCGTGTCCAGAAATGCCAGATTGTGCCCCAGCAGGGCCGCCATGCCGTTGAGCAGGTTGAGTGCGGCCGCGGCCAGCAGGCAGAAGTACCAGGTCTTGCGTGAGAATCGAAGCTTCATTTTGGTTTTCCTCCCCGAAAAATGAGCGGCGCTGGGCCGCAGACAACAAAATTTTTATAATTATAACACATTTGCCCGCCGCTTGTGTTACAATAAGGAAAACTCTTGCGGCGTCCCCCAGCTCTGGCGGCGCCGCCCACGCCAAGGAGGGCGGCAGATGAATGTATTTTTTTCGGTGATCCTGCTGGCGGGCATCGTGGGCCTGCTGATCTTTCTGCTCAGCCGGCGGGAGGCCGGCCGGCGCAGCCAGTACGGGCCTGCTGCGCTGAACGAGTTCCGCACAGCACTGCCGCTGGACGAGTGCTTTGACCGGCTGGAACAGCACAGCCCCGAGGATGTGTTTGCCTACGAGTGCCGCCGGGAGAACGACGGCGGGTTTATGCTGCACTTTACGCTGCATCAGCCTACCCGCCAGCCCCTGGATACCCTGTATACCCTGCGCCTGGACCCCGGCCGGGAGACCGTGGCCACCTTATTTTTTATCCGGGAAGCCTTTGGCTATAAGGAGCCGCTGTTTCCCCAGGAGATGCTGGATGCGTTCATGCTGCAAAAACTGGAGGCACGCCGGACACGCTGACGCCGCTGGTTTTGTTTGCCCGCCCAAAGAACGCTCCTTTGGGCAGCGGACGGCAGAAAGTGCGGAAAAGTGCTTTCTATTTTGCTGGTTTTTTGCTATAATAATATGTATGACCCTGCTGTGCAGGATATGCCGCCTTGCGGGCTAGTAGCTCAGTTGGTCAGAGCTGGCGGCTCATAACCGCTTGGTCCCGGGTTCAAGTCCTGGCTGGCCCACCAAAAACGATCCCCCCGGCCCGCGCCGGGGGGATTCTTTTTAACAGCCAGGACTTGAACAGACAGCTGCGCGGCCGCCGGTGGGACGATCCTTTACTTTTTTGCAAGATTTGCGGGGGCTGTGCCGTATCATATTATATGGATCTGCCCTGAAAAAAGCGGGCGAAGATGAACAAGGATGCTTTTCTTGTTCAAAAATACTTGCTATACTACAATTACACGGGGGACCGGCACTCTGCCGTCCTGCATACTGCGCCCCGGCCTGCGCTTGAACAAAACGGCCGATGGAGGGACCACGATGGACGAAAATTGGATGGAGCTGCTTGTAAGCCTGGACCAAAACTATCTTCCTCAGCTGCGGGTCATGCTGACCTCGCTGACCTGCAACGACCCTGGCGTACATTGCCGGGTATGGCTTTTGCACAGCGGCATCCCGCAGCCCAAGCTGGATAAGCTGGCCCAAGGGCTGGAAGGTCTGGGGCACCGTCTGGAGCCGGTGCTGGTAGACCAGAGCCTGTTTGGCTCTGCGCCGGTCACCGACCGCTACCCTCAAGAGATGTATTACCGGCTGCTGGCCGCTCAGCTGCTGCCCGACACCCTGGACCGGGTGCTGTATCTGGACCCGGATATCCTGGTCATCAACTCCCTGCAGCCGCTGTGGAATACCCCGCTGGGGGATGATCTGTTTGCGGCGGCCAACCATGTCAGCCTGGGCAGTTTTGCGACCAACGAGGTAAACAAGATCCGCCTTGGAACGGATACCGACTACTTCAACTCCGGCGTACTGCTGATCGACCTGGCACGCTGCCGCCAGGAGGTGGACCCGAAGCAGGTGTTTGCCTATGTAGAGAAGCACCAGTCCGAGCTGTTTTTGCCGGATCAGGATGTGCTGAATGCCCTGTACGGCGCCCGCATCCTGCCGCTGGAGGACCTGATCTGGAACTACGACCCCCGCAACTACTCTGAATATAAACTGCATAGCCGCGGCAAAGCCGATACCCGGTGGGTCATCCAGAACACAGCGGTGCTCCACTTCTGCGGTCGTGATAAGCCCTGGAAAAAAGGCTACCGCCGCCGCTTCGGTGCGCTGTACCTGCACTATATGCACCTGGCAGACCGGATGCTGCCCGCCTGAGAGGACGCAGCGGCTAGCCTGTTCCTTTTAGAAAAACCGAAAAAGCACTTTCAAATGGCCTGTGCATATGCATGGGCCATTTTTGTGTTTGGGGGGTGGACCCTCTCAGTCTCGCTTCACTCGATAGCTAGTTCCCCTTTTTGTCGCCTGGCGGGAGAGAGTGCTTCTGGGACGAACCCTCTCAGTCGCCTACGGCGACAGCTCCCCCGAAGGTGGAGCCCTTGGCAAAGAGGATAAGTCTCGTCCTCACTAGTCAACGGCTAAAAGAAGCCAACTTGTAAGCGCAAAACTTTCCGCCTCTGCCAAAGCCTCTCCCTTTCGGGAGAGGTGGCACGGCGGAGCCGTGACGGAGAGGGTTGCTCCCCGTTAAAACTCCCTCACCGCGGGCGGATCTCCCGCACCGTCAGCGTCTCTCCTTCCACAGAGAACCGCACCTCCAAAGCGCCAAACTCCATGCCGTAGACCCGGGCGGGGTCATTCTGGTAGGAGGGGCGGGGGTCGCTGGCCAGGACACCTTCCAGGGCGGCATGGCTCTCCGGCGGCACCTGCGCCCATAGCGCCGGGGAACACTCCACCTTCAAATGGTGCTGCTGCGCCTGGGCGGTAAAACCTTCGGCCGCATCGGGATGGCTGTCTACATAGGGCAGGTAGGGTTTGATGTCATAGATGGGGGTGCCGTCCATCAGGTCTGCCCCCCGCACCAGCAGTACCGGACCCTGCTGCGGCCGGTACTCGATGCCCTCCAGCCGTACACTGGATAAGCCCAGAGGGTTGGGCCGGAAAGGGGACCGTGTGGCAAATACGCCCACACGGGTGTTGCCCCCCAGCCGGGGCGGACGCACAGTGGGGGACCAGCTGTCCCGCACGACCCCTGAAAACTGCCATACCAGCCAAATGTGGCTGAACTGTTCCAGTCCCCGCACCGCCTCCGGGGTGCGGTACTCCGGCGTGAAGATGATCTCTCCCCGCAGGCTGTCTACCAGCCCGCTTTGCCGGGGGATGCCGAATTTTGTGGGAAAATCGGTGTGGATATGCCCAATGACCTTGAGGGTCATGGTCTCGTTTGCCAGCTCCATGCGGCGGCCTCCTGTCAGTATACTTTTAGAATGGGGCAGTCGGGCGGCACCCCATAGGCCGCCCGGAATGTTTCCAGATCTTTTGCGGTGCGCACCAGCATGACCTCCCGCACCTGACCGGTGGCCTTATCCTGGAAGGCGGCCACCTGCTCCCCTGTGCAGATGCTGCACTTCAAGACCGGCTGCTGCCGGGCGGGGTCATACCGCAAAGACTGCTTTTTGACGCCAAACATCCGGGGGACACTCCTTTCGTGCAATTTTTCCACTATTTTTTGGAAATCATTGACAAGTTGTGTTAAAGCGGATATAATACAACTAAAGATTGTTTCAACGCAGTTCAGTCAACACGAAATGGAGGTATTGCCATGACTGATTTGGTAAGATTAAAGGGCCATCTGACAAGCAGCGGCTACAAATTGCAGCACGTTGCGCAGGTAATGGGGGTCAGCACCAACGCGCTGCGGCTCAAGCTCCACGGCGACACCGAGTTCAAGCTGCGGGAGGCCGAGCGCCTGGCCCGCCTGCTGGAACTAAGCCCTGAAGAACGAGACCTGTGTTTTTTTGGCGCCGAAGGCCCGCGGCGGGGCAAAGGGGGTGCCGGGCAGTGACTGTGGAACAGCGCGCCAAGACCAAACAGGCGCTCCGGCGCTACGGGCAAAAGCTGCCGGGCCGGAACTGGAAGGATGCCCCCTTGTGGGACACCGCCATCCGGCAGACGCTGGAGTATTACGACAGCTGCGACCCGCTGCGCGCCCAGCTGATGCGGCTGCGGTATTTTGAGCACTGCACCGAGGAGCAGACCATGGGGCAGCTGTATATTGGGCGCAGCACCTACCAAAAAGCCCAGCTGGACCTGCTGAGCACCGTGGCGGTGTTTGCCGCCCAGCAGGGGGCCCGCTTTTGACCCCGCAGGCAAAAAGACGCCCCGCCCCCCGGCCCTGCACACAGCAAGGCAACGGGGGCGCAGAGCGCCGGATGCTTGTGGTTCAGTTGCGGGGCTGATCCTTCCCGGAGTGCTGCTCCGGATGGTCGCAGCGCTCGCGGCAGGCAGAGCAGTTTCCGCCGCAGCCCTCACCTTTCCAGCCGTCGTGCTTGGAGACCCAAACCACCGCCAGCGCAAACAAAATGACCAGCACCACAATGGTGACTAAGCCGCGTACAGTGAGCATAAAACCTAAACCTCGCTTTTGAAGGGATAAGACCCTGTGTGGGTTTTCGTTTTCAGTATACACTATTTTGCCCCCAAGAGCAACCCAACAGCCGCCCTCCGCCCTGCCCGCCAGAAGGCCGCAAACCCCTGGCGGGAACTTTTTTGAGAGAAATTTCAAAAAAGGGCTTGCATTCCTCCCCCAGGCGTGCTATAATAATTGCGTTCCCGGTACGGAGGATTAGCTCAGCTGGTTAGAGCACCTGCATCACACGCAGGGGGTCTGGGGTTCGAGTCCCTAATTCTCCACCATATAGTTCGTACCCGAACCTGATTTCTTGCGAAAAAAGGTTCGGGTACGTTTTTTTGTTTACAGGAGGTTCTGAGAAAGGGCTACTCGGCCCATAAGCCGGAATGTGAAAGGATGAGAAGATGACCTTTTTAGAAACAAATCGGCTCAGACTAAGAAATGTAAGTCCTAAAGATGCGATTCAGATGGTTGATTATCGAAATAACGAGCGATGCTCGAAATATCAACGAGGCCAGACGAAAGATTATAAGGATATTGTTGCTTTGATCGAGCGCAATAAAGACAACGCCCTGAATATCGCATCGCCGACGATGATTAGTGTTGCATTAAAAGAAACGGACGTCATGATTGGCGAAATCGTCGTTATGCCTAACGAGGGCACAATTTCTTTAGGGTACACATTTTCTTATAAAGTTCACCGAAGCGGTTACGCCTATGAAGCCTTGTCCTCTTTAATTGAGTATTTGCACAAGCACTATCCTCAGTGGGATTTTATCTGTTTTACTGAAAGAGAGAACATTCCAAGTATGAGCCTTTTGAAGAAGCTGGGATATACGAATTTGGGTTATCTGCCGTCGAAGAATTCTCAAGTATTTGGAAAGTGGCTTCGCCAGGACACATTAGACGAAATCACAAATGCGGTTCGATAACTCCTGGTTTATTGCAACCTCTGAAGCAGGGTTTGGGGCAGGCACTCCCCAACAAGAAAGCTGTCCCATGGGGCAGGAAATTTTCAGGAATTGAAAATTTGTGGCCACGGGACGGTTCTTGCTCTCACGCCTTTAGGAAAAGGAGTTTTTATGGATATCGAGGTCAAACGAATGTCCCCTACTGCTGTTGAAATGCTTGACCAACTCAGCACTATCTATAAAAGGTTCGGTGTGGACTATTATGCGGCCTCCCAAAATCAGCGTGATCTGCTGGACAGCATTGCCCTGTACGAATATCAGCTGAAAAAAGCACACGAGCAAGGGCTGAAGCGTTCCGAAGTGCCGCCGTTTCTCGGTTTGAAGCGCTCTGACCGCAGCAACGATATGCCTGCCTAAAGGTTCGAGTGCTGTGGAGAATTAGGGACTCGAACAGCACGGCACCGCACTGCGGTGCAACCAACAGCCCAGCGGGCTGTTCGTTCGTGCGCGGGGATCAACTGGATCCCCGCTCTGGCAGGGGGCTTTTGCGGCGCGCCTTTTGTATGCCACAAACCCCGACGTCTGGGAGATGTAAGAAAGCAAAACCGCCCCCCGGAGAGAACTTCTCTCCGGGGGGCGGTCATTATGTTATGGGAGTATGGATAATTATGCTCTATCCAAGCTGCGCTTTAGCGGCAGATCACCAGCACGTAGTTGCCATCCTTCAGGCTGACAGTGCCATATGCAGCCTCATTCAGCTCCTTGCCGCTCTCCAAAATCTTCTGAGCCACTTCAGCAACGCATGCAGCTTCCGTAGTCGTATAGCTCTTAATGACAACAGTCGAATCAATGCCATACTTCTCGGTGAGCGCAGCCACCTTCTGTGCATAGTCGAAGCCAACAATCTCGCCGGCATCCTTCTGCTCTTCCAGAGCAGCAAACTCTTCCACAGCCTTATCCAGCTCCGGGCTATGCTCCAGAACGATCTCAGAACCGTTGCCCTTGAGGATCTCATTCACTGCGTCCAGCATCGGATTGCCCTTGCCATTGCTGGCGCCGCCACAAGCGGTCAGCAGAGTCATAGCCATTGCACAAGCCACCAGGGTCGCCAGCATCTTCTTAACAAATTTCATGGTAATATCCTCCTGAAAAGATCTGTGGGAGCAAACGTCCCTTCGTAATACCAGACAGACAATCATCCGCCCTGTCATGATGGCTTTAGTATACCCCCCCGGGTATTTGTCAAGCAGCAAACTGCCAAAAAATTCAACCGCAAAAACGAGCATATTGCTGTTTATGTTTCAAAAAGAAAATCCAGAATAGAACGGCAGCTCCGCCGGAGCAAGCTTTCCTGCCCTGCGATGCAGTCTCGCTCCAAAGCAAACATTCCCAACAAAAAAGCCCTCACCCCCGGCAAACGGGGATGAGGGCTTTTTCTTATTCTTTTTCAAACACCAAGTAGCGGAAGCTGATCTCGGTGGTCAGCTCAGGCAGCTGGGCCAGGCGGGCCGCCCCGTCCCGGGGGGTGCGCCAATAGTACGGTGTCATGGCAAACAGCGCTTCCAGCTGGGCGGCTGGCACCGTGATCTGTGCGGTGGTCTGGCTGTCATCCACCGGGTGCAGGCCGGGGTAGTCGATGGACTGCACCGGGTTCTCGTAGGGGGTGTCGTACAGCACCTGCTTGAGCTGGTAGAGGTGCCGCGGCCCGGGCACCACATACACCAGCCGCCCGCCGGGGCGCAGCACCCGCAAAAACTCCTCCCGTGCAAAGGGGCTGAAACAGTTCACCACCAGGTCTACCCATCCGCTCTCTACCGGCTGGGCAAAGCTGGAGGCCACCGCATACAGGCCCTGGGGCAGGGCTTTAGCCGCCAGCCGTACAGCGGGCTTTGCAATGTCGAACCCCGCCAGCTCCAGGGGGCGGTCTGCCTGTGCAAAGGCCGACGCAATACACCGGTCGTACCATCCCTCGCCGCAGCCTGCATCCAGCAGGCGCAGCGGCGCATTTGGCGCGGCAGGCTGTCCCCACCGCAGGCAGACCTGCGCCAGGCTCTCGCCCAGAGGGGCATAGTAGCCCCCTTCCAGAAAGCTGCGGCGGGCCGCCACCATCTCCTTGCTGTCTCCCGGTGCTTTTGTGCGCATCTGCTGCACCGGCAGCAGGTGCCAATACCCCTCTTTTGCCCGGTCAAAACTATGCCCGGCGGCGCAGCGCAGCGGGCTTTGGCCAGTCAGCGGCGCACCGCACAAGGGGCAGCGCCAGGGCATCTGCCGGGGGGCGCTCATTCGTCCCCGCCGTAGTCCTCGATCGGCGCAGTTGCACCGCCGTGGGCATTCATATACTCTTCAAAGCTGGTGAATTTCTGCTGCGGGGGGCGGCGGCTGATTAGCACCAGGCCGGGGTCCTCCTCCCGCTGCGGCGCACGGGAACGCCGGGCCGACCGGGGCGGCTGCTCCGGCTGCGGCGCACGGGTGCGGCGGGGCTGCTCGCTCTGGGGCTGGGCTTTTTCGGCCGGGCGCGGATTGCCCCGGCGGCGGTTCTCGGTACGGGGCGGCTGCGCCTTTTCTGCCGCAGGCTTGCGGGCTGCCGGAGCCTGCCCCTTGCTCTGCTTTGCGGGCTGCTCTGCCTTGGGCTGCGCCTGCTTCTGGCTCTGGGCGGGCTGTTTTGCCGGCTGCTGCGGCTTGGCAGCCTGCTGGGGGGCAGACTGCTTTTTCAGCGGACGCAGGGGGGTCGCCTCCGGTGCGCTGACAAAATGGGGGTCAAACTTGGGCTGGGCGTTGCTGCCCTGGGCCGGGGCCTGTCCTTCCCGCCGGGGACGGCGGGGGCGGCGGCTCTCTGCGCCAGCGGGGGCGGGACGCTTTTCCTTATTGTTGGCCATAGATTCCGATTCCTCTTTCCTTGGCTGCTTTGCCCGGGCAGAGAGCTTCTGCACCGGCTGTGCTGCCGTTTGATCGGCTCCCCGGGGGGAGGCCGTCGGTTCTGCTTTGGTGGTCTGGGAGGGGCGGTTCAGCACCCGTGCGGGAGCCGGGGCGCCATCCCAGGGGTGGCCGGATACTACCGGGAGCTTGCGGCGGTTCAGCTTCTCGATGCCGGCCAGGTATTCCTGCTCCTCGGGTGCGCAGAAGCTCACTGCTGCGCCCTCGGCACCGGCACGGGCGGTGCGGCCGATGCGGTGGACATAGGTCTCCGCCACCTCCGGCAGGTCATAGTTGAACACATAGGCCAGCTCGCTGATATCAATGCCCCGGGCGGCGATATCGGTGGCCACCAGCACCCGGGTCTTGCCCGCCTTGAAGCCTTCCAGCGCCGCCACACGGGCGCTCTGGCTCTTGTTGCCGTGGATGGCCGCTGCCGGGATGCCCTGGCGCACCAGGTCCCGGGCGATCTTATCCGCGCCGTGTTTGGTGCGGCTGAACACCAGGGCATTGGTCACCGGCGGGTCGTTCAGGTTCTGGATCAGCCAGGGCAGAAGCAATTTCTTATTGCCCTTTTCCACATAATACAGGCTCTGGCGGATGCGGTCCACGGTGCTGGACACCGGGTCCACCTTGACAAAGGCCGGGTCGTGGAGGATACCGGCCGCCAGCTGCTCGATCTCCGCAGGCATGGTGGCGCTGAACATCAGGTTCTGGCGGCGGGGCGGCAGCTTGGCGATCACCTTTTTTACGTCATGGACAAAGCCCATATCCAGCATCCGGTCGGCCTCGTCCAGCACAAAGATCTCCACCCCGGACAGGTCCACATGGCCCTGACCGATCAGGTCGTTCAGGCGGCCGGGGCAGGCCACCAGGATCTCCACCCCGGAGCGCAGGGCCTGCACCTGGGGCGCCTGGCCCACACCGCCAAAAATGACGGTGCTGCGCAGGGGCAGATACTTGCCGTAGGCGGCAAAGCTCTCGCCGATCTGCAGCGCCAGCTCCCGGGTCGGGGTCAGGATCAGCGCCCGGACCGCACCGGGCTTTTTGGGCTTAGCCGCCGCAAGACGGTCCAGCATGGGCAGCCCAAACGCTGCGGTCTTGCCGGTGCCGGTCTGGGCACAGCCCATCAGATCCCGCCCGGCCAGCACAGGGGGGATGGCCGCCGCCTGGATCGGCGACGGCACAGTATAGCCCGCCTCCCGCACTGCACGCAGCACCGGGGCAGACAGGTTCAATTCTTCAAATGTCATGGTTCTCCTTGGTTCAAAATGCACCGCCGGGGTTTCCGGTATCGTCTTTTTGGGGTCTTTTGGGCACAAAAGACCCCTGGCGGTGCAGCGTTTGGTCACTGTGCCGGGTCGATCTTCCGGCACTCAATGTAATAGCGTTTTTCCTCCGCATGGCCCATGCTGAAGGTCTTGCGGGGCAGCACGCCCCCCAGCACGACCCCCTTGAACAGGTCGGTTTTTTCAAAGGGCGGCAGCAAAAAGGCCACGCCTCCCTTACTGCACAGCTGCCGCACGGCAGGCTCATCGTGGACATAGTCCACCTTTGCCTCCGGGTGTCTGTGGAGGAAATCCTCGATGAATTCTTCCACCGTGCCCACGGTCAGGGGCTGGGTGGGGTTTTCAAAACTGAGGGTATTGGCCACATGGGGGCCTGCCAGGGTAAAGCTCTGGGGGTGCTTGGCCCCAAAGCAGATCCCAGCCTGGTTTGCATCCGCCCAGCTGATCAGGGACAGCAGCACAGCGCCGCAGTCCACATTGAACAGCACCCGGTGGATGGGCTCGATCTCGATGGCGTCGCTGCGCACATTGCACACCTCTGCCAGGCAGTACCGTGCAGGATGCACCGCAGCCTGCTCCGGGGTCAGGGTCTTTTTCAGCTCCTCCCAGCAGGCTTTGGCCGCTGCCAGCGAGTGGTTGCCGTCCCCCACCACAAAGGTCAGGGGCGCACGGCCGGCGGCCTCCGGATACCGGGCATCAAAGGTGGCCTGGGTGCCCAGCGCCTCCACCGCCTGCTGGATCTGCGCCACCAGCGCCGGATCCTCAACGGCCCAGCCCGCCAGATGACCGCCGTCCAGCATCAGCTCCCCTTCGTACACCGGGCGCAGCTTGTCCTTTTGGGCCGCGATCGGCTCCACCAGGGTGCAGTCCGGGTCATCCGCCAGCAGCATCAGATGGGGGGTCTCCAGCGCAGCGTCCTGCCGCACCTTCATCCGGGATGGGATGCGGCTTTGCACGGTATGCTCACTGGGGCGCACCGCAGGCTGTGCCCCGGATTTATAGCTGTATGCTTCCAGGTCCACGCAGCCTACCAGCCCCTGCCGCACCCGGCCGCTGCGCAGGGTGCGCTCCAGATAGATAAAGCCCTGGACGCTGCGGGTCAGCACCTGGCGGGCATACTGCTGCATCTCCTGGTGTATCCGGTCGATGCGCTGCTGCTCCCCCGCCGCCCCCAGAAAGACCTCCGGCAGGATCAGCCGCAGCGTGCTGGGGCTGTCCCCCGCCGCAGCCTCGGCTCTGGCCCAATAGCCAGGGTCGCTGGTAAACTGGTCACAGGCAATACAGCCCCACTGCTCCAGGGGGATCTGCTCCCCTGGCAGCAGGATCTGTGCCGGTACAAAACAGGATGTAGTGTTCATATCCGATCCCTCCATAGGGCGCCCGATGGGCGGGCACCCAGATACAGGCAGGCCCCTGACTGCCGCAGCCGCAGCCTGCTGTGTTCTCCATCAGCCCAGGAGCATCACATGCTCCGGCCCTTGTGCTGCCAGGCTGTCGGCCAACTCGGCCCGGGCCTGGGGGTCCAGTCCGCTGTCCGCAGGCAGGCGGACCAGCAGCCGCCGCATCCCCAGCTGTGCCGCCGGTGCGCCCAGGCTGCTGGGGCTGTCGGTACAGCTGGACAAGGGGTAGGACAGCCAAAGGGTCAGACTGCCCTCAAACTGCGTCTGCCAGGCGGCAATATCCGCCGCCAGCTGCTCGTCCCGGGGGCGTGCCCCGGTGGCCCCAAACTCCTGCTTGGAGCTGACCTGCCCCGGGAACTGCACCCCCTGCAGTGCTGCATGGGCAAAGCCCATCTGCCGGGTCTCCTCCAGCAGGGCGGCCACATACCGCACTGCTGCATCCGCATAGGGGTTCAGCCAGGGCTTGCCGCCCGCCTCTGCGCTGGCTGCATCCAGCCAAAGGTAATCCGTAGCGCCGCTGTCCGGCGAGCGGTAGCGGATGGCCATGCTGCGGTCTGCCCGGGCTGCCAGCGGGTCCCGGAAGGCTTCCAGCTGCGCCACCGGCACCAGACCCTCCTGCTGGAAGATCCGTGCCACAGCCGCCCCGTCCACGCTGCCATGGATGCCGCTGGCCGCCGCAGGCACCGACGTGGCGTACAATGCGCCCTGGCTGTCCTTCAGGGGCACCAGGGCATATACCGCCCCCTGGTCCGCCAGGCGGCGGGCCTCGGCCCGGATGGACGCTTCATCGGTCAGCGCCGACAGCTCTGCACTGGCCCAGGGGCCTTCCACCACCGCAGTGGGGTCTGCCGCCGGGGTCTCCGGCTCCGGGGCCGGCTCTTGCTCCGGCTGGCTCTGGGCCACGCTGGACGCTGCGTCGGATGCCGCCTGCTGTTCCCCGGTCAGGCTCTCGCTCACTGCCGGGGAGGATGCGGACAGGTCCCGGTCCCGCACCACGGTATACCAGGTATGGGTAGCCCAGTCCAGCACATAGGGCGCCGCCAGCCATGCAGCAGCCAGCACCACCACCACCAGCACGCCAATGCCCACGGCCCGGCGCACCTGCATACCGCGGCTGTAAAAACTGCGGCGGTAGTGCTTGACCTTGCGGCGTTTATTTTTTGCCATGATCGTTCCTCCCCTTCTATGGGCCTGGTTACAAGATCACCGAATGGCCGGTGAAACCGTAGATCGCCAGCGCCAGCACCCCGATATAGACCAGGGTGATGGGCAGCCCCCGGAACGCCTCCGGGATCGCCCGGCTGCGCAGGCGGCGCTGGGCCTCCGTGACCAGCAGCACAGCCAGCAGATAACCCAGGCCGCTGCCCAGGCCAAAGCCCAAAGACTGCACCAGCGTAAAGCTCTGGGTGCGGGATACCAGCACCGTGCCCAGCACGCAGCTGTTCAGCGCCGCCAAGGGCAGGATGCGGATCATCTGCCGGTTATACGGCACCGGCAGCACCTCCAGCAGCCCCCGCAGCACCAGGCAGACCACCGCCACACAACCCAGGAACACCAGCGGCCGCAGCGCCGCCCGGCCGGGCAGCGGGGCCAGCAGGCTGCCCGCCAGCTGCGCCAGCGGTGCTACCAGCACCTGGGTGATGCAGAGCATCAATACAAATAGTTTGCTGCTGACCTGGCTGTCCCCCACCAGCTGCACCAGGCGGGACACGCCCAGACCCCGGGTGAACACAGCATTTTGGGCAAAGACGGCCAGAATCGCATAGTTGGTAAACAGCACCAGTGCTTCAAATACATCCTTCATTCTGCGTCGGCCTCCTTTTTCTTCTGGCGGTGGACGGCCATCACCGCCTGGGCTTCCGCCTTGAGGTAGGTCTTGCGCTTCTTTGCCAGGGCGCGCCAGATGGCTGCCACCACGCCCAGCACCAGGAACCCGCCTGCGGGCATAGCCGCCAAGGGCAGCAGGCCCTTATGCGCCAGTTCCACCCCAAACACCGTACCTACGGACAAAAACTCCCGCACGCAGCCCAGCAGCAACAGCAGCAGTGCATAGCCCAGGGTGATCCGCAGGCTTTTGGACACCGCCTTATGCAGGTTCTCCTGCACACGGCCAAAGCGATAGATCAAAAGCGGTTCCACCACCAGCATCGGCAGGTAGATGCCCAGGCTCAGCAGGCCCACCCCAAACAAGCCGTTCAGGATGGGATATGCCGCCAGATAGACCACCGCCGCACTGCCGCAGTACACCAGACCTCTGGGCAGCAGGTTTTTCTCCAGCTGTTCCGGGGTGGGGTGCTCCTCCAGGGGGAAACAGCGGCTCAGCAGGCAGGCCAGCACCCGGCTGGGGGTCAGCAGCAGCGCCACCGCCGCTGCCAGCATCAGCGCATTCTGCCCGGTCGTGGCCAGCACCACCAGCGGCGCCAGGCCCATGCCCTGCATCACCACCGGGTTGTTCAAAAACACACGGTCGTGATGGGCGTATTTTTCAGGGTCCCGCAGGATCTCCTGCGCAACAGCACGCTTCATGCCCGGCCCTCCTTTTCGGCGTCCTTTTCCCGCTTCATTGCATAGAGCTCTTCCTCCGTGCGGTCCAGCCAGGCAGACAGGCTGTTGACCACCAGCACTGCAAAGAACACGCCGGTCTCGTACACGCCAAAGTAGCGGAACGCCACGGTCATTGCGCCCAGCAGCATCCCGTACAGCACCCGGCCCAGCCGTCGGTGGGCACAGGTGTAGGGTTCGCCGGTAAAGAACACCGCCGCAAACAGCATACCGCCGGTGAGCAGCTCGTCCCGCACGATGCGCAGCCGCAGCCCTACACTGGCCAGGTCCTCCACCACGCCCACCTGACGGGGCGCAACGAATACCAGAATACCGCTGACGGCCAAAAAGCTCAGCGCCGTGCTCAGCCGCATATCGCCATGGAACCACAAAAACAGCCCGCAGGCCACCAGCACCACCGCAGCGCCGGTGCCCATGGGGGCGGCATACTCGCCCAGCGCCAGCGTAAAGGCGCCGGTGTTCAGCATGCCGCCGGAGCGCAGGGTATCCTCAATGGCGCTGCCCAAAGGCACGCCGGAAGCGTCCCACAAAGGGATATCGGTATAGGGCTGGGGGTAGCGGCAGACCTGGTCCGGCCAGCACACGGCGGCCACCACATAGCCCACGGCGGCGGGGTGGAAGGGATAGCTGCCGTAGCCGCCAAATGCCTCCTTGCCCACCAGCACGCCGATGATGACCGCTGCCGCCAGGATATACCACTCCACCGTAGCCGGCATCAGCATCGCGATCAGCATTGCAAAGCTCTCGTTGGAAAAATCCCCCCGGCGGTAGACCCGGTGGCGCAGCAGCGACACCAGGCGGTCACACAGGTTGCCTACCAGCAGTGCAAAGCCGCACAGCAGCAGGGGGCGCAGCCCATACAGATAGCAGGCCATGCACAGCAGCGGCAGCATCATCCAGCAGACATGCTGATAATATTTGCCGGTACGGGCCAGCTCCTGCTCCTGCACCTGGATCAAAGCTTCATCCATATGCGTTCACCTCTTACAGGGCGGCCAGACGGGCCACCGCCGCAGCGGGGTCCTTTGCGCCAAAGATGGCGCTGCCCGCCACCAGCACATCTGCCCCGGCCTCTACGCACAGGGGCGCAGTGGTGTCGTCCACACCGCCATCCACCTGCAGCAGGTAATGGGCGCCCCGGCGCTGACGCTCCTGGGCCAAAAAGCGCAGCTTGTCCAGCGCCGACGGCATAAACTTCTGCCCGCCAAAGCCCGGCTCCACGCTCATCACCAGCACCAGGTCCAGCTGGTCCAGGTAGGGCAGCAGCGCTTCCGGCGGGGTGCCAGGCTTGATGGTCAGGCCGGTCTTGCAGCCCAGGGAGCGGATCTTGTCCAGGGTAGCCTGGATATCATCCTCACATTCCAGATGGAAGTTCTGCAGGCTGGCGCCGGCCTTGGCAAAGGCCTCCGCATAAGCCAGCGGGTGGCTGATCATCAGGTGGACGTCGTAAAACGCCTCCGGCAGCCCCTTATGCAGGCTGGCCAGCACCGGCACGCCAAAGCTGATGTTGGGCACAAAATGCCCGTCCATCACGTCATAATGCAGCATCTGAGCGCCGGCGTCCAGCACCAGGCGGCACTGGGCCCCCAGCTGTGCAAAGTCGGCAGACAGGATCGAAGGACTGATCTTAGTCATTGTATCGTTACTCTCCGTTATATCATTTGCTGTATCTACCCCTTGTCGCCGGGTGTTCCCGGGCCGCAGGGGGTAAGCATGGTCGTTTTTAGTTTACATGAAAACCACCAAAAAATCAAACCCGGAGCCGTGTTTTTCACCAAAAAGACGTAAAGTGTCCGGCGAAACAAAGCACAAAACCGCCAGGCCGTCTCACAGAGACAGCCTGGCGGCAGGTCATGCAGAAGCGATGCCCCAAAAGGCGGGTCAGTCCACCGGCTTCATGCTGGCAGGCTCCTCCACACCGGGGCGGCCGGTCTCGTCCGGGAGTTTGGGCATCCCGCCCACATCCGGCGGCTGGGTGGGCAGGGTGAACACAAAGCGGCACCACTCGCCCTGCTGGCTCTCCGCCCGGATCTGTCCGCCGGCCAGATTTACCAGAACCTTGCAGATATTCAGCCCCAGACCTGCCCCCCGGGCGTGCAGCCCGCGGGAGCGGTCCTCTTTGTAGAAGCGCTCGAACACGGCAGGCAGCGCCTCCGGGCTGATGCCCTGGCCGGAGTTCCACACCGAGATCTCCGCCTCGGGGCCCAGCTTCTCCACAGCAAAGCGGATGGTGCCCCCGGCAGGGGTGAACTTGATGGCGTTGTCCAGCAGGTTATACACCACCTGATGGATCAGGTCGGGATCTGCATAGACCAGCACCTTGTCGTCCATGGTCAGGCCCTCCAGCTCGATCATGCCGTCATTGATGCGCTGCTCTGCTGCCAGAGCCACCCCGGTGATGGTCTCCCAGATATTGAACATCCGGGCGTTGACCCGGTACTCTCCGCTCTCCAGCTTGGAGAGGTCCAGCATATTCTGGATCAAACGGGCCAGACGGCCGGACTCCTCCGACACCAGCTGCAGATAGTGGTTCTGCAGCTCCGGCGGGATGGTGCCGTCCAGGATGCCGTCCACAAAGCCCTTGATGGTGGTCATGGGGGTGCGCAGCTCGTGGGCGATGTTGCCCATGAACTGCCCGCGGGAGTTGTCCGTGGTCTGGATATTCTCCGCCATCGTGTTAAAGGTGCGGGCCAGGTCTGCGATCTCGCCTTCCCCGGCGACCCCCTCCACCCGGACCGCCAGGTCTCCGCCGCCGAAACGCTGGGCCGCATCGCTGATCTTTTGCAGCGGCACTGTGATCCTGCGCATCAGCAGCCCGCAGGCGATGTTGGCAAACAGCAGCATCAGACAGGCCGAGAGGAAGAAGTTGGAGAAGAATTCATCCCGGAAATCCTCCAGCCGTGCGCCCGAGGAGCACAAAAACAGATACCCGCTGCGCTGCCCGTCGGCATCCCGCATCTGGCTTACCGAAACATAGCTCTTTTCTGCCAGGACGCCCTCCAGATTGCTGAGCAGATGGTAGCTGCCCTGCGGCTCCACCTCATCAAACAGCGCAAGGGGCACCTGGGTGCCCACCACCTGGCTGGAACTGGAACTGAGCATCACCCGGCCCTCCGGGTCGGTGAAGAACAGGCAGGCTTCCGCACTTTCTCCAATGATCTCCAGCCGGGCGTTCAGCACCTCCAGCTCCTCCCCTTCCGGGAGGCTGGCGTTCTGCACCACATAATCCGCTGTGCGGCGGGCCACATCCGCCACGCCGTCCAGGGCTTCGTACCGTTCCTGGGCAAAGTAGCGGCCAAACAGCACCCACTCCGAGCAGCCCATTACGGCAATGCCCAGCACCAGCAGGGTGGACACCATGGAGAACAGCGCCACCGATATGCTCTTGCGCATTACTGACGCACCTCGAATTTATATCCCACGCCCCAGACGGTCTTCAGCTCCCACTTATCCGAGGCGGAGGCCAATTTCTCCCGCAGGCGCTTGACATGGACGTCGATGGTGCGGGAGTCGCCGTAGTACTCAAAGCCCCACACCTCGTCCAGCAGCTGGTCCCGGGTATAGACCCGGTTGGGGTGAGAGGCCAGGCAGTTCAGCAGCTCCAGCTCCTTGGGAGGCGCTTCCACCACCTTGCCCTTGACCCGCAGCTCGTAGCTGTTCATATCCAGGCGCAGGTTATCGTACTCGATGACCCCCTCATCCGCCTCCTGAACGGCAGACCCTGCCCGGCGCAGCACCGCCTTGATGCGGGCCACCACTTCCTTTGCGTCAAACGGCTTTACGATGTAATCGTCCGCACCCAGTTCCAGGCCCAGCACCTTGTCAAAGGTCTCGCCCTTTGCGGTGAGCATGATCACCGGGGTATTGCCCAGCTTGCGGATGCGGCGGCAGACTTCCAGCCCGTCCATCTTGGGCATCATCACATCCAGCAGCACCATATCCGGCTTCACCTGGCCAAACTGCGCCAGACCCGCCTCGCCATCGTTGGCAATGGTGACCTGATAACCCTCCTTGGTGAGGTACAGCCGCAGCAGCTCGCAGATATTGGTATCGTCGTCCACGACGAGGATCTTCTCGTTTGCCATTGATCTTCCTCCTGTTGTAAACGAAAAACCGTGCCTGTGCACGGGTCGGCTCTTTGGGGTGAAGGGGCACAGCCCCTGTGCACACAAATTCATCTTCTATTATACGGGACAGTTATGACAAAATAAAGAAGGTTTTGTATTTTTTCTTATCCCGGAGCGGCGTATCCACAGCCGCCAGGGCGCTGTTTTTGCAAAAAAACGCTGCACAAACCATCGCAGTTCTGCCTTGAGCCAGGACGGCAGCTGTGTTATAATTATTCTGTTATGGTGCGCCCTTTTCCGGGTGCGCCCCGCAGAACACGCAGCATCCAGCAAAGAAAGGCAGGGCCGCGCCTCCCCGGGCAGGCCCTGGATAGGGAAACAGCAAGATGAAATTAGGTATCGTCGGCCTGCCCAACGTGGGCAAGTCCACTTTGTTCAACGCCATCACCTCCACCAAAAATGCAGAGGCGGCCAACTACCCCTTCTGCACCATTGAGCCCAACAGCGGCATCGTGGCCGTGCCGGACCCCCGGCTGGACAAGCTGGCCGAGCTGTGGCAGACCAATAAAAAGACCCCCGCCATCGTGGAGTTCGTGGACATTGCGGGTCTGGTCAAGGGCGCCAGCCAGGGTGCGGGCCTGGGCAACAAGTTCCTGGGGCACATCCGGGAGTGCGACGCCATCGTACACGTGGTGCGCTGCTTTGATGACGACAACATCATCCACGTGGTGGAGGATGTGACCAAGGCCGAGGCCGTGGACCCCCTGGCCGACATCGACGCCATCGACTACGAGCTGATCCTCTCGGACCTGGAAGTGGTGCAGAACCGGGCCGGCCGCATGGCCAAAGCCGCCAAGAGCGGCAACAACAAGGCCGCTGCCGCCGAGGCCGTCTGGCTGGAGAGCCTGGCTGCCCACCTGAGCGCCGGCCGCCCTGCCCGCGGGTTCGACTTTGAGTCCGCCGGCGCTGACCCCGTCACTGTGCGGGAGATGGGCCTGCTGAGCGCAAAGCCGGTGCTGTACGCCTGCAACGTGGGCGAGGATGACCTGATGGAGGGCATCGAGAACAACCGCTATGTGCCCCTGGTGGCCCAGCGCGCCGCCGCCGAGAACGCCCGCTATATCCCCATCTGCGCCAAGACCGAGGAGGACATCGCCGACTACACCCCCGAGGAGAAGAAGGCGTTCCTGGCTGAGATGGGCGTGGCCGCCAGCGGCCTGGACAACCTGATCACCGCCAGCTATGACCTGCTGGGCCTGATCTCCTTCCTGACCGACGGCAAAAAGGAGTGCCGCGCCTGGACCATCCGCAAGGGCACCAAGGCCCCCCAGGCTGCCGGCAAGATCCACAGCGACTTTGAGCGGGGCTTTATCCGGGCCAGCGTCATCGGCTACGGCGACCTGGAAGCCAACGGCTTTGATTACGCCGCCGTCAAGTCCAAGGGCCTGCAGCGCACCGAAGGCAAGGAGTATGTGGTGCAGGACGGCGATATCATCGAGTTTTTGTTCAATGTGTAAGCAAGGAGGCTGCCGGATGATCTTTGGCATTATGGGCGCAATGCCCGACGAAGTAGACCAGCTGTGTGCAAAGCTGACCGATGTGACCGTGGACAGCTACGGCGGAGTGGAGTACCACCAGGGCACCCTGGCGGGCAAGCAGGTGGTGGTGTGCTGCGCCGGTATGGGCAAGGCCAACGCCGCTGCCACCACCCAGGTGCTGATCCTGCGGTACGGCGCACAGCGCATCATCTTCTCCGGCATTGCCGGCAACATGAGCAGCCAGATCGGCATCGGGGATGTGGTGATCGGCAAGACCGTGGTGTACCACGATGCGCAGCTGGACATGATCGCCCAGAACCCGCCCTTCCTCACCGAGTACACCGGTGACCCGGCTCTGGTCGCCGCTGCCGAGGCTGCCTGCCAGGCAGCCGGGGTCAAGGCGCTGACCGGCAAGATCGCCACCGGCGACCTGTTTGTGGGCGACAGCGCCACCAAGGCCGCCATCCAGGCCAAATGTGCGCCGGACTGCGTAGAGATGGAGGGCGCCGCCGTCAGCCAGATCGCCGCCAAAAACGGCGTGCCCTGCGTGATCCTGCGGGCCATGAGCGACAATGCCGACGAGGACGGCCACGAGGTGCTGGTGGTGAAGAAGTTCAGCATCGCCGAGTACGTGGCTACCGCCACCCGGATTGTGGCGGCCATGGTGGAAGCACTCTGAGCAGACGGAGCGGCCTTTACAGAAACTGCTCCAGTTTCAGCCGGTTCTCTTCCTCCAGATCCTGCAGCTTCTGCATCAGGCGCTTGGAACCGGGAGCCGCATCGGGATAATCCTTCTGGCTCTTGATGCAGTCCATCACGCCCTGACTGCTTCCCTCGCTGAGCATTTCGGCCAGATTGCGGGTGGATCTGTCGGTGAGCGTTTTCATGCCGATGCCCATTTTGGTGTTGAGCTTTGCCATGATGCTCTGGCCCTGAGCCGTGCCGCCGCAGGCCTCGATGGCGGTGTGGGCCTCCTGATTCAGTTCCCGGTAGAGGTTCCGCTCCCGCAGAAGCTCGGCCCGGAAGGCAGGGTCCTCAGTCATGGGCACGATCTGTTCCAGCGTGTTCTTGCCCATCTCCGTGTTCTGCACCACCGCTTCCAGCAGATTCAGGTTATCATTTTTCTGATTTTCCATACAAAAATCCCCCTTTGTGGCACTAGCTTGTACCGCAAAGGGGGATTTTATGCATTCGGTTTATTTGCTGCAGATCTGGTCGCCGCCGGCGGTCTGGGCCGCCTTCAGGCGCTGCTCACACAGCTGATACAGTGCGTCCCAGTTTTTGCCCCGCACCTCGCCGGTGCAGGCGCAGCCGATGGACTGGGTAAAGGGCACCCGGCGCATCAGGCCCACCGATGCCACGCACGCGCGGGGCATCTCGGCATAAATGCCGTTCAGCTCCTCGGCCAGCTCTGCGCAGTTCTTATCCGCACAGCCGATGGCGAACAGCGTGTCCGTCAGGCGGCAGACCACCCGCTCTGCAGGGCGGTCGTAGTACTTTTTCCACTGGTTGGCCACAAAACAGACCAGCTGATTCATCACGGCATCGCCCTGCCGGGCGCGCATCCCGTCCTCATCGTCCAGCGCCACCAGCGCC
>OHJQ01000162.1_pt1 | contig 58432 bp, 56 predicted proteins | sample 1568601 | NCBI WGS metagenome assembly OHJQ01 (sample SAMEA3879599, study PRJEB24766) | human gut metagenome | biome: human-associated habitat; feature: feces | place: USA | collected 1985/1987 | reverse complement strand
ATCTGTACTGACTGCAATATTTCTTCCTCTTTGCCTGGATAAGTAGCTGGTTGCATGAATGCTGCCAGCTGATACTCCGTATACTTCTTCAAATTCCAGGTTCTTATCCAGAAAAAAATCCAAGACTCCGGCTGTATACGCTCCCCGCATCCCTCCGCCTTCCAAAATCAGGCCTGCCTTGAAAAGTTTTCTTGGTTCTTCCATCTGCCTTCTCCTTTCCTGGTCAGAAAAGGAGCTGCCGCAGCAGCTCCTTACTCCTATCATTTGCTCAATTGTCCGTCTTCTGGACTCTATTTAGTTCTGGTTATATCCGTCTGGATTCATAGACTGCCATTTCCAGGAATCGCGGCACATTTCTTCAATACCAAGTTCTGCCTTCCAACCCAGTTCTCTTGCAGCCTTACCAGGATCGCAGTAACACTGCGCAATATCTCCGGCACGTCTTGGATCGATCACGTATGGAAGTTCCTTGCCGCAGGCCTTTTCGTATGCGTGGATTACATCTAATACGCTGTAACCATGACCAGTACCCAGGTTGTAAATCGATACGCCTTCTTTATCCTCCAGCTTGCGGATTGCACATACGTGTCCCTTTGCCAGATCCACTACATGAATGTAGTCGCGGACACCGGTTCCGTCTGGAGTGTTGTAATCATTGCCGAATACATGAACACATTCTCTCTTGCCAACTGCTACCTGGGCAATATAAGGTACCAGGTTGTTTGGAATTCCCTTCGGATCCTCGCCGATAGTGCCGCTCTCATGGGCTCCAATCGGATTGAAATAGCGAAGAAGGATTACATTCCACTCTGGGTCAGATACGTGTAAGTCCATCAGAATTTGCTCTAACATTCCCTTTGTTTGGCCATATGGGTTGGTAATTTCTCCCTTCGGGCATTCTTCGGTAATCGGCACAAATGCCGGATCGCCGTAAACAGTTGCAGAAGAACTAAATACAATATTCTTTACATTGTACTTTCTCATTACGTCGCAAAGAATTAATGTGCCAGTAATGTTGTTATGGTAATACTCCAACGGCTTCGCTACTGACTCGCCAACTGCCTTGTAACCGGCAAACTGGATAACCGAATCGATTTTTTCCTTCTGGAATACTTCCTCTAATGCAGGTTTGTCCAATAAGTCTACATTGTAAAATGTTACCGTCTTTCCAGTAATCTTTTCTACTCTTCTCAGCGCCTCCTCACAAGAATTGTAAAGATTATCTACTACTACTACTTCATAACCTGCATTTAATAATTCTACACAGGTGTGGCTTCCAATATAGCCTGCTCCGCCAGCTACCAGAATTGCCATAACACATCCTCCTTTTTCAAAGCCTGTGAATCGTGTCTGAATCACGGACCTACTTTCCGTATACTGCCTTTCTTTTCAACATCCCCTAAAAGCAACTGTTTACTATTATACACTTATTGAAAAAAAAGCACAATGCAATTTCTTTTGGTTTCTTGTATAATTTGTTATAAATTTCCGTAAAAAAGCCATGGAGATTCGTTTTCTAAGATTTCTCTCTTTTCCGAATCCCCATGGCAGCCGGTTATTTTTGAAATTCTTCCCGTAGTTTTTCAATCGCTCTCTTTTCAATACGGCTTACATACGAACGGGAAATCCCAAGAACTGCTGCGATTTCCCTCTGAGTATGTTCGTTTCCCCCATATAAGCCGTACCGCAGACGGATTACCGTCTTTTCCGTATCCTTCAGACAGGCATCGCAGGCTTCGTACAACGTCCGGATGTCCTGGTTTAAAATCAGGGTATCAATGGTTTCGGTCTGTTCCATTTCAATCAAATCTACCAGACTGACGCTTTCTCCATCCTTGTCTACTCCGATAGGTTCATAAATTGAAATTTCCCTGGAAAATTTTTTGCCTGCCCGCAGCAGCATCAGAATCTCATTTTCTACGCATTTGGCGGCATAAGTAGCGAGTCTGGAACCCTTTTCCGCATTAAAAGTATTAACCGCCTTAATTAATCCAATGGTTCCTACGGACAGCAAATCCTCCATATCGTAATCTGTATACTGGTATTTTTTAATTACATGAGCCACCAGACGCATATTCCGTTCAATCAGCGCAGCCCTTGCCTCCTGGTCACCCTCTTTGTAACGCTCCAGGTAATCTTTTTCCTCACTGGCACTAAGCGGTTTTGGAAAAGTTTTCAAAGAAAGTCACCTCAAAGCTAAACTTACTCTTAGTCTATGCAAAGGCAGCTTGCCCTGTGCCTTGAGGACATTCCCTGATCTTAGTTTTTAGTGGTGGAATAAACGAATTCCGGTAAATGCCATTGCCATATTGTATTTGTTGCAAGCCTCGATTACATTGTCATCTCTTACGGAGCCGCCTGGCTGAGCCACATATTTCACGCCGCTCTTAAACGCCCGATCAATGTTGTCGCCAAATGGGAAGAACGCGTCAGAACCTAACGCTACGTCCTGCATCTGGTCTAACCACGCCCGTTTTTCCTCTTTGGTAAATACCGGCGGTTTTACTTTAAAGACAGATTCCCATCTTCCGTCTGCCAGTACGTCCATATAATCATCGCCAATATAGACATCAATGGCATTATCCCTGTCCGCCCTGCGGATTCCATCTACAAACTGAAGATTTAACACCTGAGGAGCCTGACGTAAAAACCAGTTGTCTGCCTTCTGTCCTGCCAGCCTGGTGCAATGAACCCTGGACTGCTGTCCGGCGCCGATTCCGATAGCCTGGCCGCCTTTCGCATAGCAGACAGAGTTGGACTGGGTATATTTTAAGGTAATCAGGGAAATCATCAGATCGATTTTTGCCTCGTCTGGAATCTCTTTATTTTCTGTTACCACATTGGAAAGCAGATCGGTATTGATTGCCAGCTCATTTCTTCCCTGTTCAAACGTAATGCCAAACACCTGCTTACGCTCAATTGGCTCCGGAACATAGTCTGGATCAATCTGGATAATGTTGTAGTTTCCATTCTTCTTGGATTTTAAAATTTCCAGAGCTTCTGGTTCATAACCAGGAGCGATTACGCCGTCTGATACCTCTCTCTTAATAATTTTTGCAGTATCTGCATCACATACATCAGACAGAGAGATAAAATCGCCAAAAGAAGACATTCTGTCTGCGCCTCTGGCTCTGGCATATGCACAAGCCAATGGAGAAAGTTCTCCCAAATCGTCTACCCAGTAAATCTTTGCCAAGGTATCGGTCAGCGGAAGTCCTACTGCTGTACCTGCCGGAGAAACGTGCTTAAATGATGCGGCAGCAGGAAGTCCTGTGGCTTCTTTTAATTCTTTTACCAGCTGCCAGCCGTTAAATGCATCTAAAAAGTTAATGTATCCTGGCTTTCCGCCCAGTACCGTAATCGGAAGATCGGTTCCGTTGTTCATAAAAATACGGGAAGGCTTCTGGTTTGGGTTGCATCCGTACTTTAACTGTAATTCATTCATGGTTGTTCTCTCCTTTTTAGGCATTTTTATTTACAATTCTTGTTTCGTAAGTTCCATCTGCAATATTGATATAGCGCACAAATAAAGAGACCTTGTTGTCTTCATTTAAGCTTTCCCACAAAAGGGAAGTAAACTCATCCATGTCGTTTGGAATGCTTACCAGCTTCGGCTCTCCCTCAAAACTTGGAAGCGGATTGCCGTCATGCATATAGGTGTGGATAAAGTGACCCTCTCCGGCTGCAGGGTTTTCGTATGCAAAGGTAAAACGGCTGCAGGAGTCCGGATTGCCATTATTGCTCTTTAAAATAGACATGGCATAGTTATAAGTTCCATTCTCTACGTGCATAATTCCGGAAATTCTAGGGGTATAGTTGGGAGCGTCCGGCTCAAACTCCCTGGTACGCAGAGACTGCTCAAAGGTCATCTGATGATCCATGCCATCATAAATGGTATCCGTCTGATCGCCATTGGTAACAATGGTTTTATTGCCCAGAACCCGTACTGGCGCATAGATAATCAGACTGGGATCGGTTAACTTGGAAGGATCAAACGCCTGGGTGCGGATTCCTTCCCCGTCCTTTACAAACACACGGTTCCGGCTGTTTTCGCTTCTTCCCATAATAAAATAAGCTGCTACCGCCTTGGTTCCGTCCTCGCTTTTTCCAATCACGATTCCTCTTCCTGGATAGGAATTTTCTCTCAGTTCTTCTGCCAATGACAGCATCTTCATCATTCTTCCTCCTGATTTTAAATTACTTGACAACTAAAAAACGCCTGGGTACCTCAAAAAAGAGGTGCCCAGGCGGTCGGCTCAATCTGAAACGTGCTCCCTGTGGTTTTCCCACTTGCTCCGCCAGTCACACGTTCTGACATAATCATACTGGATTCCGCAAAAGATTGCAAGTGTTTTTTATGCACTTTTTTCACATTCGCATTCGTGTATGGGGGCAACACGCCCTATGTGCACAGATGCTATTCATTTCGGATAGCTGCCAGAGGGCTTAACCGCATGGCACGCATAGCCGGCATAAAGCCTGCTCCCATACCTACAACAATAGCAAAGCCGATTGCAAGTCCTACCAGCCACGGAGGAATCCTGGAAATGTCTCCTTCCACTCCGGCCATTGTCTGGCTGATTCCCTGGATATTGTTAATGATATAGGAAATCCCATAGCTTAAACCAATTCCAACCAGGCCTCCTGCCAGTCCGATAAAGCCGGATTCTATGAGAAACATATTGCGAATATTTCCCATATCGCAGCCCAGCACCTTCATAACGCCGATTTCCTTGGTTCTTTCATATATGGACATCATCATGGTATTGGCAATGCCGATTGCTGCTACAAACAGGGAAACCGCTCCAATTCCGCCTAACACGGCCTGAATCATATTGGCCTGCTTCTGCTGATTTTCAATTCCCTCTATCATACTGCTGGCCTGGTAGCCCATTTCATTAATCGCCTGCTGAACTTCCTTCACATGGTCCATATCATCCACCTGTACGCTGGCGCTGTTATAGACAAAATAATTATACGGCTTTCCTTTTTTGTTGGTAGGCTGGCCAGGAATCGGATTCTTTTTAAATACTTTTTTCAGCTGGGCCTTTAACTGCTCAATATTGGCATAAACCCCATAACTATACTGGCTGTAATCTTCTTTTCCCCCCGCTTCTATGCCTGCCGCATTCAGCATATATTTCTTTGGCGGTTTTACCGCATTTTCGCCGCTCGGATACTGGGACTGATAATATGCGTTTTGATCAAAAATCACAAAAAACGGCTGATTCATATCCAGTTCCGGTATTTTTCCAGTATCCCAGTACCCCTTTTTGGTCTTGCTGTTCATAAAGTCCATGGCCGCTTTGTTGCCAAAAATCAGTTCCATCTGGCTGGAATTCGGATCTGGAATATGTCCTCCTTCTGCTAACGGAATCTTTTCCAGAACGCTCTGGCTGACTCCCTGGAGGCTGACATACTCGCAGATATACGGTCCCTGTTTCATTACTGCAGAAATCCTCAAAGTCGGCGAAACAGATACTACATGATCCAGTTTTGAAAACTTTTTAACGGCTTCATCTGTAATATAGCTTTCCTCATCGGCGTTTCCTGTATCCATCGCATAGTTCTGCTGTACGGTTATCTCTGTCAGGCTGGCCCAGGAAGCCATCTGCTCCATGTTTAATTCTTTCAGCCCGATTCCCAAAGACACCATTACCACAATGGAAGCGGTTCCGATTACTACGCCTAAAACCGTCAGAACCGTTCTTAATTTTCTGCGTCTTAAATTGTTCAGGCTCATAACCAGAAGGTCACGAAATCTCATCGTCTATCCCCTCTTCTTCTGCCAATTGCTGTTTTTTGTTTTTTCTGTGACGGATAATAGCCTTTATTCCTATGATAATTCCAACGAAAACAACTGCTACACCTACAGCGATTCCAACGCGGGCTGCCATCGGCAGCGCCATGAATTTATCTTTCAGGGAAGTTGGCTCTGCCATTTCAACATCGTCCATATTGCCGGCTTCGGTACTCCACTCTGTATCTTCCGGCATGGCTTCTGTCACAAACAACGTCAATTCCTTGGTTTCTGTGCTGATAGTTCCGTTTTCATCTTCATAGGAAATTGTGAGCGGAATAATTCCCTCATCCATTGTAGCCGCCACCCCCGTCAGCATAGCGTCTACATTTCCTGTTTCACCAGGTTTAATGTTGCCCACATAAGTTTCTTCTGTCTTAATGGAATCTGCTTCAAACCGGACGGTTACGTTGTAGAGCTGGACTTTTCCTGTATTGTTAATCCCAAACATAACGTTGGTCTCAGACCCTACGTTTATGCTGGCCGGCATCACATCAATGGTGCTGGTACTCAAACGGGCCTCCTGCTTTACCGGAATATCAACGGTTACCGTCTCTTCTGCATTTTTAAATTCCGGACTGTCGTATTTTTCCTTAATCGTAATGGAATAGGACCTTGGGTCTGCTCCGCCCTTACTGCTGAATTTCATACGGACTTCCGCAGTTTCTCCGGCTCCCAGAGAGTTTATTACAACAGAATTAGCGCCGTTTTCAGTCGTAAATACTGCACTTTCAGATACTTTTTCTGATTCCAGGGTAAACAAAATATTGCTGGCCGGAACGTTGGAAGAAGCATTTTTCATCTGTAAAATCAGTTCAAATTCCTGACCTGCATAAATTTCTTCCGGAACCGTCGTATAGCTTTCTACAATAATTCTGGCTCTGGTTCTGTCGTTGGCATTAAAATCCCCTTGAGGATCTTCTTTGCTTTTGCTGACAATCTGGACGTACATCGTCGCTTCCTGGGTCTTTAAGTCTCCTTCCTGGGTATCCCGATAAGAGATTTTAAACTGAATGGGGTAGAATCCAGAATAGCTGTCCTGCCGTATTGCCATGCTGTAAGGAACTTCAACGGTCTGTCCCTCTTCGATTATGTCGTAATGTCGGTCATAGTTTCCATCATTAATATTAAATGGGAACTTTGCGCTGTCTGCATCCAGTACCATGCTGACTGTTACGTCATAAGCTTTAAATTTGCTGTTGTTGCGCATATTAATCGCAAAGTTCATTACGTTGGGGTACGTCCCATAAGGAGTAGACTGCCCCTCGCCCAGTACAAAGCTGACCGTATTGCTCTCTTCTTCTGACTCGCTGCTTCCAGTAGACTCGGCAACGTAAATATTTAAGTATTCCTTTACCCAGTAGCGGTCGGTATCTGGTTCTTCCTCACAATCCACATAAATGGAAATAGGAATGGAATAGTAACCTGGCCGCAGATCTTTTCTCAGCTTTACGGAAATGCTGGTGCTTTTGCTTTTTCCTGGCTTAATGCTGCCCAGACGCTTTGGTTTAAAGGTATCCTGGGTAATTTCGAATGGATAGTTGCTGACCGTATAGTCGCCGTTAGATTCGTCAGACATAATCTGGTTAAACTCAAAAATGTCCGCACTCAGGCCAACCCATACGCCTTCCATATCTTCTTCTCCGGCATTGATGGTAATCGGAATGCTCAGGCTCTTTCCTACCTTTCCTTCTGGAATCTTCTTTGCCACCAGATACTGATTATTGCCTACGTCCATAAATGCAGCAAACGCTTGTCCGGACATGGACAGAACCAGCATCAGCACCGCCGCAAAAACGGCAAACATCCTTTTCGTTTTCATCTCTTAATCCTCCTGTGCCGCATATTCCTGCGGTGTATTTTCAATAATTTCTACGATCTTTCCGTCAATAATCCGGATCTGGCGGTCTGCATAAGAGGCCAGGTTATTGTCGTGGGTTACCATAACCAGGGTCTGCTGACGCTCCCTGACGATTTTCTGCATCAGCCGCATGACTTCCATTGTGGTTTTCGAATCCAGGTTTCCTGTCGGTTCATCTGCAAAAATAATCTGAGGATTTACCACCAGAGCCCTGGCAATTCCCACCCGCTGCTGCTGTCCTCCGGACATCTGGTTAGGCATATGTTTCGCCTGATCCCCGACCCCGACCAGATTCAGGTACTTCTTAGCTCTGTCCATCCTCTCTTTTTTTGCCATTCCGCGGAATGACAGCGGCATGGCCACATTTTCTACTGCGTTCATGGTATTTAACAGATTATAAGACTGGAAAATAAATCCGACCCGTTCTCTCCGGAAAGCTACCAGAGCCTTTTCTGACAGCTTTTCTATATGCTTTCCGGCTATCACGATCTCTCCCCTGGTAGGCCGTTCCAGACCTGCCAGCATATTTAACAGCGTGGATTTTCCAGATCCGGAAGTTCCTACAATCGCGCAGAACTCTCCTTTATAAATTTCAAAATCCACCCCATTTAAGGCGCGGACTTTCGTATCCCCAACACAATATATTTTATACAAATTACTGACTCGGATAATGGGAACCCGTTCTGTTTTGTCTGGTTGTTTTGCCATAGTTTCTGATTTCTGCTTCCTTTCCCTATCTGACTTCCAGCATTTCTGCCTTATGGTTAGTATAACAGACCCAAGGCTGTTTGTCTCTTTTTATTTCTTAAGTTTCCTTACGGATTCCTTAACCAGATACCCGTAATCCGCCGGTAAAATTCTGCCAGATATTCTTCCGGAGACAGATACTGGTCTTTGTTCATCCGGTAAGCCGGATTCCACATATTGACCACCACAACTTCTGTCTTATCCGGATCGTTGGTGTGCCGGTAATTTTTATCTGCTGCAAATTGGTAATCCTGAACGTTTCCTTTCCAGATCATATGCTCCCCTTTATTGCGGATGCTCTTTTTATTGCGGAATACTTCTTTTACAATCATTTTAAAAATCTCTTCCCCGCCGCACACAATGACTTTTGGATGCAGCAGGCGGACCTGGCGTTTTACAAATTCTATGTATTCGTAGCCATAGTCCATCCAGATACTGTCTGAAACTTCTTTTCCTCCCCGTTTATTAACATACATCACAGCCAGCGTGTCCATAATCTTCCCGACAGGCATGGCTTCCCCTTCTTTGCCTAAAAGGATGCGCTGCATCCCTGCCAGATACCCCCGCTCATCTTCATACCCCTTCCGGTAGCTGCGGTACTCCCTCCGTACATCCGTCAGAACCGGAAACGTCAGTCCTTTTTGAAGGTAATGCTTTAAACTGGGTTCTTTTAATATATATAAAACGCCGGCATACTGGTCTGGATCCATAATGCCGTCTACATGAAAACTGCGTTTATCAATCTCTTCATAACAGGTCCTGCCGTACGCGTTTTCTTCCAGCATCTGGGTTGTCTGCCACAAAACAAACAATTCTTCCATCGAACAGCAGTCGCCAGCCAGACCTTCCAGTACAATCTGCTCCAATGTTTTCGCCATTGCAGCCCCTCCTTTGCTCCTTATTTCAGCATTAAAAAGAATTATATCATATTTTTTGTAAAAATTGTAGAATTTTCTCCTGATATGCTGTATAATAGGGCAAACTCAGAAATTAATATAGATTCAAAGGAGAATTGCATGAGACACTTGTTAAATCCACTGGATTTCTCTGTGGAAGAGATCAACACCTTACTGGACTTAGCTGACGATATTGCCGGCAATCTTCCAAAATATGCTCACGTATGTGACGGCAAGAAATTAGCTACCTGTTTTTATGAGCCGAGCACCCGCACCCGTTTAAGTTTTGAAGCTGCAATGCTGAATTTAGGGGGCAGTGTCCTCGGTTTTTCTTCGGCCAATTCCAGCTCTGCAGCAAAAGGCGAAAGCGTTGCAGATACCATCCGTATGATTGGCTGTTATGCAGACATATGCGCGATGCGCCATCCGAAAGAAGGCGCTCCTATGGTTGCCTCCCAGGTTGCAACCATTCCAGTTATCAACGCTGGTGACGGCGGACATCAGCACCCGACACAGACCCTGACCGATCTGCTTACTATCCGCTCTTTAAAAGGACGTCTGGACAATCTGACTATCGGCTTCTGCGGGGATTTAAAGTTTGGCCGTACCGTTCATTCTTTAATCCATGCCATGGTCCGTTACCCAAATGTCAAATTTGTATTAATCTCCCCTCCGGAGCTGCGGATTCCGGAATATCTGCGGGAAGACGTTTTAGAAGCCAATCACATCGAATTTAAAGAAGTGGACAGTTTAGACACTGCGCTTCCGGAACTGGATATTCTTTACATGACCAGAGTCCAGAGAGAACGTTTCTTTAATGAAGAGGACTATATCCGTCTGAAGGACTGCTATATTCTGGATCGTCAGAAAATGAAGCTGGCAAAACCGGATATGTTTATCCTTCACCCGCTTCCCAGAGTAAACGAAATTTCTGTAGAAGTGGACGATGATCCGAGAGCCGCTTACTTTAAACAAGCACAGTACGGAGTATATGTCCGTATGGCTCTGATTATGACGTTACTGGAGGTGGAAAAACCATGTTAAATATCGGCGGATTAAAAGATGGCATTGTATTAGACCACATTGAAGCCGGACGCAGTCTGGACATTTACTATCATCTGGGCTTAGACAAGCTGGAATGTCAGGTTGCCATTATCAAAAATGCCCGCAGCAACAAAATGGGACGCAAAGACATTATTAAAATCGAAGGCAGCATGGATCTCATTGACTTAAATGTCCTTGGCTACATTGACCACAATATTACGGTCAATATTATCCGAGACAATAAAATTGTAGAAAAGAAACGGGTAGAGCTTCCGGAACGGATTACTAATGTGATTCACTGCAAGAACCCTCGGTGCATTACTTCTATTGAGCAGGAACTTCCTCACATTTTCTATCTGTCTGACAAGAATAAAGAAACCTATCGCTGTCTGTACTGCGACGAAGAGTACAGCGGCAAACGAAAAAAATAATTCCGATCAAAAGCTCCCTGACTTCCGTCTTACGCAATGCGCTCTCAGACTGGAAATCAGGGAGTCTCTTTTTTATGAAAGTTTTGAGTAAAACGATAAGCCGGGTTATGTCATTGGATGGTCATCTATCTAGGCATACTGTCGCCAATATGCTCCAGCGACCTACCCGAAAGCAGACGGGCCGCCTTATGCTTTCTGTTCGGTCTTGCTTCGGATGGGGTTTACATATGCCCCGCCTGTTACCAGTCGGGCGGTAGTCTCTTACACTGCCTTTCCACCCTTACCGCATTGCTGCGGCGGTTTATTTCTGTTGCACTGTCCTTAGAGTCGCCTCCACCAGACGTTATCTGGCATCCTGCCCTGTGAAGCCCGGACTTTCCTCTCCCATGACCTTTCGGTTTCATGGCAGCGACCATCTGTCTTACTCAAAACATTGGTATCATATCATATTTTTTCTTTCTTGTCCAGAACGGATTCTCCGTCGGATCTTAATATTTAGGCCGGTAAATAATCTCGTTAACTGTATAAACCGTCACAAATGCCTTTGGATCTGTCTTTAAAATAAAAGACATCAGCTGGGAATATTCGCTCTTATTTACAATGGTAATGATTTCCCTCTTGGGCTGATTATCATAGGCTCCCACGCAGTCGTACATGGTTGCCCCGCTCCGCAGGGTATGAATAATAAATTCCCGTATCTTTTCCTCTTTTTCTGACACAATGCAGACCCGTTTTTTCAGGTTCATGCCAAAAATAAAATGGTCCAGGACAATTCCGTTTAAATAGGTTCCTAAAATACTTAAGACTACTATTTTTTTATCATAGAACAAGGCGGACGACAGCGCCACGCACATTCCTGGCAGCGCCATAGCTTTTCCCAGCTCCATATGAAAATACTTGTTCAGCAGCTTTGCCACAATGTCCAGTCCGCCGGAAGAAGCATTCTGCTTAAACAGCATCGCCAGTCCGATACTGACCACAAAAATGTAGCAGACCGTATCTAACATAGGGTCGCCGTTTATGGACGTAAAATCGGGAAATACCACTTCAAAAATGCCAAGAAACAAGGGCAGAAGCAAAGACGTATACACCGTCTTAATGCCAAATTCCGATCCAATGAGTAAAAATCCAACTACCAGCAAAAGGGCGTTCAGCAAAAAAGTAATGACAGAAATATTAAGCGGAATTACATTAGCCAGCACCATTGCAAGGCCGGATACGCTTCCTACTGACACTTGGCTGGGTATCAAAAAGAAAAATACGGCAGCTGCCACAATAAGAGTTGCAAAGGTAATCAGAACATATTCTTTTATGCGGGACATATTCTTCATTTTCCCTGTTTCTCCCCATTATCTGCAAAATACTCCTCGATTACATCTTTTACAGCCTCTGCCAGAGCTTTGTGGCCCTCTTCCTCCATATGCAGCTGATCCAGGCCGCTGGGTTCTGCCACTTTGGAAGCGTCCAGATAGAGGCAGCCATATTGGTCTGCTACCTCCTTGTAAAGAGGCGCTAACGCCCTGGATTTTGCAGGAGATGCACTGTCAAAGCTGGCATAAGGGGAATGTTCCACGTCTTCCCCAATATGAATCGGGGAAATCAAAAGAATTTTCGGTACAGGCGCCCCTGCTCCATAGTCATAACCCTGGATTGTTTTTACAATCCGTTCCGCCCCTTTTGCAATCATTCTGGGCGATGCATGGAAATGAGCCTTGCAGTCGTTGGTTCCTAAACATACTGCCACCAGATCCAGAGGCTTATGGCTCTGGAGGGCTACCGGAAGAAACTGGATTCCGCACCGGTTCGGCTCTAACGGGTCGTCCCACACTGTGGTTCTTCCGCCCATCCCTTCTTCAATCACATAATACCCGTCTCCTAACAGGCTGGCCAGACGTCCAGGCCAGCGTACCTGACGCTCGTGGCGTCCTCCTTTTGGATTGGTTCCAAATGTATTAGAATCTCCAAAACAAAGTATGGTTTTCATCTTGCGTTTTCTCCTTGTTCCTTTTGTATCTTATGGCAGCTGCCTAAAAGCAGCCGCCTCCTATAAATTCCCGCAGAATTGAGTTTTTTGGAATATTTTCTGAACCCACTCCCAGGAAATAGTCCAGAAACTTTAACAGCCGCTTTGCTTCCAGATATTCTTCACAGTCTCTTGGAATGCTGAATAACAGCGGCTCGGCATACTGTTTTAATACTGCCAGTTCATAAATCAAAGCAGAATTAAACATAACGTCTGCTTCTTCCTGGAATGGAAAAATATTTTTGTCTTCTCCCCTGCGGACAGAAGGCCATCTCCGGATGGTCTCCAGCGCAGACGTTCCCCTGGTTCTGGCGTCTCGAATCATCCTGCGGATCAGACGGCCATCCGTACTGGGAATCCGATTGTGTTCGTCTACATTTAACTGGGTCAGGGCGCTGATATAAATTTTAAATTTATTTTCCCTTGGCAGCGTATAGGAAAGCCGGTCATTGAGACAGTGGATGCCTTCCATTACCAGAATATCCTCTTTTCCAAGATGCAGTTTTTCTCCTCTGTATTCCCGATGACCGGTTTTAAAGTTGTAAGTCGGCATATCCACTACTTCTCCCTTTAAAAGCCGGTTCATATCCACGTTAAACTGGCGGACATCCAGACACTCCAGGGCCTCATAATCGTAATCTCCCTTTTCATCCCTGGGACTGTCCTCCCGATTCACAAAATAGTCGTCTACTTCAATTGGATGAGGCCTCAATCCCAGCGCTTCCAGCTGGATGCTGAGCCGGTGGGAAAAGGTGGTTTTCCCAGAGGAAGACGGACCCGCAATCATAACCAGTTTTTTCTCTGGCTGGGAGGCAATCTGACCTGCAATCTCTGCAATCTTTTTTTCCTGAAGGGCTTCCTGAATCAGAACCAGCTGCTTCATCCTGCCGGAAGCAATCTGTTCATTTAAAGCGCCTACGTTATTTAAATCCAGCCGCTCCCCCCAGTCAAAGGATTCTTTTAAAACGGAAAACAGCTTCTGCTGCGGTTCAAATGCCGGCAGAGCCTGGGGATGTTCTTTTTTGGGCGTCATCAGCACAAAGCCATGTTCATATAAGTTTAAATCAAAGTATTTTAAGTATCCAGTGTGCTGCACCATATATCCGTAATAGTAATCTTCAAATCCGCCGATGCTGTATAAATTTACCCTGGAAACCCTCCTGTAACGGAACAATTTTTCCTTGTCATACATCTTGTGCCGATGGAACAGCTCAATGGCTTCATCTGTATTGACGCTTCGCTTCATAATGGGAACCTGTTCTAAAACCAGATCTTTCATCCGGTTTTTTACCTTGGAAAGCAGTTCCTCATCCAGCTTAAAATTGCCGATAGGCTTTACAAAATAGCCGTTTCCAATGGAAAATTCGATTTCCAGCCGTTCAATGTTCTCATTTCCCACAACATCATAAAATGAGCGCAGCATCAGCAGGACACAGCTTCTGAAATACGTCTGTATTCCAGGCTCCTGTTCTGCTGTTACAAAGGTTACGCTTCCTTTGTCTGCTACCTGTTTATGAAGTTCCTGCAGTTTTCCGTTGACCCTGACCAGTAATATATCATTGGAATACCGATCCTGATGGGCGGCTGCAACGTCCTTCCACTTCGCATCGTCTGCATACTCTTCCCATTCCCCGTCAATCCACACTCTTGCCATATATGCCTCCTATCTAAGCCCCATTTCCTCCTGGGCTTCCTTAATGATGGTCAGCTCCTGCCCCAGCTGTAGGATCGCCTGCTTTACACTTTCCGAGGGCGTTTCTTCATGATTCAGTCTGGAGAGAACTTTTGTTACCCGTTTTTCCTCCTTTGCCAGAAACGATACCAGAACCGGATCTTTATTCTCAATCAGATGCTTTCCATACGCATACCAGCTTTTCTTTCCTTCTTCCCCCGCAGAACCGGATTTTGGACATTCCCTCCAGGCCGCTTCCATTACTGTATAAAACTTTCCCTCCTCTTCTACCATCGCCTCTTTCCCAATCGCAAATCCGGACTGCTCCAGATATCGGCGGACTTTATCCAAATCCGACTGGGGAGAAAGGATAAACCGGCTTATGTCTTTCCACATATGCCGCCCTTCTTCTAAAATGTGAATGACCAGTTCGCCGCCCATGCCGGCGATAATCACAGTATCCGCCTCTCCTGGCGCCAGCATTTTTAATCCGTCCGAAAGCCTGGTTTCAATTTGTTCTTCCAGACCTGCCTGACAGATATGGGCCTTCGCCCGTTCTAGCGGTCCTGGACGCAGATCCATTGCAACGGCGCGGCAAATTACGTTTCTTTCCGCCAATGCAATGGGAATATATCCGTGATCTGTGCCGACGTCTGCCAGCCGGCTCCCCTCAGGTACAAAGGAAGCCACCAATTCTAGTCGTTTTGATAATCTCATGTATCTTATGCTCCTAACTTTGTCCGTATGCAGAACAGGTTTTGTCAGTCCAGATAGTCTTTCAGTTTTTTGCTGCGGCTTGGGTGGCGAAGCTTTCTGAGGGCCTTGGCTTCAATCTGCCGGATCCGTTCTCTGGTTACATGAAATTCCTTTCCCACTTCTTCCAGGGTTCTGGGTCTTCCGTCAACCAGGCCAAACCGCAGTTTTAATACTTTCTGTTCCCGTTCTGTCAAGGTGTCTAACACCTCCATTAACTGCTCGTGGAGAAGGGTAAATGCCGCCGCATCCTGAGGCACTGTTACATTGTCATCCTGGATAAAATCTCCCAGATGGCTGTCCTCTTCTTCTCCAACCGGTGTTTCCAATGATACCGGTTCCTGGGAAATCTTCATAATCTCCCGCACTCTCTCCACCGGAATCTCCATGCGTTCTGCAATCTCTTCCGGAAAAGGCTCTCTGCCCAGTTCCTGCAAAAGCTGTCTGGACACCCGAATCAGGCGGTTAATGCTTTCTACCATATGAACTGGAATTCTTATGGTTCTGGCCTGATCGGCAATGGCTCTGGTAATGGCCTGACGGATCCACCAGGTCGCATACGTACTGAACTTATAGCCTTTGGTATAGTCAAACTTTTCCACCGCTTTAATCAGACCCAGATTTCCTTCCTGAATCAAATCCAGAAACTGCATTCCTCTGCCTACATACCGTTTGGCAATACTGACTACCAGACGCAGATTTGCCTCTGCCAGACGTTTTCCGGCTTCTTTATCTCCCAGCTCCATCCTCTTTGCAAGGGCAATTTCCGCCTCGGTTGTAAGAAGCGGGATCTTTCCGATTTCCTTCAAATACATCCGGACCGGATCTTCCAAGCTGACGCCTTCCGGCACAGAAAGGTCGATATGTTCCATATCGATCTCTTCTTCCTCTTCCATGCCTTCTTCTAAAAATAATTCTTCGTCCAGCTCCTCTTCCTCTGTCCGGAGAACATCCACTCCGTTATTTTCCAGAAATTCATAAATTTTATCCAGCTTGTCCGGACCTAAAATTTCCCCTTTAAAATAATCCAGGATTTCCCTGTTCTCCAATACGTTCTTTTTCTTTTTTGCCTGTTCTAAAAGGCCCATAAGCTTTTCTTCAAAGCTCACTGTTTTTTCGTCCATATTCCCCATCCTTTTGCAGTTCCTGTTCCGATTAGTCCAATGAAATGTGCAGATTCTGAATCGCTGCCTGCTCCTTAATAATCCTTTGAAGCTCTTCAATGTCCCTGGCGCTGCGGCTGGCCGCATCCAGGCTGTTTTTCTTGATTTTTTTAATGGTTTCAGAAAATGCTTTCTTTTGTTCTTCGTTGTTCAGCGACTCCTTCAGATTCGCATTAAACAGCGCCGCTACCTGTCTGTAGGTATCCTCGTCATTAATAAAATGGTTTAAAATGGACGCCGGATTCAAATTGCCTGCCTGATGTCCTGCAAATACCATTTCTGCCGTCTGGCGGTACAAATCTTCCGTAAAATCCTGAGGCCCGATAATCCCTTCTATCTTTTCAAATAAAGACGGATTTTCAATGAGCCAGGTCAAAAGAAGCCGCTGGGACTGTCTGGCCCCGTCTTCCTTTTCCTTTTTCTGCCTCTGGAACCGTTCCTGGGACGGCTGGGCTGCCGGCACAATCCGGCTTCCCATCTGGTTTACCAGACGGCGCAGATCCTCATAGGGAATAAAATGTTCCCTGGAGATAGCCTGAATGTAGTTGTCTCGTTCCAGCGCTTCCGGAAACTCCAGAAGCTTTTTTGCCGTTTCCTGATAAAACCGAGTCTTCTGTTCCGGATCGTTCATATCATAATTCTTTTTTAAAACGTCAATTTCAAACAGAAAACTATTTTTTGCCTGGGCAATCCGCTCTCTGAATGCCTCGGCTCCCAGATTTTTCATAAATTCGTCTGGATCTTTATAAGGCTGCATATTCAGCACCTTTACGGACATTCCTACCTCTTTCAAAATCGGAATGGCCCGAAGCGCTGCCCTCACACCTGCTCCGTCGCTGTCGTAGGTTAAGATAACCTGGTCCGTATAACGTTTTAGCAGCATGGCGTGCTGAGAGGTAAACGCAGTGCCCAGAGACGCAACCGCATTGGTAAATCCGGCCTGATGCATTGCAATGACATCCATATATCCCTCGCAAATCAGAATATATTTTTCCCTGGATGCCCTGGCAAAATTCAGTCCGTACAGATTCCGGCCCTTATCAAACACTTTTGTCTCCGGCGAATTCAAATATTTCGGCTCGCCATCCCCCATAACGCGGCCTCCAAAACCGATGACCCGATTGTTGACGTCCAGAATCGGAAACATAACCCGATTCCAGAATTTATCATGGGCTCCTCTTTCTTCAATGGTAACCAGTCCCGTCTGGGCCAGCAGATTGTCGTCATATCCCTTGCTTTTTAAATACCGGTATAAATCATCGCTGGTCTTATTGGCGTATCCCAGTCCAAAATGGACAATGGTTTCATCCGAAAGCTGCCGGTTAGTCAGGTAACGGTACCCCACCGCTCCCTGTTCGTGCTTTAACTGATAGTAAAAATAATTGGCGGCAAGCTTGTTAATCTCCAGAAGGGACGCTTTTAAGTCTGCCTGTGCCCTGGCCTCTTTGCTGTATTCCATCTTCGGAAGGGTTATCCCCGCCCGATCCGCTAACACGTTCATGGCTTCCGGAAAGGAATATCCTTCATATTCCATTAAAAATGTCAGTACATTTCCTCCTGCTCCGCAGCCAAAGCAGTAGTACATCTGTTTTGCCGGCGAAACGGAAAAAGACGGGGATTTCTCATTGTGAAACGGACACAGTCCAAAATAGCTGCTTCCCTTTTTCTGGAGCTTCACATATCCGGAAATCACATCTACGATGTCATTCTTCATCCGCACTTCTTCAATAATTTCCTCTGGATAATACATGGTTCCTCCTGTCTCTTATTTCCATGCCCTCGGCACGAAAAGTTCTTCAAATTTATCAATGGCATAGCTGTCGCTCATTCCTGCTATGTAATCGCAGACCGCCCGTTCTTTTTTCTCCCCTTGTTCCATCATAATCTGATATTCTTCCGGAAGCATTTCCACGTGTTTCATGTAATAACAGAACAGGTGCTCGATCATCCTCTGGGCCTTTCCTTCTTCCGCTTTAGGAATCTCATTTTCATATACGTTTTCAAACATCCACCGCCTGAGCCCTCTCATGGCTTCTTCCATGCCAGGGGACATCTGAACACATGGCTTGTCCATGCTGTTTAAAATAATGTCGTGAATCATCACATCCAGCCGTTCTCTGACGCTGTGTCCCAGCACATCTGTATACTGGGCTGGAAGATCGGCTTCTACAAACATCCTGGCCCTGATGGCATCGTCAATATCGTGGTTAATATATGCTATTTTATCGGAAAGACGCACCACTGCGCCTTCCAGGGTAGAAGGATGACCGCTGGTCCTGTGGTTTAAAATACCGTCCCTTACCTCCCAGGTCAGGTTAAGACCTTTCCCATTTTTTTCCAGAACCTCCACTACCCGCACACTTTGCAGATAGTGGGCAAATCCGTCTTCGCAAAGACGGTTTAATACGGCCTCTCCGGAATGTCCGAAGGGCGTATGCCCCAAATCATGGCCCAATGCAATGGCCTCCGTTAAAGACTCGTTGAGCCTCAGGGACTTGGCAATGGTTCTGGCAATCTGGGCAACTTCCAGGGTGTGAGTCAGGCGGGTCCGGTAATGATCGCCTTCCGGCGCTAAAAACACCTGGGTTTTATGTTTCAGCCTGCGGAAAGATTTACAGTGAAGAATGCGATCCCTGTCTCTCTGATATTCCGGCCGGATATCGCAAAGCGGCTCGTTCCGTTCCCTGCCTCTGGTCTCTCTGCTCAGCGAGGCATATGGGCTTAAATACTGTGCTTCCCACTGTTCCATAGACTCCCGAATCGTCATTCGTCCACTTCCTTTCCTGTATCATGCGTAACTATTTTGGATTAGATATACTTTACTATTATATCACACCATAAGGCATTTTAATACCTTTTTATCTAAGAACCGCGAAAACCTGCCCTTTCCATCCATTCCAGATGCCGGATCGTAAAAAATAAGGCATTCCCGACGTATTTTCACGTTTCATTGGGAACACCTTATTTTCCTGCATTCTCATATATACTTCTTCACCTGCTAGTCTCATGCTGAACTCAAATTGCCTGTTACTCGTCCTGCTCCAGATTGTCGAACAAATCACAGTCGTAAAATTCCCGAATGGTCATGCCCAATCCTTCTGCAATCTTCTTAATATTGACGATTCCTGGATTTTTGCTTTTCCCATTCATAATGCTTTTTACGGTAGATGGCGGCATTCCGGTACGATAGGATAACTCATACATGGAAAGCCTCTGCGCTTTGCTCAATTCCCGTATCCTCAAAATAGTCGCTTCGCTTACCTTCATACACATCTCTCCTTTGATAAGTATAGTGTAGACGATATTTCCTCAAAATAAGGGTATTATTTCGTCTTTTCTGGATTATTTTTCCAAAAAAAGACAAAAACACCCTCTTTCATTCCTTTTCTATCAGCTGTACCTGTAATGTCATCCCCAATGCGGCCGCTATCCGGACCAGCATTTCCAAAGACGGATTGTAATTCCCGCTCTCAAATCTTGTAATATTGGTTCTGGGAATTCCCGTCCTCTTTGCAAGATCTGCCTGGGTCATCCCCTGTAATTTTCTGTATCTCACATACTGTTCAATAACCGACTGCCTGGTGCTTTTCTGCTCTGCTTCTATTAGAATCTGCTGATCTCCTGCAGAATAGATGTAATCCATGCTATTTCCCATGATTTGGCTCTTCTCCCTCTTCCATGCGTATATTCATATGCTTCTGAACCTTCTTATACCTGGAGCAAAACTCCTTTCCGGCTGCGTAATCCACCTTGTCTACACAGATGAAATCTGCACCTCTTTTGGTATTGACCAGTAAAATATCTCCTGGAACAGCTGGTTTTCTTAATGAGTATATCCAGATATAACTTCTGCTTCCCTTTTTTCTCCACGCTCCGCCCGATAGTTCCACGTGCCTTCCTTTCACAATTTTTCTTAACGGCTGTCCGGAAACCATTTCGCAAATCTCTGCGTGGATCCCATATTTTTTCGCCAGAAGATAGGAGATGTCTCCTCCCTTCAAAAAAGAATCATATGTGATACCTATAATGTATCTTATATGATTCTTTCTGTCAAGAACTAAATTATGAAAATGAAGTTGGAATGCTGTCTTTTACGCACAGCGTCCCGTACCCCAGCTGCGGATTGGGCCACGTCTCATATCCTGGAAGCTGTTTTGCCCCGCGCTGTAAATAAGCTTTGATTTTTTCTCCATACAGGAAGGGATCGTTCCCATTTACTACTCCCCACTGAGCCAGAAGCGCCGCGCTTCCTGTGACAAAAGGAGCTGCAAAAGACGTTCCGGTAAACGTGCCATAGCCGCCAAACCGGCTGGGAGCGGTAATGCCAACTCCAGGAGCTGCCAGATCCGGCTTAACCAGACCGTTGCGGTTAAATCCTCTGCCGGAAAAATCTGCGTAGGCCTGGCGGGAGGAATCGTATGCTCCCACCGAAATTACCCGCAGGGCTGTAGACGGAATGGTCAGCGTTGTGTCCGGATTGGCATACAAAAAGCGGGTGGACGGATTTAAAAGACCTGCTGACGGCATCCACAAATCATAGTCTCCGACCACAACCCGTCTTGGAGTCAGACGGAGCCGCCAGATGCCGCTGTCTAAATAATCCCCAACCGGAAGAAAGTCCAAGTAAATCTCCTGGGACTGGCTGTAAGGACTTGGCTTTCCGTAATACAGCAGCACTCTGGTTCCTTTATAACGGATGGTCTGAGGTCCTAGCTGGCTGTCAATAGGGCCGCTGGATTCCCCCTGGGGCGTAATCAGGGTTATGGTAAAAATATCTGCATAATTTTTCCAAAGCTGTACCGAAAGTCCTGTTTCATAAGGAGCAATCACAAATTCCGCCTCTTCTTCCTGACCCAGAACTGCCGTTGCGGAAGTATGGCCGCCGCCCGCCCCTTCATTGCCGGTTCCCACTACAATGGTAGTTTTCCCATATCCGGCAATATCGCTGAAAAAGGTTTCCAGCAGACTGGTTCCATCATGGGAGCCATAGGTATTTCCAATGCTTACATTAATTACAATGGGCATCTGAAGTTCCACGCCTTTTAAAACCGCATAGTTTAAAGCCCTCATTAATTCGGTGGTTCTTGGAAATCCTTCTTCCTTCGGGGTTCCCAGTTTGACAATTAAAAGCGTACTTTCATAAGCCACTCCCCTGTACCTTTCGCCTCCTGCCCTGCCGTTTCCGGCACAGATTCCGGCTACTGCCGTACCATGTCCGCTGACATCCTGGGAAGGAACCAGCCGTCTTCCCGCTTCCTGCCCAAGTTCATTGGAAACAGCAATGGCTTCATTAATCTCTTCTTCTGTGAAAACTCTGTCCAAATCCTGATCCCACAGTTCTGCAATACGGGTGGTTCCATCCGAATTCAGAAAATCCGGATGAAGGTAGTCAATTCCCGAATCAATTACCGCCACAAGCACCCCTTTTCCTGTCAGATTCCGTCTGTTATCCTGGGAAGTACCGCTATTTCCCGTCTGAACCCCTGACATACAGGACGCCTGCTTTCCCTCATTTAAGGAAAAAAACAGGCGTTTTGGCTTTTCCACATATTCAATTTGATTTAAGTCGCTGACTGCATCTACAAATTCTTCCGGTACGGTTATAATTCCATATCCGTTTAACAGCTCTTCCTTCTTTGCTCCAAACCGCTCTACAACACTTAAATCCCCGATATACCGGACAATCAGCTCCCAGGTTCTGCGTTCCTTATCGTATCCGGTCTGCAGCGCCTGGGATTTTCGAAAATCCTCCGGAGAAGCGTCCAAAGCTAAGTTTAAAAGATTTTCCAATTTTTGATCCTGCATGGTGCCATCCCCATGTTTTTTGTCATTCTATTCTTCAGACTTTCTTTTATGCACGTTCCAGCGCCAAAAATTCAAATGGCCTTAACAAAATAGTTCTGCCGTCAGGTTCTTCGTATTCTTTATAATTTCCGATTAATCTGCGGTAATTCTTCCATTCCCCTTCTTCCGTAAGAGCAACCGGCTCGGAACTTACGTTTGCAAATACTGCCAGTTCTTCTGTTTCCAGCTTTCTCTTATAAGCCAGCACATTGGGATTGTCTTTCTGGATAAACCGGATGCTGCCTTCCCGAATAATTTTCTTTTGCTTTCTGAGCGCAATTAACCTTTTGTAAAAAGACAAAATAGAATCCGGATCGGTTTCCTGATCCTGAACATTGATGCCTCTGTCATATTTTCCAAAACCAAGCCATGGACACCCTTTTGTAAAACCTCCGTCTGGGTCATTTGTCCACTGCATCGGCGTCCGGCTGTTATCCCTGGATCTGGCTCCTAAAATTTCCAACGCTTCTTCCCTGGATTTTCCCTGATTCAGCAAAATCCCGTAATAATTCAGGCTTTCTACGTCCCGATACTGGGAAATATCCGTAAAATGGGCGTTTTCCATTCCAATTTCTTCTCCCTGGTAGATGTAAGGCGTTCCCCGCATCAGATGGACTGCTCCAGCCAGCATCTTGGCTGACTCCTTCCAATATGTGCCTTCATCCCCCAGGCGGGACACAATCCTTGGCTGGTCGTGATTGCACCAGAACAGCGCATTCCAGCCGCCTCCTTGCTCCATTCCTTCCTGCCAGGTCTCAAACAGCGTTTTTAACTCCATCATATCCGGCTTTTTCAATTCCCATTTCTGACCGTCTTTATAATCAATTTTTAAATGATGGAAATTAAAACACATAGACAGTTCTTTTTCTGCCGGATTGGAATACCGGATACAATGTTCCAGGGTCGTCGAGGACATTTCCCCTACGGTTACCAGTTCTTCAATTCCTGTGTCTCTTACCAGTTCTTTTAAGTAGTCATGAACATGGGATCCGTCTGTATAAAACCGTCTTCCGTCTCCTGTCTCATCGTCTTTTAACACTTCTGGCTTTGAAATCAGATTGACCACATCAAAGCGGAATCCTTCTACTCCTTTGTCTTTCCAGAACCGGATCACATTCTTTAACTCCTGGCGTACCTTTGGATTTTTCCAGTTTAAATCTGCCTGGGTCACATCAAACAGATGAAGGTACCATTTTTTTAAGAAAGGGACGTATTCCCAGGCAGACCCGCCAAATTTGGACTCCCAGTTGGTAGGGGCCTTATCCGGCGTTCCTTCCTCCCAGATATAATAATCCTGGTATTCTTTTTCCCCTGACAGCGCCTTCTGGAACCACGGATGGCTGGTGGATGTGTGATTAAACACCATATCTAACATCAGGCCGATTCCCCTCTTTTTTCCTTCCAGAATCAGCTCTTCCATGTCCTCCATTGTGCCGAACACAGGATCAATGCTGCAGTAATCTGCCACGTCATACCCATTGTCTCTTTGAGGGGAAGGAAATACCGGCGTCAGCCAGAGAATGTCCACCCCCAGATCGTTCAAATAATCCAGCCTGCGGATAATCCCCCTTAAATCTCCGATTCCGTCGCCATCTGAATCCTGAAATGATTTTGGATAAATCTGATACACAACTTTTTTACTAAGATCCATCATGACCATTTTCCCTCCTAACCTAACGTTCGCCTGCCGGAAGCTTTTTGCTTCCCACCATAACCGTAAGAGCAAACGGAACTGCAATTGCAATCAGCATACAGACTGCAAAGCTTGCCATACTCTGGGTCTGGATGGAAAGAATGCCTGGAATTCCTCCTACGCCAATGGCGTTTGCTGTCGTTGCAGTTGCCACGCATACTACTCCTGCGATTGCAGAACCAATCATACCGCAGACAAACGGGAATCCATGCTTTAAGTTTACGCCGAAAATAGCGGGCTCCGTAACGCCAAGGTAGCAGGAAATGGCTGCGGGAACGTTGACTTCCTGGGCGCTGGCATTTTTCTTCTGAAGAAACATCATGCCAAGAACTGCCGAACCCTGGGCGATATTGGACAGGGCAATCATAGGCCACAGCATGGTTCCGCCGTAATCGGCAATCAGCTGTAAATCAATGGCATTGGACATATGGTGAAGTCCGGTAATCACTAACGGTGCATAAACAAATCCGAATACTGCTCCAAACAATACTTTTAACGGTCCGGTAATACCTGCGTATACCACAGATGATACAGCAGAACCAATCTTCCAGCCAATGGGACCTAATACAAAGTGAGAAGCAATCACTGCCAGAATCAGGCTGCTAAACGGCACAACTATCATGGAAATGGCCTGAGGCGTAATTTTCCGGAAAAACCGTTCCAGGTACACCAGGGTAAACGCTGCTAAAATTGCCGGAATTACCTGGGCCTGATAGCCAATCATATCCACCTGGAAAAATCCAAAATCCCATTTTGGAATATCTGCAGCCGCCGTTCCTGCTACTGCATAAGCATTCAGCAGCTGACCAGAAACCAGGGTAAGTCCCAATACAATACCAAGCATCTGGGTAGTACCCATTTTTTTCGTTACAGACCAGCAGATTCCCACCGGAAGCATATGGAAGATAGCTTCGCCAATGAGCCATAAAAAGCTGTCAACGCCTGACCAGAACTGGCTGATGTCACACAGCGTCTTAGTTCCGTTTTCAAATAAATAAATGCTGTCAATACAGTTGCGGAAGCCTAAAATCAGACCTCCGGTAATAATTGCCGGAATCAGCGGGGCAAAAATCTCTGCCAGCGCTGCAATCGCTCTCTGCAGCGGAGTCTGATTCTGTTTTGCCGCTTCCTTTACCGCGTCTTTCGATACCCCTTCGATTCCTGCTACTGCTACGAAATCATTATAAAAATCCGAAACTGTATTTCCGATAATTACCTGAAACTGTCCTGACTGGGTAAAGCTGCCCTTGACCACTTTCATGGCTTCAATGGCCTCCACATCCGCTTTTGACGGGTCTGACAGCACAAACCGCATTCTGGTCATGCAATGAGATACTGCCGCAATGTTCTCTCTGCCGCCAACCAGACGCAGAAGTTCTTTTCCATCCTCTGAATACTTACCCATAACGTTTCCTCCATCCGTTTTTCTATCTTGTTTAAACAAGTTCTTGCATTATATATACCACACTTGTTCAAACAAGTCAATACTATTTGTTTAAACAAGTTATTTTTCTTGAACTTTGTCCCGTCTTCTTTTATAATAAGTCCAGCGGATACATTTCCGCAATCTATGAAAGCAGGAAGTGAACCCATTGCCAAAGAGCAAATACGAAGATATTTATCGCAATCTGAAGCAAAAAATTGAATCCAATGAATTTGCCAGCCAGGAGCTGCTTCCCTCTGAAAACTCTCTGATTCAGATTTATGACTGCTCCCGCAATACGGTCCGACGGGCATTAAGCCGCCTGGTTGCCGACGGCTATGTCCAGACCATCCAGGGAAAAGGCGTTCGGAATATTTACCAGCCGGCAGAAAAGGCCGCTTTTACCATTGGGGAAATTGAAAGTTTCCGAGAATCCGCCCTGCGAAACGGACAGAAAGCAGAGACAAAAGTGGTTCTGTTTCTGGAAATGACGGCAGACGAAAAAATAAGCAGACGCAGCGGCTTTCCCACTGGTTCTGAACTTTACTATCTCCAGCGCGTCCATTATCTGGATGGCCGTCCTCTGATTCTCAACCACAATTACTTTTTAAAAGAAGCCGTCCCAGGGCTTACAAAAGAAATCGCCGAATCTTCTATTTACAACTATCTGGAAAACCAGCTTCACATGACCATTGTAAACAGCAGGCGAATTATGACCGTAGAAAAAATCACAGAAATTGATGAAAAATATCTGGAGCTGAACGCGGAAGATTACAACTGCATGGCGGTTGTTACCAGCTATACCTATAACAGCCAGGGCCTTATGTTTGAATTTACCCAGTCCCGCCACCGTCCGGATTCCTTCCGGTTCCAGGATAATGCGGTCCGCCGTCCCTGCTGAATAAAAATCCTGCTAAGCAAAACAGCCCTCAGGCCGTATCCCATTTCTGACATGAGATACGCCTGAAGGCTGTTGTTTTATTTTAAAAACTATTTTAAGAACCCGTTTACAATCTGGGCTTCTGCTTCTTCTTCTGTAAGTCCCAGAGTCATCAGCTTGATAATCTGCTCTCCTGCAATCTTTCCAATGGCCGCCTCGTGAATCAGGGCAGCGTCAATGTTATTTGCTGTCAGCTCCGGAACCGCTTCGATTCTTGCATGATCCATAATAATGGCATCGCATTCCGTATGACCGGCGCACTGGGTGTTGCCGTTTAACTGGGAAATGAAAATCTGATGGGATTCATCTTTTGCAACCGATCGGGAAACCAGATTGGCGCTGGAACCTTCGCCGTTTAAGTTTACCACAAAGCTGCTCTCTGCTTTCTGGGTTCCGTGGGTCAGAAGTCTCTCTCGGATAATCAGCTTGGCATCTTTGTCCAAATCTGCCTTCGTTTTACGGATAGTAGAATCCACTCCCTTGATCTGAACCATTTCCATCTCCAGGTAGCTTCCTTCTTCCATGGTAATCTCTGTAGTCGGGTTCAAAACCCGTTCTCCCTTGCCGTCGCCGCTTCCATAATGCTTTTCTACGTATTTTACTTTCGCATTTTTTCCAATAAAGAAACGATGGATTCCGTCATGCTCAGATTTCTGGTCTCCGCTGTTGTGAATGCCGCAGCCGGCTACAATCACAACGTCCGCCCCTTCTCCTACATAAAAATCATTGTACACCATTTCGGTCAGACCGCTCTGGCTCAATACCACCGGAATGTGCACGCTTTCGTGAACGGTATGAGGCTTAATCCGGATGTCAATGCCAGTGCCGTCTTCCTTGGAAACAATATCAATATTGGCGGTCGTCGTTCTCTGAGCCGTCTGTCCATTGGAACGCAGGTTAAACGCTCCTGCCGGTACCTCATGGAGATCCGCTACCTCCCTTAAAAGTCTCATCTGAATCTCATCTATCTTCTGATCGAGCTGTTCCATATCCGCTATCCTCCTAAACTTATCGGTTTAACACACTGCAGGCATCTACCGCAGAAGCTGTGCCTAAGATCTGAGGAAGAATCTCTTCCCTGGTTCCCTGCTTGGAAATCTGCCCGTCTGCAATTACCACAATTTCATCTGCAATGTTTAAGATTCTCTCCTGGTGAGAAATAATCAGGATGGAACCGTTGGTTGTCTCTCTCATTCTCTCAAATACCTGAATCAGATTCTGGAAACTCCACAAGTCGATTCCGGCTTCCGGCTCATCAAATACAGACAGCTGGGTTTTTCTGGCCAGAACCGTGGCAATCTCAATACGCTTTAACTCGCCGCCGGAAAGGCTTCCATTCACTTCGCGGTTAATGTAATCCTTCGCGCATAATCCTACCTCGGAAAGATATTTACAGGCATCGGCTGCAGACAGTTTTTCTCTTGCGGCAAGACGGATTAAGTCCAGAACCTGGACGCCTTTAAAACGCACCGGCTGCTGGAATGCAAAACTGATACCCATATTTGCTCTGTCGGTAATGGAAGCTTCTGTAATATCCTTGCCATTAAAATAAATCTTGCCGGATGCAGGCTTATAAATTCCGGCAATCAGCTTTGCCAGAGTAGACTTACCGCCTCCGTTTGGGCCGGTAATGACTACAAATTTATTATCGTCTATTGTTAAACTTAAATTTTTAATAATATCCTTTTCTCCTTTTTCATCTTTTACATCAAAGGATATATTTTCTAATGTAAGCATAAGTTCCTCCTGGTTCTTTTTCGAAGAAATTTTAGATTCAGACAGTCTGTATCAAATTCGCACCAGCATTTCTGACTGCAAACAGCCTGCACTGGCTATTATACACGATTGTGATTTTCTTTGCCAGGGAATTTTTCACAAATTCCAAAGAGTTTTCTAAAAAAGCATAATGCAAAATTGGCGGCATCTATTAAGATGCCGCCAACCTCTTAAACCTCTATGCATGCGGGAAATGGGACTTGAACCCACACGAGCATACACCCACAAGATCCTTAGTCTTGCCTGTCTGCCAATTCCAGCATTCCCGCGCAACGTAGAGTATTATATCATGCATTTTTTATTTTGGCAATAGTTTTCGGAGATTTTTTTATTTTTTAAATTTTCAAAAATATTGTTGACAAATTAGCAGTTCTAGTCTATAATTAAAGACGTTGCTGAGGTAACAAAGCAATGGATTGCAGAAGTGGCGTGGTAGCAATACCATGAGAGTTCAAGTCTCTTCTTCTGCACGAGTAGGGAAGCTTTAAATAGCTTCTCTTTTTTTGTTTTTTCGGACTTTCTAAATCTCTCTACGTTTCGTAGGTTGCCCAATCTTCTGCCAAAAGGTAAACTAAGCTTATCCATCACAAAGAAAAGGGGAACAAAATGGGATATATCACCGGAAAAATAATAAAGGAATTGCGTGAAAAACAACAGCTTACGCAAAAAGAACTTGCAGATCGAATCAATGTAAGCGACAAAACCATCTCAAAATGGGAAACAGAAAAAGGACTTCCAGATATATCAGTCATCGAAGACCTGGCAAAAGCCCTGGGTACTTCCATAACCGAGCTGTTGACAGGAGATCTGCGAAAAAACGAAAATATATCTGGAAACATGAGGAAAATGCATTTTTATGTATGCCCTATCTGCGGCAACATCATTACCTCTGTGGGACAGGGCGTCTTTTCCTGCTGTGGTATTACCTTATACGAGGAAGAAGCTGAAAAATGTGATGACAATCATTTTATCCGCATAGAAACGATTGATAATGAATATCACATTTCCATGAATCACTCTATGGACAAGAAGCATTCCATTTCCTTTCTCGCTTATGTAACTTCTGACAGCTGTGAGCTGACAAAACTTTATCCCGAGCAGGAAATATCTGTCCGATTTCGCAAAAAAGGCCATGGAATCCTTTTTGCATACTGCAACAAACACGGAATGTTCCGGACTCTTATATAGCAAAAAACCACCCATAAAAATTCTGAAAAATACAACAAAAAAGTTTGAAATAATGATTGACAAATCCAAACGAATACGCTATACTATCCTAGTCGCTGACATACAGCGATGGATTGCAGAAGTGGCGGAATTGGCAGACGCGCACGGTTCAGGTCCGTGTGGTAGCAATACCATGAGAGTTCAAGTCTCTTCTTCTGCACGAGCAAAGGAAGTCTTCTCAGACTTCCTTTTTTAATTCTTTTCTATTTTTCTCTCTCACTCCCAGGGCCACTGTGATGCCGGCAAATACCGTCTTTTCTGCAAGCAGCTTTGCTCCCGAGCAGACCACAGCCCGTTCGCATACATTTCCAACTCCTACTGTTTTCTTCACAAATTCAGACTCTGAAAACTCTCCATCTGCCTGAGCAAGTTCTTGTGCCGTATAAGAAAACAGCTTCCAGTCTCTGGCTTTTACCAGTTCCGCAATCGCAGGTTCTTCTTTCTTTATATCAATGGTTGCCACGCCGGCTACGGCATGGCGGCTGATGCTGTGCTGATCCAGCATCTGTTCCACTGCCCTGGAAAGCATCTGTCCATCTGTGCCCTTTCTGCATCCAATTCCTACTACAACCGCTTTTGGGATCAGTTTTAAACAGTTTTCAGGTTCTTTCGAAGATACCGTAACCCAGACCTTCAGCCGCTCCGGAAGGCTGTTTTTTCCAGGCTCTTTTAAGGCTTCTGCCGGAACCTTTTCAAATCCTTCCGGAACCGGAAAATCCCCCAAGTCTGACCGCCATCCGATCTTTTCCCCTGACAAAAGTCCTGCCGAAACCTCTTTTGCCAGCCTTCGATCCGACAGATACAAGCCCTTTTCTCTTGCAAATACATCTACCGCAAATAAGTGGTTAACGTCGGTAGCAGTTGTAATTACCGGAACGGCTCCTATGGCTTCTGCCAGGGTAAGGGCCAGCTCATTGGCGCCTCCTGCGTGTCCGGATACCAGCGGAATCACAAACTGCCCTTTTTCATCTGCAGCAAGAACCGCCGGATCGGTAAACTTATCTTTTAAATAAGGAGCCACGCTCCGGACTGCAATGCCAGCAGCTCCAACAAAAATAAGCGCCTTTTTTTCTTTCCAGCAGGCAGCTGTCCACTGAGACAGGGAGTCCCCTTTCTGCCAGGCAGCCGCACTGCAGACGTGTCCTTTTTTTGACAAAGCGCTGCAAATCTGCCCCGCCATGTTTTTCCCTGCCTGCGTAAAGCTGATAATCCCGATTTCCATTGTATTTTTATATCTCCTGGTTCTTTTTCTGTTCTCGTTTCTTCTTCGTAATCAGACCGCCAATCCGGCCGCTTTCTTTTGCTGTCAGGCTTCTCCAGCCCCCGCTTATAATTTTATCTCCAAGCCCCAGCTCTTCTGCAATTTCAAATTTCATCTTTTCTTCCGGAGTTAAATCTGTCGGGTCAAAGGGCTTTTGCTTTTTTGTCTTCGCCATATCTGAACGCCTCCTTTTCTCTGCATCCAAATCATTCCCTTTTTCCCTTATTTTATACACATCAGGGTTAGCATCCGTGTACCAAGGCGTGCCGCCCCTGTACACAGATACTGTATTTCCTTCTGATTATTGATAAAACGAAACCACAACGCTTCCAGTACCGACTTCCAGATCCATTGTCTTTCCTGCTCCCTGCGCCCTGTTGTCAATCCGCTTTTCCATTCCAAGTCCGCTGTACTCAGAGCCGTCTATCTCCACAGATCCAACTCCTATTTCTAAGTTATAATTAAACTCTTCCGGCCTTCCTTCCAGGCAGAACTCCAGGTTTCCAACTCCGCATTCTCCCTCAACGCTTCTTTCCGCAATTCCCTCATATAGAATACTTCCAATGCCGGCGCTTGCATCCAGTTCCCCTGTCCTGGCTCCCAGAACCTCAATGGTACCTGCCTCTGTGGCCAAATCCATGCTTTCTGCTTCAATTCCGTTAATCGTACATTCGCCGATATCAATATCGCACTCCAGTTCCCGCAAGGACATCTGTCGGGGAACGCGAATCTGTACCGCGCCAAATTCTTCTTTTGTATCACGGATGCCTTCTCTCTTACCCTGGCCAACCTTTAGTTCCCCTTCTTCCTGACGCACGTAAACGCCTCTCGCCTGCGCTTCTTCGTCTAATACAACCTCAATCTGGCCGTCAGAAACCGGAAGAATCTCCACCCTGCCTCCAAAGAGGTCCGCTTCGATTTTCCAGATTTCTTCTGGTGCAAATTTTGACGACTGTCCTGCAAAAACCGGCTGGTTTTCTTCTGGAACACCAGACTGGGCCTGTTCTGTTGCAGCCGGCTGATTCTGGCCTTCCAAAAGCCGGTTCCTTCTTCTCTCCTGTCTGTCATCCCAATCGCACCAGTCGTCCCAGCGTTCTTCCATCTCGTCAATATCGATATATCTTACTCCATCTTCTGCAAAATTTACCACGCCAGGCCTTGCGCCCAATCCTATGGCTGCCAGCGCTGTAATACTTCCCACGCCAAACAGCGCCGCTCCTGTAAGCGCTGTAATTTTAATCCATTTCTTCATACCGTTCTCCTTTTCCAATGAACCAAACTTCTCCCAACTGCTCCAATTTTCTTGACCAGCCACGGCAGAAACTTTCCGTAAAACAATACGCTGACCGCCAGGGAAACCAGGCCGATTCCAAGAAATACAATTCCCATTCCGATGCACCAGATGCCATTCATCAGATTAAATGGCGTTGCCATAACGATACATCCTGCTATTACCACAAAAACCCCCGCTATCAGACAGGCCCCTGTCCAGATTGCCGCTGTAAAGAGCAGGGCTGCCAAAAGCGCCAGAACTCCTACAATTAGTCCGAATATACCTCCGATAACTCCCAGTCCCAATCCAAATACCAGCGGAAGCAGCGGTACAGCCACAAGTACAAGCGCTATCACTCCCAGCACTTTCCAGACCGAATGGTTCTTTTCCTGTGTCTTTTCATCTGCGCCGTCTGATTTTGGCGGCAGGGAAAACGACTCCTTTTCCTCTTCTCTGTGGGCCAGCTGAAAGTTCGGCTGGCGGAAGCGATCGTCCTCATACCCTCGTTCTGTAAAACCTCCTCCAGACTCCAGATCCCCTTTTAAATCCGCTCGAATAATGGCTGCAATCCGTTCCGGACTGCCAAATTCTTTTAACACCTTTTCTTCATTTTCTGGTCCGGCTTCTTCCAGATAATCTGCATAGTAGCTTAACGCATCTGCTTTCTCTTCATCCGGAATATCCTGCAGAAGATATTCCAGGTCTTTCATAAATGTCTCTCGATTCATATACAGGCCTCCTCAAAAATACGGGATATCTTCTCTGAATAATTTGCCCATTCTCCGCGGTAAAGATTCAGCTGCAGTCTCCCCTTCTCTGTAATCCGGTAATATCTGCGGTTTCTCCCGTCAATCGCCATGTCGTAGGTCTCCAGACAATCGTCTTTTTGCAGCCTTCTCAAAACCGGATACAGGGTCGACTCAGAAATCTCAATCGCCTGCTGGACGTCCTGAGTAATTTTATATCCATAAGTACCTTCTGTATCTCTGGATACAACAGCCAGTACAATGGCGTCCAGCAATGCGGAACCCGTGTTAAATACCATAGGTCGTTCCCCTTTCTGATATTCATCTGATATTTTATCTAATATTATATGATATATAGTATTGGTTACGCCTATATTATATGATGTATAATATTACTTGTCAACACCTATTTTACGAATTCCAGTATTCCTTAAAAAATCCGGACGCGGCACCCCAGTTCTACCACAGGCCACAAACAATCCATTACCGGATTTCCGACCGCTACACAGCCGTCCGTGCGGCCGCCTTTTTCTCCGTGAATTTCAATATAGCCGCCCAACGCCGTATTCCAGTCCGGCATAGCGTTCTGGGAAATGGCAGAAACAATCCTGTCCCGCTCCTCTTTCGAAATCAGACCGGATTCATATCCTCTGTCTGCATCCTTCTGATTCGGGTAAGATAACCCCAATGCCCGATAATATCTGCTGTCTGCATTTTTCAAGCATACGTAATATTCCCCTCTCGGCGTCCGCTTATCCCCTTGAATGCGCTTATCTCCCTCCTGAGAATTCATCCCCACCTGGGCGATAAACGAGTCGATTACCTGGGTTCCATAACACAGAAACAGAGTTCGGGTCTTTAGCGAAACCGCGATATGAATTTCATCTGGTTCCCGTTCTCTGCCAATTCGCTCCACCATCACTTCATCATACGGCGTCGCCATAGCAATAGAAATCTGAGGCGGACAAATCGTTTTTCCATAAGCTGGAAGCGGCGAACTTCCCAGCAGCAAGAAAACAAGGAACGCCAGCCATCCGTTTCTCCCCATCCTAACACCTCCTTGTCCGGCAGGCAATGCAAGCTGCATCATGCAAAAATCCCCCTCTGCGTCCTGCAAAGGGGGATTCTGGTATCGTCAATGATTATTCAGCATCAACATATGCATCTGCTACATCTGCATCTGCTGGAGCTTCTTTCTGCTCTGGAGCTAACAGCGCTTTCATGCTTAAGCTGATCTTTCTGTCTTCTTCGTTGAAATCAACTACTTTTGCTTCTACTTCCTGACCAATCTTTAATACATCAGATGGCTTCTCAATATGCTCTCTTGCAATCTGGGATACGTGCAGTAATGCGTCTACACCTGGCTCTAACTCTACGAATGCGCCGAAGTCGGTCATACGTGCTACACGGCCGGTTACAACATTGCCTACTGCGTACTTCTCAGCAGCATTTGCCCAAGGATTGGTCTCTGGGAACTTTAAGCTCAGAGCAATCTTCTCGCCCTGGATGTCCTTAATCAGAACGCGAACCTGATCGCCAGTCTTAAATACCTTCTTCGGGTTCTCTACTCTGCCCCAGCTCATCTCGGAGATGTGCAGCAGGCCGTCAGCGCCGCCCAAGTCGATGAATGCACCAAAATCAGTTACATTCTTAACAGTACCTTCTACTGCGTCGCCTACGTGGATTCTCTCGAATAATTCTTTCTGCAGAGCCGCTTTCTTTGCAACCATAAGCTGTTTTCTGTCGCCGATGATTCTTCTTCTCTTTGGATTGAACTCGGTAATTACGAATTCAATCTCCTGGCCTGCGTACTTGGATAAATCCTTCTCATAAGTATCAGATACCAGACTTGCAGGAATGAATACTCTTGCTTCGTCTACCACTACGCTTAAACCGCCATCCAAAACCTGGGTAACCTTTGCAGTTAATACTTCCTGGTTGTTGAATGCTTCTTCCAGTCTCTTGTTTCCTCTGTCAGCTGCCAGTCTCTTGTAGGAAAGAGCTACCTGGCCTTCGCCGTCGTTTACTTTAATAACCTTTGCTTCCATCTCGTCGCCTACGTGAACAAGAGTGGTTAAATCTACGCCTGGCTCGTTGGTATATTCGCTTCTTGGAATAATGCCATCAGACTTGTAACCTATATTTAAAACTACTTCATCTTCTTTGACGTCGATGACCTTACCAGTGACTACCTCTCCTGTACGTATTGTCTTTAATGATTCTTCTAACATTTGTTCAAAACTTAATTCTGACATTAGTATGAACCTCCTTAATAATGTTTTTGGGAGTGGATGCTCCCGCTGTAATACCTACGCTTCGCACAGAACTTACACTTTCAGGTTCCAAATCGTCAACTGTCTGGATGTAATATGTGTTCTCACACTCCCTGCGGCAGATCTCGTATAACTTCTGAGTATTGGAACTGCTCTTCCCGCCTATGACAATCATGGCGTCTACCTCAGAAGCGATTCTGCGCGCTTCCGACTGCCTTTCCTGTGTTGCATTGCAAATCGTATTTAAAACACTAATATCATAACCCTTTTTTAAAAATTTTTCAACTAAATCTTGAAATTTCTTGTAATTAAATGTCGTCTGGGATACAATACTTAATTTTTCCTCAGGGTCAATGGTCAATTTTTCAATCTGTTTCTCGGATTCTACCACAATTGTGTCTGCACCGGCCCAGCCTTTGATACCTTCTACTTCCGGATGTTTCTCATTTCCAATGATAATAACCCTGCGGCCTTTTTCATTTTCTTCTTTTACGATGCGGTGGATTTTCTTTACAAACGGGCAGGTAGCGTCTACAATTTCTATCTGGTTTTCCTCCAGCAGATCGTAGATGTGTCTCCCTACGCCATGGGAACGGATGATGACAATGCCTTCCTTTAGCTGCCTTAATTCATCCTCCGTCTCAATTACCTGAACCCCCTTTTTTTCCAGGTCTTTTACGACTTCCTCATTATGGATAATGGGGCCATAGGTATAAATGGGACGTCCATCCTGCTTGTTTATCTGTTCATATACCTTGTTTACTGCCCGTTCCACTCCGAAGCAGAAGCCTGCGGTTTTTGCTACAATGACTTCCATCAGGCATTCAACCCCTTTCTCCTGGCAATCTCTATAATCGCGTCAATGACTTCTTCAATGGTCATATCCGAACTGTCTACCAGTACCGCGTCCTCTGCCTGTTTTAAAGGAGAATGTTCTCTGTGCATATCCCGATAGTCTCTCTCGATAATATCTTGCTCAATTTCTTCTAAATTACACATAACTCCTTTTTCTTTTAGCTCGTCGTACCGTCTTTTTGCGCGGACTGCGGAACTGGCCGTCAAATATACCTTTGCCTGGGCATCTGGCAGGACGCAGGTCCCGATGTCTCTGCCGTCCATAATCACATTGGCTGTTTTTGCCAGTTCCTGCTGAAGCTGCACCAGCTTTTCCCGAACCGGCAGGTATACGCTGGTAGCCGACGCCATGTTTCCCACTTCCTCATTTCGGATTTGGGAAGAAACATTTTCTCCGTTTAAAATGACCTGCTGGCTTCCGTCTTCATAGCGGATGGTAATTTCCACCTGGCCGCAGGCTGCCGAAATCGCCGCTTCCTCTTCTTTTCCAATACCCTGACGCAGAAAATACAGCGCCATGGCGCGATACATGGCGCCGGTATCCACATAAATAAATCCAAGTTTTGCCGCCACTGCCTTGGCAATGGTGCTCTTGCCGGCTCCTGCCGGACCGTCTACTGCAATATTAAAATAAGACATGATTCTATCCTCCCCATTCTAATCTGAAATTCCCATTCCGGCCGCCCATCCGGTGGACCAGGCAATCTGGAGGTTGTATCCTCCTGTTACTGCATCCAGATCCAGAACTTCTCCCGCAAAATAAAGGCCATTTACCAGCTTTGACTCCATCGTAGAGGGATTGATCTCTTTGACTGCAATGCCTCCCTGGGTAATAATGGCTTCTTTATATCCCCGAAGACCGGTCAGAATCAGGGAAAATCCTTTGATCGTTTCTACCAGTCTCTGCCGCTCCTGCCTGGTAATCTCATTGACCTGCTTGTCCGGATGGATACCGCTTTTTTCAATTACAACCGGAATCATTTTAGCCGGAAGAAGGTGGTTTAGGGAATTTTTAAACTGCTTATTTTTAGCCTCTTCAAAGTCCCTTAAAATCCGGTCATCCAGCTGTTCGGCAGAAAGAGCCGGCTTTAAGTCAATCAGCAAAGTCAACGGCCCTTTCTGGATGGCTTTTGCACAATAACTGCTTGCGCTTAACAACACAGGACCGCTGACGCCGAAATGGGTAAACAGCATTTCTCCAAATTCCCGATACAGTTCTTTTTTTCCATTCTTTATGATCGCCTCAATGTTTTTCAGCGCCAGTCCCTGAAGGCTCTGGGCCGTCGTTCCTTCTGTCTCAAAAGGCACCAGGGCCGGCGAAAGATTGGCCACTTGATGGCCTGCCTGTCTGGCCCATTCATAACCGTCTCCTGTAGAACCGGTAGTGGGGTAAGAAAGTCCCCCTGTAGCCACGATGACGGCGTCTGCTCCGATTTCTTTTCCAAATCTGCCGGAAAGCCTGATTCCCCTGCAGATTTTCTGTCCGTTTTCTTCTTCTACAATCAGTTCTTGTGCCGCCTGGTTTAAATGGACTTCCACATCCAGATCCCGAAGCAGGCCGGAAAGGGCTTTGATTACATCTGACGATTTATCTGAAACCGGAAACACCCTGCCGCCCCGTTCTGTTTTTAACGGACAGCCTGCTTCTTCCAGCAGATCCATCATGTCCTGATTGGTAAATCCATAAAAGCTGCTGTACAGGAAACGGCTGTTGCTTACCACGCCTTTCAGCAGGTCTTCTACATCACAGGCATTGGTTACATTGCACCTGCCTTTTCCTGTAATATAAATCTTTTTTCCTAATTTTTCATTTTTTTCATAAAGTTCAACCTGATGGCCATTTTTCGCAGCTGCAATCGCAGCCGCCATGCCTGCAGCTCCGCCGCCGACAACAATTACTTTTTTCATATGCTTTCTTTGCTCTTTCCTTTTTTCATTGCCTCTTCAGCAAATTTCCGCTTTTTGCAGAAATACGAAAGAAGCTGTAAAATGAGCTGTCCGCAACTTCCTGGGTGGTTTCTCATTCTACAGCTCATGTCTTTATATCGCTGCCGTCACAAAAATATCGTAAATCGCCTTGATTGCCGTATCAAAATCTGCTGTTTTCACACCAATGATAATATTAAATTCACTGGAACCCTGATCGATCATCTTGACATTGATTCGGGCGTGTGCCAATGCGGAGAAAATTCTTCCTGCAGTTCCTCTGGTTGCCTTCATGCCCCGTCCTACCACGGCAATCAGGGCCAGATCTGCTTCTAATTCCACTGCATCCGGCTCCACCGCCCTATGGATTCCGGCAATTACCGACTGCTCATGCTCTACAAATTCATCCTGATGGACAAATACGGTCATGGTATCAATACCGGACGGCATATGTTCAATGGAGATATTCTGGTCTTCAAATACTGACAAAACCTTGCGGCAGAATCCCACTTCTGCGTTCATCATGGCTTTTTCAATGTTAATGGAGCAGAATCCTTTCTTGCCTGCAATACCGGTAATGACATACCGCGGCTTTCTGCAGGTGCTTTCCACAATCAGGGTTCCCTTGTCATCCGGACGGTTGGTATTGCGGATGTTAATGGGGATTCCTTCGCGGCGCACCGGAAAAATAGCGTCTTCGTGAAGAACGCTTGCTCCCATATAAGAAAGCTCCCGAAGTTCACGGTAGGTAATGGTTTCAATGACCTCCGGATTGTCGATAATTCGGGGATCCGCTACTAAAAATCCGGACACGTCGGTCCAGTTTTCATATAGGTCTGCGTGGATAGCCCTCGCTACAATGGAACCGGTAATATCCGATCCGCCTCTGGAAAAGGTTTTAATGCTGCCGTCTGCCTTAGAACCGTAAAATCCAGGAATAACGGCCCGCTCTACATGGGAAAGCCGGTCGCCCAGCTCCTTATTGGTTGCTTCCGCATCCAGGTTTCCTTTTTCATCAAAAAAAATCACCTCGGCCGCGTCGATAAATTCATAGCCCAGATAGTTTGCCATAACCATTCCGTTTAGATACTCTCCTCTGGACGCTGCATAATCTTTTCCGATTCTGGCAATGAAGTTTTCTTCTATTTTGGCAAACTCGTGGTCTAAGTTCAAGTTTAAGTCCAGACCGTCAATAATATCTGTATACCGTTTTTTAATCTTTTCCAGAATCTTTTTATAACTGGCTCCGGAAGATGCCGCTTCGTAGCATTCGTATAACAGATCGGTTACTTTTTCATCCTTGTCATTTCTCTTGCCTGGTGCAGACGGGATCACATACCGTCTGGACTTGTCCGACCGGATAATGTCTCCCACTTTTTTAAATTGTCTTGCGCTGGCTAAAGAACTGCCTCCAAACTTCACTACCTTTTTCATAATCATTCTCCTTTTCGCAAAACGCTGTTTTGAAAATGATACTCTCAAATAAAACCCCTGTCAAGGAATTTTTCTCTTAGTTCATCTGTTCATTTACGGCTGTTTCGCAGGAACGCATTGCCTGGATGGTCTTTTCCATTAATTCTTCCAATGTCCAGCCCAGCTTTTCTGCCCCCGTCCTGATCACGTCCCTGGAGCATCCTGCCGCAAACTTTTTGTCTTTAAATTTTTTCTTTAGGCTGGAAACTTCCATATCCATGACGCTTTTGGATGGGCGCATACGGGCTGCCGCCCCAATCAGGCCGGTAAGTTCATCTGCTGCAAACAGGACTTTTTCCATTTCATGTTCCGGCTCTACGTCTGAACACAATCCATAACCATGACTGCAGATTGCGTGGACAAGCTCTGGTTCTGCTTTTATTTCTGCCAGCAGCTGCGGCGCTTTCTTGCAGTGTTCTTCCGGATACTGTTCAAAATCTACGTCGTGAAGCAGACCGGCCAGTCCCCAGAACGCTTCTTCCTCCTGATATCCCAGTTCATTTGCATACCAGCGCATAACGCCTTCTACCGTCAATCCATGAAGGATGTGAAACGGCTCCTGGTTGTACTTTTTTAATAAGGCAAGCGCCTCTTCTCTGGTAATCTGTGTTGTCATAACCATTCTCCTTTTTCATCATATATTAAACATAGCATCAGCCTATTGGAGGTTTTTATGAATTCTTTTCCTTTTATTACCGGATCCGTTTCCTCTATCCGGAATCTGGCCCAGGAAGGACGCAGTCATATGTGTTCCTTTCTCATTGAATTAGACACCCATGACGGTCCCGTCTCTCTCCTTCTGACTTCAAATACCTATGTTTACGACTGTCATTCACTGGAACAGGGCGATCTGATTACTGCCTTTTATGATCCAAATGCCCCTGTGCCCCTTATTTATCCTCCCCGCTATACCGCTCTGGCCATCGTCGAAACAAAAATCGGCACAACAGCCGTTTTAGACGTTTTTGACGAGAATCTGTTAAACCCCGACGGTACGCTCCAATTGACTCCCCAGCCGGATACGGACATCGTCACTCCAAATGGGCAAAAACTCGGCCAAATTCCAGGCGGAAGCCTTCTGCTGGCGCTGTATACTGCTTCTACAAAGAGCATTCCTGCCCTGGCTGTCCCCGAAGAGGTTGTCGTATTCTGTACCGAGTAAACTTACGGTTCCTGCAGGCGTTTTTCTCTTTCTGCCCAGATTTTCTGGGTAGAAAAACCCCTGCCTTTTACTTCTTTTACCTGGCTGATTACCAAAAAGGCTTCCGGATCGATTTCCTGGACAGCCCGATTCAGCTTGGTCAGTTCTCGGTTGGAAATTACGGTTAACAATACCGGCCGTTCTTCCCGCATAAATCCGGTTTCCCCATAAAGAAGGGTGGAACCCCTGTCTAAATCCCGAATAATCATATCGTTAATTTCTTCGTATTTGCTGCTGACAATTTTTACCTGGGTCTTTGCCTCTCCCATTACCAGTACTTTTTCCAAAACCATTGTATACAGCAGGACCAATAAAATTCCGTAAAGGATCTGGGTCCGGTCAGAGAAGGACGCCTGCAAAAGCAGGATCAGCACATCAAATCCATACATGGTAACGGAAACCGGAATTCCAAAAAAGCGGCGGATTAACAGAGGCGGAATATCCATTCCTCCTGTAGAAGCTCCGCAGCGGATCACGATTCCGATGCCGATTCCAATCATGCAGCCGCCGAATACTGCGCCTAAAATCATATCTACGCCCGTCTGGGGAAGCTGGGGGATTTTTTGAAGCACACCTAAAATAAACGGGTAGTAAAATGTGCTTAAAATTGTGGTCATGGCAAATTTTTTGCCCAGAATCAAAGCTCCCACCAAAAACATTCCAATATTAAATACCGAGACAAAGCTGGTAATCGGGATGCCGAAATAGTTCTGCGCCGCCAGGGCCAGGCCTGTGGTTCCTCCCATAATAAAGCCGTTCGGGAGCAGAAACATGACAACGCCCAGTGCATACATGGTATTTGCGGCCAGGATCAGCACCACATCCAAAATCCATTTTTTTCGATTCATTACAAAACCTCCCATTCATTCGGGCATATTGTAACCCGCTTTTTTTTCCCTGTCAAGCCGCACAGCCGGAAGAAATCAGACATATGTTAAACTAGAACCCAAATCAGGAGTATCATTATGTTAGAAACCGCAGTTGTCCTGACCCCTGTCCATTATTGTTATCTAATCGGGGTCTTTGTCATCCTGGGCGTCATGGTCATGCGTAAAGACACGCCCGCCGTCTGTATTGCTTTTCTTTTTCTTCTTGGCTTTACTGGCTTAGGAACCATACGCGGTGGCATCCAGACCGTTTTTAACGCTATTTTGTATGCTGGTCGGGAATTTATGGAAATCATTGCCACCATCGCCCTGGTTACCGCACTTTCGAAATGTTTAAGCGAACTGGGAAGCGACTACCTGCTGATGCGCCCCATGTCCCGTATTATGAAAACCCCTTCCCTTACCTGGTGGATTCTGGGGCTTACCATGCTGGTATTTTCCCTGTTTCTCTGGCCCTCTCCTTCCGTCGCTTTAGTGGGAGCCATTATGCTTCCCTTTGCCGTGCGGGCAGGACTGACGCCTTTGGCTGCTGCCATGGCCATGAACCTGTTTGGTCATGGAATCGCCTTAAGCTATGACCTGGTAATCCAGGGCGCCCCTGCTATCTCTGCCTCTGCTGCCGGTATTTCTGCCAGTCAGATTTTAAGCGAAGGCCGCCCTGTCTTCTGGGTAATGGGATTGACCACTGTCTTATCTGCATTTTTCCTGAACCGGAAATCCATGACTGCTTCTTCTCTCCCTCTTTCCTCCAGGAATGCGAACGAAACCGGTACCTCTCCACTTTCTGCCTCTCTGGCAGCCCATTCTCTTCCGGCCAAACTCCTGGCAGCAGCAGTACCCATTTGTTTTCTTGCAGATATTGGCATCATGCTGGCTTTTAACCTGAAAGGAGGAGACGCTACCAGTCTGGTTTCCGGAACTGCCGTCCTTTTGATGTGCGCCGGATCTGTCCTTGCATTTAAACGGGATTCCCTGGAAAAAATTACCGGTTATCTGACAGACGGTTTCTTATTTGCCATCCGGATTTTCGCACCGGTCATTGCCATCGGAGCCTTTTTCTTTTTAGGCGGCGACGGCATTTCTTCCATTATGGGAGATTCTTTTTCCGGCGGCATTTTAAATGACTGGGCCATCTGGCTTGCAGAAAAAGCCCCGTTGAATCCTTATCTGATTGCAGGAATCCAAATGGCTGCCGGCGCTTTAACCGGCCTGGACGGTTCTGGTTTTTCCGGACTGCCTCTTACCGGCGCCCTGGCTAATACCTTTGGAACCGCAGTAGGAGCTTCAGTTCCCATCCTGGCCTCCCTCGGACAAATTGCCGCGATTTTTGTTGGCGGAGGCACCATTGTTCCCTGGGGATTAATTCCTGTTGCTGCCATCTGCAACGTCAGCCCTCTGGAACTTGCAAGGAAAAATCTTGTGCCGGTTCTCATCGGATTTTTCTGTACGTTCCTTGCCGCCTGTTTCCTCTTATAACCTGTTTTTCTTGCAGAAAGGAGTCTTATTATGGGAAAAATTATGGGATTTTTCCATCCGGAAGTTATCTTTACAAAAGAAAAAGGCCGGTATCTTCACTACCTGGATGATATGACCCAGGCTTTTGAAACGGCCTTTCCGCATCTTATCCAAAAAAGCAGTTCGTTTCTTTCTGACCACTTTGGCCTGGCCCAGACAGAGTTTTCCTCTGCCAGTCTGCCTGTCTTGCCGCTAATCAAAAGAGACTGCGGCCAGACCTTTGGAATTGTGCTGGATGGAGAACTGTACAACGCGCCGGAATTATCTGCTGAGTTAACCTCCAGGAAAAGAGCGTTTGATCCTTCCTCTGATGCAGACATCCTTTTAACTTCTTACCTGGAATTCGGCCCATCCTTTGCAGAGAAATTAAACGGCGCTTTTGCCTTTGCCATCATGGACGTTCCCAACAACCGGCTGATCCTTTACCGAGATCACGCTGGCATTAAGCCTCTTTTTTACTCTGTTAAAGAGGGAACCCTGGTTTTTTCTTCCCAATTAAAAGGCCTGTTTGCCTTTGACAAAATCCGTCCGGTCCTTGATAAAAACAGTCTCAATGAAATTTTCAGTATCGGGCCTGCAAAAACCAGAGGAACCGGTGTATTTTCGGGAATCCAGGAAGTGCCGCCTGCCCATTTTCTCTTCTGCTCCCAGGATGGTGTGTCTCTTCATGCTTACTGGCAGCTGGAAAGCCGCCCCCATGAAGACAGTTTTCAAACCACTGTTGACAAAACCGGCTTTCTCTTAGAAGACGCCATCCGACGCCAGTTCCGCCATTCTGGTCCTGTCTGCTCTTTTTTATCCGGCGGCGTTGATTCTTCCCTGGTTTCCGCCATCTGCGCAGAGGAAGCAAAAGCAGAAAATCGCCCTCTTGCAACGTTTTCCTTCGATTTTGCCGGAAATGACAAGAACTTTCAGGCAAATGATTTCCAGCCGTCCCAGGATCGGCCTTTCGTAGAAAAAATGACTGATTTTCTCCAATCGGATCACCAGTTTCTGGAATGTACGTCCCAGACCCAGTTTGACCTGTTAGAAGCTTCTGTTATCGCCCATGACCTTCCGGCTATGGCCGATGTAGATTCTTCCCTGCTGTATTTCTGTTCCCAGGTGGCTCCCGATTTTGCGGCCGCCATGACTGGCGAATGTGCAGACGAAATCTTCGGCGGCTATCCCTGGTTTCATAAAAAAGAATGTTTCCAGGCCCACACCTTCCCCTGGACTATGGATTTAAATGCCAGAAAAGTCCTGCTGTCCCCTGAATTTTTATCTGAACTTTCTATGGACGATTATGTCCAGAACCGGTATGAAGCTTCTATCTCACAGGTTCCGAAACTGGAAAACGAAGGACTGGAAGACGCACGCAGAAGGGAAATCTCCTATCTGAATCTGGAATGGTTTATGCAAACTTTACTAGACCGGATGAACCGAACCAGCGAAGCCTGCGGCCTGTCTGCCAGGGTGCCTTTTGCCGACCGGCGCATTATCGAATATCTGTGGAATGTCCCCTGGGAAATGAAGGCGAAAAACGGCATTGTAAAAAGTCTTCTGCGTCAGGCAGGAGTTGGGAAGCTGCCGGACGAAGTGCTGTTTCGCCGGAAATCCCCTTACCCCAAAACCTATGACAAATCTTATGAAACCTTATTGGTCAGACGGATTCACGAAATTTTGGCAGATCCCTCTTCTCCGATTCTCCAGTTTCTGGACAAAAAGAAAACCCTGGCCTTTTTATCCAGTCCCGCCGATTATGGGAAACCTTGGTATGGTCAGCTAATGGCAGCTCCCCAGATGATGGCCTATCTGATCCAAATCGACTTCTGGCTCAGAACCTATCAGCCTGACATCCGGTTCTGACTTATTTTCCTCCTGCTGTTTACAGCCAGTCCCTCTTTTGGTACACTAGATAGAATAGTCAGCAAAAGGAAGGAATGTACCATGAATTTTAATGGCAGCACACGCAGATACAAACGAAACTCTTCTTCCTCCAGAAGAAACGATAAGAAAAAAGCAGGAAAGAAATGGATCTTCCGCAAAGAATGTTTGCTTCCCTCCTTTCCTATCCTGCTCTTTTCTTTTTTATTGACTGTAGGAATTTTATTTGACGGAAACCTGACAAGTTCTTTTTCTTTCCCAGAATTTTCCGTTTTTCCTTCTTCCGGCCCGACCGGACATCTGGATTCTTCAGAAGAGGCCGTTTCACCGGAAGGATTTGAGGAAGCCCCTTTCCGTCTTACCGTATTGGATGTGGGACAGGGTCTTTCTGTGTTCATCCAGTCCGACGGCCAGACCATGCTCTATGACGGAGGAGATCGGGACGCTTCTTCCTTTGTTGTCCGCTATTTGGAAAATCAGGAACTGGAACACCTGGACTGTGTTGTTGTTTCCCACTACGATGCCGATCACTTAAGCGGTATTGTCGGGGTTTTAAACCGGTTTCCCGTCCGTCAGGTACTGGCTCCCGATTATGAAGCCTCCAGCTCCATTTTTAAATCCTACGAAAACGCCATGAAGCAGCAAGGGATTACTCCCGTCCATCCAGCCGTAGGAGATGCCTTTTCCCTGGGGCAGGCTTCCTTTACCGTACTGGGGCCTTCTTCTATCGTTTCCGACAGCAATAACAACAATTCTCTTGCCATCCGGATTACTTATGGCAATACCAGCTTTCTTCTGACCGGAGACGCGGAACACGAGGAAGAAGAAGACATCTGTGAATCCTGGGGAAGATTTCTTCTCAGCGACGTCTATGTGGCCGGACATCACGGAAGCGGCAGTTCCTCTTCCTGGAAGCTTTTAGAAAATGCCATCCCCAAATATGCTGTCATCAGCTGCGGAAAAGGCAACTCCTACGGCCATCCCCATGATACAGTAATGGAACGGTTTGAAGCAATGGAAATCCCTGTATACCGCACTGATATACAGGGATCTGTCTCTGTAGCTTCAGACGGCCAGCGTCTGATTTGGTCCCAGGAACCATGCAAAGATTATACTTCCGGAGATTAAAAGGCCGGATTTTATGAGTTTGCAGTCATACGGTTTAACCGTTCTGATGAAACGGTCATGGCTGCCAGAATTGCAAACAGGTAAACCGGATACCAGACAATCCCTGCCGACTGGGCCAAGAAACCGAATATCGGCGGCGCCAGGGTGTTTCCCAGATAGGCAAAAGCCATCTGAAGACCTACGATTGCCTGGGACAAATCCCAGCCAAAGTTTCTTGGCGTCCCATGCATCAGACTTGGATAAACAGGAGCGCATCCCAGTCCAATGATAATCAGTCCTGCCGAAGCGGCCCTGGTTCCAAGCGGCAGAAGCACCATCAGGACTCCGACGGTTCCTGCCGCTTCCCCCAGTCGTACCATCTGCCTGTCATTTAGTTTCATTGCCAGAAAACCGCTTAAAAATCTTCCGGCAGTAATGCCCAGATAAAATAGAGACGCCCATTTTGCCGCAGTTTCTTCTGATAGCCCCCGATACATGACCAGATAACTGGACGCCCACAGCCCTGCCGTCTGCTCCAATGCGCAGTAACAGAAAAAGGTGGCCATCTGGGCTTTTACTCCTGGGATGCCTAAAAGCTGTTTTGCAGTAAGGCAGCGTCCGGACTGGAGATGTTTTCCTTCTTCCAGGTTCCGTTCTTTCCATAAGAACAAGGTAGAAAACAATACTGCTGTCAGAACTGCCTGTAAAGCCCCTACCATCCGGTAACCGCTGTTCCAGGACCATCCTCCTGTCAGGCACAGCCCCATAATATAGGGTCCTATAGAAGCGCCAATCCCCCAGCAGCAATGAAGCCAGCTCATATGGCTGGCTTTAAAATACAAAGCGGCATAATTATTTAACGCAGCATCGACTGCTCCCGCTCCTAATCCATATGGAACAGCCAGCACGCACAAAACTCCAAAAGACGGAGCCGCAGAAAATCCAACGAGCGCGGCGGCAGTAAGGCCTACACTGCAGGCAGTTACCAGCCCTGTGCCCCAGCGTCTGGTCAGTCTGTCACTCAGCAGACTGGAAATAACGGTTCCAATGGAAATAATCATAGAAATAATTCCTGCGTAGGCAACCGGCGCTCCCAGTTCCCCATGCATTCTGGGCCATGCAGATCCCAGCATTGCATCCGGAAGTCCCAGGCTGATAAACGCCATATAAATAATCGCTAATAACAATGTCATACTGTATCCTCCCATCGCTTCTACTATACCGTCCATTTTCCGGAATGTCCAGTATGAATTTTCTTGACATTCCTTCAAAGATTTATACAATAAAAGGGAAGAGTTTTAAATAAATGAAAAAGAAGGTGGTTCCATGTATATTACTTGTTTGGATTTAGAAGGCGTACTGGTTCCTGAGATTTGGATTGATTTTGCCAAGGCCAGCAGCATTCCCGAATTAACGCGGACGACCCGCGACGAACCGGACTACGATAAGCTGATGAAATGGCGACTGGGCATTTTAAAAGAGCATGGACTGGGCATACGGGAAATCCAGGACGTGATTGCTTCCATTGAGCCTCTGCCTGGCGCAAAAGAATTTTTAGACGAACTGCGGTCTTTTTCCCAGGTCATCATTATCAGCGATACTTTTACCCAGTTTGCCGCTCCATTAATGGAAAAGCTGGGCCGGCCTACCATTTTCTGCAACTCTCTGGAAATAGCCGAAAACGGAGAGATTACCGGCTATCGGATGCGGATTGCCGATTCTAAGCTAAGCACTGTAAAAGCCCTGCAGTCCATTGGCTTTGAAACCATTGCTGCCGGAGACAGCTACAACGATTTAGACATGATAAAAGCTGGTAAAGCCGGATTTTTGTTCCGCTCTACCGACAAAATCAAAGCAGACCATCCAGAGATTCCCGCTTTTGAAACCTATGAGGAGTTAATGGCCGGAATCCGCTCTGCCATGAAATCTTTATAAAATAAAGAGACTTTCACAAAGAAACGCCGCTGGGATATCAAGCGGCGTTTCTTTACTAAAGATTCTGAAAATCAATTTTCCGGTTCTTATCATAGGATTCTCATCGTGCTCATAGCATACTATCCTTCAAATCCTACGCTGTGTAAAAACTTTCCAAAGTCCTGACGGCCTTTTTCGGTACATTTGTAAACTCCGGCATCTTCCAATACCTTAGAAAATACCAGTCCTACTTCTTCCTGCAGGATCGTATCTATATTTTCTCTGGTTACTTTTTCATATTTCGGCAGGAATTCTTCTACCCAGTCCGCGTGTTTTGCCAGAACCTCATTGTCCCGAATGTTCTTTCCTTCTACAATATAATCTGCCAGATCTGCCAGCTCCGTCTTTAATCTGGAAGGCAGAACTGCAAGTCCCATAACCTCAATCAGACCAATATTTTCCTTCTTAATATGATGAAGTTCCTGATGCGGATGATACACGCCAAGAGGAAATTCTTCGGTCGTAATGTTGTTTCTTAAAACCAGATCCAGTTCGTAAAGATCTCCATTCTTTCTTGCAATCGGCGTAATGGTATTGTGAGGTTCTCCATCGGTTTCTGCATAAACAAACGCATCTTCATCGGTATAGCCTCTCCACGCCTGCAACACCCGATCTCCCAGCTCAATGAGACGGTCAGAATCTGCGCAGCGAAGTCTTAGAACGGACATCGGCCAATGGACAATCCCTGCTTCGACATCCTCAAATCCTTTCATGGCAAAGGATTTTTCAATCGGAGCTTTTGCCATGGCAAAGGTATAATGGCCGCCCTGGAAATGGTCGTGGCTTAAAATAGAACCTCCTACAATCGGAAGATCTGCATTGGAGCCCAAGAAATAATGAGGGAACATTTTTACAAAGTCAAACAGCTTGATAAACGTCGCCTTCTCGATCTTCATCGGGATGTGCTGACCATTAAATACGATACAGTGTTCATTGTAATATACATAAGGAGAGTACTGGAATCCCCACTGGGAATCATTGATGGTAATGGGAATGATTCTGTGGTTATTTCTGGCCGGATGGTTGGTACGTCCTGCATATCCTTCGTTTTCCCGACACAGCAGGCATTTGGGATAACCGCTCTGTTTTGCCAGCTTTGCGGCCGCAATGGCTTTTGGATCCTTCTCCGGCTTTGATAAGTTGACCGTAATGTCCAGATCTCCATACGGGGTTGCAGTCTTCCACTTCATATCCTTGCATACCCGATAGCGGCGGATATAATCGGAATCCTGACTCAATTTATAATAATAGTCGGTCGCCTCTTCTGGAGAATTGCTGTAATGCTTCCAGAACTCATCGACTACCTGGCTTGGACGGGGCATCAAACAATTCATCAGACGGGTATCGAACAAATCCCGATAGGTAATACTGTCTTCTGGAAGGGCTCCATTTTCGTGGGCAGCGTCCAATAATTCTTTTAAAATCAATTCCAGATTATCGGACTCTACTTCGCCCTGCGGTTCCTCATACTCGTCCATCTTCATTACATCCAGAATCTGATTGGTCGCATAAATGCGGTCTGCTTCTGTAATCAGACCGGCCTTTAATCCATACTCTACCAATCCTTTAATCGCTTCATATACCATGGTACTTCCTCCTGGTTTTTAAATTGCAGGGCTTCTTTCATCCCAGACTTTTTTCATTATACCTGTTTTCCAGATAGAAAACAATGTATTTTCTCCTCGTTCCCCTATAATTTTGTTACATATTTTTCAATCCTGGCTGTAATGATTCCGCCCAGGATTCCAATACAGGCTCCGGCTGCCGTTCCAGCGATAAGAAGCGCCGGAAAATACACAAACACAGAAGAATTTAAAACTATGGCCGCTGCAATTAGCTGGCCCAGATTGTGGGCAGCGCCGCCTAAAATGCTGACGCCGATGTGACGAAACAGACGGTATTTTTTGCAGAAAATCATAACTGCAAGGCTCAGCATTCCGCCTGACAGTCCGTAAATCATGGAGGAAAAGCCTGCTCCAAATAAAAGGCTGGAAAGCACAATCCGGATCAGGCTGATGCATATGGTTCCCGATGCTCCTATGGTGTAAAGCCCTACAACCGATACCAGGTTTGCCAGTCCCAGTTTCACTCCTGGAACCATCAGATGTACCGGAAACAGCGATTCGATATAACTGAAAATAAACGCCAGGGAAATTAAAATCCCGTACAGCGCTACTTTTTTCGAATTCATAACCTTCGGCTCCTCTTTTCTTTCTGAATTTTCTTTTTTGAAAATTGTAGCATAGGAACTGCTGCTTTTCAACATGGGAATCACTTGCATCCTGCTCTTTTCTTGTGTTAGAATAGAAACCATCATTTTTAAGAAAGAGGAACTTCCATGAAAAATAAACGAGAACTGATTTTAATTGCTGTCCTTATCGCGATTGCCGCCGCCTGGTTTGCAGGACAGAACATTCTTTTTTCCGCCCCTGCCGCTTATGCCCAGGTAACAGTGGATGGGGATGTTGTCCATACCCTGGATCTGGCAAAGGACACCGAAATTACCATAACCGGCAAGCAGGGCGGATCGAACCTCCTTGTGATACAGGATGGAAAAGTCTGGTGCGCCTCTGCTTCCTGTCCGGATAAAGTCTGTGTAAGCCAGGGCAAAAAGAGCCACAACGGCGATACCATTGCCTGCCTTCCCAACAGGATGATTGTTACCATTGTGGCCCAGTAATTTTTTTATTTTGCTTCCAGCAGATGATTAAAATAAGCAAATACCCTGGATTTTTCCATAACGCCAATCAGCACAACGGCAAGGATAGTGCCGCACAGGGTGCTCATTAAAAACGGCATTACATACATAAATAAGGCTGCTTCTTTTCCCATTAAAAGTTCTGCTACCGGATAGCACAGGATTCCTCCCAGAATTCCGGTTCCGAATACTTCTCCAAAATAAGCGGCAGCCAGTCTGCCGGTTTTCCGATAAAGGAATCCGCACAGGTAAGCGCCAACCATGCTGCCAGGAAATGCCAGCAGGCTTCCGGTTCCAATCAGGTTCCGGATTAGCGAGGTGGTAAAGGCCATAGCAACGCCATACCAGGGGCCTAAAAATACGCCTGCAATTATGTTGCATAAATGCTGGATCGGAAAGCATTTCGATGCCCCAATGGGAATGGCAAATCCGGACATCACGACTGCCGCTGCCGCTAACATTGCGCTTACTGCTAATTTCTTTACATTCACTTTCATTTTCGGATTCTCCTTCTTTTTATTCCTCGTAAATGTTTACAATTTCTCCGTCCAAAATCCGGTTCATATTTTTTACTGCGCAGAAATTGCCGCACATGGAACAGGTATCTTCCTTTTCCGGCTTTGCAGACGCCCTGTATGCCCTTGCTTTTTCCGGATCAATGGCCAGATCGAACATGGTCTCCCAGTCCAGCTTTTTCCTGGCCACACTCATCTTGTGATCCCAGTCTGCCGCGCCTTTGATTCCCTTTGCCAGATCTGCTGCATGGGCTGCAATCCGAGACGCCATAATCCCTTCTTTTACATCATTCACATCCGGCAGTCTCAAATGCTCTGCAGGCGTTACATAGCACAAAAATGCAGCGCCATACGCAGCAGCTATCGCTCCGCCAATGGCTGCAGTAATGTGATCGTATCCTGGAGCCACATCGGTTACCAACGGCCCTAATACGTAAAATGGAGCGCCTTTGCAGATAGTATTCTGAATCTCCATATTGGCCTTGATCTGATTTAACGGCATATGGCCTGGGCCTTCTACGATTACCTGGACGTCCTTTTCCCATGCCCTTCTGGTCAGTTCTCCTAAGGTTACCAGCTCTTCTATCTGGGAAATGTCTGACGCATCCTCGATGCATCCAGGACGGCAGGCGTCTCCTAAGCTCATGGTCACGTCATACTCCCTGCAAATCTCCAGGATCTCGTCATAATATTCATAAAATGGATTTTCACATCCGGTCATTTCCATCCAGGCAAAAATAATAGAACCGCCTCTGGACACAATATTGGTAAGGCGTTTTGCCTCTTTAAACCTTCTGGCTGTATTCCGGTTGATTCCTGCATGAATAGTCATAAAATCTACACCGTCTTCCGCGTGCATCCGTACAACATCAATCCATTCTCTGGAAGTAATTTCTTTTAACGCCTTGTGATAGTAAACCACTGCGTCATAAATGGGTACTGTACCAATAATGGCCGGACACTCTGCAGTCAGTTTGCGGCGGAACTTCTGGGTATCTCCAAAAGAACTTAAATCCATAATGGATTCTGCTCCCAATTCAACTGCATCTTTTACCTTTAAAAGCTCCATGTTTAAATCCTTACAGTCTCTGGAAGTACCAAGATTTACATTGATTTTAGTTTTCAGCATGGAGCCAATGCCGTTTGGATTCAGACACGTATGGTTTTTATTGGCGGGGATGGCAATTTTTCCCTCTGCCATCAATTTCATCAGTTCTTTTTCGTCAAACTGCTCCTTTTCTGCCACCAGTTTCATCTCTTTTGTCAGGATTCCTTTTCTGGCTGCGTCCATCTGCGTGGTATACGTTCTTTGTGCTGTACTGGTCATACTATATCCTCCTATGAATTTAAGAAAGAAGCTGGCAAGCGGCCTTCTGCCCCTGCAGCGGAGCCCTTCTGCGATAAAAGCTTCCGCCAATTGAAAAAGGCCTATACCCCATAGGGATATAAGCCTTGGATCAACATACCATTGATCAACATTACACACTCTCTCCCTACGTTGGAATTACCCAAATCAGGTTCTACAGGTCGAAGTTGATGACTTCCTCTCAGCCCGCTCCACGAGCTCCCTCTTGTTTTTATTTTATTATTTTACTAATAAAGACTTTCCAGTCATTTCTTTGGGCTGTTCTAAGCCCATCAGCTCAATTAAGGTCGGAGCAATGTCTGCAAGACAGCCGCCCTCTCTTAACTTATATGCCGGATCTGCATTTACCAGAATAAATGGAACCGGATTGGTAGTATGGGCAGTCCATGGTTCGCCGGTATTGTAATCGACTAACTGCTCTGCATTTCCGTGGTCTGCACAGATAAACAGAACGCCGTCCATTTCCTTTACTGCCTCTACTGCACGTCCTACGCAGGCGTCTACTGTCTCAATGGCCTGGATTGCAGCATTTTCCACACCAGTGTGGCCAACCATATCCGGATTTGCAAAGTTGATGATAATCACATCATAGCTGCCGGATTTGATTGCGTCTACTAACTTGTTGCATACCTCAGGAGCGCTCATCTCCGGCTTTAAATCGTAAGTGGCAACTTCCTTAGGGGAATTTACCAGGATACGGTCTTCGCCTGGGTTTGGCTCTTCGATACCGCCGTTAAAGAAGAAGGTTACGTGTGCGTACTTTTCTGTCTCCGCGATTCTGGCCTGAGTCATGTTGTTGGCTGCTAAGAACTCGCCAAAGGTATTGGTAATGCTCTCTTTATGGAATGCAACCAGCTTATTGGCAATGGTTTCATCATAGTCTGTAAAGCAGACATAGACTAAATCCAGCTTCTTTTCTCTCTCAAATCCGGTAAAATCGTCATCGCAGAATGCACGGGTAATCTCTCTTGCTCTGTCTGGACGGAAGTTGTAGAAAATAACGGAATCATGATCCTTGATCGTTGCCACTGGAGCGCCGTTTTCCATTACAACAGTAGGCATTACGAACTCGTCATATTTTTCCTGGTCGTAAGAAGCCTGGATGCCTGCAGTTGCGGATTCAGCAGGAACGCCTTCTCCCTTCGTCAGCGCATCATATGCTTTCTGTACCCGATCCCAGTTCTTGTCACGATCCATTGCATAGTAACGTCCTGCTACAGATGCCACTTTGCCTACGCCGATTTCCGCCATTTTTTCCTCTAACTGGGCAACAAAGTCCTTGCCGGATGCCGGAGGGGTATCGCGTCCATCTAAGAAGCAGTGAACGTAAACCTTCTCAAGGCCTTCTCTTTTTGCCAGCTCTAACAGGCCGTAAATATGGGTAATGTGGCTGTGTACGCCGCCGTCGGATACCAGGCCGAACAGGTGCAGAGCGGAATCATGCTTTTTGCAGTTTGCTGCTGCCTCTTTAAATGCCGGAATCTCAAAGAAATCGCCATCCTGGATGGACTTGGTAATACGGGTCAGTTCCTGATATACAATACGGCCTGCGCCCATATTTAAATGACCTACCTCGGAGTTGCCCATCTGGCCATCCGGAAGTCCTACTGCCATACCGCTGGCATTGCCCTTTACAAACGGATACTGCTTCATCAGCTGATCCATCACTGGAGTTTTTGCCTCGCAGACTGCGTTGTGGCTGCAGTTATCATTTAAGCCATAGCCGTCAAGAATCATTAATACGGTTGGTTTCTTGCTCATTCTCAATAATCTCCTTTCAGAATATAAGGCTCTTTGGAGATTATTTTACTCCAATGTGAAAAATATGGCAAGCGGTTTTTCGGGGGGATTCCAATTATGTGACTTATTCTTTTGCTACTGCAACAAATCCATAACATCTGCCTGCGCTTTTTCACAAGCTTCTTTTGCTGTCATCTCCCCTGCTTGAGCTCGGGAACCATAACTTCCCATAATATCTAGCATTTGATTAATCTGCTCATGAGGCGGAGTCCACTGTAATCCTCTTTCAACCAAACCATTTGCCTTTTCCAATGCTTCCAACTGTGCCGGATAAGATGGATTTTCTTTTATAAGCTCCTCATTTTCATAAACAGAATATCTTGTAGCAGCTCCTCCATTTTTTATATACTCTAAGCTCTTTTCCTGGCTGGTCATATACATAATGAATGCCCACGCTGCTTCAGGATTTTTCGCTCCATTAGGAATCGAAATGTTCCAATCTGCCAAAGCAGCTGATTCTCCAGCAGGACCATCTGGTGGAGCTGCAAATGCAACCTTATCATAAATTTTCGATTGTTCCGGATCTGTAATTGCCGGAGCAATGGCTGTTGCATCCAGCCACATTGCAGTCTTTCCAGACATAAAGGCTCCTAAAGCTTCTTCATGAGTATATGTAGATACATCTGGTGGTGCACATGCCAACATATCTAAATACCACTGCAAGGATTCTACTACACCTTCATCATCAATTTTAGGTTCTAATGTTTTTTGATCCATCATACCATCACAAAATGCATACATTGTAGTCAACCATCCTGACGCAAAATGTACCCCTCTCTGTGCTCTTAAAGCAACTCCGTAAAGTCCATCTTCTTTTCCATTAAAGAACTTTGCTAACTCCAAAAATTCATCCATTGTTTTTGGCGGTTCTTTTCCATATTTTTCGAAAAGGTCGGTACGATATGCTAAAAATCTAGTTTCTCCTGCAATTGGTATTCCTATTGTTTTCTCCTGATATCTTCCCAAATCACAATAGGCAGGAATCTGATCTTCCTTTCCATACCACTCTGGTGTTTTTTGTGGATCGTTAAGAAAAGTATCTAATGGCTGTACCACATTTTTAGCTCCGTATTCAGCATTCCAAAAACTATCTACCATAAAAACATCATAAGAATGTGCTCCTTGAAAATCTAATAGCTGTTTGTTTTTCAAATATGTCTGCTCCACTACGTCCCACTCTACCTGAATTCCTGTTAAATCAGTAAATTCTTCTGTCATTGCCTGAAATGCTTCTGTAGAAGGATGAGCAGCCATAGAAACTACTATTTTTGTCCCCTCATACTGTTCTTTTATCCATTTTCCCCAATTTTCCATTGTCGAAACATCTGTAATTTCTGTACCAGTATCCATCTGCTTTTCTGTCTGATTTACACTGCTTTCAGGTACATCTTGTTTATCTCCTCCGCAACCTGTCATCAAACTTGCTACCATCAAAACTGTCATTTCCAAAACCGTCCAACGTTTCCCCTTCTTCATAAAATTCCCTCCTTAATAATTTCATTTTTACCCCTTTACTGCTCCAAATGTAAGTCCCCTTATCATATATTTTTGTACTGTAATTCCAAATATAATCGCTGGAAGACTTGCCAAAACTCCTGTTGCTGCCATTTCCCCCCATTTAGTTCCCGATACAGACAAAAATAGCATAACAGAAGTTGGAACCGTTTTGGCGTTAATGCTAGTTAAAAAATTTGCAAAAACAAATTCATTCCACGAATTAATTAAACAAAATATTGCAGTTGCTGTAAGCCCTGGCAATGACAATGGAAGAATCAATTCTTTTAATACTTGAAACCGACTACAACCGTCAATCAGTCCAGCTTCTTCAATTTCTATTGGAATATCTTCAAAGAATCCTCTCATCATCAAAATTGTAAATGGAATATTAAATAGCATGTAACAAATGACCAAAATAAGCTTTGTATCTAAAAGTCCTGCTGCCATTGCCATTAAAAAATACGGGATCACTATTGCCATTGATGGAAGCATTCTCTGACTAAGAACTAGGAAAGCGGTCTTCTCCCTTTTTTTCCAATTAAATCTTGCAAACCCATATGCTGCAAAAGATCCAATTATCAGTGAAATTACTGTGGAGCATACGGCAACAATGATACTGTTTTTAAAATAATCTAAAATATGAGCTTGATATATAATACTGGTATAATTTTCTAACGTGGGCTTAAAAATAAATTTTCCTGGTTCAAAAATATCCACTTTAGGTTTTAAACTAATTAGTATCATCCATAAATAGGGGCCTGCAAAAAATGCACTGGCTATTGCCAGAACCAATCCTTTTCCTATTTTAGCTGCCATTCTTTTTCGCTTTTTCATTACTTACACCTCTTTTCTTTGAAAATGAATTAGCATTTTACTAATAATAGTAGAAAGAAGCATAAGAATAACTGCATTCGCTGCTGCTCGTCCTATTAATCCATTCTGCGCATTTGCTAACCGATATATATGTAAACTTAAAAATTCAGTTGAATTTCCAGGCCCTCCCTGAGTCAAAACAAACGGCATATCATAAATTTTTAACGAATCAATAGTACGAAATACCAAAGTCAGCAAAATCAGTGATCTTAAAGCTGGAAGTGTAATATAATAAAACAACTGAAACGCCCCTGCTCCATCTATTTTAGCCGCTTCATATTGTTCTGAAGGCAAAGAACACATTCCTGCATAACTAATTAATGCAACAAAAGGTGTCCACTGCCATATATCTGACAGAACTACTGAATTAAATGCCATATCCGCATCTAACCAGGCAACTTTTGAGATGCCAAATATCCCCAAAATATAATTAATAATACCATATTCTGAATTCAACATTAGCTTCCAAATATTTCCTGCAATACTTGGGGTCATTACAATTGGTATTATCAAAATTGCAAATACTACTGGTTTCAAATAAAAATCCGATTCACTTAAAATCTTCCCAATAAAAAAGCCAAGTATCATTTCTATAGTTGATGTTAAAACCATAAACCATAAGCTAATAACTATTGCATTCCAAAAATCAGGATCTCCTCCTGTAAAAAGCCTTATATAATTGTCTACCCCAACAAACTTTACTCTATCTATTCCCCACCCCAACTGGTAATTCGTTAAACTAATTAAGTAAAGAAAAAACGACGGAAATACGGTCAGCAACGTCATAATTCCCATAGCAGGGGCAATGTATAAAAAGTATGGCCGTTTTTTCAAATATTGTCTTATCATACCCTCTCCCCTCTCTTATACTGTTCTTGCAGACTCATCTATAAAAAAAGTTTTTTTCTGTTCCTGTGACTTCATAGCTGCCCATAATATTTCCATCGTTCCTTTGACAGAAGAGAGTGAAGAATGCTTAGGAATTATTGCTTTTTGAATACAGCCTACAAAATACAATAATTCCTCTAAATATCCATCGGTTTCTTCTAAGCAACAGAGTTGTATGCCATCATCTCGAATAATCTCCAAACTGTTCCCTCCAGAATATCTAAGCATTCCAGTATCTCCTACAATCTCTATCGTTGCCTCTAACTCCCCTTTATTAAAAGACTTCGGCATTCCCCAAGAAGCATTGACAATTGCGCAAAAATCTTCATAGGAAAGTACTAATATACTATGTAAGGTTGTATCCTGCTTCTTTACTATATCGCAGACCAAACGTTTTGGTTTTCCAAAAAGCCAGTATAAATAATCTACGTCATGGATGCTTAGATCCATCAATATTCCACCACTCTTACTATTATCCATAAGCCAATTTCCAGCAGACCACTCTGGCATTTTCTGTCTCCTGCAACATGTAATAAATCTCGGCTTTCCAATTTCTCCAGATTCCAAAATCTCCTTGGTCTTTACATACCCATTCCAAAATCTTAAAACCTGACCAACCATTACATAAGCGTGTGACTCTTCTACTGATTTGCAAATTTGATTGTATTCTTCTTCGTTAAGGCAAATTGGTTTCTCACAAAATATCCATTTAAAATAGTTTAATGCCTTTTGAATTGCTTCTTTATGCAACCATGTAGGAAGGCAAATATCAATTCCATTCGCATTATAAGGTTCTATTTTTTCAATACTATCTATATAAGGACATTGAAATTCTTCTGAAAATGCTTTTGCCTTCGTCTCATTCTTTTCAATAACACAGGCAATCTCTACTCCTTCTATTCCTTGATAAATTGTTCCATGTAGTTGCCCCATTTTTCCAGCTCCCCAAATCGCTATTCTTACAAGCATGCAACCCCTCCAAACCTTACTGTCAATCCTTTTTCGATTGTTTCTTTATAAGTTCCTCTAAATATGCTTTTCCTTCCAATATCTCTCCTTGTTGTTTTTTATTCCATTCCTCAATTTCATACTCAATAGAAATAGGGCCTTTATAATCCATGTCAAATAATTTATCTATCAATAAT